>Ga0335079_10001527_pt1 | contig 26417 bp, 19 predicted proteins | sample Lox_Sample_33_FD_206719 | JGI IMG/M metagenome (GOLD analysis project Ga0335079, IMG submission 206719) | Soil microbial communities from Loxahatchee National Wildlife Refuge, Florida, United States - Lox_Sample_3.3 | ecosystem: Environmental > Terrestrial > Soil > Wetlands | place: USA...
CGTTATTCTAAAGGGTATTGACGGCCCCGTAAGCGAATTGCAAGGGCAGGATTTGACTGCAATCTATAACTCTGGCCAACACCTGCTGGGCCTCATTAATGATATTCTTGATCTATCCAAGATCGAAGCCGGCAAGATGGAATTGGCATTCGATGAGGTTAATATCACTGACTTGGTCAACGGCGTAATGTCCACCGTAGTGGGTCTCGTCAAAGATAGGCCGGTAAAGCTTATCAAGAACCTCCCGGAAAGCCTGCCCGCAGTCCGCGCGGATGCAATCCGTGTGCGTCAGGTTTTATTGAACTTGCTGTCAAATGCAGCCAAGTTTACGTTAGAGGGAAGCATTACTGTTGACGTCACCGTTAATGCTGGACAAGCGGGACATCCTGAAATCCTCGTCAGCGTAACCGATACCGGACCGGGCATTGACCCGAGAGACCAGGAAAAACTATTCCAGCCGTTCTCCCAGGTGGATGATTCATTAACCAGAAGAACTGGCGGTACCGGTTTGGGACTCTCGATCAGCCAGCAATTGATTCAAATGCATGGCGGACGAATCGGACTCGAGAGTGTGCTTGGAAAAGGAAGTACGTTTTACTTTACCTTGCCCATTTATCGTAAAGACGAACTCTCCGCATCCGATAACGGAAAAGTGATTCTTGCAATCGACGATGATCCACAAGTGATCTCTCTTTACGAGCGGTATCTCCAGCCGCAAGGTTATCAAGTCATTTCTCTCACCAATCCAAGCCAGTCATTGGAACGAGCCAAACAACTAAAACCTTATGCCATTACGCTTGATATTATGATGCCCGGCTACGATGGCTGGTCCGTGTTGAACGATCTTAAGTCAGACGGCGAAACTCGCGACATTCCGGTCATCATCTGTTCAATTGTAGAAGATCAATCACGCGGCTTCAGCCTCGGTGCGGCAGATTATTTACTCAAGCCGATTCTGGAAGAAGACTTGCTCAACGCTTTGGATCACTTAAACAGAGATGGAAGTATTCGTGAAGTTCTCGTGATTGACGATAATCCCAGCGATCTGCGGTTGATGGACAAGATACTTACAGAACATGGGCGTTACAAAACCATACTGGCTGACGGAGGGCGAAAAGGCTGGGATAGCATTCTTTCTCAGCCGCCGCACGCAGTGATCCTCGACCTGTTCATGCCTGAAATGGATGGTTTCACCATCCTGGAAAAAATGCGCGAAAATTCCAGATTGCGGGATATCCCGGTGGTCGTGGTCAGCGGCGTTGACCTATCCGCCGAACAACAACAACAATTGAAAGAGTTCGGTCAGCGGCTTCTCAACAAAGGCGCATTGAACGAGAACGATTTACTAGACACCATCGAACGCGCGCTCAAACGCGTCGAAGGAAAGAGATAGGAAGCTATCGGAATGTCTTTCATCATCAAATGTCTGGATTGCGGGCATACTGCGCCTTATTTCCCGACCTCAACGAATTGCCCACGCTGCAACAGCCAGTGGCGCGAAGCAGAATATGATTACGCTACCCTGGCTATGACTTTGCCTTTGCAACTGCCGGGTCGTTCCTTTGATTTATGGCGGTATCGGGAACTTCTGCCTGTTCGCAACCCGAATGCGAGTTTGTCGCTCGGGGAAGGTGGTTCCCCTCTAATCCAAGCCGTAAATCTCGGCATGATGCTGGGAACGCCAAAACTTTTTATCAAAGATGAACGCCAAGGGCCAACCAATTCTTTCAAAGACAGACAGGCAGCGGTCACAATTGCAGCCTTAAAGGAGGCCGGTATTACCGAAATGGTGGCCGCCTCCACTGGAAATGTTGCCATCTCATATTCAGCATATGCGGCACGGGCGGGTATCAAGCTCTGGGCTTTTGTAACCAGCCTGGTTCCTGCAGTGAAGATGCGGGAGATCGCACTTTATGGAAGCCAGGTTGTTAAAGTCACAGGATCCTACGATCAAGCCAAACAGATCGCATCAGAATTTGCGCGACAGCGAAACCTTTATCAGGATATGGGAGCGCGCACCATCACATCCATTGAGGCTATGAAGACAATCGCATATGAAATCGCTGAGCAACTGACGGCCATTCAAGGGCCGGCCACCAGCCTGGGCGGCAAAGACAAGGCAATATGGCGAACACCTGATTGGTATGTGCAAGCTGTCAGCGGAGGGATGGGCCCGCTCGGGGTCTATAAAGGATTCCGGGAATTGAAGCAAATGGGGCTGGTAGATCGCATCCCGGCCATCGCCGCGATCCAAGCCGATGGATGTGCGCCCATGGCCCATAGTTTCAAACAAGGACTCGAAACTGCGATCCCGATATCAACTCCAAAGACTCACATCGAAACACTGGCAACCGGTGATCCTGGACGTTCCTATATCCTTTTACGTGAACACATCATGGAAACCAAAGGCACCTTTGAAAGCGTTGCCGATGAGGAAGCCTTCCGAGCCATGCACGCGCTGGCAAAAATGGAGGGCATATCCGTCGAACCAGCCGCAGGCGTAGCCTTCGCCGGCTTATTCAAACTAATCCGTGCGGGCGTGATCAAACCGACCGACACCATCGTAGTCAATTGCACGGGGCACACCATGCCTGCTGAAGAATTTATCCTCGGCAACAACTGGATGCGCGATGTGGAATTCCCGGCAAAAAAGGAGGAGACGCCGGAAGACGGACTGCTTGCCGCACTTAATCAGGTTGCACCAGACCGGTTCCCGCGCGTTGCAATTGTGGATGATACCGCCGATGCGCGGCGCTTGATCCGGCGGATTCTCCAATCCCAGGGTGACTTTACAATCTACGAAGCCAGCAGCGGAACAGAAGGTTTAAATCTCATCCGGCGCGAATTACCAGACCTGATCATTTTGGATTTGATGATGCCGGAAATGGACGGATTCGCGGTCATGGACGCGCTGAAAGCGGATCAAAAAACCGCTGAAATCCCCGTAATCGTCGCAACCGCCAAAGAACTTACGCCAGAAGAAAAGAGTCGACTGGGCACGCAAATTCAATCCCTGATGCAAAAAGGTGATTTCCTAAATGATGAATTCCTTGATGAAGTCAAAGCACTGATCAAGTGAACCATTCCTAACTTAGAAACGATCATTGAAATAACTGTGGAATAGAATGCAAAAAGGACGTACTAAAGGTATCCTTTCAGCACTGAGTTCGGCAGCCTTTCTTGGAATTTCACCGGTCTTTGGAAAGCTGGCAATCAATTACGGATTTTCTCCGCTCGCCGTAGCCGCCTTGCGTACGAGTCTCGCGGCGGGTTTAATTTTTATCGTCATGCTTCTTTTTTATCGTCCCTATCTCTATATTTATCCAGTTGGTTTGATTGGTTGTTTCTTGGCTGGAGCTATCAATGGCCTCGGTTCCATTTTATATTACATGGCACTTGAACGATTGGATGCGAGTGTTGGACAGACACTATATCTCATTTATCCCTTCTTTGTCGCCATTTGGTTAATTCTTGATCGTCAACCACCCAGTCGGCTAACTGTCTTTCGTATGGGGATCGCTGGTCTGTCCTTACTTCTCATTACAACTTTGCCTGAACATCATACGGATCCAATTGGAATCGCGATGATGCTGGGCGCGGCAGCTCTTTATGCGCTCCATCTTCCCATCAACGAACGGGTGCTTTATGAAGTTCCCGCTCCAACCGTAACGCTCTACACGCTGATCGCGATGACCATTGTTGTATTGCCTGCGTATGGACTCTTTGATCGAACATGGATCGCATCCAGTATTTTATGGTGGCCTGTGATTGGATTGACCTTTGCCACGCTTCTCTCCCGTCTTGCACTTTTCCTCGGCGTCAAACATATTGGCGGGATGCAGACTTCGCTTCTCGGTCTCAGTGAATTGCTTGTGACGATTTCATTTAGCTACGTTTTCCTTAAAGAAAATCTGGCTTGGACACAATGGCTAGGCGCAGCTGGGCTTGGACTGAGTCTGATTCTCGTTCAATTGGAAGAATCTCACCCCGCTCATCACCGAGGCAAGGATGGCTGGCTTTCATGGATTCGACCGCCTGACCTTCCCCGGGATATGCCTGCCGATATACCCTGGGGGCCGCATGAATAACAAAAAGTATCTGCACTCATGGAGACATTTTTCTTCAATATCATTTTTCGCTTTCGTAGAGATAGCCCGTGCCGCGTACGCTCGTCACGCGTTCCGATAAGACCGGGAACTTTTCCAACTTATGCCGCAAACGGCTTACTAATGGACGTAAAATCTCTGGCGCTTCGCGCTGAGATGTATCATAACCTTGAACCAGTAAAACCAATTCCCGATGGGAAAAAACTTTTCCCGGATTCTCCATCAAGATATGCAACAGTCTGCCTTCAGCAGGAGTAAGATGTTCTACTTTTTTGCCGGCGCGAATTTGTCGGCGTGAGAGATCTACCGCAGTCCCATCTTTCAACTCATATACAATCGGCGCATCATCGATTTCAGTCGATTCCCCTGAACCGCTCTTGGCTTGAAGTCTGGCAGTGTGGCGAGCCAATCCTTTTTTAACACTGGCAATAACTTGTACTGGTGCGGCAGGCTTGATCAGATAATCATGGATTCGCAAACGGAGTGCCTGAACCGCTGAATCAGTCGAGGCAAAAGCAGTCAGCAGAATAATTTCCGTATCAGGGGCAATTTGATTCACTACCTGCACCACCTCCAAACCGTCCATGCCCGGCATACGCAAATCAACAACCATCAAATCAACGGGGTGAGTACGAATAAACTCCACAGCCGCTTGTCCGTTTGGGGCGGACATTACGTTATATCCTTCCAGTTTAAGAATGTCAGTGAGAGATTGACGCGCAACATTCTCGTCGTCAACAACCAGAATATTGGATTTCATGGTTTACCTCCGGTCGGCAGAAAGAGTCGAAAACAAGCGCCGCGCCCATGGTTTGTCAGCAATTCCAATATGCCGCCATGAGCCGTGACGATATTATAGCTGACGGTTAAGCCGAGACCGGTACCACCTTCCTTGGTGCTAAAGAACGGCTCGAAAATATTTTTTTGTTCATCAGAAGGCACACCTGGGCCGCTATCTTGAAACAGGATCTCCGCGCCTCCGCTCACCGGTCGCCCCGTGATTGTCAAATGGCCGCCATTCGGCATGGCATCAAATGAATTCAAAATAATATTGATGAATACTTGTTGGATTTGACTGTTAACTGCCGTCACGGGTGGCATCGAGGAAGATAAATTAACCTTGGTCTGAATATTTCGTTCAGAAAGTTGTTTTTGCATCAACGCCAAAACATAGTTTAGCAATTCAGGAAGATTGACCAGTTCCGGATCAACCGCGCCCGGGCGATAAAAATCCAGCATGCGGCGCACCGTCAGAGATAAACGTTCCAATTCCGTTCGTGCCAGGTCAAAATATTCTTTTCGTTTGTCCTCAGGCATATCTTCTCGGGATGCCAGATGCAAACAGTTCTGTACCGACTGTAACGGATTGTTCACCTCATGTGCGATCGATGCACTCAATCGTCCTGCCGCAGCCATCTTTTCAGCTTGCAATAATGCAGTCTGCGATTCTTCAATCTTGCGGACATAAGCGCGTTGTTCATCATATAGACGCGCGTTTTCCATTGCGGCAGCGGCCTGACGCGCCAGAACCTGAAACATTTCCAAATCAGCTTCACTGAACGGCAATTCATCAGGGTCGCGAGCCACAAAAAGAATGCTGCGGGAACCGGGGCTTACGATCGGTGCGAACATTGCCGCTCCTAATCCGGATTTGCGAAGCCGCGCCTGCAAATCCGCCGCCCCTGGCCCAACTGCATTGATCAAGATTGGAACACCCCCCGCATCGGCTTGGATCAAAAAATCTGTCAACGTTTTGCCGATGCCTTTCAGAAGAACAAACCGTCCATCTTCCTGTGAATATTGATAATAAGCCGCATGTCTGCATCGCAATTGTCCAAGCATTGCGTTGATAATTAGGTCCAGCAAGGAATCCTGACTCGTCTCTGAAAACATCGATTCGGTGATCGTAAATAAAGGCCGCAGAGCATTGATACGTGCCGCGTCACGTTTCTGCTGACTATCTGAAAAAGACAATTTAACTGCCTGAATTAATTCTTCCCCGTTTTGAAAAGGCTTCAAAATCAAACCATCCACACCCTGACGAAGAGCATGGATCGCTGTTTCGACAGTGCCGAAACCCGTCATGACCAGCACCGCTAAATCTGGCTGCAAACGTCGGGCAAGCGTAATCAACTCAAAGCCATCCACCTCAGGCATACGAATATCCACGAGCAATAAATCCGCTGAATGCTCCTTAAGCCAACCGACGGCCTCCTTCGGATCAGTCAGCGCGGTCACCGCATATCCTGAACGCGAAAGCAGACGTTTGCAAAGCAAAGCGATGCCAGGTTCATCATCCACAACCAAAATTGTTATTGGTCCCATAATTACAACGGAAGCCAGACGGTAAAGACCGAACCTTTATCCGGCGCGCTTTCCACTTCGATTGTACCGCCATGATCGGTGACAATGCCATACGTCACCGAGAGACCAAGACCTGTACCGCCATTAGCCGCCTTGGTTGTAAAAAACGGTTCAAAGATTCGGTCTTTATTCTTGACTTCAATCCCAACGCCGCTATCTGCCACGGCAATCGTAATCCATTGACGATCATCCCTTGTCCGCACCGAGGTCTGGATTTCCAGGTTACCGCCAGTCGGCATAGCTTGTAAGGCGTTGTGAATTAGATTAAGGATAACCTGTTTCATCTGATTGGTATCCACAGAAACCCATGGTGGATCTTTTGCCAGCTCAAGAGATAATTGAACGCCACTCGTATGGATCAAGTGACGGGTAAGCATCAAGACATCCTCGACAATCTCGTTGATATCCGCGTTGGAACGCGTTCGCTCTCCTTGACGAGCAAAATCAAGAAGGCGTCTGACGACATCCCGGGCGCGCCTTGCTTCTTTGAGAATTAGTTCAACATCCGCTCGGTGAGGCGTATCTGCTGATGTCTCATCAAGAATAAGTTCAGTGAAACCAGCCACAGTAGTTAAGGGGTTATTCAATTCGTGCGCGATGCCCGCTGCCATTTCGCCGACTGCCGCTAATTTCGCGGATTGTAGAAGCCGTCTTTCGGCCTCCTGTTGGGCCGTCATACGCGCCTTCAATTCGACTTGCGCGGCGCGCAGTTGACGTACAGTTTCCTGCAGACGTTCGTATTGATCTGCGCTGGAAACGACCGTCACAAGTACACCTGCAAGAGATTCCATGGCCATCAGATCGTTATCATTGAAGGCATTCTGCTGAGCGCTCTCCACGTCAATGACACCCAGTATCTGATCTCCATCTTTCAAAGCAACACATAATTCGGATCCGGCGTTCCAACTGTGCAATGTTTTATAAAGTCTATCATGTACTGTATCGTTGACTAAAATGTTTTCGCCGGTTTTAAAGACATGATCTGTAATTCCATCTTGCATAAGGAATCCCTCATGCTCCAATTCGCGCTGAACCAGCGTTGCGCGTGAACCGCCCATGCCAAGAATAGGCGATTTGCCATCATCATTGATGAGTATGACGCCCGCCAGCTCATAACGGAAATATTGGGCAACGAGGTCGGCAGTGATTTGAGCAATTTCCATTTTGTTACTTAAACCAATAATTTGTTGTACAACTTCATGAATCAGACCAAGATTACGAGCGCGCGCTTCGGCTTCCTCACGCAGACGGCCGTATTCAATGAGGCCTGCTATATAACTGGCAATGACCACTATCAAATGTTCATCATATTGGGTAAAAGCATCAGAGTGCATACTTTCCAGAGATAGCAGGCCGACAGTTTGCCGGCGATACCTTAGTGGAACGAGTAATACGGAGCGTGCGCCGGGATAAAATGGCTTGAATCCCGTAGTCGAGGAATCGCCAAGCCGAAGTGTTCGGCCACTTTTCAGGAACGAGAATGCTGGATGACCAGCAAGTGCTACGTTCTGCACAGCCAGCTTCCCTTCGTGGTCGGTAAATTCGCGCATCAGCCGTTCATCAGCCGACGGAATATAAAGTGAAATCAATTCTGTCGAGAATGATCGGGAAAGGAGACCAAAGACACGACGTGCAATCTGATCAAGATTTTGAGCAGACGAAATGGTCAAGGCAAAATCATTTAACATGCCAAGCCGACCTAGATGGTTGGTCAATTCAGAAAATGTGACGATTACTTCCACGGATGAAGAAACTTGCTTTATGATCTGATGAAGCTTAGACCATTCATCTAAATCAAATTCCGAGTGACGCCAGAGAGCCACGGCACCAATCATTCGCTGTCCAACGATCAGCGGAAAGCAACACCAGATCTGCGCACTGGACTTAAATGCAAAGCGAGGAATTAGTTTCCAATCGGGTTGATCTTTGGTAACGGCAATTTCTGCGCGCGCACGGCTGATTCGGCGCAAAAAGGGATTGGAGTCAATGGAAATTGAAAGGTCATCGCTGTGACCATCATTAAATTGAGCGGCAATATCGAGCGTATCACCACGTCGAATAGCTAGCCACGCACCTTGCGGATCCGCTATATGCACAAGACTTGCCAATACGCGTTCAAGGGCATGAGGCATGTCATATGACAATTCCGCCTGTATGTCTGGCAAAAAATCGTTATCAACAACCGCAGGCTGTGCTTTAATTAGATCAGAGACAAGATGCCAAATGCTTTGGTGACTCGAAGACAATTGCCTCCCGCCAACCAGCAAAACCTGCGAGGTTTCGGAAATAGGAAAAACATAAAGCTTGGCCGCATCGAGCTTTGCGTCGGATGGCAGAGATGTAGACGAGTTGCCTTCGCCATTTAAAAAACCCACCAACCAGGTGTCGATTGAGTCTTGAATAAGAAAATGTTTTAGTGCCGCTTGTTTCGATTTTGACAGACGATGAACAACACGAATGGCCCATTGTCCGCCATCGCGTTCAGCCAATGCAGCCCACTTAGCACCTGTCAATCGACAAGCCTCCTTGAGTTGCGCTTCCATAACGAAGATTATACAGCAACCTCGAATGGTACAATAGACTTCGCAATGACTGATTTAATTGTTATCGGCGGAGGATTAGCGGGCAGTGAAGCCGCCTGGCAAGCAGCACAGCGAGGCCTGGACGTCAGTCTTTACGAAATGCGTCCGGCTATTTCCACTGGCGCACATGAAACGGAGTATCTTGCCGAGCTGGTTTGCTCGAATTCACTCGGCTCCAACCAACCCGATCGCGCCTCAGGTCTATTGAAAAATGAATTGCGGCGATTAGGCTCGATGCTTTTGGAAAGCGCTGAAGCCGCGGCATTACCAGCCGGTTCGGCTCTTGCTGTGGATCGCGAGCTTTTTGCACGAAGTGTAACTGAACAGATACAATCTCATCCGCGAATCAAGATCGTCCGCGAAGAAGTGACCGCTATTCCGTCCACGCTGACCATCGTCGCTTCCGGTCCATTGACTTCGCCTGCGCTTTCGCGACAAATCGCCAATCTCAGCGGCGAGGAGCACCTCTTCTTCTTCGATGCCATCGCCCCGATTGTTGCTCATGAGACGATCAATATGGATATCGCTTTCCGCGCCTCACGCTACGACAGAGGAAACGACGATCAAGGCGATTACATCAATTGCCCATTTACAAAAAGCGAATATTATGATTTTGTTGCTGCATTGCTTCAGGCTGAATGTATCGAATTGCATTCATTCGAAGACGCGATTCGTGACGGAGTAAAGGCTGGATATTTTTTTGAGGGCTGTCTGCCAATAGAGATCTTGGCCGAACGCGGAAAAGACTCGCTGGCCTTTGGTCCCATGCGCCCGGTTGGATTGATTGATCCGCACACTGGCAAACGGCCTTATGCCGTGGTTCAATTGCGGCAGGATAATCTTATGGGCAATCTTTATAATTTGGTCGGCTTTCAAACCAACCTTAAATATCCGGAACAAAAACGCATTATGCATCTCATCCCCGGCCTTGAAAATGCGGAGGTCATTCGCTACGGGCAAATGCACCGCAATATGTTTATTGCTTCACCCAAATTATTAAAGTCAACGCTTCAGTTTTATAATCGTGAAGATCTTTTCTTCGCGGGACAATTGACCGGCGTTGAAGGCTACATGGGCAATATCGCCACAGGCTTGTTGGCAGGCATCAACGCCGCGCATCTCGGTAAAAATCAAAAGCCTATCACACTTCCTCAAACGACCATGCTTGGTGCACTATGCTACTATGTAACGCACGCGGATTTAAAAGATTTCCAACCCATGAAAGCCAACTTTGGCATCCTACCTTCACTTGTAAGCGTCGAGCGACTAGGCAAACGCCAACGCACTAAAGCTTACGCGGATCGTGCCATTACGGATCTCGAAGATTTCTTAAGCCAACATGAATAAACGAAGCATTAACATCTATTTAATAACAATTGGCATCTTGCTTGCACTGATGCTGGGATGGTATGCTCGAGCTTTCATTCTCGGACAGCAAACGGCTTCGGTTAAATTCGATGGGAGCCGCGCCCTGGCCGAGGTGCAGACTCAAGTCGCGTTCGGGCCGCGCGTTCCCGGTTCGGAGGCGCACGCCAAAATCCTAGATTGGATGCGAGGCGAACTCGAAGCAGCGGGCTGGCAGGTTCAAACCCAACAATCCGAAGAACTAGGACATCCGATTCAAAACCTAATTGCATACCGAACCAGCGAACCGCCTGAATTCATCCTTGGTGCTCATTACGACTCGCGTATTTATGCCGACCGCGATCCCGACCTTGCCAAGCGCACCCAGCCCACTCCGGGCGCAGATAATGGCGCGTCGGGCGTTGCCATTTTATTGGAGTTGGCCCGCACGCTTCCAACCAATTCGCCGACCATTTGGCTCGTTTTTTTTGACGCGGAAGATAACGGCAAGATTCCCGGCTGGGATTGGACGCTCGGCTCGAAAGCCTTTGTGGCGACCATGACAGTCAAACCGGAAGCCATGCTGCTGGTGGACATGGTTGGAGGGGAAAACCCAACCTTCTACATGGATGGAAATTCAAATCTAGATTTACGCACATCCATCTGGAATACCGCTGCAAAACTTGGGTACAAAGATTCCTTTATTCCGAGCGTCAAATACAATATCTTGGACGATCACATTCCTTTCATTCAAGACGGAATTCCGGCAGTAGATATCATCGATATTGACTACAAGTATTGGCTTACAACCGAGGACACACCGGACAAGATTTCATCCAAAAGCCTGCAAATGGTAGGAAACGTCCTATCGACCTGGCTTACCCAACAAAATCGTCAATCCAAATGAAATTGTCAAAAGACGCATCTCAGCGTAAACTTGACCCAACGTAATTAGCATGAAAGCTCAAGAACTGCTTGGTCAAATTCGTCCCATGTGGTTACAGCGTGTTTCGCAAAGCCTTACACGTGGCATAAGTGCGCGGGAAGCGTTCCTTGATGAGCTAAATCGCTTTTACGATGGCCTCGAACAGGCTGTGATGACAGGCAACCCAGCCTGGCTGGATCCTGCCTTATACAAATGGACCGACTCCCCCACCCTGTCAGATTTACAACAAAGCCGACAGAATGCTTCGGGAACATTGAATAGCATCATCGCGATTACAAATGATATCGCGATTGAAAATCTTTCGGAACAGGATGCGCTCGACCTGCTCACTACGATTACACCCATCTGCACTTACGGCTTGGAAAAAATCGCCCGCCTGGAAATGGAAGCACGCGTGGCGTATATCACCAATGAATTAATCGAAGTGAGACAAACGCTTGAAAAGCTAGACCGCTCGAAGTCCAACTTTATTTCCGTCGCCGCGCATGAACTGAAAACGCCGCTGACCCTGATCGAAGGTTATGCGGCAATGATGCGCGATCTAGTCTCACAAAATGGAAATAATCAAATCGATACGCTCTTAAGCGGTGTCAACATTGGTATCAGCCGCTTGCGCGAGATCATTGACGAAATGATCGATGTTTCGCTAATCGACAATGACCTGCTTTCGCTCAATCTGCAACCGCTCTTGATCGGTCAACTGCTTACCCTTCTTCAACGGGAATCAGAGTCCGCAATTCAGGAACGCCACCAGACTCTAGAAATCAACGATTTTTCAGGAAGCGAAACATGGATCTATGCAGATTCAGAACGGATTTATCAAGCATTGAAAAACGTGATATCCAATGCGATCAAGTTCACACCGGATAATGGAAAAATCATCATTGATGGCCGCAGTCTGCCAGGGTTTATCGAAATCATAGTAGCCGATAACGGGATCGGCATTTCGGGAGAAAATCAAACGCGAATCTTTGAAAAGTTTGGCCAGGTAGGTCTTGTCAACCTGCATTCTAGCGGAAAAACCAAATTTAAAGGTGGCGGCCCCGGTTTGGGGTTACCCATCACGCGTGGTATCATCGAAGCACACGGCGGGACCATTTGGGTTGAATCGCCGGGCTATGATGAAGAAAATTGTCCAGGCTCCACTTTTCATATTCTGCTTCCCATCCGCACAGAGCATACCGACCCAAGAGTTGCTAAGTTATTCAGTAAATTAGAGAAACAACCACCTGAATCTGATGTCAAAGAGAATCCCCCAGCCAACACAACCGCCACGTGAGCGCGCTTTTCTAGTCGGCGTTGATTTGCGCGGCCAAACAAACTTTCTTCCTCTGGAAGATTCGCTCACTGAACTTGCTCTTCTGGCCGAAACTGCCGGACTCGAAGTCGTGGGCGAAATGACCCAAAAGCTGGACCATCCGAATGTGGGGACTTATATTGGTCCAGGCAAGGTAGCCGAACTCAAAGCGTTGAGCGAAGAGACCTTGTCGCAAGTCGTTCTATTTGACGACGAACTATCCCCGCGCCATCAACGCGAATTAGAAGAAGCGCTAGCGCCAAACATCCGAGTACTGGATCGGACTGCACTCATCCTTGATATCTTTGCACAGCACGCTCACACGGCTGAAGGAATGGTTCAAGTCGAGTTGGCACAATACGAATATTTACTTCCGCGTCTGACTGGACAATGGACGCATCTCGCCCGACAAGCCGGTGGGGGTGGTGGACGAACCGGCTCGGTCGGCGGCGTGGGTTTGCGCGGCCCCGGCGAGACACAACTTGAAGTGGATCGGCGTTCCATTCGTAGCCGGATCGCACATCTGAAACGCGAATTGGAAAAAGTCCGCGCCCACCGAATGCGCTATCGATCACAACGCAAAAACTCTAGGATTCCAACGATTGCCTTGGTTGGATATACCAATGTAGGCAAATCCACTTTGTTGAATTGCCTTACTAAGTCGGATATATATGTGGCGGACAAACTTTTTGCAACGCTCGATCCAACTACGCGGCGCATTGAATTGCCGGGCGGCTACCAAGCTTTGCTCACGGACACGGTGGGGTTTATTCAAAAATTGCCAACCACATTGGTTGCGGCATTTCATGCAACTTTGGAAGAAATCAGTGAAGCCGATTTGCTCTTACATGTAGTGGATATCTCACATTCCAACGCGTTGAATCAATATCAATCGGTGCAAAAAACATTGGAAGAGATTGGTGCGGGCCATATCCCCGCCGTCACAGCCTTGAACAAAATAGATCGTCTCAACCAGCCGGAGCTGGCGCGCGCAACGACGCGTCAATTCCCAAAGGCGGTTGCAATCTCGGCACGCAAAGAAATTGGCCTGGCGGAACTTTTGGGTCTAATCAAAAAGGAATTATACGAGACCTACATTCCCATCCTTGTTCGATTGCCATATCAACAGGGCGCATTGATTTCGCTTTTTCACGAAACAGGACAGGTGGAACGCATCGAGCATGGACGCGGCGGCGTTGTGATGCAGGGACGGATTCCCGGACGATTGGCTGCGCAATTCTCCCAGTGGCAAACGACCAATCTTAAATCGGAACCGGAAGGAGATGAAGACTAATGTCAAAATTATTGGATCAGCTTTCAGAATATCTCGCACACCGCAAGGGGCTTTTGCCGCTCATCGGAATTTCCCTAATCGTGCTCAATTTGATTTTACAGTTTATACTCGAACCTTTTTGGTTGACCACCTCCAACCTACTGCTCCACATTGGAATCATCATCGCGATCATTGGGTTGATGCTGGCATGGGCGCTGTAGAAACGAGCTTAAAAGAAAAAAGGGGTTGGTTTGGCTTGTTTGCATGCGGGCTGATCATCGGCCTTGTTTTACGGTTCTATCTTGCCAGTTTTGCACAAATGCCAGGACATGGAGATTCTGCATTTTATTACACGGTTGCAAAGAACATCGCGAACGGCCGCGGACCAGTCATTGATTACATCGTTTATTTCTTTAGCGGATTATTACCACTTCCTCACTACGCAGGTGACTTTTGGAATCCGAGCGCATCCTTTCTGATCGCGATTCCCATGATGCTCTTTGGCAAAACAATTTCATTTGCGCTCATCGCGCCGATTATGGCTGGCATCATCCCAGCCGTGGCCGGGTATTTGGCGGGGAGATATTTTTCCAGCTCAATCAAAATTGGCGTATTGACCGGTATTCTGACGTTCTTCTCGCCGTTCCAAGTTTGGTTTTCGACTACTACTGAAGCGATTATTTTTGCGGGAGCGTTCGGCTCAATATCAATTTATTTCATGATGAAGGGACTCAAAAAGCCGAAATATTTTTTTCTTGCCGCGTTTTCTTCCGGTATTGCCAATTTAATTCGACAAGACGATATTTTACTTCTGGTTGCACTTGTCATTTGCATTCTCTTGGTATCCACAACATGGAAAAACAAAATCGCCATCGCGCTGGCTGTAATCAGTATTCATTTCTTAATTCTATCTCCACTGATGATCAAAAACTACATGGAATTCCACGCGCTCTTTCCGCCCGGGCCAGCACGAACCGCCTTCCTGACAACGTATGAAGATTTCCATTCCTATGGAAAGGAAATTGACTGGAAAACCTTTCGAGCCACATGGGGTATTCTAGGTATTCTCAGCCACAAATGGCACGCCGCTCAGGAAAATCTTGGACAGGTCAACGACTTTCTCAATCCCCTCTTTACAGTACTATTTTTCATTTCACTTGCAGACGTGCTCCTAATTCACAGCAATAGAAATAGACTTTTGCTTTTAGTCCCCGCTTCGCTTTTTGCCGTTTTTGAGTATCTATTTTACACAGTCATTGCCAGCTTTTCGGGTCCGGGTTCACTTATCAAAAGCCTAGGAATCCTCATGCCTTTCATTTGCTTAATAATCATCGACTTCTTCGCCAATTATTTTCGACCAAAATTCTTGTTAGTCAGCGCAATTATTCTGCTTTCTGCTTATGGGGGCTATCAAGGATTCAAACGAAACTACACGTCAACCGTTTACTACAATAATGCTTATCAGGAATACAAAATAGTCAGATCTATCATCCTTGACGATGCAAATCAACAAAAAATAAATGCCAACAATATCACCGTTCTAGCTCGTGATACCTGGGATGTGTATGAAGGCACCGGCTTCAAAACAGTCATGATTCCAAACAATGACATACCCACCATTGTTTTCGTTGCACAGCATTACAACGCAAGATATATCCTGCTTCCGGGCCAACGTCCGCAACTAGACAAAATTTATAACAACACCACGCCTGATCCGCATTTTACCTATGTTGCTTCGGTGCCAAACTCAGACATGAAAATCTTTCGGATTAACTATTCTCCGTAAGAATCACGGCAGAGTATACATCTCAAAATATTCTTGACTCAAATTTGTGGGCCTGATTCAATCACGTCCCGCGGCGTGTGATCTTCAAACTTCTTGAAATTCTCAATGAATCGTGCCGCCAGGTCGCGGTATTTTTTATCATACTCTTTTTTGTTGGGCCACGAACCGGCAGGGTCAAGCACATCAGCGGGCACATCGGGACATTGAGTCGGAACCTCAAAACCAAAAACCGGATCCTTCTTGTAATTGACTTTATCCAGTTCGCCATTCAGCGCCGCAGAAAGTAAAGAGCGTGTATATTTAATACTGATCCGTTTACCAATGCCATACGGGCCGCCAACCCATCCGGTATTGACCAGCCAACATTTGACCTGATGTCTCTCGATTTTGCGCTTGAGGATGTCCGCATAATAATACGGATGATGCACCATGAATGGTCCGCCGAAACAAGCGGAGAATGTGATCTCCGGCTCGTCGCGCAGACCAACTTCTGTGCCTGCGATTTTGGATGTATAACCCGATATGAATTGATAGAGTGCCTGATTGGGCGTCAGCCGCGCAATGGGAGGCATCACTCCTGATGCATCGCACGTTAAGAAGATGACATTCTTAGGGTGACCAGCTTTCTTCTCAGGTACGGCATTGTCAATGAATTCAAGCGGATAAGAAGCGCGCGTGTTTTCTGTCAACGAATCATCATCAAGATCAATGTAACGCGTCACCGGATCACAGGGAACGTTTTCAAGAATCGTGCCGAACATTTTTGTGGTCGCATAAATCTCAGGTTCGGCCGCCGCGGATAGACCGATGACTTTGGCGTAGCATCCGCCTTCAAAGTTGAAGACGCCGTCATCGCTCCAGCCATGCTCATCGTCCCCAATCAGGCGGCGTGTCGGATCCGCTGAAAGCGTAGTCTTGCCCGTTCCGCTCAAGCCAAAGAATAAAGCCACGTCGTCCGAGTCTTTAGGACTGACGTTCGCAGAACAATGCATCGATAGAACGCCTTCAAGAGGAAGGAGATAATTCAAAATCGTGAAAACAGATTTCTTTGTCTCGCCCGCATAAGCCGTGTTACCAATGATCGCCAGTTTCTTTTCAAATGATAAACAGATAAAAGTTTCGGTTGCAGTATTATCCAGTGCCGGCATTCCTTTGAACGACGGCATGGCGATAATCGTAAACTCTGGAACAAAACGTTTGTATTCTTCAAGGGATTGAGGTGGGATAAACATGTTGCGTGCAAACATGCTATGCCACGACAGTTCGGTCACCATCCGAATTGGCAAACGATATTTTTCATCTGCACCTGCAAACAGGTCTTGGACAAAAACATCACGACCCTGCAGAAATCCCAACATCCGATCATACAAAACTTCGAATTTGTCTGCCGCAAACGGACGATTATACTGCCCCCACCAAACATGTCCTTCGCTGGATACCTCACGCACGATAAATTTATCAGTCGCCGAACGCGCAGTATGTTTTCCCGTATTGACTACAAAAGGTCCGCCCAGCGAAGTGATTCCTTCGCCCCGGAAGACAGCCTCTTCATATAACGCTTCCATCGGAAGATTCCAATAAGCAAGCCGCAAATTCCCAATACCATGATTCGATAAGTTGTAATCGGCTTTGCGAACTTGAGCAACCGTCTCGGCTGGCGTTTTGATATTAAGCAGATTGTTCATAACCAATCCCTCACCATTTTCTTATCACCAATATAAATTTCATTGGGGCTGGTTGGGTCAAGCGCCCATTTCATGCGAGCCACACCCTCCGCCACATCCTTCGCAGTCCCGCTGAAAGAAATCCGGATGTGTCCTTCCATCCCGAACTCTTTGCCGGGTACTATCACGACCAACGCTTTCTTCAAAAGGAATCTCGCTAATTCGACCGAGTTATTATTGAATGCGCGCAGATCAGGCAATGCATAAAAAGTTCCATCCGGTGGAATAAGGCGAGCACCGTTAAAAGATTTCATCTCTTGAAGCAGAACATCGCGGTTATTTTGGATTTGCAAACGCAACGCTTCCACCACCGACTGCAAGCCGTTCAGTGCGCCTTCCGCCGCGGCCTGGCTGACCGGGCTTACACCGGACGTAATCTGAACCGTAACGTTGGTAGCCACGCGAATAAGTTCGCGTGGGCCTACCACCCATCCAACGCGGAAACCTGTCATGCCGTAAAGTTTGGCAACACCATTCACAATGATCACGTGCGAATCTTCCACATCCTTTTTGGTATAACGTATGGCTGGAATAGCTTCGTTTTGATCGAAAGTCAACTTATGATAGATGTCGTCACAAACCAGGAAGATCCCTCTACGTTCACAGAAGTCGACCAGCTCTTCAATCAATGCAGGCGGATAAATCACACCGGAGGGATTATTCGGACTATTGACGATGATCGCCCGTGTATAGGAGGTTACCGCCCTCTCAATGTCTACAAAACGCGGCGTGAACGTCCCGTCTTCAGGTGTGACAATTACAGGTCGCCCCAAGCACATCCTGATGATTTCGGGATACGAAACCCAGTACGGAGCAATCACAATTACTTCGTCTTGGGGGTTTAAGATGGAATAAAAAATATTGAACAGGGATTGCTTGGCTCCATTCGTGACGATCACGTTTTCCGGCGCGACAAGGCGGTCGTAATTTTCTTCCGTATAACGGACAATGGCTTTCTTTAGAGACGGCACACCGTCCGGCGGAGTATATTTGACTTCGCCGCTAGTCAGCTTGCCTGCCGAGGTTAGAATGGCGTTGATGGGTGTTTTATTTTTGGGTTCGCCGATTCCGAGATTGATCACCGCCTCGCCGCGCTCGTGCAACAAACGCGCCTCCTCATTCAAAGCAAAAGTCGGCGATTCAGCGATCTCGCTTGCGATCTTGCTCAACTTCATTCCACTGCTCCTTTTCGCCCTCCTCCATACTTGGGATGAGGGAAAATAAAATCTGGTCAGGTATTCCCTGACCAGATAGAGTTCAACTACTTACACAAACAAAACCGCGTTGCGAACGGCGATGTTGACAACAGATATGTCAAACCGATTGCTCACACGTAGATTATACTATAGCTATTCAAGTGCTGTAAAATCGGAAGGATTGCCAAGCGCATAACCTGTTATCGACGAATTGATCCGATGAATCAATCCAAGCAGGACATTTCCCGCTCCAACCTCAACAAACGTTGTAATACCCTGGCTTCCCAAAAGTTGAATCGTCTCCGTCCAACGCACGCGCGATTGCAGCTGCGATTGGATATCGGCACTCAAATCTGCGGCAGATTGAATTGACTTCGCGACCACATTTCCAATGATCTGAATCTTCGCCTCACCAATTCCTGCATGATTTACCGATTCATTCCACTTGTCTTGAATCGATGCCATCAACTTGGAATGCGCAGCAATCGAAACCGCAAGCGGAATCGCTCGCTTCGCGCCAGCGGTTTTCGCACCTGCCATGGCGCGTTCAACTGCGGCTTTTGAGCCTGAGATGACCACTTGCCCAGGGCAATTATCATTCGCCACTTGCACCGATTCGTTTACGTGGCTGGCTTCGTCGCAAACTTTTTCTAGCGCTGGAATATCGAGATTCAAAATCGCCGCCATGCCGCCGGGATTCATTTCGCCAGCCTTCTTCATCAACTCGCCGCGCTTACGGACGAGACGCAAGCCAGACTCAAAAGATAAAGCTCCAGCTGCGGCGAGAGCCGATAATTCGCCGAGAGAATGTCCGGCCAGCGCGGCAGGTTTGAAATCTGGATTGAGATGCGAAAAGACTCTGAAGGAAGCCATGGAATGAACAAACAATGCGGGTTGAGTATTGATCGTATCATTCAATTCCGACTCCGGCCCATCCCACATCAGCTTCGACAGAGCAAAGCCAAGAATCGAATCTGCCTCATCAAAGGTTTGTTTTGCAACAGGATATTGCACAGCCAATTCCCGCCCCATGCCAACGACTTGCGAACCCTGTCCAGGAAAAACAAAAGCAGTTGTTTGCGAATCAAGTTTCATAAGATGTCCTCTGCCTTATTAAACACAAACGAGCCGTGTTCGTCACGGCCCGCTGGACTGCTCTATTCAGGGTTCTGTTTTTCTTTTTTGACTTCAAACACTTCACGGCCCTGATAGTGCCCGCAGTTCGGGCAGACCGTGTGAGGCAAACGCATCGATCCGCAATTGGAACAGGCCACGAGATTGCGCGCTTGCAAAGCATCGTGGGAACGGCGGCGATCGCGGCGACCTTTCGAGTGTTTGCGCTTGGGATGTGGGGTCATGACTTTCTCCTTTACACACAATGGACGGGCAAATGCCCGTCCAAACATTTTTACGAAGCGGAGAGATTATAGTGGCAGAAGGCAGTGACGTCAAGCCTGAAACGTTGTAAAATCAATCTTGTGGAAGTGCAGATTGCAGTCGCGAAAGTCAATAAGTACGCCTCACCTGAAAGTGGGGATACGCTTGAAGTCATCGAACGACCGAATGGCGGATTATCCGTGGTACTGGCGGATGGACAAACATCGGGCCATGGCGCGAAAGCTGTCTCGATGATGGTCGTTCGCAAGGTCATCGGACTTTTAGCAGAAGGTGTGCGGGATGGTGCCGCGGCGCGCGCCGCGTCGGACGCCTTGTATACGGAGAAAAAAGGCAAAGTCATCAGCACGCTCAACATTGCATCGGTGGATCTGCATAGCAGCACCATCGTACTGACACGCAATAATCCCTGTCCTGTTTTTATCGCACGCGGCGATACCACCGATTGTTTGGGCGGAGAGAGCGTTCCGCTTGGAACTTCGCGTGATGTTCGGCCCATCATCACCGAGATCGAAATCGAATCAGAATTAACCATTGTTATTTTCACCGATGGCCTGACTCATGCAGGTGAGAGACGCGGTCGTCCGATGGATGTGTGTGAAGTTATCGAGTCACTGATGGAAGAACAGGAGCCGACGCCGCAGGAACTCGCCGACGATTTACTGGCTTATGCGGTCAAGCTGGACGAAGGCCGACCTGCTGACGATATCAGCGTACTCATCCTGAAGGTGGCCCCGCGCAATGGCGATGAAGTCCGCCGCATGACGGTGCGGCTTCCCATCTCCTGATGAACGGAAAAGAAGAAACTGATAGTAAAAGATTTCTAATCGGAGTGGTAGGTCCATGTGGCTCCGGCAAATCCACCTTGATCGCAAGCTTGGAACGCGAAGGCTTTCGATGCCGGCACATCGCGCAGGAACATTCCTATGTTCCGTATATGTGGAAACGGATTACCAATCCAGATCTGCTGATTTATCTAAATTCCTCTTTTGAAGTTTCAACAGAACGCCGAAAACTAAACTGGAATGAATCCGAATACCAAGAACAATTAAGTCGACTTGACCACGCTCGTCAGCATGCCGATCTGATGATTGAGACAGACGGCCTTTCAGCTGCGGAAGTATTGGAATGCGCGCTCAGCTTCATAAGATCAAAAATCTGAACTTAAAGAGACGGACATTCCTTGTCTAATTTCTGCTGACAAGCGCGTACTTTCAGAGTATAATCACGCCGCGCCAGCTAAAAGCTGGTATTTTTATGGTTCAAAACGATAAACCAATTTGACTCTGCTGTGAACCACTTTGGTTTCGCCCAAGACCATGTTTGATGGAGTAAATCATGTCTCGTAGCCGCAACATATGGCTGGTCGTTATTATTCTGCTCATCGCCTTTTCGTTATGGGTTGACCTGAGCCAGAACATCTCGATTGCCAACCCAACGAACGATAAATTGCTGGTAAATCTCAATACAGATATCCATCTCGGACTGGATTTGCGCGGTGGGCTTCAAACTCTGCTTCAAGCCGATGTGCCTAATTGTTCCACGGTAGATCCAGGCGAACTGAATGTTACGCGCCAGATTCTGGAAAGCCGCGCGAACGCGTTAGGCGTCAGCGAAGTGACCATGCAAGTCGCTGGCAACTGCCGCATCGTGGCGGAATTCCCAGGCATCAATAATCCAGAACAAGTTGTAGCAGCTTTGCAACAAACCGGTTTGCTGGAATTTGTAGACATGGGCAGTAATCCACTGCCGATAGGTACAACCATCAAAACGGATTATCTTCAAGGCTCCGCGACACAACCCACCGCCAGCGTAACTGCCCAATCTGCTGCCACAACTCCAGGGTTGACTGCAACCGCTCAATCAGCAGTCACTGCAACCCCTGTGACGAATGCTACACCTGCAGCAACTGCGCAGCCGTCTGCAACCTCAACTGCGCCAGCATCCATCTATCACACCGTTATGACCGGTGCGGCACTGGATACCGTTGGAGTCCAGACCAGTTCAGTTGGCCAGTATGAGATCGCCTTCACGCTAAAATCGAGCGGAACTCAAGTCTTTAGCGATTACACTTCCTCACACGTGGGTCAATATCTTGCGATTGTGCTTGACAAGAAAGTTATTTCCGTTCCGGTGATCAACTCTGCAATCACTGGTGGACAGGGTGTGATTCAAGGAAGCTTTACAGCTGATACGGCCAATTCCCTGGCTGTGCAGTTACGATATGGTTCACTACCTGTTCCGGTGAAAGTAGTTGAGAGTGAGACCGTCGGGCCAACCCTCGGAGCAGAATCAGTTCGCAAGAGTCTTCTCGCAGGCGCGATCGGTTTGACGGTCGTGATTCTCTTCATGGGATTATATTATCGCCTACCCGGAATTCTCGCCGACCTCGCACTCGTAACCTACTCGTTGATTTCCTTGATGCTTTTCAAAATCATTCCCATTACATTGACCCTGCCTGGTATCGCTGGCTTTATCCTCAGCATCGGCATGGCGGTGGATGCAAACATCCTGATCTTTGAAAGGCTCAAAGAAGAATTGCGGTCAGGGCGCACTCTGCGTCAGGCCATCGATCTGGGCTGGTCCCGCGCCTGGCCATCCATCCGAGACTCAAATTCATCAACGCTCATTACATGCCTCATTCTTTATATCTTCGGCAATACATTCGGGGCGAGCATGGTGAAGGGCTTCGCGATCAACCTGGGTTTGGGCGTCGTCGTTTCATTGTTCACGGCCATCATTGTCACTCGCACCTATCTGCACCTTGTGCTTGACAATCTAAAACTGGGTGAACATCAAAACTGGTTCGGGTTGTAGGAGTTTTGCATGAACATCATCAAGAATCGCTATCTTTACTTTCTGATCTCCCTGCTGGTGATTGTGCCGGGAATCATATTCATGGCTGTTCATTGGGTCAACAACCCCAAAGAAGGTCCATTCGCTCTGAGCATTGATTTTCGAGGCGGCTCGCTGCTCGAAGTTCAATTTTCTGGGACACTGCCTTCTATTAACGACATACAAAGTGTCTACAACCAGTACCAATCCACTACCGGCCAACCCTTGAGTGACTCGATCATCCAACCGCTTGGCACTGACGCGTATTCGATTACATCCAAACAAATTGACGATCCCACCAAAGGCAAGATCGTTGCGGAAATGCAAGCGAAATTAGGATCGACTGTAACCGTATTAAACTTTACATCCGTTTCTGCCTCGGTTGGAGCGGAGGTTACACAATCCGCAGGCTGGGCCATCCTCGCCGCGGCAATTTTTATCATCCTATATATCTGGTTTGCCTTTCGCGGTGTTGAACATCCGGTACGTTATGGCACCGCCGCAATCATCGCCATGTTCCATGATGTGTTTGTTGTGCTCGGCGTGGAAGCGATGCTGGCGTATTTTCTGCATTGGGAAGCAGACTCCCTGTTCCTCACGGCGTTGCTGACCGTAATCGGCTTCTCCGTCCACGATACCATTGTCGTGTTTGACCGAATCCGCGAGAATTCCAATATCTATCGCCGCGTGGATTACGAAACCATGGTGAACCATTCTGTGGTCCAAACGCTGGATCGTTCTATCAACACCCAACTCACTGTGATGTTCACATTGTTTGCGCTGGCGTTGTTCGGCGGCGATACAACCCGACACTTTGTGATCATTCTATTGGTTGGTATTTTCAGTGGAACCTACTCATCCATTTTTAATGCTTCGCCGATTTTGGTCGTATGGCAGAATCGCGAATGGAGAACTTGGTTCCGACGGAAAGCGGAATCGCAAGCAGGAACCGCCCATTAAATATTACTTAATAAAGAGAAGCGCATCGGAATCGATGCGCTTCTTGCTTAAGCTAGTCGCAAGCGAATAGTGAATGTAGTACCCGCATTCGCTTCACTCTCGACTTCGATTTTTCCACCTAATTCCTGTACAATCGATTTCACGATAAATAGTCCAATGCCGCTTCCAGGTATTTCGGCAATAGTGACATTCTTGGCGCGGTAAAACCGCTCGAACAAGTGTGATAGCGATTCTGCTGGAATGCCCAGTCCGTGATCGGCGATAGAGATAAGCGCTTCTTTTTCGTTTTTGGTCACGATCACATCAACAACACTGCCATCAGGTGAAAACTTCACCGCGTTGTTGATGAGATTAATGAAAACCTGCTGAAGGCCTCCCTTGTCCCCCATAATCATAAGGGATTTTTCAGTGTTATTGAGAGAAATTGAAATCCTTTTCTTGTGTGCGATCGGAATTATCGCTTGAATGGATTCATGCAGAGTTGGAATTAAATCAATCGATGTGGCTTCGAGTTTTATCGCTCCGCTTTCCAACCGCCCTGCCATCAAAAGCGTATCGATTAAATTCTTTTGGCGCTTTAATTCGCTGTTCAACGTGCGCCAATATTCATCCAATTCCTCTTTTGTACCACCTTGTTGAATCAATTCCGCCATTAATATCGCGGTGGTCAGTGGTGTGCGCAATTCATGGGAAGCCCGGTTGATAAAGTCGGATTTTACGCTTTCCAAGTGCGCCTGATCAGTGACATCTCGAATGATAATCAATGCCTCCTTATAACCGATTGGCGACAAACGAGCTTCATAAATATTGTTATTGATAGGTAACGTAAAACCCTGAACAGCGTGAGGTGAAGTAAAACCCTGATCTCCAGGCTCGCCAGTGATTTTTTTAACTATATCCTCCGGCCAGATACTCGATAGTTTCTTTCCGGAAATCAAGTCGCGGTGTATGTAGAGGGGATGACCGGGATTCACACTGTAATCCAAAATCACGCCGTGCATATCCAATCTGATAAGAAGATCGGGCACAGCTGAAAGGATAATTCGATTACGCGCCTCATTTAAGCGGATGGTCTCCTCATAACCGGATCGCTGCAACGCCGAACCAATCAGGTTTGCAGACACTTCTGCAGCCTCGCGCTCGGACGGTGACCAGGCTAAAACCCCCGGTTCATAAAAGAGACCAAGAAAATCCCAGGACCCCAGCGTTCCGCTCATCGGCACAATGGCAAAAGACAGGCCTGTTCGGGTATCGTTTTCATTGAAGAAATTGATGTCCGATATTTTCAGAATGGATGGAATAAACGGGATGATCATTTTGGGAATATCAAGACTTGAGAAGTCTTGTCGATTCCATTTAAATTGGACGTTGAGCGTCGGCTGAGAGAAAAAGGTATTGATCTCAAAAATGACGCAGCACGCTGCACCAATGGTTTGTCCAAGAGATTCAAGAACCTCCGGTATCTTTGTTTCAATATTTGACGAGCGCAGCAAACGGGCAGTAGCATCGCTGATGGCGGAAAGTATGTGAGCGTGTTTTTTGAGGATCTGTTCGGAATATTTCTTTTCAGAAATATCGCGTGCAACACTTTGTATGTAAGCAGGTTCATTATGTTCATCGTAGACTATCGATGCGCTGATTTCAACAGGCAGAGTGGTTCCATTCTTCCGCTTCAGGCTTCGCTCATGTACGCGAGATTTATCATCCAGGGCCATGTCATGGGCAGGATTTTCGTCCAATGACATTATTTGGCTCACGGACATTCCGATCAACTCATTTTCTTCATAACCCAGCAGACTCAGGGCTTGCCGGTTGGCTGCCAGATAATGGAAATCAAGTCCGATAATAAATACGCATTCACCAGTCTGGTCAAATAAAGCCCGGTAATGTGAGTTTTCACCCCACCTGGTGTTTTGCTTTTTTGTTCTTGCCCCTGGACTGACTTTTAATTTTTTTAAAGGAATCGTCTTCTCATTCATAGACGACATCCTCAGGTCGACGGTCTGGAAGAAACGCCCGGACGCGGCATCCTTTCGAGGTTTTCAAGATCTGAACATCGCCGCCCAGGCCTCTGAACACAGCCCGGGCAATCGTCAAGCCGACTCCAATTCCACCATATTCGCGTGTATCTCCCTGGCTCGCTTGGTAAAAACGTTCAAACACCTTCTCGCATAATTCAGGTGGAATACCAGGCCCCTCATCCTCTACATCTACGGTAACGCCTCCATTCACACCCAGCACTACGCTCATGTGAATTTTTCCGCCGGGGAAGCTAAACTTAAAAGCGTTGTCAACAAGATGCAACAGTGCCTGTATGAATTCACGACGGGGCGCTGTGATCACGCCATCAGATGAGATTTCGAGCACGAAATTCAACTCTTTGTTCTTATAACGCTCCAATCGTTTATAGACACGGGCGCGGATGTCTGCCTCTGGATCGATCCGCTGTCTCACCGTATTCAGGGTTCCCTGATCCATGCTGCTTAACAAAACAAGATCGGTCACAAGCGACTCCAAGCGATCCGCATTCGATAAGGCTATGCGTATGAAATTGCTTTGTTCCTCAGGAGTGCTAAACTTGTGATTCATCACTAGTTCAAGAGGCATCA
>Ga0335079_10001529_pt1 | contig 26409 bp, 23 predicted proteins | sample Lox_Sample_33_FD_206719 | JGI IMG/M metagenome (GOLD analysis project Ga0335079, IMG submission 206719) | Soil microbial communities from Loxahatchee National Wildlife Refuge, Florida, United States - Lox_Sample_3.3 | ecosystem: Environmental > Terrestrial > Soil > Wetlands | place: USA...
GCTGAGCTGGCGGATGAGAGCGTTCAAGTACTACTACATACCCCTGAACGAGATTGGTCTTGGGGGCATAGTGGTCGAGCCGACCGCCGAGATGGTGAGGCTGCAGAAGAGTCTTATTGAAGCGCTGAATCCATTCCTATCACCGACCGGCACCGCGGCTGCCTTCGCGACGACTCCACGGGATCGGGAGATTAATCAGGCCACGCTCGATGCGGTCGCGACTTATATCTCGGACCACACCGGGGATCACTACAGCCCGCACGTTACGATTGGCGTCGGTACCGCAGCGTACCTTGATGCCTTAGTTGCCGCACCGTTCCCCGCATTTACGTTTTCCAGCGTGGGAGTGTCTGTGTACCAGTTCGGTAACTTCGGCACCGCCATGAAGCAGCTGCGTTGCTTCAAGCTGTCGCAGTGATTGGCAACCGCAGAGGTTCGTACTCTCCTGGTTGTACCGGATTCGAGCGACTAACCTCAGATTGTTTCGGCGTGCTCTGTGTCGGCAACACGAGTACAAACCGTGATTCGCCGACCGTGCAGACCTCAGGGCGCAACAACGCCCGGACCCAGGTAAGTCGCGAGAAAATTTTCGGTCTCGGTCAGCAAGGTGGTGCGGTCGGATTCGCGGCTCATCTGGTGGTCCGCGCCAGAAATCAAAATGAACTGATGGAGCTTGCCGGCTCGTTTGAGGGCGCTGTCCATGGCCTGTGACTGTTCCACATTCGATTGGGCGTCGTTGTCTCCGTGAATCATCAGAATCGGAATTTCAACATCCGCTGCATGCCGTCGAGGCGAGTCGGCTTTGAGTTTGGCCCGATTCGTTCCGATCTGCTCTCGAGAGATCCCTCCGCCTACAAAATTGTGCTCCTGCGCCTCGAGCAGGCTCAGGTCGCTCACGCCTGCGATGCTCACGGAGCACTTGTAGAGATCTGCATTGCGCGTAGCGCCCAGAAGCGCTGCGTAGCCGCCAAAGCTCCAACCGATGATGCACATACGCGCCGGATCGGCGATCCCCTGCTTCACAGCCCAACGTGCGCCATCAGTAATGTCCGAGTAGGTGAGTCCGCCCCAGTCCTGGTGCGCATCGCTCTGCCACTTGCTGCCGTAGCCGTCGGAGCCGCGAAAATTCATCTGTAATACGGCGTAGCCGCGGCTCGCCAGAAACGCGCGCAGGAAGTCGAACTCCCAGCTGTCGCGCGCAATTGGACCGCCGTGCGGCATTACGATTAGCGGCAAGTGCTCCGCGCGCACGCCGCGTGGAACCGTCAGATAGCCCGGTATGCTCGTGCCATCCTGGGCCGGATAGCTGATCGTCTGCATCCGAGCGAGCTCGGAAGGGTCTAGCTCCGGATAGGCTCTCCCCAACTGCTCGAGTGACCCCTTATCGAGGTTCAGGAAATAGAACGTTCCAGCATCGACGTCAGTGGACGTACGCACGATGAACTTGCGCTCATCGCTGCTTGCCGAGAGCAGCACAGCAAACACGCCACCGGGTAGAGCTCTCTTGACCGACCGCATGACGAGCTCGCGCTGTGGGTCGGTGTAGTGGATGAACGGTTGGTCAGTCTCGTAGAGCACGCCGAGCAGCCGGCCGTCGCTTGCGAAAAGCGGTCCGGCCACATCGGCTGTCGGGTGGGAGAATTCCAGCACAGGTTCGGTCTTTCCGGTGAGATCGATACGCCACAGGGCCGCACGGCCTTCATAATCTCCGGTCGCAAACGCGCAGTCAGGCTTATCAGGACAAATTCCGATCGGTTCGAGTATGCGCTCGGCAGGAAAGGCCTTGAATCGCACCAGGCGCCGCCATTCGCCCGACGGCACGTCGCGTACGTTGTACTGAATCTCGTCGGTATTCTCGATAACGCCCCACCCCAGACGGACCTCTCCCCGATGGTCCGTGAGGTACTCGCGCAGAGGTGCGCGGCCCTCGAGGCGAAGTCGCATTTGGCCCGTGACGACATTGAGTTCGTACACGCTGGGGTAGGGATTCATCGTTCCGCCCGCAACATCGCCCGCGCCACCCTTGAGTATCGCAGCGTCGATCGAACTCAGCGTACTTCCCTGGGCGGCGATCAACACGGTGTCGGGCTTGCCCGGCGACCAGTCGATGATCTGATCCTGCAGCTGGCTATCGTAGCCAGCTGCACCCTGATTCTGAACCAACACCTTCATGTTCTTGCCGTCGGCGTCGACAGCCGCAAGCCGAGTCGCCACGTAGACGTAGTTCTGCTCGTGCACGAACGCGGCGAGACCACATAGCAGCCGCGTGTTGGTCGCCCAGCGGCACCAGTCTATGGTGAACCGATAATCCGCCGCGCCGCTCATCACCGCTCGAAGCGGCGCCGCCGGCACGCTCAGGTCCCGCACTTCGGCTACGCGCACACCCTTCACCGTCATCAGCTGGCTCAGGAAATGACCGTCGGGCGACAGCGATGCACTGATGATGAATTCGCCGCGCGCAAACGCCGAAATCGGTGGTCCAGCCCATGCCCTCGATTCGAGCGACCACGACAACAGAATGGCGAGACCGCATGCGAGGCGACCGCAGTATTTCATTGTTATTGACCCCCGGTGCGCAGGATAGCGAAGAAAACCGCACACCACATATTCTCTTATGAATCCGCGCTCGCGAAGAGCGTGCGATGGTTTGCGGCGGAACGATCGCGCTTGTTGGCGACGACAGTGCGACGAAAGTCAGTCCGAAACAGCGTGATGGCCCCCCAGCCGGAGTCGAAGCAATTGTTTCCCAGACATTTCCTGAACTCCCTCGCAGGTGGCGTACCCGCAATCGTACCCATTCACCTTGCACGCTGGCATGAGTAAATCAAAGCTGATCATCCGTCTCCTAGAGGATACAGTCGCTTAGCATGGCAACTCGCACACGAAAAACCCGGAGACGTACTCGCTACGATTCTGCCAATGACCTGAAGACCCCAAAGGATGTGGCCGAATATCTTTCTGCAGCGTTCGAAGAGGGTGGTGACGATGCTGCGTACATCGCTCATGTCGTCGGAACCGCCGCTCGCGCACACGGTGGAATGACGAAGCTTGCCAAGGAATCCGGCATGACTCGCGCCGGGCTCTACAAAGCTCTTTCGAAAGGCGGAAACCCGAGCTTCGAGACGATCGTCAAAGCGCTGCGCGTGCTCGGCGTGCGGCTCGTCCCGCAAAGGATTTCTATGCCTGCTTAGCGGGCTCCATACTCGAACAAGTGACGCTGTCAGTCCGAATGCGGTAGCCGAGGGATTGGTCGCCCTGCCGCCAAGCGGCCGCTCCTTGCGGAATTGCTGCTCAGTCTGGCCACTTCGGGTCGTGCGACCCTGAAAGGTCATTCGCCAAGGTGCCGTGCGGCCTCTCGAAGCTTCAGTTCCTTTGGGGATTTCCGAACAACAACAGGTATGAAGGCTTAGGACTTTGGTCGCATAGTGCCGAGCGCTTAAAAAATCTATCCTCTTCCTGTTTCACGTGAAAGGAAGGAACATGGCAACCAAGAAACCAAATATCGTGGTCATCTGGGGCGACGATATCGGCCAGAGCAATATCAGTGCCTATTCGGATGGACTGATGGGCTACAGGACGCCAAACATCGATCGCATCGCCAGCGAAGGCGTGCGCTTCACAGATTCTTACGCCGAACAGAGCTGCACGGCGGGGCGCTCATCTTTCATCACCGGCCAATGTGGTTTCCGCACCGGTAACACCAAGGTCGGCATGCCCGGCGCCGCGCAGGGCCTGCAACATCGCGATGTGACCATCGCCCAGCTGCTCAAGGCCCAGGGCTACGCCACCGGCCAGTTCGGCAAGAACCACCTCGGCGACCGTAATGAGCATCTGCCTACCGTCCATGGCTTCGATGAGTTCTACGGCGCCCTCTATCATCTGAACGCCTCCGAAGAACCGGAGCTGCCGGACTACCCGAATCCCAAGGACTTCCCTAATTTCCTCGGGAACTATGGGCCGCGCGGCGTGCTGGACTGCAAGGCCACCGATAAGGAAGACCCGACAGTCGATGCGCGCTTCGGCAAGGTCGGCAAGCAGACCATCAAGGACACCGGGCCGCTGACCAAGAAGCGGATGGAGATCATCGACGACGACATTGCCGATCGATCGGTGGACTTCCTCAAACGCCAGAAGGCCGCCGGCAAGCCTGTTTTCATGTGGGTGAACTTCACCCACATGCACCTGCGCACGCACACCAAGCCCGAGAGCCTCGGGCAGGCGGGTCGCTGGCAGAGCCCCTACCACGACACTATGGTTGACCACGACAAGAACGTCGGCACGATACTCAAGGCGCTGGATGATCTCGGCATGGCGGATGACACCATCGTCATGTATTCCACCGATAACGGCCCGCATATGAACACCTGGCCCGACGGCGCCATGACCCCCTTCCGCAACGAGAAGAACTCGAACTGGGAGGGTGCCTATCGCGTGCCCTGCATGATCAAGTGGTCCGGGCACATCAAGGCCGGCAGAGTGGAGAACGGCATTGTGTCGCACCTCGATTGGGCGCCAACATTCCTCGCGGCTGCCGGAGTCCCGGACGTGAAGGAACAACTCCTCAAGGGCCTGAAGGTTGGCGACACCACTTTCAAGGTGCATCTCGACGGTTACAACCTGCTGCCATTCCTGACCGGCCAAACGAAGGAGAGTCCGCGCAAGGAATTCTTCTACTTCAACGACGACGGCGACCTGGACGCCCTGCGCTACGACAACTGGAAGATGGTTTTTTCGGAACAACGCACCCCGGGAACATTGCGGATCTGGGCTGAACCGTTCGTTACGTTGCGGGTGCCGAAGATCTTCAATCTGCGGACGGACCCCTACGAGCGGGCGGACATCACGTCGAATACGTACTACGACTGGCTCCTGGACCATGTGTTCATTCTGGTTCCGGCACAGGCAGTCGTCGGCGAGTTCCTCGCCACGTTCAAGGATTTCCCGCCGAGCCAGAAATCAGGCAGCTTCAGTGTCGACCAGGTGCTGGAAAAGCTGCGGGAGGGAGCGTCAGGCGCCCACCATTAAAGCCTGACTTGGGAGCACGCTGGATCGGCAGCCCGCATCGGGCTGCCGATCCGGACCGGATATATCAAATCCACTCCTGACAAAGGCGCGGCGGAGAGTCAGCGTATTCAATTCCGCTTCCCTAAAGCTGTCGTTCATCGCTGGCGGCATCGGGTCAAAGCAGAAATCCGATTACGCGGTGCCCTTAACGTGTGGGCTCCTGACGAGGCAGCCGGCGCTCCTTCCGTTTCGGGGCCTAGCTCAACAGCTCCCGATCGGTGCGAATTGGGGGTAGCGCCGTCGTTTTTGGCCGCTACGGCGTGAGCGTTCCTGAGCACCGAGTTTCTCGCGAAGCGCCTATTTTTATAGCACTTCATGAGACTCCATGAGCTCGGGTGATACACCCTGAGAGGAGCGTCTGGCGCCCCCGGCCGGAGTTGAACCGACGACCTACCGCTTAGGAGGCGGTCGCTCTATCCACTGAGCTACGGGGGCGTCCGCTGCAAGTCTAGCAGCTATGGCTCGAAGCCTTCGTCACCGTCCATTTGTACACGTCCAATCAACGGCGTAAAGCGTGCCTTGGTCTGGCTCTCGTTTGTGAACGAGAAGAAGATTCCGCTGGGCTCACAATGCAGGTAATAGTCTTCCTGGAGGGCACCGCACTCCCCGCAGAAATTGGCCAGAGTTTGCTCTGCCGCGGTGCATCGCGGTCCAAATCGGAAACCGCTCCATCGCGCCAGCTGCGCGCGCAGCGCGTCGTCGATGCGGGTGATATTCGAAACAGAGAAGCGCTGGTAATCGATGCCATCGACTTGACCAGTAACGCAGAAGATACAGCGGACCTCGATCCTGGCATGGCAGCGCCAGCAATTGCATGTCGCTTCCGCAACATATGCCTGATCAGAGGAAATCGCGAAGTCCTCAACGGATTCATTCTCCAGTCTCGTCCATCGCTTGAACGCCGCGAGGTCGGCTCCTGCATCGATGTACCAGCACTTGATACGCGAATCCCACACAGCGCCGAGCCGACGTACTTCTTCGGCTTCTTCCGTCGGCACGAACAGGAAGATCCTTTCCTCACCTACTCCGCCGCTACTTTCCAAGGTCATTTTCCGGTTCCTTCCTGATGCTGGGTTTCTGTTCTGGGCTGTCGGATTCCCGAGTCTCCGCGGGGGCGCGCCGCGATTCCAACCACCGCTCGCGGGCCGCCGCACGAATTCGCTCCACCTTCGTCGAAGGGTCTTCACGAAGTCTGTCCCGAGCGAGCGCGCGTGCTCGCTCGCCGGCGATGCTGAGCGTACCTCTGCGCTCCATCTGATAGGCAGCTCTTGGCAGCTGCAGCCGAGGTTCGCGCGTAATCCCCTGGGCTTTGAGACTCAGATGAGACACCCGCGCAGCCACACCAGCATCGCGAAGCGCTTGATTCGTCAGATCCGCCCAGCGCTCTCTGAGCGCAATGAGTTCCGCGCGCCCGCTAACCAGACCGCGGCTCGCCCGCTGTGAATCGCCGAGCTCTGCCGCGGTCTTCGCACCAAATCCCGCAACTGATATCTCCCGTGTCGTTGAGAGAAGATGTGCGTGGAAATTGCGTGGATCTCCTCGCGGAGCATGAATCGCCAGGTCGACGGCACTTTCGTACCGCGTGGCGATTTCCTGTGCGAAGCCTCTGGCGAGCTGTACCCGCCCCTCATGCGTCAGCTCATGCGGCAGCGCTACGGCATACTCACGAGCGACACGGGCGTTGCTTCTGGATTCGGCATGCTCGGCCGCATTCCAGAGGACCGCCCGATCGCGCGCCCAGTCCATCGACGCACCCTCTGCCTGCAAGGGTTCCGGCAGCAGTACCTCCTTGTACATGACGTCGACACGATCGGTATGGTCGTAAACTATCCCCGTTCTCTCATCGCGAATCCGCTCGCCAGCACGATACGCGGCACCGCTTGTTGAGCGCATGCCGGATGTTCCAGCCGCGCGCCCAAAGCTCTTTACGCCGAAGTAGTAGATCGCCATATAGAGGTGTCCGGACAAAGTGAGATGAGCTTCCAAACCGGGGACGAAGCAAGCTTCAAGTAGCCCACAAGATCTGGCAGCTGCTCGAGCTGGGAGGGGAGAACCGCGCTTTCGGTCACTGGTTGGTCGCTCTCCTGAATCGAGCGTCTTAAATCCCGACGCGAAAGGCCGCTGCGGCGATCTCGAGTTCGTGTTGTTTGCCGCCTTAGCACCTCGCGCTCACCAATCAGTCGCGAGGCGAATTGCGCGGTACCTCCAAACTCGCTCGCCGAGCAGCGAAGTAGCAAAGAATTGCCGCAATTTTCTATAATCGTCTGCGCCTCGGCAGCACCATACGTGTTTGAGACCTGAGAAACCGCCTGGAAGCCGAGGACACAGCGACCGCCAAATTTTCGCAGCCTCGTCAGCGCGTCCTTCAATCCATCGATAGCACCCAGCGCGTCGAGCTCATCGATGACGAACCATAATCTCTGTTCTTCGCTTTCTGCTCCGGAGAGCGCTTCGAAGATCGCCAACCGCAACCATGCGGCGACAATGGAGCGCAACGACGCGACCTGGTCTGCACTGTAAGGAATGAAGAGCACCCCTTTGCCCCGCCGAACCCATTCACGTACCGAGAACGGTCTCGCGCGCTGAGAAACCACATACTCCACGGCGGCAATCGAAGATACCGTCACCGAGCGGATCGAGCTGAACATCCGCGCATTCTCCAGCTCCAGAAACGCCTGTGCCTGGGTGCCGAGTAGAAGCACCCGAAGTTCGTCGACCGGTGCCAGCGCGATGAGTCGCCAGAGTTCGCCGCAGTTTCCGCTGCGGGTTCCTCTGCTCTTCCTCAGAATTGCCGCGACGAAGGTCCGCGCGTAGCCGCGCCACTCTCGCGACGAAGGATCCTCCCCCAGATGAATGAGACTTGCAGCGAGTTCGTCCGCATCATATGCCGAGTGCATCTCCAGAAATGGCTCCCACCGGACACTCAGTTTCTCGAACGGATTCAGAACCACGTCTCCGCGGAAACTGTCGTGAAAACTGGCTGAATAGGCTCCATTGGGATCTGCGATCACGGCCCGGTCGCCCCTCCGCAGTGCACCTGAGAGTAACTGCCGAATCGCCGTGGACTTTCCTGCGCCAGTTGTTCCAACGAACTTGAAGTGCTTGCACTCGTCTTCCGGATAGACTGCCTCCCCTGCCAGGGTCAGGCGATGAGCCGGCTGATGGCGACGCCGCCTGCGCGCCCTGCGCGGCGAAATCTTCGGTGCTACGACAAGAGAACCTCGGCGGTGCAGCTCCGCAGACTTGTTTCGTATCCGAAAAGCGATCGCGGAGATCGCGAGAAGCAGCGTGAAGGCTGGAGCCGCGCACTGGGCGAAGAACTCGAGAAAGGCCCTCACGTTCAACTCGCAGTCAGTAACCCTTTGCGATCAGGTAATCGCGGTTCGCACCGTATGCAGGAGCCCCACGGTCAACTCGCACACAAAGTCGACTTTTCTCTCCACAGCGTCGAATGCTGACTGCGCCGCCCTGTTGCCGCAGGGTCGAGAGATTCGCACGCAGCTGCTCCTCCTCCGTTCGCATTGCGCGGAACTGCGCAGGTGAGGGAACGAGCGTCAGCGCAACGACGATAGGAATCGTTGTGCATGCCGCAATGACGGCCACACTCCAAAGCGCGACGCGGACGCTCGTTGCCCGAGCCACACTCGCCAGCGCTTCGACAGCGGTCCGACCCGCGAGCGACACTGCTTCGCACTCGTCAATGAACGCACGTCTGATCTCATCCCGAGCCACCTCATCGAACGTAGTGATGCAGCCGGAGAATCGCTCCACAGCAGCTTCTGCAACCCGCTGTTGTGCCTGGGCCGATTCGAGCAGCGAGCCGATTCGCTCTTCGATGGTATCCATTGCCTTCCTACTCAACGGGAATGACCGTGCGTCTCCGACGGTGCTCGCGGCGCTTCGGAGGATCCCCGCCCGTTGTCCTTCCATGCCATCGAGCTCTTGTGGGGCAGCGAAACCACTCTCTCTAGTGGCCGATCAAGGGTCACTCTCTTCCAGTGCGGGCTCGATGCCAGTTTGAGATAGCCGTTAAGATCTGCGAGTTGTTCAATCTCGGACGGCAAGACCGCTCGTTCCGTGTTGAGATGCTCCGTCTGAGTTCTCGCACTTGCCCACTGCCCCGGAGCTCGGGTCCGGGATTGCGTCATCCTGAGTACCTCTCGATCTCCAATCAGCGATGAAGCAAAGCGCGCTGTGCCTCCTCCTTCACTCGCCGAACACCTAAGGATCAGCGTGTTGCCACAATTCTCCACGAGCGTATGAGCGTCGCCGGATCCATAAGTGCTCGAGACCTGCGAAATCGACTGCAGACCAAGTACGCAGCGGCCACCAAATTTTCGCAGGCGCGCCAGCGCGTCTTTCAGTCCGTCGATCTGTCCCAATGCGTCCAATTCATCGACAACGAACCAGAGGCGCTGATCGCGCTCTGGCTGATTCATGGCTTCGAATATCGCGAGCCGCATCCAGGCCGACACTTGTGATCGGAGCGCAGCGATCTGACCGGCTTGATAAGGAATAAAAAGCACGCCGCCCGATTTCCTCTCGGTCTCGTGCTCCACGCCGCCGCGAACCCAGGAACGGACGGACAAGCGCTCGCCCCGCTGCGCGCCGATATGCTCGAGTGCCGCGACGCCACTGCTGGTCACCGAACGGATTGAATCGAACATCCGGCTGTTGTGCTCTTCAAGAAACGGCTGAGCTGCCGTGCCGGCAACCAGCTCTCGCAACTCTGTCGAAGGCGCGATGACCAACAGCCGGTAGAGCTCTGCCACGTCATTTACGCCGGCGGCGTGCGCCTGCCGGGTGACTGAGGTGAAGTAAGTCCGAGCGTAGTTCCGCCAGCTTCGATCCTCTCCCTCATGATCCGGGATCAACGAGCGGGCGATCTGCTCGACATCGTGCGCCTGTGCAATCTCGCCAAACAGATCCCATTTTGCGCTTTGAGGGTGAAATGGGTTGAGGATGCGATCCCCTCGGCTCTCGTCGTAGAACTTGCGCAGATAGCCGCCGTCAGGATCTGCGATCACCGCACGATCGCCTCTCGCAAGTGCTGCCGAAAGAAGACCGTGAATTGCTGTGCTCTTACCCGTTCCCGTAGTGCCGATGAGTTTGAAGTGCTTTGTTTCGTCCGCCGCGGCCACAGGTACTCCGGCGAGAGTGACAACCGTTCCACGTGCGGCACTCCGAGTAGCCGCTGAGCGGAATGAAGGTCCATCGGTCGGGGCGGTCGGCGGCGCTACGAGTGCGCCGCGCAGGTGGATGGGTCGCACACGATCCTGTCTGCCTAAATGTCGCGCGGCGGCAAAGCCTATCCCGACACTCACAGACATTCCGATCCCGACGCGAACTGCATTGAACGCGCCGACGGCCAGCCCTGGAGCGTAGGTCTCGATGAAACTCACCGCCGCGCCGGCGAATGCTGTGAGCGGCACTCCTATGACCGGAGCCCATGCCAGCTGACTCGAGCGAGCGCCTCGAGACTTCAAACCGGCAATCAGCGATCCGGTGACGATGGAGAATTCAGTGGCGATGCCACTCCATCCGTGAGCCATCTGCAGAAGGGAGGTGGAATCGATCATCCATTGACTATCGCAGAGCCGCGAGCGGGGGAAAGCTGGGAATAAGGCGCCCGATCGCCGCATAAAGCGCTACCGCCGAGCACGCTTGCGCTCGGGTTCGAACCAGATCTCCTTGATGACGCGATCGTGCCCCTCCACTCCGAATTGGATGACGATATCGATGAGCATGTAGAGCAGGTTCTTTATGTCTCGGCGCGCGAGCTCCTGACCCCCGCGGCTTTGCTTGACCAGCAGCACCAACTGCTCGAACGCGAGTTGGGCGGACGCCGCATGTACGCTCGTGATCGAACCAGGATGGCCTGAATTCACATTTCTAAGGTAATCAAACGCCTCTTCGGCCCGCAGCTCCGAAAGGAGGATTCGATCTGGCTTCATCCGCAGGCAGGATTCGAGGAGCTGCTTCGGCGTGACTCGCGCCAGCCCCTGGTCATCCTTGCTGTAGAAGAGCCTCACGTGGTTCGGATGACGATCGAGAGTGAGCTCGCGTGCGTCCTCTATCGTGATAAGTCGCTCGTCGGATGAAATCTCCTGAATCAACGCCTTCGTCCAGGTCGTCTTTCCAGAGCCGGTGGGACCAGAGACGAGGATGTTCTTGCGACTTCGTACCGCCAGACGCATGAAGCTTTCGTAACGGCCCGCCGATAGCAGGCGCAGCAGCTCTGTCTCTGAATTGTCCAGCGTGTCGCTTGCACGCTGAGTGGACCGAAAGATGCCACCCGCGGCCAGCTGGCTCAGCGTCCACACTTCGCAAGACGGACGCCGGATCGTGATCGAGACCGTCGCGGGCGACGTTGCGGGAGGAATGACCAGTTGCACGCGCTCTCCACCGGGGAGTGATGCCGACAGCAAGGGCGACTGCTCATCGATTCTTTGCTTCGTCGAATTTGCAACAAGCTTTGCGAATCGAAGGCACCAGTCAAAATCCGCGAATTCGATGTTCTCTCGGCGCCATCCCGCCCGGCATTCGACGAAAACCTCACCGGGCCGATTTATGCACAACTCGGTGACATCGCGTTCCGCGAGCAATGGCCTTAGGGGGCGCAGAGTCAGGCTCAGCGCCGAGGCTTGGCCGCTCACCGTGAGTCGGAGCCCAAATGCAGCTCGTAGACGGAACGGAAATCGAGATCACGGGCCACGAGGATCTGAATGCGTGACCCCTGTGCCACGGCAATGGTAGGTGGAATATTTAGCGTCCCTTTGAGCGATTCAGTCGCGACTCCCTCCGACGTGGACGGGCTGTAGACGACCGTTCCCCCACTTGACATGCGCACACCTGCTTGCACTCCGACGTCGATTACCGAAATAAGAATTGCAGCGCCGAACCGACCCCAGAAGTGGCGATCCACCTCACCAGTCAACCCAGCTCGACCCAGGGAGTCAGTACCGGGCGACTGCAAGGGGATCACGATTCCCTGTGGCGTCCGTGCCTCGGTCCACACGACAAAGACGCGCGAGCTTCCCTGCTGCACCTCGCCGCGCGTCTCACCGATGAGTTTGGAGCCTCTCTCGAGCAGGACTACCGTGCCATCTGCTCCAAATGTGTCGGTTGCTGTCACACACGTGGTCATGCCAGGCAAGGTCGAATCGATTGCCGTTTCGAGCGTGCAATCGATGAATGCGCCCTTCGCAAGCAACAGTCTCTGCGTTGGTAGTCGACTGGCCACCGCGGATTTCAGGCTGCTCACGGTAAGCAGGCGATCCAGACTTCCCGCCGCCGATTCCGAACCGGAGCTTTGTGCTGCCGGCTTCATATCTCGGTCCCCGACGCCAGGCGAAGGCGCCGGCTGGGGCGCACCATCAAAGCTTGACTGCCGCGAGAACGCAGGACCCGCTAACTTTCGCTCGAGGATCGATTCGGCCGCACTTTTCGTGGGCGGAGTGCCCGCAGAGAGTACGATCGATTGAGCCTCTCGTGCCGGCTCCAGCAATGGAAGCGCGGTCTGCGGAGGCGGTGCAGGGAGGTCTGGCCGCGGTGCCTGCGATGCCTGCGATGCCTGCGGTGCGCTGACAGTGGGTGCGACGGGCTCAGACGAGGGTTGCACAATTTTGGGTCTCTCGACCGCGCCCAGGGACGGCAGATTCATTTCGTCCTGCGCGCGTCGCGCCACGATCGCCTTTTCGTTGCGCGCGATCCGGGCTGGACGAGTAAACGCGTTTGCGTAATACCAGGCTAGGAGCGCGACTCCCACAATCGCCATGAGGGCGAATGCCATCAAGCTCCCGAGCCTGGATTGGACGGACCGACTGCGGTGCAATATGGAGGTGCTCCGCTCGCCCGGCACCGTATCCGGGTCCGCGGTGCGACCGGCCCGCACCGTTCGTTCGCGCGACTGGAAGCGCGGGAGCCAAGTCATGGAACAGCTCCCTTCGCGTCGCGTTCCACATCGGGAGCAATCGTTCCAGAGTCCAGCCGGCGCCCTGATTCGGCGAACCCCTTGTTGACGACGCACGCGCTCAATGCCCCACGCCTGAGGACAAACTGTCTGGCGACGCGATGAACCACGACGTCGCCGTCCTCTACGTTGAAGTTCAGAAGCGATTCGGCCCCATCGCTTCCAAGTACAAAGATCACCGGCCATTCGGCGGTCACATCAAATCGGATGTGCGTGTGAACCCCGTCGTCCCAGGCAGATACAGGCTTGAGTTCAGAATTGCCGCAGAACCAATAGTCAGTATTTCTAGAGCGCATCGAGGGTGCCATTGCAAGCCGTTGGTCGATCGCGTCGGGGGCGGCAGTATTCTGCGATGGCTTCTGCGACGGGTATTCGAACCGAATGGCGTATATGAGATCTGGGTCTGTCGAGGCCGGACGCCTGGAAGAGGCTGTATAGTCGAACTGGTATTGGCGACGGGTGGTGAGGATCGTCAGATTCGTTCCGACAAACGCTACTCGGGGCTTGAGAAAGAGATGATTATCTTGGGCGACGAACATGAGCCCTTCGATGTCTCCCGCAGCCAGGCCCACAAAACTTTCGCCCGGTTCGAACTGGAAATCGATCTGATAGCCGACGAATCCCTGTACGCGGTACACCTCATCCGGCAAGTATCGAGCCGAGCGAACTCGAGGATCTCCGTCACCACGAACCGGGAATACCTCCGCGCTGCACAGTCCCACGACCCAGAGCAAAAGGCAGCTGCATCCGGCATACACGCACTTGCGAAGCAGTCCCTGTGTTTGCACTGTGGTCACCGCCCGACAACGCTTCACGGGGAGTCGACCGAGGTCGCGGATGCAGCTGCGGAAGACGACGGCTCCCCCATAATCTCGGGCTCCGACCGGAAGTCTTCGATCTTGAACCCCAGGGGATTGAGCGCGCGTATGTTGGCGTTCGAAGACGGCTCGCTATAGGCGTACTGGATCGTAGCAATCCAATGCGACATTTCTTCGTGCGCCGATGATCCGCGCTGCAATCGCTTCACGTAACGTACCTGAGCGATATCGCCCATACCATTGGCGCGCTTGAAGAAGCTGACAGCAGCTACGTTGATCTGGAGAGTCGTACCATCCTTGTACAAATTGAGCGGAGACTCAGGATTGGTCTGCATCCACTGCGCGTACCACAGCTGATTCCGGCGTGCGGTGTGAAATGCACCGCACTCCTGGTAGTCACTCTCCGCAGTGGCGTAGTTGAAGCGCTCGCAGACTGTGACGTAGTGCGTCAACAGATATCGAGTCAGAACCTCCGAAAATTGCGCAGTGCCGGACAACGATGGCACGACATCCACAATCCCAGTCGAGTTATCCACGCGTACGAGAAACGGCACTACCTGCTTCAGGGGCTCGAGCAGCACGAGACCGCTCGCACACAGCAGCATCCCAATCCCCGCGCAGATTGCGACTCGCCAGGCCCGTCTTTCGCTCTGTCTTGACAGCTGAGCGCGATCGCTATCCCATGATTGTGAGTCGCGAAAATAGGCCTCGATTTCGGGGGATGAATTCATGGCGGCGGTACTCGGAACGCCGGGGCCTCCGCGATTTGCTCCGTTCGGCCCGGCGCTCGCGGCCCACCGTTTATCGGCACCAAATGCCTATCGCAGCGGACGGGAGGCGCGGCCTTCGAGGCGCATCCCGCACAGGTTAGAATTAGTGCCACTAACGCAACCGATTTCATGTCATTGCTCACGGCGATTGTCCTCACTCGGCCATCACACGCGATCGCGGCACTAGTCCATTCGGTGAGCCGCTCACGCGCTCCGAGGCATAGCTGAGGCCCGCGCGAACCCCGGTGGCCGTTCGACCGAGGGTCCAGGCAGTCAGACTGCTCACGGCGCCGTATGTGCTGAGTGCAAGCCCTCCGGCGAGGCCGGAAGCAATTGGCATGACCTGACGCATCAATAGCAATACAAGCGCCGCCACGAGCACCATATCGAGTGCATCCACCGTCACGATCGCCGATCCTCGCGCTGCGGTTTGGGCGGCGTACGTGTTAACGATTTGGAGAAGGAGTGCCCCCAGGAGCACGGTCATAATCGTTACAAGACCGTAAGTCGCAAGCTGCGCGATCCACGCGGAAAAGAATCGCCGCGTTGCTCCGAAGAGCAGCATTGCAATGAATAACGGGCCGAGAGCCAGCAGTACCGACGTTGCCACCGTGGAGAGGGCGATCAGAAACATCGTGTAGATGCAAAGTAGACCGATGAGGATCCACACCGCCGCTCCTGCTATATAGAAGCCGAAGTCGCCTCCGAAGACTCCCCCCTTGTTCCATAGAAAGTCCGCGACCGCACCACCCTGATTCCAGATTGAATCGATCGTCGCGACCGGGTTCGGAGAACCTACAACGCTGCCGGCGAGCGCGGCAGGAGCCGCAAAGAACGTATCCACGATGACGCTGTTGTACAGCCAGAGCCGCAACGATCCCCCGAACACCAATGCGAGCAACCCGATCCGCTTGAGGCCGGACACGGCCGGCTCCTCAATTCCGCCCGTCAATTGGAGGTATCCCCACGCCATGATGTACAGCGTGCCAACTACCATCAGCGCAGGCTCTAGCGCGCCGGCCACCCGAGCGGTGTTGTCCCCGATGTACGTGAGCAGTTGGCCGTTGAGCCACGCCCAGAATGTCTCGAAGAATCCCACGGCTTATCAGCGCAACGCGGGCGAGAAGCGGGTCGTGAATATGCCGTGACCCGCCACGACGCTCTCGCGGATGCGCTGCTGCTCAGTCCACATCTGCGCGTCTGCCTCGCGATATAGCGCCTGTAGCTTCGTCTGCTCGTTCTGGACCATGTTCTGCTCCGCCGCGATGCGAGCGTTCAGATCCATGATCGCCTTCTGATCCGCCGCTCCCGGAATGGCCCCGATGAGCTGCTGGAGCGTCGAGAAGCGCGCACTTGCTGCACTCAACGCCTGATCGGTAATCACCCGCATCAGTGCCGCGGACCTGCGAATCCGCTGGACGGCCATCGCGGCGTCTGGTGACAGTTCGGCGAGCTGCGAGTCGCTCAAGACTGCATTACCCCGGATCGCCGTCTGCATGGCAGTCCCCAGGGCTCCATAGCTCGTCGTCAACTGATTCAACAGCGAATCCAACTCAGTGCCGCTGCTCGGAAGGTAATTCCGGTCGATCCCGGACAAGAGCTGCTCCATGCCCCGACCTCCGGTGATTGCCCGGTATTCCTGCTGCGCTTGCGCTAGTTGGCCACGAGCAGTGGAAAGAGCCTGTTCTGCCGTTTGGACCTCCTGAATGAGCTGCGCGATTGCGCCCACATCGATCACGGCCCATTGGGCGTGGGCGGCAGGCGAAGACACGGCCAACACCAAAAGCGCCATGCTCGCAACCAGCGATCGCTTGGATTTCATGTGCCAGTCTCCTGTTGTACCGATGAGCCGGATTCGAAATGGGGCTGCTGGAACTGCGGAAGCCACATCCCTGGATCGTCGCCTCTCGCGGCGATCGCCCGCCGCATTCGCTCGACCTCCGATGCACGTCCCGATAGCACGGCGAGTTCCGCATCGAAGCCTTTCAAGTCGAGCTGACAGACGATGCTGTGATGGCCCTGCTTGATCAGAAACGCTCGCGAACCCGGTTCCATCTGTTCCTTGACGAGTTTGAACTCACGTTCGCTCAGACCGAGTCCGGTCGTGTACTCGTCCCTGTCCGCATCCACGTTTGGGAATAGGATCTTCGTCGGCGTCTGCTCGATAATTGTTCGGCTGATGGGGCTGCTCAATACGTCGCTCGCGCTCTGCGTCGCGAGGCACATAACACCATTCAGCTTTCGCCAGGTCTTCGGCCCATCCTTGGCGAAGGCTTCGAACGCGGGATCGCCGAGGAGCCGCCAGAACTCATCGAGCCAGCAAACTAACCGCCGACCGTCTAATAGCCGTCGGACCAGGTGAAAGAGATAAAGCGACACCGGGGTCCGCGTTAGCTCATTTTCGAGAAAGTCTGTTACATCGAACCCAATGCTCAGGTGTGACGAAAGACTCCGAACATACGTATCCTCTGCATTGTCGAATACCCATGCATAGTCCCCTCGCGTGACATCACACCACCTGGCGATGCGAGCGTGCACGCCTTCCGGATCGGTCGGGTCAAGAAACTCCACCAATCGCGACAGTCGCCTCGCCTCCGGGTCCAGCGCCAACGTCCCCCGCAGCGCCTGATCCAGGTCGGACTGTTCACGGACGCTGAGAAATCCACCTCCAACCGGGCGTGCGAGTATCCGCAACCATTGCCGCAGGAATTCCAAATCATTGGCCGTGGCGGGCAGCTGAAGAGGATTGAAGCCAGTGGCCTTACCGTTCTCTAGCGGAAAGTACGCGCCACCCAGCGCGCGGATGAGAATCTCAAGACCGTGATCCTTGTCGAATACGATCTGCGTTACGCCTCGCGCGCTGAGAGTCGCCAGGAGAAATCCTATGAAAACCGTCTTACCAGAGCCTGTAGGACCGCAAATGAAACTGTGTCCCGTGTCCTTGCGACTTCCCCCATCCGCACTTTGGGGATCACTGGCATGGAGTGAAAAATAGTACGGAGACCGAGCACTGGTTATGAGCGCAGTTAACGCTTCCCCCCAATGATTGCCGGTGGCGCGCCCCGCTGGATAATTGTGCAAGGGTGCCATCGCACAGAAATTCCGCGATGTGACAGGTGCTTTGCGCGGCCGCAGCGGAAAATTCCCTGGCAGCTGCGCCCAGAACGCCGCCTCCACGCCAAGATCCTCTCGCGCAACAGTCATTCCGGTATCCGAGAGGATGCTCCGAGCGATCGCAACGCGATCGTTCAGTCTACGAACCTCCAGAGCCGCCTCCTCGGGAGTCAACACCGACTCAAAGTCAGTCAATACTTGCAAGGTCAGGTGATGATCCCCAACGGCAAACTCATTGCTCGTCAACGCATCGAGTGCGCGTTTCAACTCTTCGGCTTGAGAGACCGCAAAGTCGCCGGCGTTTGCCATCCGGTTGTATTGACGCTGGAATAGTCCCTGCCCTGCGGACTTACTCAGAAAGGCGAATGATTGAGTGAGTACAAATTCGAAAGGAGCTGAGAGAAGACGGTTATACATGCCGACTACGCTCGGAGTCGGATATTCCTTTATCCCAAGCATCGCTCCGAGCCGCGACTTGTCGGCGGCACGGTATTCGATCGCTTCCGCGCCGAATAGCAGCCGTGTCGAGCCGAGCGCATCCCAGATGGGTCCGTGCGGGAGTGCTACCGCCGATGATCTCCCATCCAGAAGAAATGAAATAAACTCGAGAAGACGGGAACATGCGCGACCGTTGGTTGCGTACAGACCAAGGGTCTCGGGCTCGTAACGGGTCAGCGCCGCGCCCAACGTCTGCGCGAGCTTCTCACAGGCCTCCAGTGCATCACGCACATCGAGCACCGAACCGTCGCGACGGGCCCGCGAGATGAGTTTCGACATCAACCCCGCCGGGGCGCCGGCGACGGGCCGGTAGACGACCGATAGAAACAACTCGTTAGTCATGAGAGTTTCCGCGGCGAGTCTCTGCCGATACTTGCGCGTCAATGTGGAGGCGAAGCCACGCTGCGAATCGTCGAGAATCGCGGGCCGCTCTCGGCGACGAACGACGTGCGACCACAGGGCGACTTGAGGACTGCCGATGTTGCGCCACAGGACATTAAGGCGCTCGTGCCACGCGTTGAGCTGCTCGTCGTCCGCGCTTTCGAAGCTCGCACCGCCGATACGAAAGCATTGCACGTAGTCCCCCAGGCGCGTGTGAACGACGGTCGGCGACACCAGTGCCGCATAGGGAAGCATCGATGCGAGTTTCGGCTCGCGCCTTATGACTCGACGGCGGATCAGATCGCGCATACCGCGCCTTCAGCATCCCGCCGCCTGCCGCGACAAGAGGGCAAGTCCAAAGCCAACGGTGAGTAGCTGCTTGCCCGCCAATAGAACAGATTGCAGAACAACGCTGGCAGCCGCGTACGGCTCCAGAGCATCACAAGATCGAAATACCGGGCATCGCGGGCACAGAGCAGCACGCTGATCGAGTGAATCGGGGCGGACAGAAGCAGCGCAAAGAGATTCCTGCTCACCAGAAAGACTTCCATCGTAAAGACGACGTTGAAGAGCAGGGACGAGTACGTCACGCCCCATCGCATCGGCGGCCGTGTCGCGCCAACGAAGAGCGGGTCGGCACGAAGTCCGGCATTGCGTCCCGAAGTCACGGCGCTAGACGCCAAACATCCCGCGCACCCAGGTCACGATCTGGGGCGCGCCGAAGGCGATGGCAATTCCCAAAATGGCGCCAATACACCATCCCCAGGACATTCGGTTTGCCATCGCCATGCCGCCCAGGACCATGATCAGGATGATCGCGATCGGGGTCAGCCAGGCAAGAATGTTGGTCTGCAGCGCCGTCGCGCCTGTCAGGAATGGAGATGACTGCGCCGACGCGACCCACGGAGCCAATCCTGCGATCGCCATCGTGGCGCGGCCAACGAGGCGCACTCTTGTTTGAAGCAGATTTCGGTGAATCATGGCGCGCAGAGCTCCGGTCGAGTGGGGAGCGCCATGTCATCAAAGCCGACGACTCGACACGAGCCGAGTATCGATGGAGTCCGCACGGAAATACGCGGGCCCGAGTAGGACGGCCCGGTGGCCCCGTAACTCGCCGGCTAGCTGAGCCTCAATGCGCCGGCGTGGAACCTGACTTGAGAATCACCTGGATCGACCCATCGGGCGCGAGCGGATTGCGGTTGTTCTCGAGGCACACGTAGGGCAGGAGCTTGAAGTCGGGCGGTGCGCGCTTGTAATTCTTGGTCACGGTCCACGGTCGGGTGAGCGCGACGGGATCTACGAGAGTGAACTCGTCTCGCAGCGTGTTGTCGTCGGCGAGCCAGATGCGCTCGTACGCAATCGCTTTGTCGCTCTTGGGCAGTCCCGAGGCTTCCATGTTCGTATCGAGGCGGAAGCCGTAGGAGGTCGCGAGCAGAAAGTTGCCTTCCCAATGACCGACCGACTCGCCATTGAACGTGGGTTCGGGATCCTCCGGCAGCGGTCGGCGGTCCGTGAAAATGCGGCGCACCTGCTCGTCCCATTCCGCGAAGATCATGATGCGATCCGGTCCCATGGTGATCTCCATGGGATAGGTCATGGTCATGATGCGCGGCATGCCTGGAGGCAGACAGGAGGCGGTGGGGTCACCGGTCGGACGGCCAGCGGCCGCGTCCGCCAGGCGCTGCTCGAAGAGCTTGGCGTACTCCGGGGTGAGCGGAGGATGCTGCCCGCGTCCTGGCGGTATACCTGGCGTCCAGCCGATGCCGCCCTGCGCAATCCAGATGCCCGTCAGGTCCCGCCGACTCCTCGGGCGGTACGCGGTCGTGCCCCACTTTGGATCAACGGGCTGCGTTTGTGCTGCAGCGGCGAACGTCGAGGGGAGCTTCGTGGCATCTCGGTGCGGGGCCTGAACCCCTTTCGTGATATCCAGATCCACCGGGCGGCCGATGAGATCCTCGGACTCTTGCGCCGATGCCGCGCGGGTGAGCGCAAGCAGCAGCACGGCCAGCAACCGAAATGTGCCCATGAGACACCTCCCGCGCCATCATCCCACCGAACGCTCTCCGGCGGGGAGTTCGATTGCGAGCGTTTGCTTCACCTCTATATAGTGTTTTCGTCGGGACCGGCACGGAGTTTGCTCGGCTCATCGGAGTGCGGGTGGGGGCCGCATCGGCGCAGGCGATCCTAGGGCATTAGACGGACGGCAACCATGGCGAGCTCGGTACGGCCCATCTCCCAGAATCAGGACATTCGCTATCTCGGCCGGCTGCTGGGACAGGTGATTCGCGCTTACGGCGGTGAGGCGCTGTATGAGCAGATCGAAGGGATTCGGGCGAGCTCTGTCGATCGCTATCGCGGCGTCATCGACACGAGCGTGATCGGTCGGGGCGTCGATACGCTCAATCCGGACGATGCACTCGCGTTCGTGCGGGCATTCATGCTCTTTTCGATGCTGGCCAATCTCGCCGAAGACCGCCAGGGCGGTTTCAACCGTCCCGGCCAGGATGTCGCAACGGCATTGGAGCGCTTGAAGTCCGAGGGCATCGAATTGACCGCGGTGAACGCACTCCTCGATACCGCGCTCATCGTTCCGGTTCTGACCGCGCACCCGACCGAAGTCATGCGCAAGAGCATGCTCGATCACCGCAATCGGATCGGCGAGCTCATGCGCGCCCGGGATGCGGGACGCACGGAAACCAGCAATGCCGATGTGATCGAACAGGCGATCCTGCGACAGATTGCGCTCTTGTGGCAGACGCGTCCGCTGCGGCGCGAACGCCCGATCGTCGCCGACGAAGTCGAGGTGGCCCTCACCTACCTGCGCGACGTGTTCCTGCCGGTGCTGCCCGTCTTATATGGGCGCTGGGAGCGGGCACTGCGTCATCGTCCGCCCAGCTTCCTGCGCCTGGGCAGCTGGATCGGTGGCGATCGCGATGGTAATCCCAACGTGACCGCCGAGTCGTTGCGCCTGGCGCTGGCGCGCGCCTCGCAAGCGGTGCTCGCGAGCTACCTGGATCAGCTGCACGCGCTCGGCGCGGAGCTGTCGATCTCGACGGAACTCGCGCAAGTCACTCCGGAACTGGCTGCTCTGGCTGAGCGCAGTGGAGATGTAAATACTGCGCGGCAAGATGAGCCCTACCGCCGCGCGCTGACGGGCTGTTATGCGCGCACGGCCGCGACCTTCGAGCGGCTCGTTGGCCATGCGCCCGCCCGCCATGCTTCTGTGCCAGGCCAGCCCTACGGTCATCCGGAGGAGCTGCGGCAGGACCTGGTGACCATTGCGCATTCGCTCTCGCACGCCGGTGCGGGCCTCCTGGCAACGGGCGGTGCCCTGGGCAGGCTGATCCGCAGCGTCGAGAGCTTTGGGTTTCACCTGGCGACGCTCGATCTGCGCCAGAACTCGGACGTGCACGCACGCGTCGTGGCGGAGCTGCTGCGCGTGGCGGGCGTCGAGCCGGACTACGCGGCGCTCGATGAGCGTGCGCGCGTCGCCCTGCTTCGGCGCGAACTTGCGAGTGCGCGACTGCTGGCGAGCCCCTTTGCCGAGTACAGCGCCGAGTCGCTCTCGGAGCTCGCCATCGTGCGTGCCGCGGCGCAGGCGCACGCGAGCTACGGCAGCGCGTGCATCACGGCGTACATCATCTCCAAGTGCGAGAGCGTCTCAGACCTCCTCGAGGTGAGCATCCTTCTTAAGGAAGCGGGCCTGTACCGCGCCGCCGATGCAGCGGGAGCGACTATCATGGTCGTACCGCTCTTTGAAACGATCGCAGACCTGCACGCCGCGCCTCAGATCATGCAGGCCTGGCTTGCAATCCCCGAGATCGCCGCCGCGGCTCACCGGCGCGGCTACCAGGAAGTGATGGTGGGGTATTCGGATTCAAATAAGGACGGCGGCTATCTCACTTCGGTGTGGAGTCTCAATCGGGCCACCCGCGCCCTGGCGGCCGTGTTTGCGGAAGCGGAGCTGCGGATGCAGATCTTTCACGGTCGTGGCGGCGCCGTGGGTCGTGGCGGCGGCTCCTCGTTCGGCGCCATCCGTGCCCAGCCGGCATCCTCGGTGCGCGGGCGCATCCGCATCACTGAGCAAGGCGAAATGATCGCGGCTAAGTACGGCACGCGCGAGGCGGCCAGCGCGAGTCTGGAGGCGATCGCCTCCGCGACGCTCCTCGCTTCGCTCGAGCCTGCTGCGGCCGCGGGCAAAGAGTCCGCGCGCTTCGCGTCAGCGATCCAGCAGCTGTCGGAAGAAGCATTTCGCGCCTATCGCTCGCTGGTCTACGCTACGCCGGGCTTCAATCAATTCTTCCGGCAGATGACGCCTGTGGCGGAGATCGCGGAGTTGAAGATCGGCTCGCGGCCGGCCTCACGCACCAAGTCGGACCGGATCGAGGACCTGCGCGCGATCCCGTGGGTGTTCAGCTGGGCCCAGGCGCGCGTCATGCTTCCGGGCTGGTACGGTGTCGGACATGCGTTGGCAGAGTTCCCCGACGCGGGACTGCTGCGCGAGCTCTTTGAGGCGTGGCCCTTCTTTCGTACCACCGTCGAGAATCTCGAAATGGTACTGGCCAAGTCCGATATGGCCATCGCTGCGCGCTACGCCGGTCTGGTCGAAGATGCGGCTCTCGGTCGCGACTTGTTTGGTCGCATCCGCTCGGCGTGGGAGCAGACGCAGGAGCAGCTGCTGCGGGTGACGGGTCAGTCCTACCTGCTGGAGAAAAGTCCCGCACTCGAGGCTTCGATCCGGCTGCGGCTGCCTTACATCGAGCCCCTCAATCTGCTGCAGGTGGAACTATTGAAACGACACCGCTGCGGCGAGCGCGATGCGCGGGTGCGCGAAGGCATTCAGCTGTCGATCAACGCCGTGGCGACGGCGCTGCGAAACAGCGGCTGAGAGCCTAAGAACAAGGTGACGGCGTGCCGATGGGGCACGCCGCCACCGGTCAATGTCAGTCTGGCTTCACCCGGTTTGCGGTCAACGCACCCGAGCCCGACAGGAACGCGCCTGCGCTCTCATCGAACGGGTTCGTCGGCGAGGCATGGAAGAGGTAGACCTTGTACGAGCCGGTCATCCCATTGCCCGAGCGCGACACATGCAGCGTCATGTGGAAGTGGATGAGCGTCGCGTACTGGGTCCCGGGAGCACCCCAGGCCATTGCGATGTGACTCAGCGTGAAGGTCGAGGGCCCCACACGGCGCCACACGCCCTGGCACACATCTCCCGTCGACGGATCCACACCGGCCGAGAACATCGTCTCGGTGCCGCCGGCATGAAATGCCTGGGTGCCAAAATCCGTGAGGAAACCGCTCAGCTGGAACTCCCACAACCCCACGATCGCATCTTCATCATCGTAGTAATCGTTCACCCGCATGAATGAGGCTGTGGCGGCGTCGCCTCGATAGAGCGCCGGAGTGAGCAGTGCCGAGTGCGCCGCATTGGGTTTGAATTGCTTGAGCAGGTTATCGGCGCAACCTGCATTCGCCTGCGTGGCCGCAGCGAGCGCCACCAGACCCAGGACCGTGGATAGCCTGATAAGTTTTTGAAACATTGAAGATCTCCCTTCATCGTTGTTTGAAATCACGTGGCGTTCGCCGGGAGCGAACTGCGCTCATGCGGTTTGACCCGGAATCGCCGGCGCACGCGTTCCACCTGCATGCAGCTTCTGTTGCTGCATGCCGGGAGCCTCAACCATGCGCGCATCCATCGCAGACCTCAATGCCACACCCCTGATCGATGTGTTGCTCGTCCTGTTGATCCTGCTCATCCTCACGCTGCCGCGAAAGACGCACGAAACGCGACTGGATCTGCCGGCCGCGGGACCCGCAGGTAAGGCGGCCGAAATCGTTCGGATCGAGCTCGATGCGGACGGTGCGCTGTACTGGAACGGCAGCCTTGCCCACTCCGAGCGAGAACTTGATGGCTGGTTACTGCGTGCGGCCAGGAGCGAGCCGCAACCGCTCATTCAGGTCGTCCCCGATCGCCGCGTGCGTTACGAGCACGTCCTGCAATTGCTGGCTCGTGTGCAACGGCGCCAGATTGAACGATTGACGATCGCCTCGCTGCAGGAGTGACTGCCGCCGCGGCCACCGCGCCGCGACGCAATATGACTTGCTGCGTTGCACTCGGGATCCCGTCTTGACAATTCGGGATCCCGCCGCCAGTATGCGCGCCGCATGAAAGACCAGCTCACTCAGGCTGTCGTACGGATCCGCGAAATGATCCTGCGCGGCGAGCTCTCACCCGGGCAGCGCCTCGCCGAAGCCCCGCTTGCGGATCGGCTCGGCATGTCCCGCACGCCGGTGCGCCAGGCCCTCCCGCTCCTCGCTCAAGAAGGACTGCTCGCGCATCACGAGACGCGCGGCTACATCGTGCGATTGTTCACGGCCTCCGATATTGCCGATGCGCTCGACTTGCGCGCGGTCCTCGAGGGCCTTGCCGCACGCCGCGTGGCCGAGCGCGGTGCCTCCAAGGCCGTACTGCGCGAGCTTAAGGCTTGCCTCGACGATGGCGATGCGATTCTCTCCAAGCGCCGTGTCGAGATCGCCGATGAAGGCCGGTATGCGGAGATGAACGAGCGCTTCCATCGCGCCATACTGCAGGAAGCGGGAAGCTCGCTGCTGCTTGAGACCGTGGAGCGCAACAGCCGCATCCCGTTCGCCGGCCCGCAGGCGCTGGCCTTCGACAAGAGCAATCTCGAGCAGATGTACGACCTGCTCCGCTACGCCCATCAACAACACCACGCGATCGTCGATGCGATCGAGCACGGTCAGAGCGCACGCGCCGAGGCGCTGATGCGCGAACATGCCAATGCCGTGAAAGAGAGCATCAATTTGGCCGCGCTGCCGCTCGCAGCCGGCGAAGGCACCGGTCGCCCGACGCTTGCCCGCGCGTCCAACGCCGGCTTTTAGATTTCACCCGACGGAGATCCGATGAGCTACAAGAATCTGGAAGAGCTGCTGCGCGCCAATGGCGGCGCGGTCAATCATCTGCGCAACTCCCCGAGCGGCCCAAACCCGTACCCCGTGGTGCAGGCTGAATACACCAACTGGCGCGACGAGCAGAATGCGTGGCAGCACGCCGCGATCCTGTTCAACCAGTCCTACCACATGACCGATATGTACGTGTCGGGTCCGGATGCGTTCAAGCTGCTCGAGAAGCTCGGCATCAACAGTTTCAAGGGATTCACCGTCGACAAGGCCAAGCAGTACGTGCCGGTGAGCTGGGACGGCTACGTGATCGGCGATGTGATCCTGTTCTACCTCGACAAGGATCTGTTCAATCTCGTCGGCCGCCCCGCCGTGCACAACTGGGTGCAGTATCACGGCGAGACCGGAGGCTTTAACGTGAAGTTCGAGCGCGATGAGCGCTCCGCCTCACGCGTGAATCCCGTCGCGCGCAAGACCTATCGCTTCCAGGTTCAGGGCCCGAACGCGATGAAGGTCATGGAGAAGGTGCTGGGCGAGAAGCCGCCGGAGCTCAAGTTCTTCAACATGTGCTGGATGACGATCGCGGGCAAGAAAGTCCGCGCGCTGCGCCATGGCATGGCCGGACAGCCGGGCTTCGAGCTCTTCGGACCTGCCGAGGATGGCGATGCGGTGAAGGATGCGCTGATGCTGGCGGGCAAGGACTTCGGCCTGCGCCTGTGCGGCGGCCGTGCCTACTCCTCCAACACGCTCGAGTCGGGCTGGATTCCCTCCCCGATGCCGGCGATCTATTCCGGCGATGAGCGCATGAAGAAATACCGTGAATGGCTCGCGGCGAACAGCTTCGAGGGCAATGCCTCCCTCGGCGGCAGCT
>Ga0335079_10001530_pt1 | contig 26408 bp, 15 predicted proteins | sample Lox_Sample_33_FD_206719 | JGI IMG/M metagenome (GOLD analysis project Ga0335079, IMG submission 206719) | Soil microbial communities from Loxahatchee National Wildlife Refuge, Florida, United States - Lox_Sample_3.3 | ecosystem: Environmental > Terrestrial > Soil > Wetlands | place: USA...
CCGAAGCGCTGTTTCCCGATCTCGATAATTTCAACACCGACAACTATGACTTCGAATTCGTCCGCTGGGAGACACTGGGCGAAGTGCGTTGCGCGGTACTCAACGTTGCGCCCAAGGCGAAGACGGAGAATCGCGGATTTCTCGGCCGGATATGGGTCGAAGATCAGGACTACAACATCGTACGTTTCACCGGCACGTATCGGGCCAAGGCGTATGCCAAGCGCTCATTCCACTTCGACAGCTGGCGCCTGAACACGATCAGCATCATGTGGACTCCAGCATACGTGTTTACCGAGGAGTCCGACCCGAAGGATCCGACGCACCACACACTGTGGTTCAAAGCGCAGACACGAGTCTGGGGATACGACCTTGCGAACGCAGGGGATCACAAGGAATACGCGAAGAAGCTTACGGACAATGCTGCGACAGCGGACCCGAACCGGCACGAAGCCTCGCAGAACCTGAATCCCGATCTCACGCTGGGGACCAATACATACTCTCCAGACGACAGAGTGGTGGAACGGCTGCAGGTCGCGGGCCTGATGGCACCGGATGGCACCGTGAACCATATCCTGGAAACGGTGGTGAACAACATTCTGGTGACGAATGATCTGGATGTTCCGGCGGTGCGGTGCCGGATCCTGCTGACAACGCCGCTGGAGTCGTTTGTGATGGGGCGGACGATCGTACTGAGTCGCGGACTGGTTGATGTGCTGCCGGATGAGGCGACGCTGGCGGCCGTGCTCTCGCATGAGTTGGCCCATATTGTCCTGAATCACTCAACTGGAGACAAGTTTCTGGCAGGGCTGACGTTGCCATTTCCGGATTTGGAGATTTTCTCGCACCTCAATTTTCATTTCGATGCAGCCGAGGAAGCAGCTGCGGACAAAAAGGGAATCGAGTTGTTCGGGAAGTCTCCGTATAAGGACAAGCTGGCGCCCGCGGAGTTGTTTCTTGAGGCTCTGGATGCGCGGTCGTCGCAATTGCCGAATCTGCTGCATGGCCGATTGAGCAACGATTTCGCCAGCAGCCATATGGTTGGGATGACGGCGCAAGCGAAGAGCCTGAAGCAGTTGCAGGTGGACCAAGTGGATCAGATGGCGGCGTTGCCGCTAGGGTCGCGCGTCGCGCTTGATTCCTGGTCGGACAAGATCGACATTTTGAAAGGGCAATCGGCGCATCCAGTGACTGCGGCGGAGAAGAGGCCGTTCGAGGTAGGGCCGTTTTATCCGTATCTGAAGCGGCTGGACACGACGGAGAAGGCGCAGCCGTTGCCGCAGGCGAATTAGGTTTTCCTGATTGTTAAGAGTTGATAGCTGCGTTTGATTGCTGCGCATGCGAAGTGATGGTGCGGCGTCTTTTTCGGGATGGTAAAAGCAATTTCCGATTATCGTGCGGCAGTCGGAGATTTCTTTTGGGGGAAAGGGATTTCCGGCGAACGCCTCGTGAGCACGAGGCGTTTATTTTTTTTACTAGCAGACCTCAGCGGCTAAAGCCGCGGCTGGTGTTACGGCTGTATGGCGCGACTGAAGTCGTGCCCTGATACGAAACTCCAGGAAGACCACACGGGAGCCGGGCAAACCTCAGCGGCCGGAGGTTTTTGGGAAGATGAGTACAATGGGGATTCTTCAATCATTGGACCAGTTCGAAAAACTGCTGTTTGGCCTCGTAGCACCGCAACCCCTCGTAAGTCAGGGAAGTTTCCCCGGAGAGCGCCCTAATTGCGGACGCCTTGTCAACCTCCTGCCCTGCCTCATCTACGGAGGAAATCATTTCCTGCACATCCTTGGTGCACACCTCAGAGACAGGAGGTTCATTATCGCGACGCAGATAGATTCTCCACACGGGCCCGGGATCAAATGCATGTGCTGGGAGGTTGTAATTTGGCAGGTGTGATACTCCCCAAAAATCCACTCTTATCCGGTGCTCTGGTACAGTTCCACGCAAAACGTTCGTCACATCAAAAATGAAATGATCGGCGTAGATATTCTCGAATCCCGGCATGGTGTGAGTGACCCAGTTGTACGCGACGATTCGCCCCTCGACTACTGTGGGAGGGCAGGTAAGGCGCTTGTCCAGAAAGTCCTTGACGGAACCAGTTGGAAGAGCGGCAGGGCTAGGCCTGATGTCTTCAATTTTGAAATCACCAGCCTCCGTTCTCCTGAACCTCAACGTTCCGTTCGACAGACTCACTCCTTCCCATCCGGCACTCAGCTTTTCGGAGTCCTGCTCACGAACTGACTTCCTCACGTACGCACTGAAAACTTTTTCGAACTGTTTCTCAAAGTCACGAGCGGAATCGAACTTGACTCCGCGACCATCCAAAACCAGATCAGCCGGGAACGCAATCAGCGAAATCACACGTGATCTATTTCCGCTTTGTAGCGCAACGCGCAACTCCTCGAACGCTGCTTTTGCAGCCGCAGCATCGTCGGGTAACAGAAACTCATCAATCGGCACGTTCTTACGGCATGGGGTCCGTTGATCCACGACTCTATCCTGCGCTGAGGTCATGGCGGAGCAAAGTGCGAGAAATAACGTGATGATCGGCTTCACAAAAGAAACTTTATACCTTAAAGATCGCGGGTTCCAGCGGAACACGGACGTGGCTGCTGCAATCAGGTGATTTCACTCATCGACCCGAACGACAAGAAAGGGCAAGACAGAGTGACCCCATTACGAAGGCGATGAGTCCGCCAAACATCATCACTGATGTGATCGTGTTCGGTCCCGGCCAAGAAGCCGCCCAACCCACGAATAGGCTCCCGAGTCCTATGAACGCGACAGCACTCCAGCGCAGACGCTTCCTGAGCAGAGTTCGTGCGGGTAGGACGACAAAGGTTAGTGCCACGGGAAGGCAAATCAGGAAACCAATCCCGACAACTCGATAGATCAGAATTTCAGTTTTCATGCCGGCGCCGCTAGCTCCATTGCTACTCGGGTCGTCAACTGCGGTAATCAGGCGATCGCATGCTTCGAGGGGCAAAGCGCCATTTTGATCGAATAGAGATTATTAGGTCAACGATCGGTCCGAGGAGGCGGGGCAGGGCAGGCCGATGATCATTTCCTGACTTCAATCACTAGCAATTCAACATTTTCTTTTCCAATGTTCCGCAGTAGATAAGGTTCTTCTCTCGGCATCAACATCACTGAGCCATTTGAAACGTTAACGTGGCTCCGAGGTGATTTCTTCTCGTTCACGAGTTCGCCATTGTTCATGCCAACTATGAGCACGTCGGTTCCCTTCACGAGGGGGTTCAAAGGTGCTCCCGGCGCGAGGGTGACGCGTGTGACGAAAAGTTTCCGGTGCGCATCGGAGGACGTGTCAGCGAGTTTCGTCGTGGCCGCTTTCTGCAAGGTAATAGCAGAGATCCAATCGCAGGACTCCGCGCCCGAAGCACTGATTCCGCACGAACCACTCGATGTGGGTAGAACTTGGGCTTCGCTGCTATGGCCACTGAGCAGGATCAAAAAGCAGATCGCGGTCAGGTATCGCATGCCATTACCTCTCGGAGCTTCGTCCGCAAAGAAGTCTACACTCCCGTCTGGAACGTTTCGTTGATGGCAACTTGCTCGATGAATTGTGCGAAAGAGGGTCGTTAACGATCGAACGTGCTGACATGCCCTGAACAGCGTATTCCGCGCGGCTAAAGCCGCGGCGGGGGTGACGGTTATTCGGCACGACTGAAGTCGTGCCCTGATACGAAACCCGAGGCAGTGTGATGCGGACCGGGGCAAACCTCAGCGGCTAAAGCCAGCATTCCCCCGCTTCTCTACGGCACGAGTAAACTCGTGCCCTTCCCAAAACCTATTTGCATCGCCGTTTTCGCCCAGTGGGTGGCGGCGAGACGCCGCCACGACAGCCGGCGAGACGCCGGCGCTACAGGCTTAGATGAATTCCAGCATGACGATTTCGGGATTCGAGCCCAGGCGAATCGGAGGACCCCATGTTCCTACGCCGCTGGAGGTGAAGACTTGCATTTTGCCGATGCGGCTTAGTCCGTAGACAAACTGGCGGTAGATGCGGCGAGCCATCCAGCTCCACGGAATAAATTGGCCCAAGTGCGTGTGTCCTGAGAGCTGGAGAGAGACTCCGGCTGCTTCGGCGACTTCGGGATAGTCCGGAGCGTGGACGAGCAGAATGCTCGCGCGTCGGCGGTCGAGATGAAGGCTGCGAAGAATCTTGTCAAGAGATCCGTTCGTAGTCGCGTTGCGATACGGTACGCCGAGAATCTGCAGTCCATCGACGTCGAGGCGTTCGTTGTCGAGCACGCGGACGCCTGCGGACTTAATTGCGCTCAGATACTTTGAATCGTCACCGAATTGCTCGTGGTTGCCAGCTACGAAATACACGCCGTGTGGCGCCGAGAGCTCACTCAGAGGCTGGGCGGCGCGGTGGGCGTCGATGGCGGTGCCGTCGTATAAGTCCCCGGCAATGAAAATGGCGTCGGGCCGTTCGTCGAGGATTTTGGAGATTAAACGACGAAGGAAGCTGCCGTTACGGACGTGACCGAGATGGACATCGCTGACGAGGGCCGCAGTGCGTCCGCGCCAGGTTTCGGGCAGGTTCTCGAGTTCGACCTTGATGCGGGTGATGCGAGTCCAGTGGGCGTTGAACAGACCGTAGAATCCGATCACCATTGCCGCGCCGTAAAGGGTGGCTACCAGTAGATGAAAATTCAGAGCGATGCCTAGAATCGCGGCGAGTGCGAAGACGATCCACGACAGCGCCGCAGCGAACACCAGGAAGCTCAGGAAGCCTGTCCAGATTGCGGCTGCTTTATAGAACGCGCGAATGGGACCGTTGGTATAGGAAAACGCCAGCGTGGAGGCTGCGACAAAGCTGAGCGAGAGAGCAGCGGTGATCAGTGAAAGGCAGAGTCTTTCTGATGAACTTGCAGAGTGCCGAAACGTCCAGGTCACGTACATGAAATAGTGAGCCAGAAACAGGACCGTCTGGACGACGACGATGAATCCGACGAATCGTTTGCGCATCAGGGAATTAGATTCGTGGAGCGGGCTGAGGGATTCTAAGCGGTGTGGGATGCGTATAGAGCCCTGGCTGGCGCGAGAACTCCGCAACTCGCTGGGAAACTACGTAGATCCTGAGACCCGCAAAATACGCGGGTCTCAGGATGACAACCGGTGAGGGTACTAATTCGTGAGCGCCTCTAGTGCGATGAATACCAAGGAGTTGTGGTGTCGTCCGTCCTGAGGAAGTTGAGCAGGGCGGTGGCGACCTTCAACTGGCCGAACGTAGAAGATGGGTGCGTGCCGTCGGGCGAGAAGTCTTCGCAATCCCATTCGGTTCCGTCGTTACGGCCCAACATGCCATTGGCCCAGTAGTACGGCCCCCAGGACATCCAAGGAGCGACGACCGCACCTTTGCTGGGGTCGTAGTTCAAGCTGGACTTGCCATTGAGTTGGTCCTGGATGGCCCACTTTACCGCGAAGCCAACTTCATAGGCCCACGGTTCCGGATTGTCAGGGCTGCCGACGCCGTTGGAATACCCGCCGTAGACGCGGGAAGAGAAATAAACCAGTTTCAAGTTCGGGAAGAGCTTGAGCATGGTCTGCATCATGGTTTCGTATTCCGATTGGAGCGTCGTCATGTCGCTGGGGAATGTACCGCTGGCGATGCCGTCGGTGTCTTCCATCCAGATGGCGACGACCTGCTGCGCGGTGACGCCGTTCTGAGGCAGGTAGTCGTTCATGACCGTCGCCCAGTAGTTTGAAGTGGTGCTGGTGAAGTTCTTGGGCGTGGCACCGCCTTGTGCGCCGTTGACGAGAACCAAAGCAGGATTCTTCGTGGGATCGGCGTTGCCGATGGGCAGGAAGCGGCTGAACTCTTGCTGCGCGGTCGATTCACCGATCGCCATCAGGACCATCTTTCCGTTGGGATCGGGATTGCCGTTGGAATCGAGCGGACCGATTCCGGAAGCGATGCCGACACCATCGGAGTCGTGGCCGGCAGGCCGAACGTTGGTGCCGTTGGTGTAGAGGCCACCTTCAGAACCCTGGTAGGTTCCGGTGCCGAGATCGTTGAGAGCCACAATCGGCGTACTCGTCTTGGGAACGTCGAAGGAAATGTCCGCGCAGTTGTCTCCGAGGTTGGAGTAGACGCCGAGACTGAATACCGTCGACGATGTCGCGCTCTTGGAGTCGGTGGCTTGAATTGTGAAAGAGTAAGTTCCGGTAGCGACCGATGAATTCAGGGTGCCGCTGATGGTCCCGGCGGAAGATAACGTGAGTCCGCTGGGCAGCGAACCGGAAGACACTTTCCAAGTGAAAGGTCCGGTGCCGCCACTTGTTTGCAGCGTTGTTTGGTAAGCGGAGCTCTTGGTGGCCTGCGGAAGAGTTGGCGAACTGGAGATGATCAGCGAGCTGGAAGCCACGCCGTTTCCAGTAAGGCCGGAGCCGCTGTCGGGAACGGAGTCGTACGTCAAGTCGAGCACGCCTGATTCGGAGGTGACTTGGCTCGGTTGATAGAACACGGAAAAGGACAGGCTCTTGCCTGCGGAGATGGTTGCAGGGAGAGTGACAGCGCTGGTGGTGAAACCGGGAGGCGCAGTGGTGATGCCGGTCAACTTCATGCTCTGGGTCCCGGTATTGGTAACGGTCACAGTTTGTCCGGAGCTCTTCTTCCCAACGGTTTGATCCGAGAATGTGAGGTTCGCGGGCGAGACCGAAGACTTGGCAGTGGTGGTCGATGCCGTCGCGCTTAGCGGGACCATAAATGTCGTGCCGTCGCTGAGGTCCATCACGAAATTGCAGTTGTACGTTCCAGGTGCGGTGGGCTGGAAGAAAACCGAGTAGTGGGTGAGAGTCTGGCTGGGACCAAGAGTGAAGGGAGCGAGGCCCGAGGCCAATCCGTAGCCGGCGCAATCGAAGCTGACGCTGTTGATGGTGATCTTGCTGCTGGTCACCTTGTTGATCGTCAGCACCTTACTTCCTGAGGCTTTGCCCACGAATGTGTTGGCGAACTTCAGGGAACTCGGTGTGGAGGAGATGTCCCCACCGAAGGCGATTCCGGTGACGCTCAGAATGAGCAGAAAGCAAGCTGTCAACCATGCTTGCAGCGTCGGCGACTTCATAATTCAGCCTCCTAAGGCAATTTCCGATCGAGAAGACCTGGAGCGAGGTTCGGTTGCGTTTCAGGTTGCGAGTATTCGAATCAGGCCAGATTCCGAGCGACGGTCCGGCAGCCGTGCGGCATTCTCCAAGAGGAAAAATCGCGAGGGCAGGAAGGACATCATGCGCTTATGCCACTGTTTTCTCAATGCTGATTGACTCGAGAATCGACTCAAAGGATTCCGGAGCGTCCCCATAGAAAGTTGGAGCCAAGCCTGAGAAACGGGTCGAACAAAGTGTGGGAAGTATCATCGGAGTTTGAAGGACTGTCAAGAATGCAGAAAACTGCACACCGCTAGACAATCTGTCTAAAAGCCGCGCCGGGCGTGGATTCTGCCGGAAATGAGGAGTACAGGGTTGAAACTACCTGTGTCGGTTAGAGACGTTCGGTAATCGATCTGACGGACGATGATGATGCTGCGTTGCGAGCAAGCCTTGAAGCGGGCTTCGCATCTCCGGGAAAGAAGTCGCGGGCGAAGGCAATGATACCGAGCCCAGCTACGAGGATGCTCCACAGCGCGGTGAAGAGGAATCCGGCATCAAGGAGAAAGGAATCGCTGAACATATTGAAAATCCTCGCAGGCGCGAAGCGATCGGATAAGAAACCTCGCGCCTGCCGTGTGAACTTCAGTTCACCGTATGTGGATCGCGCTACTGCTCCGGAGGCGCCGGCGGTTCTTCGTGGTTCTTCATGCGCTGCTGCATACGAGCTTCGTGATCAGCCTCCATCTGCTTGAGCTGAGCCTGCTGGTCCGAAGTCAGCAACTGATAAAGCTCGTTGTGAATACGGGTTTCCTGCACTGTCATTTGCGCCTGGATCTGAGCCTTCTGCGTGGCCAGAGCCTGAACTTTCGCCTGGTCAAAGCTGCCCTCGACGTATTGACGAAGCTGCAGGTCGACCTGGTGTTCCTGCTGCATCAGCGGCTTCATCGTCGGATGCTCTTTCTGCATCACGGCTTTCATCTGAGTTTTCTGGTCGTCGGTCAGATTGAGCTTCTTGCTCATAAAGCCAAACATCTCTGGCCCCATGCCGAATTCGTGATGATGCATGGGCGGTGGCGGCGGAGCGTCTGCCGTCTGTGACTTCGCGAGGGTCGCGCCCATCAGCACAGCGAGGGCGGCGATGAGCAAGCGAGAGGTAATCGTTTTCATTATGGACTCCTATTTACCGGCTGTCCGGAACGTTGCGTACAGATATGGAAACACGGATGGCCGCAATGAAGCGGTAAAGAGTCGGTCAACCCGAGTAAAGTTTTGTCAGAGAGGCGCCGGCTGGTAAGGTCAGGTTTGACAATTCTTTACCGCCAAAGCCTTTGAGGTTGATGCACAATGATTAAGAGAATGGATCGCATTCTGGTCATTGACGACGACGTAGAGCTCTGCCATCTGGTAGGCGAATATCTTCGAGCCGAAGGATTTGCCACTGAGTGCGTTCACGACGGCGAGAGCGGGTTGAAAAAGGCCACCGCGGGTGAGTATCTGCTGGCAGTGCTCGATGTGATGCTGCCGGGGATCAACGGCTTTGAAGTTTTGCGCAGGATCCGCGCGGTCTCTCGATTACCGGTGTTGCTGCTGACCGCGCGCGGAGAAGATGTCGACCGCATTGTTGGGCTCGAGATCGGCGCGGATGACTATCTGCCCAAGCCTTTTAATCCTCGCGAGCTTGTGGCCAGGATCCGCGCGGTGCTGCGGCGGACGCGAGGCGAGGCAAGCTCTTCGGCGCCGGAGGTCGTAACGGTTGGAGACGTCGAACTCGATCCCGCGACGAGAACGGTGAAGCTGGAAGGAAAGCTGGTGGACCTGACTTCGGTGGAGTTCAACCTCCTGGAAGTGCTCTTGCGCGAGGCAGGACGAGTGGTGCCGCGGGAGCGACTGGTCAATGCAGTGCTAAGCCGGAAATTCTCTCCCTTTGACCGGAGCATTGATATGCACGTCAGCAAAGTGCGAAAGAAACTGGGCGACACAGAAAACGACGAGCACATCAAAACCGTGCGTGGAGTGGGGTATATTTTTGCGCGTCCGCGGGAGAAGGTTAAGGCCTGAAGCCGAATCGCCAGCCACCGAAGGTGGAACCATATGAAAAGCCTTTTTGTGAGGATCTTTTTGTCGTTCTGGATTGCGCAGGCGCTGTTTTTCGTGCTGGCAATCCTGGTGACGCTGGCATTCCGCCCGCGCAGTTCGACCTGGGAGGCTCTCCGCACATCGGTCCTCAACGATGCTGTCGTCGCCTATGAGGACGGCGGGCAGCAACAACTTCGACAATACCTGGAGGATCTCGACAGGACGCAGCATGTGCGGGCGTATTTGTTTGATGAGCGTGGCACCGAGCTTGCGCAGCGTGGGGCTCCGGATTGGGCCATGCGGGTAGCAGCGGGCGGACCGCGCACTCCGCATGACGGTTTTCTTTTTCCGGCGCCGCCGGTACAGCGCGATTCCCGAGCATCGTTCGACGGAAAGCACCGCTACACGGTTGTGCTGGGATTGCCGCCGGGGCCGAGAGTATTTATCGGGCCAAGAGGAGTGCCATTCACCGGCCTAATCATTGGATTCATTACGTCGGGACTGGTTTGCTATCTGTTGTCGTGGTACCTGACAAAGCCGATCGTCCGGTTGCGAACAGCGGCGCGGCAGTTGGCCGCCGGAGATATGACGGCGCGAACGGGAGCCTCGCAAATTACACGGCGCGATGAAGTGTCGGGCTTGATGCGTGACTTCGACGCCATGGCGGAGAGGTTAGAGACGCTTCTCAAAGCCCAGTCGCGTTTGTTGAACGATATCTCGCATGAGTTGCGTTCGCCTCTGGCCCGTTTGAACGTAGCGTTGGGGTTGGCGCGACAACGGGCGGATGTGCAGAGCTCCGACATGCTCGACCGAATCGAGCTGGAAGCGAGCCGGTTGAATGAACTGATTGGAAGAATTCTGACACTGGCGCGGCTGGAAGACGGGGAACAACTCGTTTCGCAGACTCCGGTGCCGCTAGACGAAGTGGTCGCGAGCATCGCCGAGGACGCGGAGTTTGAAGCGCAAGCTCGTAACTGTCACGTGAATGCCATCATTCCGGAAGGCACGTGGGAGGTGCGCGGCAACGCATCGCTCCTACACAGTGCAGTGGAGAACGTTGTACGGAATGCGATTCGCTACACGCAGGAGGGAACGGCCGTTCAGGTAGAACTCTCAAAAGAGCCGCGAGGGGGAGCTGCCGAAGCAGTCATCCGCGTCACCGACTCCGGTCCGGGTGTTCCGGCGGATGTGTTGGACAAGCTGTTCGAACCTTTCTATCGCTTGGATGAGGCACGCGGTCGGCAGACGGGAGGCGTCGGACTAGGGCTGGCCATTACCGAGCGAGCGGTGCGGTTTCACGGGGGGAAGGTACGGGCGTACAACAAGGATGGGAGCGGGCTGGTTGTGGAAATACGGCTTCCGTTGATCGCCGCCACGCGGCTTGGCTCCAAGGAGAGCGTGCCAGTGTCGGCTGCGTCGCCGGCTTAGGGCTGGACCCTGGACTTCGGACCTTGGACTTCAGACTTCGGACTTCAGACTTCAGACTTCAGACAATCACTCACTCTGCATTGGCAGTCTTTGACGCGATGTCTGGACGGATCGAATGGATCAACGCATTGAGCATCCGACCGGTCTCCCCTGACAGTTTCACAAGCGTCCCGCCCTCTTTCCGCTCGATATAACCAAGTTCTTGCGCGATAAGAATCTGGGTTTCCAGCTCAAGGAGTGAACCTCGTGCTTGGGAAAAAAGTGCGCCCGGTCACGATCGGTCAAACGGCCTTTGCCTTCCGCAATATTGCTGGGAATTGAAACCGCCGCTCTCCGCATCTGGCTTGATAAGCCGTAAACCTCCGATTTTGGAAAGAATTGCGTGACCGTGTAAATGGTCAATGCTAGCTTCACGGAGGATTGCCACACCCGCAGATCGCCACACCCGCAGATCGCGATATGAAATAGCCATCGAAGTCCTTTGTGAGACGCCGCTGATCATTTCAGGTGACGCTGAGGAATCGCAAGGTCAGATGTCACAGGTGGAAACACTCCTGCTGTGGAAAACTTGAAAATATATCAAGCGGGGCGATTCTTGAAGTCAAAGGTCCCCGGCCGAGGTCCGAAGTCCGAGGTCCGAGGTCTAGGGTCCGGCGGCTGCTCTTGTTTTCCCGTATACTGTCTTGCAGGCGATACGGGCAACTCCGCAGAGCTCCCATGGTTCCAATTCATCTTTGTGGGAGTTTGCTCTTCCCGCGCATTCCTGATACACAAATGGGTTGAGATTTCCCGCATTTTCAAGGTGATGGAGCCCGTCCTGCGGGTTCCGAGGCGTGCTCGCGCAAATTCACCAACAAATGGAGACGGACGAGAGAATGTCGAAACGATTGTGGCTGCTCGGGTTAGTCGGGCTGGTGCTGGTCGGACTGCTGGTGGCGTGCGGAAGCAACTACAACTCCTCGTCCAACGGGTTGCTGCTGGTGGGCAGCCAGGGATCACAGGTGATCCAGACGTTCAGCTTTGGGCTGAATAACGGGCATGTCTCGTCGATTGCGAATTCGACGAATGACACTGGGAATTCGACCTGCATTTTGAGCGGACAACCGGGATCCATTGTCGTCGATCCGAGTGGCTCCTACGCTTATCTCATCCAGTATCAAACGACGCTCTGTCAGAACAGCGCCACCGGCATTGTGACGTTCAAAATCAACTCGGACGGGACCATTACCTCAGCAGGAAACCTGACTTCTCTCGCAGTTCCAACGATTACCATCCAGGGCACCACTACGACGGAACAGGTTCCTGTAGTTCCCTTCAAGCTCACGATGGATACCGCCGGCAAGTTTCTCTTCGTATCCGATCGCGCGACGACCGATAGTGCAGGCCGTTATGTGCCGGGTGCCGTTTCAGTCTTTACGATTGGAAGCGGAGGCAGTCTGAGCGAGGTCGCTGGTTCTCCTTTCTACACGACTACTCCCGTCATGACTTTGTCGCAGTCGGGCTTTGACATCGTTGATGTTGCTCCCACGCCAACGGTATTTCCTCAAATTGGCCTCAACGGAGTGCAAAACGGAGTTTGCCAAGCGCCGGGCAATACACCGCCGACCTCGGAGTACTTGTATGCCGTTGATCAATTGGGAGATCAAGTTATCGAATTTGTCGTGGACACGACCACTGGCATCCTGAGCCTGCCAACTGGTCCGTACACTTTTGCGGCCGGTCAAACGCCGGCCGGAATTGCGGTCGATCCTTGTGATCGATTCGTGTACGTGAGCAACAGTCTGTCGAACAATATCAGCGCGTACACAATTTGCAGCGGCACCGCAACCCAATCGCCACTCTGTAGCAATCCTACGACGGGGAACTTGTTTCAAGTTTCCGGTTCTCCATTTTCGATCTCGGGCAATACGAGTCAGCCGGGACCGCTGGTAGTGGACCCGTTTGGGAACAACGTGTATGTGGTGGGCGTGGCGTCCAATACAATTTCCTTGTTCAAGATCAGTGCGGCATCCGGAGGCATCAGCGCGATGACTCCGGCAACGGTTGCGACCGGAAGTAGGCCGACTGCGATCGCGATTCGCGCCGACGATAACTGGATGTTCGTGTCGAATTTCAATTCCGGCAACGTCTCGCAGTACTCGGTCACGCCGAATGGGGGCGCGTTGAGCGTTGCACAGCCGATTACGACCGACAACCAGCCGTTTGGAGTGGCAGTGAAGTAGATACTCGGACCTCGACTTCAGACCTCAGACTTCGGACCTCAGACTTCGGACTTCAGGCCTCAGACCTCGCGTATTCCCGGATATTGATTTGTCATTCCCACCGCTCGCTTAGCGAGCGGTGAGGAATCTGTTGTTCATGCGCCTCGTCGACGCTGCCGACCACAGCAGATTCCTCGACGGCTAACCGCCGTCTCGGAATGACAAAACATTTGGCAAGGCCGGATGCGCGGGCGATTTACTTTCAAATGTCAGAAGTCTGAGGTCTAGGGTCCGAGGTCCAAGGTCCGTTCTTACGTTGGCACCTTCAGAATCAGATAGCCACCCACCAGCACAAAAATCAGATCTGGCGACCATGCAGCTAGAGCTGGTGGCAGCTGGCTCAAGTCTCCCATCGCTTCGAAGAGGCGGGACACCACCGTGTAGAACACTGCGATCCCCACGGCTACTGCGACCCCGGTGACGGCTCCGCGCTTTCCCGTCGAGAGTGCGAAGGGAATCGCCAGGACTGCCATGATCAGGGTGATCAGCGGGTAGGAAAGTTTCTTGTTCAACTCCACGCGCAGGCGCACGACGTCGAATCCGCTTTGCTGCAGGTCGCGGATGTACTTGTGCAACTCCTCGTAGTTCATCTCGCTGTACTGCTTCACTTCCTTCTTGAAGTACGCAGGCGCTTCGGGCAGGTCGTTGAAGGTGGATACCTCGAACGGGCGATAGTCGGCAATGGCGGAAACGTTGAGAGTGCGCACCCATCCGCGCTCGTATTCCCAGCGGTCTAGATTTTCAGCCCAGCGTGCGCGATCAGCGTGAATGCGGCGGGTGACGGTGAAACTCGCTTTGTTGAGTTGGAATACCGAGATATTCCCGAACGTGTCCCGGTCCGGGTCGAAGAACTGGTAGTAGTAGATGTCGTTGGCCTGGCCGAAAATCCATTTACGGTCCGGGCGGAGATAGGTCTGCGGAGGTTTTCCCTTGATCTGGTTGTGGAGCGCTTCCTGCCGTTTGTTGGTGTGAGGGAGATAGAACTGATCGGCGAAAAACAGCGCCGCGGCAAAGACAGCGGCCGCAACAATGACGGGCGTGACGATCCGGTAGATACTCGTCCCGGTAGCTTTGATTGCGGTGATTTCATTCGAGCGTTGCATCACGCCGAAGGTCACAAGCACGGCCAGCAGCATTACGAGAGGCGCAACGTTATAGAGCAGGTAGGGCGTGACGTTCAGCAGATATTCGGCGACAACGGTGGCAGGAACCTTGTTGCGCAGGATATCTCCGAGAAGCTCGAATAGAGTGAAAACGAGAACGAGTACGAGGAAGGTTGACAGGATCATCCCCAGGTAAACGAAGAAATCGCTCAGGACATAGTCGTCGAGCAGGGTGGGGAATCCGGCGCTGAAACGTCGACGGGTGGAGATGCGTTCGAAGGCGTTTTCGCGGCCGCGTACGAAACCGTTCTGGAGGGTCCGCTTGCTTTTGCTGGTATTGCGCAGTGATCCCAGCTCGAACGGACGTTTTTCCGCGCGCCACAGCAGGAAGACCCCCAGCGCAAAAAATGCGATGTCGGCCAGCCATGCGCCGAACCACGGGGCAACGCGGCCCTGTCGGGCGAGCGAGACACCGATCAGGGACACGACGTAGTAAACGAAGACAAGAAGGATCGTGAGAACGAATCCGCCGGATTTGCCACTCTTCTTGGAAGACAGGCCCAAAGGAATTCCGACGAGCGCGAGCACGAGGCACGCGGTCGGCAAGGCGAACCGGCGATGGAATTCGATGAGGTACCAACGGGCAGAGATTGGATCGGAATGCTCCGCCTTTTGCCTGAGAAGACCGGTTGGCATGAGGCTGGCCGGGACGGATTCGTCGCTCTTATTGGCCGTCGAAGGCAGGTCGATCGGGATATCCGTCTGCTCGAAGGTTGTGATCTGGTAGTGGTCGGCGTCCTTGGGGTCGGTCTCGTGCGCCGATCCATCGATCAGGTGAAGATGCAGGCGGTCCTGGCCTTCGCTGACGACAATGCCTTCCCGGGCGAGCGTGATTTTTGGATTGGCTGCGTCTGAAATGTCAGCCATGAAGACGCCCTTCCACACGGCGGCGCCTTGTGCAGTCTTGACGTCCTGCACGTAGAGGACGTATTTGGGGAATCCTTCGTAAAAAACGCGCGGTTGAATTTCGAAGGAGACCTGCGATCCCTTGAGGCGTTCTTCGAGGTGTCCGAGCGCGGCCTGAGAGCGTGGAGCGATGTAGAGCCCGTTGGCCATTGCCAGCAGCCAGGCGGCAACGACGAAGATCGACAGGACGCGCAGGAACGTCCATACGCCCATACCGCTGGCGCGCATGGCGGTGATTTCGCTATCGGCGGCGAGACGGCTCAGGCCGATGAGAATGCCGACCAGCACGCTCATCGGGATGGTGTAGGTGAGCGCGAGCGGGACAGTGAAGGAGAAAATCTCAGCGATGCTGGGAAGCGGAGCACTGGCGCGTACGACGAGTTCGAGGATGTGTCCGAGGTCGCGGGTGAAGAGGACAAACGTGAAGATGGCCGCGCCGATCAGGGCGTGAGCGGTGACTTCGCGGAGAATGTAGCGGGTCAGAATCCGCATGAGACGCGCTTAGGTGCAGGATAGCATGGGAGCGTCAGTGATGAGATGCGTGGAGGGGTTTGGAAAAGCCCCACTTCTCGCGCACAAAACGCACGAGAAGTGGGGCACCCGGTTTCTCACGATGCTTTGAAGAAGAGGGCTGAGAGCGGCGGTAAAGTCAGCTTGAGCGAGTAGGGGCGCCCATGCATGACGACGGCTTCGGCGTGAACTCCGCCAAGATTGCCCATACCGCTGCCGGCGTATTCGCGGGCATCGCTGTTCAGCATTTCGCGCCAGTACCCGCCATGGGGGACTCCGACGCGGTAGTCCATACGAGGTACTGGCGTGAAGTTGCATACGACCAGAACGGAGTCCCGAGGATTTTCGCTCTTGCGCAACAACGAGATGGTGCTCATGGCGGCGTCGGTGCAGTCCACCCATTCGAAGCCTTCGGGATTGTTGTCGAAAACGTGCATGGCGGGTTCGCTGCGGTAGAAGCGATTGAGTTGTTCCATCCAGGCTTGTACGCCGCGGTGTACCTGGTATTGCAGAACGTGCCACTCCAGGCTGGTGTCGTGCGCCCATTCGCGGACCTGGCCGAACTCTCCGCCCATGAAGAGCAATTTCTTGCCGGGCTGCGCATACATGTAGCCGAACAGTGCGCGCAGGTTGGAGAACTTCTGCCATTCGTCGCCGGGCATCTTGCCGATGAGCGATCCCTTGCCGTGAACCACTTCATCGTGCGAAAGCGGGAGAACGAAATTCTCGTGCCATGAGTACAACATGCGGAAGGTGAGATCGTTTTGGTGATACTTGCGATGAATGGGGTCGTTCTGGAAATAGCGCAACGTGTCGTGCATCCAGCCCATGTCCCACTTCATGCCGAAGCCCAGTCCGCCGAGATAGACAGGGCGTGACACCATCGGCCAACTTGTCGATTCTTCCGCGGTGGTCTGTATTTCAGGATGCTCTTTGTAAGCTTCGAGGTTGAAGCGGCGCAGGAAGTCGATGGCTTCGAGATTCTCGCGCCCGCCGAATTTGTTCGGAATCCACTCGCCTTCCTTGCGGGAATAGTCGAGGTAGAGCATGGACGCGACCGCGTCTACGCGCAATCCGTCAATGTGGTACTTGTCGAGCCAGAACATTGCGCTCGACATCAGGAAACTGCGGACCTCCGGACGGCCGTAGTTGAAGATGTGCGTCTTCCAGTCGGGATGGAAGCCCTGGCGCGAATCGGCATGCTCGTAAAGATGCGTGCCGTCGAAATAGGCGAGGCCGTGAGCATCGGAAGGGAAGTGAGACGGAACCCAGTCGAGGATGACTCCGATCCCATGCTGGTGCAGGTAGTCGACCAGGAACATGAAGTCCTGCGGCGTGCCGTAACGCGATGTAGGAGCGAAGTAGCCGGTGGTCTGGTATCCCCAGGAACCGTAATACGGGTGCTCCATGACGGGCAGGAATTCGACATGGGTGAATCCCATCTGCCCAACGTACTGCGCGAGACGAGGCGCGGTTTCGCGATACGTAAGCGGGCGATTGTGTTCTTCGGGAACACGCATCCAGGAGCCGAGATGCACTTCGTAGATGGATTGCGGTGCGCGCAGAGAGTTGCGCTCCGCGCGCTTCTGCATCCATTCCCGATCGTTCCATTCGTAGTTCAGATCCCAGACTACCGAAGCGGTTCGCGGAGGCTTCTCGTGCCAGATACCAACAGGGTCGGCTTTGTCGACGCGATATCCGTGACGGTTCGATTCGATGTGGAATTTGTAAAGCGAACCGTGGGCCGGACCGGGGACGAAGCCTTCCCAGATTCCGGATGCGCCCCGAGAATCGAGGCGATGGGCTTTGGGCTCCCATCCATTGAAGTCACCGACGACGGAGACAGACCGGGCGTTGGGCGCCCACACGCTGAAGATGGCGCCGTTCTGTCCGTTGTGCGACGCAAGGTGCGCGCCCATCTTGTCATAAATGCGGTAGTGGCTTCCCTCATTGAAGAGATAGAGATCCTGTTCGGTGAGGAGTTGCGGAGCGCCGGTGGTAATCGTGCTATTGGGCATAGTGAGAAGACTAGTCTATCGAAGGATCGTACGTCGGCGTCACTTTAGAACGATTCGGAGTCGCGGTCAATTTCGTGGACGGTGTATTCCTTATGCGGGAAACACCTTAGCGATAGAAGATTTTGGCGCCGGGCAGCGCTGGTTCGTTTACAGTATCCCGTTATAAAAAAAGCAGGCCGGCAGGTGGAGGTAATTGAGGGAGGCACTTATGTCAGTGCGGGACCAGAGCAATGGTTCGACGCGGCGGGAGTTTATTGGCCAAGCGGCGGCTGCAGTGGCGGGCGTAACGATTGTTCCGCGGCGGGTATTGGGCGGCGCGGGATTTATTCCTCCAAGCGACAAGGTGAACATAGCGTTCATCGGAGTGGGCGCGCAGGGATTCCGCGTGATGCTGAAGTTCCTGAAGGAGGCTGATGTCCAGGGAGTGGCCGTTTGCGACGTCATGAAGAGCGCGTCGGATTATCCGCAATGGGACACGCACGAATTCTGCAAGATCACCCGCGGACTACTGGGGGTCAGTAGTGGATGGGACTGGCTGAGCCCCGACCAGCCGATTTCACTGACCCACGCGCTGCAAGTGACCGGCGGTGTCGCCGGTCGAGAGCCGGCGCAGAAAGTAGTCGAAGGCTACTACGCCACGCAGCAGCGATCGGGGCAGTACCACGGATGCGCGGCGTACAACGACTTTCGGGAACTGCTCGAGAAGCAGAAAGATGTGGATGCCGTGGTGGTATGCACCGCGGATCATCTGCATGCCGCGGTGTCGGCGGCCGCGATGAAAAAGGGCAAACATGTTTTCTGCCAGAAGCCGCTGACGCACACGGTGTACGAAGCGCGGCGCATTGCAGAGATTGCGCGCGAGACGAAAGTCGCGACCCAAATTGCCGTGGCAAACCAGGCCTCCGAAGACACGCGATTGCTCTGTGAATGGATTTGGGATGGAGCCATCGGACCGGTGCGCGAGGTGCATAACTGGTCGAGCCGTCCCTTCTGGCCGCAGGCGATTGAGCGCCCGAAGGAGACGCAGCCAGTGCCGGAGGGCTTCGATTGGGAGTTGTGGCTGGGCCCGTCGCCGGAACGGCCATTTAACCATGTATATTTGCCATTCTCGTGGCGCGGCTGGATCGATTTCGGATGCGGATCTCTCGGTGATATGGGTTCGTACAGCTTCGACACGATCTTCCGCGTGCTGAAACTGGAAGCCCCGGCGAGCGTCGAAGCAAGCACGACGGATCGGTATCCCGAAACATATCCGTGGGCGACGATGATCCATTACACGTTCGCCGAGAGAGGAAATATGCCTCCGGTGAAGTTCACGTGGTATGACGCGGGGCTGAAGCCGCCGCGTCCGGAGGAACTCGAACCCAACCGGCCTTGGATGGGAACGGAGAATGACGAAGAGGGGCTGCTGTTTGTGGGGGACAAAGGGAAGATTTTGTGCGGATTCAATGGAACGCAGCCGAGGCTGATTCCGCAGGCGAAGATGGATGCGTACAAGCCGCCTCCAAAGACGCTGCCTCGATCGCCTGGGAACGAACGCGAGTGGCTGGATGCCTGCAAAGGCGGTAAGACCAAGCCGGGCGGGAATTTCGAGTTTGAAGGAATGGTCACGGAGACTCTGTTGCTCGGCAATGTGGCTGCGTTGACCGGAGAGAAGTTGAGTTGGGATCGGGCCAATTTGAAGACGAGCCTGGATGCGGCGCAGAAGTATGTGCGTCCGGAACGTCGGGCGGGTTGGGAGTTGTAGGTGCGTTGGTAAGGATTCGTTTCTTTCGCCCCTTCGGGGCTCGATGTGCTTCTGGTTCTTCCCACGGCTTGCGCCGTGGGCTGCATTCTTTCGCCGCTTCGCGGCTTGGGAGGATTCATATGTCAGATGTTTCTCGAAGAGATTTCGTAAAGAGTTCAGTCGCAGGTATTGCTGCGGCTGGACTGATGTCATCAAGCGTTCTTGAACTGCATGCCAGTCCGCTTGGGCTGCCGATCGGATGTCAGACCTGGCCGGTGCGGGAATCCATCGCAAAGGATTTTCCGGGAACGATCAAACAGCTCGCCGCTGCGGGATTTCAGACAATCGAACTCTGCTCGCCCCTTGGCTATTCCGATCTAGGTTTCGGAGGACTCTCGAAGTATTCCGGAGCGGAATTGAAAAAAATCTTGAGTGACGCAGGTGTGTCTTGCGTGAGCGCACACTTCGGCATGGATGAACTCAGGAAAGGCCAAGATGCCAGCATTGCGTGGGCCAAGGACGTCGGGCTCACTCAGATGCTGGTCGCAAGCCTGGGCGGTCCCGAAAAGCCGACGATGGACGACGTGAAGCGCGCGGCTGACGAGTACAACAAGATGGCCGAAAAAGCCGCCAAGGCGGGGATTCAGCAGGGTTTGCACAATGAAGGGTTCGAGATGTCAAGCGTGGATGGCAAACGAACCTACGACATGCTGTTTGATTTGCTCGATCCGAAGCTTGTTAAGTTCCAATTCCAGGTTTCGACGATTGCCAACGGATTCGATGCCGCTGAGTATTTCACGAAGTATCCCGGCCGATTCATCTCGATGCACGTGCAGGGTTGGGATGCCTCCACGAAGAAGATCACACCCGTTGGGAAAGATTCTTTGGATTGGAAAAAGATCTTTGCGGCAGCAAAGGTCGGAGGCATCAAGAATTACTTTGTCGAGATGAAACTCGAAATGATGCAAGAGAGCGTTCCGTATCTCCGGAATCTCAAGGTGTGAGAACGACTTCGGCACATTTTTGAATTTCACTTCGGGTCGTGGTCTCAGTAACACCGTGTTATTCTGACTGCGCCTCATGCCGTCCCTGCGCGTAATCCTTCTCTGGCATCAACACCAGCCGTTTTACAAGGATCTGGTCACGGGCGAATATCGTTTGCCCTGGGTGCGTCTGCACGCGCTCAAGGATTACTACGGCATGGTGAAGCTGCTGGACGAGTTCCCGACTGTCCATCAGAACTTCAATCTAGTTCCGTCGCTGATGGTGCAGATCCAGGATTACGTCGACGGCACTGCTCAGGATCCTTTTCTGCGGGTGGCCGCGAAATCCGCTAAGGATTTGACGGACGATGAACGCCGTTTTGCCCTCCAGTATTTGTTTCAAGCGAATCCGCAAAATGTGATCGGACGTTATCCGCGGTACCGCGAGTTGTGGGAGCGATTTCGCGAACATGGGAGCAATCCCGAGCGAGCGATGCGTTTTTTCCAGGCGCAGGATTTTACGGATTTGCAGGTGCTGTCGCAGATCGGATGGTTCGACGAATTCTTCCTGGAAGAGAAAGACATCTCGGCTCTGGTGAAGAAGGGTCATCTTTATTCGCTGGATGATCAGAAATTCGTCATTGCGCGGGAGCGCGAACTGATGGCGCGTGTGTTGCCTGCGCATGCGGACGCGGCGAAGAAAGGATCGATCGAAATTTCGGCGACACCGTTCTATCACCCGATTCTGCCCCTCGTTTGCGACACGAGTGCCGGAGCTGTTTCCTCACCCGGCCTCCCACTGCCACAGAACCGGTTTCGGCATCCGGAAGATGCGCGCGAGCAACTCGTGCGCGGGTTGGATCTACATGAAAGGGTGTTCGGCATCCGTCCAAAAGGAATATGGCCTTCGGAAGGGAGCGTCTCGGAAGAAGTTCTGTCAATCGCCCATAACGTGGGAGTGCAGTGGATGGCCACCGACGAAGGTGTTCTGGGGCGGAGTACCGGGTTGTTCTTTGCGCGCGATGGCGGCGGACGTCTGCCGGCGCATCTGGGGGAAAAACTTTATAACATCCACCGCTACGAGAATGGATCGGCAGCGATGCACCTTGTGTTCCGGGATCACACGATTTCAGACCTGATTGGATTTGTGTACTCCGGGATGCCTCCAGCGGATGCGGCGCGACATTTGATCAACAACATCAAAGACGCGGCTGCTCCCGTGCTGGGCAAGGGACGTGATGCGGTGGTGTCGATCATTCTCGACGGCGAAAATGCATGGGAGTATTACCCGAAGTCAGGGCGGGAATTTCTCCGGCGATTCTACGAGGCGTTACAACGCGAGCCTGGGATCGAAGCAGTGACGGTCTCTGAAGCGATTGCCCGGCATAAAGACTTCAACCGGATGGCCTCCCTGGTGCCGGGATCGTGGATCAATGCGAATTTTAATGTGTGGATCGGGGCTCCGGAAGACAATCGCGCCTGGGATTACCTGCATCACGCGCGGGAATTTTATGCGCAGAATGCGGGACGCGCGACGGAAGAGCAGCGGAATCTTGCATTCGACGAGATTCTGATCGCAGAGGGGAGCGACTGGAACTGGTGGTATGGGCCCGAGCATCACTCGGCGAATGACCGGGATTTCGACGAACTCTACCGAAAGCATCTTTCGAACGTCTATCAAGCGTTGGGGGCTTCGCCGCCGGACTATCTGGCACAGCCGATCACTGGGGCCGAGGTGCGTCCGGCGTTCGTGCCCCAAACGGCGTATATCCATCCGAGAGTCGCAGGCGACAAGGTGCGGTATTTCGAGTGGATGGGCGCCGCGATTTATACAGCCGATCATCGCGCGGGGGCGATGCATGGCAAGCAGTTCCTGCTCGATGCGGTTTATACCGGCATCGATGCGACGACTCTGTATGGGCGGTTGGATTTCTCCGGCAACGTGCCAGAAGAAGACTTTGAAATCGTGGTCAATGTCGAGTCTTGGGCATATGGCGAACCGCGTCCCCGGCGGACCCTGCGCCTGGACGTTTCAGCACGAGGACGCAGAGCCGCGGAGTGGAAGATCGAGAACGGATCGGCTGAGCCGGTGCTGGCGTCGTCCGCTCAACCCGACGATCATGTGAAAATTGCCTTGCTGCGGAATTTCGAATTTAAGTTGCCTCTGGTGTGGCTGCTGGCGACTCCGCTTCAGGAGCGCGCGGCAGGCACTAGTTCGGTCGCCGCGACCAGCAAACTACGGTTGCGCTTCAGTCTTTGGCAGAACCGTTTACCGGTCGATTCGCTGCCGCTTGAGGGCTGGATTGAACTGCAAGTGGTGAGCGAAGGGGAACTGCTATTTGGGGCTTAGTGTGGCGCTGGGCGACTAGAGAACCCGCGAAAAATTTGCGTCAAATGGGTCACAGACCCCATCCTTGTAACGTGAGACATTTCGGACCTTCCAGCCTGGGCGGGCGCGCCGCTCGCTTTTATGCCGATATCAGCAGATTTCCTTTTGCTCGTTTGCTAGCGATCGTTCTTCTGTTTACGCTCAGTGCGACATCCCAGACCGGAAAAGACACTGCGTCATCGCCCGAAAATCATTCCTCTCGCTCCTCTTCCCAGGCACAAGTTGTCATCGATCATGTTCTGGCGGAGCCTCCCGGGTTGCGGTATCAAGGCGTTCCTCCGGCGATCCCACAAGATGAGGGTGCTGCCGGACTGCATCTCGAGTTGCTGCGGTTGGGAACGACGGCTCGCCTGATGCAGGTGGTGGCGCATCCGGATGACGAAGACGGCGGGATGCTCACATTGGAAGCCCGCGGTCACGGCGTGGACACGCTGCTGATGACTTTGAATCGCGGTGAAGGCGGGCAAAACAAGATTGGAAGCAATCTGTCGGATGTGCTGGGCGTGTTGCGTGCAGAAGAATTGCTGGCATCGGACCAGTATTACGGCGTGCAGGAGCGATTCTCTCGGGTTGCGGACTTCGGATTTTCAAAGACCGCCGATGAGACGTTTCAGAAGTGGGGTGGGCACGACGTTGCGCTAGCCGACATGGTGCGCGTGATTCGAACGTTTCGTCCGGATGTACTTGTGGCGCGTTTCTCGGGCACGGATCGTGATGGGCATGGGAACCATCAGGCATCGAGCATTCTGGCGAAAGAAGCATTTTGGGCGGCCGGCGATCCGAAGCGGTTTCCCGACCAGATTGCTGAGGGATTACAGCCGTGGCAGCCGAAGAAGTTTTATCGGGGCAACGTGTGTCCGTGGGGATCGACGACGTGTCCTGATGCGCAGTGGACGGTGAAATTCAATACAGGCGAGCGCAATGAATCGCTGGGCCTGTCTTACATTCAGTTTGCCATGCAGGGTTTGCGGCACCAGATGTCGCAGGGCGCAGCAAACTGGTCGGTGGAACCGGGCGACCGCTTCACGTTTTACAAGCTGGAAGATTCGGTGATTCCATCGGCGGCAGGGAAAGACGGGCACGAAAAGAGCTTCTTCGACGGAATTGACGAAAGCTTGACGGGGCTTTCGGCAAGATTGGGACCGGAAGAGAAGAAACTCCCCGAACTGAAGCGGCAATTGAGCGAGATCGCAAAGCAAATTGCGGCAGCGACTTCCAGCGCCAGTCCGGCGGCTGATCTTATGCAGGTTGTGGCGGGTTTGAAGACTGTAGAAGTTGAGATCGCACGAAGTAATGTGAGTGCTGCAGCAAGAGTCGACCTGCTCACGCGAGTTGCGTCAAAACAACGGCAAGCAGAGACCGCCCTCAATCTCGCGCTCGGAGTTACGCTCGCGGCGAACGCATCTGTGGATGATGGTCATAGTTCCAAGCTGCCAAAGGAAGCCGACGCGCTCACGACAGTTTCACCGAGCCAGGAGTTTGTGGTCGCAATCACCTTCCACAACGGATTCAAGACTCCGCTTCGTATCGACCATGTAGCGCTCGAAGTTCCAGTTGGCTGGACGACGGTAGCAGGAAAGACGAAGGCTGAGACTGTTAATGCAGGTAGTGATTTTCATGCAGACTTCCGCCTGCGGGTGCCGAAAGACACGAGCTATACACGTCCTTACTGGCATAGGGATGATCCGGATACGGAAAGCATCAATCACATCGACAACGAGAAATACGCGACGCTGCCATTCCCGCCTCCGTCGCTACGGGCACGAGTGGAGTATTCGCTGGCTGAGGGCAATGCTCGTGCTCACAATGCCGTTACGTCGCAGGTCGTGAGTCACTTCCGGGATGCAGAAGGGAAGGAGCTTTCGCGGACGCTGGCCGTTGTGCCGGCGTTCTCGGTGATGCTGGAGCCTGGAACACAAGTTATCTCCACCCACAACGGGTCGAGTTCCACCGTGACCGTTGGCGTGACGAGCAACCTGTCGAGGAAAATTCACGGGCAATTGCGGCTTGAACTGCCGCAGGGCTGGAGATCGGAACCAACGCAAGTTCCGGTTGACACCTCGAAACGTGGCGAGAAGAAAGATTTGCACTTCAAGATATTTGCGGCCGGATTACAAGAGGGCCGCACGACGTTGCGTGCTGTTCTTGAGGCGGAAGGCGAGAAATATAGTGAGGGCTACACGCTGGTCACTCGCGAAGATCTGGGAAGTTTTTACTACTATCAGCCCGCACGGCAGCGCGTGAGTATCGTTGATGTGAAAGCTCCGCACGATCTCAAAGTCGGCTACATCATGGGAGCGGGAGACGATATCCCAGCGGTGCTGCAGCAAATTGGGATGAATGTCACGTTGATTCCTGCGGAGAAACTGGCGAGCGAGGATCTGAGCCATTACGGAACGATTGTGCTCGGAATTCGCGCGTACGATACGCAGAAGGACGTCATCGCGAACAACAAGAAGTTGCTCGACTACGTCTCGGCGGGTGGAACGCTGGTCGTCCAGTACAACAGCGGCACAGGGGAGTTTAACGGCGGCAAGTTCACTCCGTATTCCGCGGATTTGAGCCGCGCGCGGGTGTCCGTTGAAGAAGCGCCGGTGGAAATTCTTGCGCCAGAGGATCCTGTCTTCCACTATCCGAATGTGATCAGCCAGAAAGATTTTGCTGGTTGGATTCAAGAACGCGGATTGTATTTCATGGATCAGTGGGACGATCACTTCAAGCCTCTGCTTGCATCGCATGATCCGGGCGAAGCCGAGCAGGAAGGCGGTTTGATCGAAGCTCATTACGGGAAGGGAATTTACATCTACACGGGATATGCGTTTTTCCGGCAGTTGCCGGCTGGAGTGCCAGGAGCCGTGCGACTGTTCGTAAATCTGTTGAGCGCGGGACACGAAAAGCAGTGATCCGTGGTTGTTGGTTGAAGCACATTTTCGAAAACCAGCTGTCCCACATGAACTAGCCAACATCCATTCGATGCAACCAACAACCGATCATCAGGAACAATCCACCACCCTCATCCGCGGGATGGGTCTGTGGAGCGCCACCGCGCTCAACATGATCGACATGATCGGCGTGGGACCCTTCATTACCATGCCGCTGGTGTTGGGGGCGATGGGAGGACCGCAGGCCCTGCTTGGCTGGATCGCGGGCGCACTTCTTGCGGTATGCGATGGGCTGGTGTCGGCTGAACTCGGAGCGGCGTTGCCGGCATCCGGCGGATCGTACCGCTATTTGCGAGAAATCTATGGTCCCCAAAAATGGGGACGGCTGATTTCATTTCTTTTCATCTGGCAAGTTTCTTTCAGCGCTCCTCTTTCCATTGCGACTGGATGTATTGGACTCGCTGGTTACGCCGCCTTTTATTGGCCTGAGCTTGAGACGGTATATGCGCATCACGACGCGGCGTTGCACATCCCTTGGGCGGGGCCACTGCAAGTCAGTTGGATTGTCACGCCGGGCACGGCTGTTGCGGTTGTGATTTGTTTCTTCACGGTTTTGCTGTTATACCGGCGAATCACAGTGATCGGCCGGCTGTCGAAGATCTTGTGGTTCGGCGTCATGGGGACGATCGGCTGGATCATTTTCGCTGGACTGACGCATTTCAACGCCGCACTGGCGTTTGATTTTCCCCCCGGAGCATTCAAAGTCTCGCACGAATTCCTGGTCGGTTTGGGCGGGGCGATGCTGGTCGCAACTTACGATTACTGGGGGTATTACAACGTTTGTTTTCTCGGCGATGAGATCAAAGACCCCGAAAAGAATATTCCGCGCGCGTTGTTGCTTTCCATTCTCCTCGTCGCCTGTCTATATCTTGCGATGAATGTGTGCATCC
>Ga0335079_10001532_pt1 | contig 26394 bp, 14 predicted proteins | sample Lox_Sample_33_FD_206719 | JGI IMG/M metagenome (GOLD analysis project Ga0335079, IMG submission 206719) | Soil microbial communities from Loxahatchee National Wildlife Refuge, Florida, United States - Lox_Sample_3.3 | ecosystem: Environmental > Terrestrial > Soil > Wetlands | place: USA...
AAACCTGGACGTGGTTGCATTCGCCTGCCTTCCGTGCAACACCGCTCGATATGAAAGCGGATGCCGATCGATTTTTTCTCGAAGGCAGCAATCAGATTGTTGGGCACGGCTGGCCTTATTCATCGCCTGGAATTCCTGAACCGGGTTGGAGCTTTTACGCAGCCGGAGCCTTCGACGATCACAATCCGTGGTGGCCGGTGATGCCGGAACTCACCCGATATCTGCAGCGCGTCAGTTTCTTGCTACGGCAGGGCAAACCGGTAAACGATGTGGGGCTGCTAGTTCCCACCGATGACGCCTGGTCACAATTCACCGCCGGCCACGATTCATTAAGCGAGACCATCGAGCGACTTCTTGGACGCAATGTCATTCCGCAAATTCTTAATGCCGGGCTCAACTTTGATTTCATCGATGCCGAGGCCATCAACAAAGTTGGGATCCACTATCCAGTACTGATTCTGCCGGGCATCGAACAACTGCCGGTCAAGACCTATGAAGAGATCGAAACTTACGCACAGAATGGCGGAATCGTAATTGCGACCAAAACTCTGCCTTCGCAAGCGCCCGGATTGGTCGAGTCAGGAAAAGACGCTCCTCAAATAAAAGATATTTCCCATCATCTTTTCCAGGGCGCGAGCGCAAAAGGTTTTTTTGTCGCGGATGAGCGGCAACTCGGAGCACTGTTGGTAAGGCATTTCAAACCGGATCTGACTTTGAGCCCGGAATCGAACAACTTGGGCTTCGTTCATCGCACCTTGCCCTTTGCGGATATTTATTTCCTGGCGAACGGCAGCAATCAGAGGCTTTCAACGACCGCCAGTTTCCGAATACACAAGCGAAGCGCAGAATGGTGGGACCCGTTTTCCAGTGAAGTCTTCTCGGCAGCAGACAGCAATGTTATTACGCTCGATTTCGCGCCGTACGAATCCCGTGTTTTGGTTTTCAGCGACGACGGTGTACCTGCTCTTCCGAAATCAGGAGTCTCTTCAACCGCGAAGTCTACGAAAACGGAGCTGAACCTCGACAGGAATTGGACCGTAAGTTTTCCGCAACTTCACCGCTCCGTTCACATCGAGAAGCTGCACTCGTGGACGGATGATGAGGAGACGCGTTTTTATTCAGGCGAGGCTGTTTATGAGAAAGAGTTCACGCTTGCGAATTCAGCAGGCAAACAAGTTTATCTCGACTTCGGCAATGGCACCCCGACAGATTCGTTCGACAAACATGAGCGTTTCTTTGCAGGATTCAATGCTCCGATCCGCGAAGCTGCGCAGATATTTATAAACCAGCAGTCAGACGGGTCGCTTTGGCGGCCGCCTTATCAAGTCGACATAACTAAGTTCGTGCATCCCGGCGAAAATCAACTGCGCATCGTGGTTTACAACTCGGCAATAAACGAAATCGCGGGACGGGCAGCGCCTGACTACCGCCTCCTGGATAGCCGCTACGGCCAGCGCTTCACGCCCGAAGATATTCAGGATATGAAACCCGCGCCATCCGGATTGCTTGCCGCTCCACGACTGGTGATCGCGAACTTCGCTAGATAAATCATTGGGACTTTCAAGTGCACGATGAAGGCCGTAATGAGGATTCACAATTGAACGGTGCTTCGGCTGTGCGCGGACGCATAAATTGCTTGAATGATCGTCAGGTCGCGCAGCCCTTCTTCGCCCGGAGTTAAAGGCTGTTTGTTCTGCATAACGCAGTCGGACATGTGGTCCATCTCTGCGGCAAAGTGGTCTACTACCGGCAACACGCGTTCCTCGAGCGAATTATCACGGTCAATGAACATTCGCAGACCGCTGTATATGGTGGCCGGGTCCATCATTAACCGGCCTTCTGTCCCGACTACGGTATATCGGTTCTCCTGAAAGTAACCGTAACTTGAGCTGCAATTTGCCAGAATTCCACTGGGAAACCGGAGCTGAAAAGTGACGTGCTCTTCCACCTCCTTGAAGCGTGGATCGCCGGGAGCGCTGTAAATCATGGCATTCACTTCGGTTGGTTCTTCACCGGTGAGGTAACGTGACGCATTCAGCGCGTAGATGCCGATGTCCATGAGAGAGCCGCCGCCTCCCAATTTTTTGGTCAAGCGCCACTGAGTCGGATCGCCGATGTTGAATCCCATGTCGGCGAGAATCATCTGCGTTGGTCCGAGCTCGCTCGATCGCGCAATACGAATGGCCGTCTGATTGTAGGGTTCGTAGCGACAGCGATAGGCGACCATCAGTTTCCGGTCCGCTTTCTTCGCCGCATCGATCATCTGCTGACATTCAGCCGGAGTGTTGGCCATCGGCTTCTCGCTGAGCACGTGTTTGCCCGCCTCGAATCCCCGGATCGTGTACTCGGCGTGCATTCCATTCGGCAGGACGATGTAAATGACGTCGACCTCCGGATTGTTTGTAATGGAGTCGTAATTTTCGTAGTTGTAGATATTTTTTGCGCTGACGCCGTAACGCAGCGCGAGTTTGTGCGCTTTATCGGGATGGCCACTCACGAACGCCACAACCTTGGACTTTTCACATTTGGCAAACGCGGGCAAAATCTGGTTGATCGCCAGGCTGCCCAGCCCAACGATTGCCCAGCCAAGCTTCTTGCCGGGAGGATCCGGCACCACCAGTTCGGCTTCCGCTCCTTTGGTGAGCGCGCCGGCGAGATTGGCAGCCAAAAATCCCTGACCAACTTTTGAAATGAATCCACGGCGGGTAAATTCCTTGCCGAATGCTTTGTCGGACTGATCGCTCATCGTTTTGCTCCCTCTATTTTGAATCTCGGTCTTTCGGAATCTCAGCCAGCCGTTTTTTAAAAAATCCTCGCACTACTACTGCGCGTTTCTATGCGGATGGGCGCGCATTGATTCTGGTTAGCATCACATTGCCCATGGGAGTTGGTCAACCGACCGGATAAACGCATATCAATGTCGGGAATACCATCGAGGTCGCGCACTCTTGCGAGGGAAACAGGTTCACTGCCCATTGTCGCAATCGTGGGCCCGAGGTCTTGTGAGCTGTGCGTTCTGAACATCTCAACTACGCACAAATGGTGTCCAGACCTGCATGGCGCTGGGCTTCCGATTGGCCCAGGCATAGTAAGGAATAAAGGTCAGGTTGCCGGGACGCGTCTTCGGGGGCTCCGGGCTGACCTGCGCATAGAGAGGCTGCTCGGCCGAAACCCTATCGTAAATCCTGCCTTCGTGCTGGAGCATTTCTATGCCGCCGAGCATATCGCCTTTGTACTCGCTCTGAAATTCTTTGCTCATGTTCTCGGTGACGCTGATTGCAAGATCGGGTAAGGCTGCGCCACTTGTTTGATCGAGTTCCTCCATGCAGAAGATCACCGGCCCGCGCCTTACCGCGACTTTGTTTCGGTCTTCGGCCACTCTCGGATTTGAAGCGATAACTTCTGTGTGCATCGGAAACTCGAGCGTGACCACATCGCCAGGTTTCCACGTACGCTTGATCGGGAGATATTCTCCGGCACTGACTCCGGATTCAGGCTTTCCGTTCACCGCCACGGTGGCGCCGTTTGACCAGCCAGGAATTCGCGTGTAAAGCGTGAATTCTTTCGGCGCCGAAGGATTCACGGTCAGCTTGACCGTTCCTTCCCACGGATAGTTCGTCTTCTGCTGGACCTTGATTGGCGTGCCGTCTTCCAAATGCCAGTCGAGAAGCGAATTGTCGTAGAGGTGAACGTAGACTCCGTCTTTGCTGGTGCTGTAGAAATAACCTGGCAAGGAAGAAAAAGTTCGCTCGAGATTCGGTGGGCAGCAGGTCACGTCATACCAGGGATTGCGAATGTTTGGGCTGCCACGGAAGCCATCAAATGATGCCGGATCGAACGCCAGCGGATTGCGATAACAATACGTGGTTCCGTCGAGCGACATCCCGGAGTTGATTCCGTTGTAAAGAGCGCGCTCGACAACATCAGTAAACTTTGCTTCACCGCTGGCGTTCAACATGCGCCAGTTCCACATCATGTTCCCGATCGCAGCACAGCTTTCGCCATAGGCTTGAGCATTGGGCAATTCGTAAGCGGCGCCGAATGCCTCCCATTGCGCGCGTGCACCTACTCCGCCGGTAACGTACATCTGGCGCCGAGTCAGGTCCTCCCACAACGTATGTAGGGTCGCCAAGTAAGCTGGATCGCCGGTTTCCATGTAATAGTCCGTTGCTCCGCAGCAGGCGTACATGGCGCGCACGGCATGGCCTTCGAGCTTGGTGCGCGAGGTGAAAGGAATGCCACAGAACATGTAAACGATGCGCTCGGGCTCGATGGTCCAGCGATTGTCGCCGTGCAAAATGTATCCGGCGAGCTCGACGTACTGGCGCTTACCAGTCGTGCGATAAAGTTCGATCAACGCCATTTCGATTTCAGGATGGCCGGAGATTATGGGCTTCTGGTTCGGTCCGGGGCCGTAGTTCGGCAGAACGAAGTTGTCGACCATGCGCATGCCGGCATCGAGCAGCCTGGTGTCACCGGTTGCGCGATAGAAAGCGATCGCACCCTGAATCATGTGGCCGAGACAATACATCTCGTGCCCAACTTCCTGATCATGCTGGCTCATGCGCAGCGAAACCCGGTCGTTCTGGTAATACGTGTTCAGGTATCCGTTTGGCTCCTGCACGGCGACGACTTCGCTGATCATTGAATCTGTAGTGCGGCGCAGGCTGGGCAGTTGGTCGGATTGGAGCGCCCAACCAACAGCGTCGACCCACTTGTAAATATCGGAATCGGAAAAATATGGCCCTTTCTGCGAGGCGGAACTCTTTCCGACCAGCCGGCGAAAATTGTCCATGCGACCGTGAGCTTCGAGCTCATCGTGCATGGTGGGAATGCTGCGCTCAATATTGGTTTCGCGGCGCTTCGACCAGAATCCTTCTTCTAGGGTGACCGCACGCACGGGTACGCTGTGCAACTTAGCATAGGGCGAATTCACGTCATTGATCACGCCTTGATCTTGCCAGGCGAGGAGTCCGGCGGCGCTCACGTCGAAAGCCTGGACGTAATTTGCCGGGGAAACAAGCGCGGCAGAAATTACCGGACGGGCTACAACTGCGGCCGCGGTAGAACCTGCTGCAGTTGAGAGAAACTGACGACGCGAGACTCGCCGGGAAGGATTCATAAACCACCTGCTTGGAGTTAACCCGCGGGCCGGAGGTGATCCAGCCCGCGTGCTATTAGAAAATAAATTTCGCTTGCAATTGTAGTTGTCGTGCCGGCAGGGCGGTAGTCACTCTGCCGAAGTTGGCGCCTTCAGAAAAGAAGTTATTCACATTTCCCAAGTTCACGTGGTTGAAGAGGTTGAGAAAATCTATTCGCAGCTGGAGATTACCCTGCTCGCCAAGGAAGGGGAGGCTATTGTTCTTCAGCAGACTTGCGTCGACCTGGAAGTAACCTGGATTGCGATAAATGTTCCGAGGCAGATTACCTTCGCTACCTGCAGTTGGCGCCGCAAAATCGGCAGTTGTAAATAACCCGTTGATATATTGTTGGCGGCTGTGCGAGCCAGTGAAATTGGCGCTCGGCATATCGGGGATGTCCCAGTTATTGCCGTCGGCGTTGTAGTCGCCGCCCGCGGTGAGTGGAAGGTTGTTGACGACCCAGAATGGCGTACCACTTTGCGCAACCGCAATGCTGCTCACCTCCCATCCCGAGGTGAGAACGCGTCCTGCACCATTAGCGAGCCCAGGCAATGTGTAACTGCCGGAGAATGAGAATCGATTGCGCACATCCCAGTCTGAATCAGCCCAATAATTGAAATACGAGGAGTAGACCGGAATATCGTTGCCGGTGCCATTGTCGTAGCGAACTCCGCCATCCTGGTCGAAACGCGTGTTGGCTTCGGGGTAATCCATCGCACGCGATAGAGTGTAGGACGCCTGGAACGACGAACGTGAACTCGGCCGGCCACGCAGAGAAAGAATCATGGCGTTGTAAGTGCTCGCGTTCGAGTTGGTCACATAATTGATGGCGCCGAAGCTGGCGTTCGGGCGAGTCAGGGTTTCGCCGCCAGTGCCGTTTAAAGTGGCGCAGCCCGTGCAGCGATTCACGTCGCTCCCGGTCAAGCCATCGTAACTGCGCGAACCGGAATAGTTCGCGCCAGCCACGAGTTTCCACGGGAGCTGTCTCTCTACTCCGATCACGTAATTCACTGCCATCGGAGCTTCGAGATTGCGGGCGAGAGAATCAACATTTGTCGGAATTCCCACGATGCCGCCCTGCGCATTTAACGAATCAGGCGGAATCGGCGGCAGCGGATAGTTGAACGGATAACTTCCTGAAGGCGCTAAGGCGAAAATGGGCTGCGGGCCAGTGCCACCGGGTGTAAACGTCTCGCTTAACACACCCGGAGGGTTGTTGCGCATTTCATCGACGCTCTGGCCAAGCACAACCCAGTCGTGAAATACACCAATACCTCCGCGCACGCTCCAGTTACCCGTCTTGGTGGGATCCCAGGCGAAACCGATACGCGGACTCCACAAGTTCTTCATGGAGTTCGCATACACTCCTGGCACAGGATGGACCGCTGCGGAAGCGACCTGTTGTTCGAACGTGCTTCCCGATCCCAACAGCAGGCTGCTGAACTCGAATCCGCTGTTGCCCCACGGAGTAACGTTGGTGAAATCATCCCAGCGCAAAGAAAGCGTGACCGAGAGGTTGGGCTTCATCTTCCAATCATCTTGAGCGAAAAACCCGAACGGCGTTTCCTGCCCGCCGAAGATGACCGTGCCCGCCAGACCGGTGAGCGGATTGTAAGCGCCCACGGTCTCATTCACCATGGTCGGGTTCGAGGAAGTGCTGTCGACCAGATCAAGCAAGTTGTTGAACGTGAAGCCGGGTCGCACGTTTACTGGTGTGAAGTTGCCGTGCTCGATACCGTGGCCGCCATCGAATCCGAACTTTAAACTGTGCGCGCCATGAATTTTGCTCAGCACCGATCGCCAGTTATACATCGGGCCGCGATATTCCCCTGGACCCCAGCCGCCTCCGATGTGAAATCCCTGAGTTCCATCGTTGACCGTGATTTCCGGCACTTGCAAGTTCGCATCCTGCCCGTTCGCTCCGCCCACGCTGGCGAAGGCGAAGCTTGACTCCCACAGCATGCTGGCACCGAAGGTATGGGTGAAGTCCGCCTGGCCGTAGCGATTGCGCATGATATCGAGCGCCTGAAGCCCGTTGCGCGGTGCTATTTGCTGCTGATCGAAAGAATCGTTGTAGTAGCTGAGGTAGAGGCGGTCCTTCTCGGTGAAGTACTGATCGAGGCGGAAATTGTACTGCAGCGCGTTGTAATAAGGACTGGCGGAGAAGTTGCCGAATGCCAAAACCGGGAGACTACAAGGGATGTTGGCGGTCGCGGCGGTTCCACATGCAAGGCTCTGTGCCGCGAAATATGTTTGGGCCGTTTCTATGTTTCCGTTGGCGCGGTCAAACACCGGCGGATAAAGATTTAGTGCCTGTGTGCCTACCGTGCCAGGAAAATTCGAATTGGCCCACTGCACAAACTGAGGCGCTTCCCACGACACTACCCCTCCGACGGCGGTTGGTGTTGTTGCCCACAGTTTCTCGAAATCGGCGAAGAAAAAAGTCTTGTTCTTAACGATGGGCCCGCCGAATGTGCCCTCAAGATCCTTGCGGGCGAATGGAGTGAAGTTGCCGGTAACGAATTCCTGTTTCGCCTGCAGGTCTTGATTGGTGAAGAAGAGGCTGCCGCTGCCGTGAAACTGATTGGTGCCAGACTTGGTGGTGATCTGAATCAGTACTGAGCTGCCGAGATTGTTCTCGGCGTTCCACGAATTGGTCTGCAGCGACGCTTCCTGAATTGCATCCGGCACAGGCGCCAGAATAATGTTGCCATTCTGTACCGGGCTGGTGACGTTCATGCCGTCAACCATCACCAGGTTGCCGGTGTAGCTTCGCCCATTGGCGCTGATTTGAGGCGTTTGCGTGCCAAAATTATCCGCTCCGCCTCCGGGGGATTCGCCCGAGCCGCGAGTGCCGGTGCCAACAACGCCCGGGGTTACGGCGAGAACATCCCAAAGATTGCGATTGAGCTGCGGCAGGTCTCTGACGGCAGTTGCGGAAAGCGTTTCCTGTATCCGGTTTTCGTCTACGTCGAGGGCTGCGGCTTCGCTGGTGACCGTGACTTGAGTGCTGGTGGCTGCCACAGCCATGTGAATATCGATGCCTTGCGTTTGGCCAGTACTGAGGGCGAAGTTGACTTCCGTCTTTTTGAATCCGCCGGCCTCCGCCGCGACCAAGTAATTGCCCGGTTGCACACTGTTGAAGCGGTAATTGCCGGAGGCAGAAGTCCTGGTCGTGTTCTCGACGCCTGTATCCAGATTGCGCAGGGTTACGGGCGCATCGGGAACGGCGGCGCCGCTCGGGTCAAGAACAAATCCCTCGACGTTGCTGCTGTATTGAGCTTGCGCCAATGTTGAAACCAGCAGAATGCAGGTGAAAACTGCGGAAGGAAGAACCAGCTTGGTCCATTGCATCCTCATACGCCTCCTTGAAAGCGGACAAGTTCCGCGACCAACGAACCGGGAGTCGGACCTGACGAAGAAAGTGGCGAGTTAACCCGCGAGAAAACGTTTACCGTATCGCCCGATACGATATGCGTTCGCGCAATCAGCTGTCAAGAAAAATCGACTTTGCAGGCAGGTTGGAGAGGTTCAGTCGATGTAGGGATCAGCATGAAGCGGCGCTGGAGGACACGATGCCTGATCCTTCCTTTATTACGATAAAGCGGTTGGCAGAGATGTTTCGAAGCTTCTCCAACAAGCCGCTCGGCCAGAAGATCTCGACATCGGCAGAAGTCGCCTTACCCAAGCCGAAGTGTAGCCTGGGATCATTTGAGGAAAAAAAACTCGACTGGCTCATCACGGCTTGTGCCTGCTTCTTACCGCCGTAGTGCGCAATCACGCGCGCGCCGATCGCGCTCCGATTGGATTTGGTTCCGACTAATTTGATTTTCAGCCAGTGATGATTTCCGGTGATGTCGTTCCGCAGCAGAGACGGTGGCTCGTTCAGGTTGATGATGAGGATATCGAGATCTCCGTCATTATCGAAATCTCCGAAGGCACAACCGCGGCTGCAATGTGTGGCAGCGACTCCCGGTCCCGCTTCTGCGATCAATTCTTCAAAAGTACCGTTCCCGAGATTGCGGAATACAACCCGCGGATTGTTCTTGGGGTACTGCGGAAGTGTTTTCTCGAGTTGCGGGTAAACGTTGCCGGCGGTCATGAACAAATCCGGAAAACCGTCGTTGTCTAAATCCACCATGCCCGCGCCCCAGCAGATGTAGCGCGTTTCTACTCCGATCTTTGCCTTGCGCGTGACGTCCTCAAAATTTCCTGTGCCGTCGTTGTGATAAAGCCCGTTCGTATCCTCGGCGAAGTGGGTTTTGAAAATGTCGAGGTGTCCGTCGAGATCGTAGTCGCCGACGCCAACGCCCATTCCCGCTTGTTCCATTCCGTCATCGCTGAGGGCTACGCCGCGCAACACGCCTTCCTCACTGAAGGTGTTTTTGCCAGTGTTCATCAGCATGAGACTAGGGGTGGAATCGCATGCCACATAAATGTCGGGCCAACCGTCCTCATTGAAGTCGGCAGTGACGGCGGTCATGCCGTAGCTTTCGCGCAACTCTGAGATACCGGCCTGCTGGCTCACATCGGTGAAAGTGCCATCGCCGTTGTTGTGGTAAAGAGAGTGATGGCCGGGAGGAAGTCCCCGCGGGCCGCACTCGACTGGCACTCCTTTCCAGTTGCAATTGCTGTTTGCGCCGGGCTTCGGCACGCGCTTGAAATCGAACTCAACGTAATTTGAGACGAATAAATCCAGATGGCCGTCGCGGTTGTAATCGACGAATGTGCAACCTGCACCCCATCGGGTGGCGTCACCGAGCAGGCCGGCTGCTTTGGTCATGTCGGTGAAGGTGCCATCGCCATTGTTGCGATACAGTTTGTTTTGCCCGTAATAAGTAACAAATAGATCTTCGAAGCCGTCGTTGTTGTAATCCCCGACGCAAACACCCGACGCCCAGCCGACTGAATGCAGTCCGGCTTTCTCGGTGACGTCGGTGAAAGTTCCATCGCGATTATTCTTGTACAGGCGATTGGTTGCTTCAGGAGGACCGCCTTCGAGCCGCGTGCCACAAAGCAGAAAGATGTCCATCCAACCGTCATTGTCGTAATCGAAGAAGGCGCAGCCGCAGCCGACAGACTCGACGATGTAGTCGCTCGAATCCGTATTGCCGTAAATCGTCGGGGCAGTCAGGCCGGCTTCCCGCGCCACATCGACAAAATGCGCATTGAACGGCCGCCCTGAAGGCGCAGGTTTGGCCTGCGGCTTGACCGAACGCGTAGCCACTCCTTGCGCAAACAGACGTCCGGCACTGGCAGCTGTGGAGAGGGTCAGAAACAACCGGCGGGTGATCTTCATGAATCGACGGCTATGAGTCTACTGCAACGGGCGCAAGGCGCAGGCTTTGCGGAAACGTTTACTGGGCATTTATTCTATCCGATGTTTCCGCGCGCAAGCTGAGTAAGATGAGGCTTGGAAACGCCGGTCGCGCTTTTTTTCGAAACTCGCCAAGTTTTTTATGCTCCCATCGCGTTCGCTGGTGTCGAAATTTCTCTTTGTGTTTGTTATTTGCGCGATGCCTGTGTTCGCTCAAATTTCATCTGCGCCAGACCGCCAAATTGAATCTGCTTTGCGCGAGCACGACTTCCGCGACGCACTGCAGCTGGCGCAATCGGCGGTGCAGAAATCTCCGCAAAACCCAAAGTTATTGTTCCTTGAAGGCATGGCGTTTTCCGGGCTTGGTCGCCAGCATGACGCCTTGAATGCTTACAAACGAGCGCTCGCGATTTCTCCTGATTATCTTCCGGCGCTTGAGGCCGCGGCCCAGCAGGAGTATCAGGCTCAAAGCAAGCGCGCCATACCGCTGCTGGAGCGGATCGTGCAACTCCAACCTGCAAATCCCACCGCGAACGCGATGCTCGGAGTATTGAATTTCAGAGAACACGATTGCGCTTCGGCGGTAAAGCATTTTCGCGCCGCGTCCGACCTTATTTCTTCCCAGCCGGTCGCGCTTGCGCAGTATGGCTCGTGTTTAATGGACCTCGACAAAGCAGAAGATGCAGTTCCAGTATTTGAGAAGCTTCTTGCTCTGCAACCCGAAGATCCGCACGCACGCTACAACCTTGCTGTTGTTCAACTCGCAGCCAAGAACGCCAGAGGTGCGATCGAAACGCTGCAACCTTTGCTGAACGTAACCTCGCCCGATCCCGACGTGCTGGATTTGGCTTCCTTGGCATATGAAGAATCCGCCGACACTCCGAAAGCTGTCAGCCTGCTTCGCCAGGCAATTGTGCTCGATCCGAAAAAGACCAAATACTACGTCGATTTCGCCACGATCTCGTTCAATCATCAATCATTTCAGGTAGGCGTGGATATGATCGATGTCGGCATAAAAGAAAATCCCCAAGCCGCGCAGCTCTTTGTTGCCCGCGGAGTGCTTCTCATTCAGCTGGGTCAATATGAAAAAGCTGAAGCAGATTTTGCAAAGGCAAACGAATTGGATCCCAGGCAAAGCTCGGGAGCTGTCGCCGAAGGTCTGGCGCAGATACAGCAGACTAATCTCGGTCAGGCACTGACGACGGTTCGCGCACAGTTGCGCTCGCATCCTGGCGACGCATTCTTACACTATCTTGAAGCACAAGTTCTTTTTCAGCAGGGAGCCGATCCAGGCACGCCGCAGTTCAAAGAAGCAATTGCGGCCGCATCTCGGGCCGTGCAGCTCAAGCCCGATTTTGTTTTAGCGCACGACCTGTTGGGGAACCTGTACTTGAATTCGGGAGAGATTGAAAGGTCAATCGCGCAATCACGGCGCGCGCTCGAAGAGAATCCGTCTGATCAGGAGGCGCTCTATCACTTAATTCAGGCGCTGCGGAAGAGCAAGGGTCCGAAGGGCGAACTGCCTGGGTTGGTGAAGCGTCTGGCCGTGCTTCGCCAGCAATCGCGGGAGACAGAAGCTGCGCAGAATCGCTACAAGCTCTACGAGCCGGGCGAAACGGGTGCAACTCACAAGTGAAAGGACGGATTCGACTTGCCAAAAAAATGCCCCGCCGCAGGTTCGCGGCGGGGTTGTGGGAGGTAGAACAATGCCTTAAAAGGTGAACCTCGCGCCAACCTGCCAGTTTCGCGGCAATTGCTGCTGGGTGGCTTCGCCGAAGCTGGCGTCGGGCAGGTTTGTATCGAAAGCAGTCAAGTTCACGCGGTTGAAGATATTGAAGAACTCGAACCGCAATTGGAAGTTCACGCGTTCACCAATGCGGGTGTTCTTATAAAAGTTCAGATCGGTTTCGGCAAAATTTGGGCTGGAAAATGCGTTCGGCTTTTCATTGCCTTCAGTTCCAAACGCGGGGACCGTAAATTGACTCGCCGAGAACGCGCCGGTCAAGAATGCGGCCTTCGACGTGCTTTCGTGATAATTACTGACGTCGGGAAAATCAATACCGACGCCGCCGACTCCGGCAGTATCGCCGTCCGCGTTGTAGTCGCCGCTCAGGCATGAAGTAGCCGGCGATCCTGTTGCGCAAACGCCTCCGCCCGCAGCCGCATAGCCGATGTAGGGATTTCCAACCGATGGACAATTCGTCGCGCTGGCACAGGCGCCGATGAAGCGCCCGCTGCTATTCCACACCATTGCCGGATAGCCACTCTGAAAGATGCTGGTTCCGCTTATTCCCCATCCGCCAGTTAGTCCGCCAATCAGGCCCGACCCGTGTTGCAAGCCGGCGAGTTCGTAATTCAAAGTAAGCGAGAAGCGGTTTGGCGCATCCCAGGGAGACGGCCCGTAATACTGATTCGGACTGGCTTCTGATGGATATGCCGAAGCGTCGTCCTTTGAACTCGAACGGGCATATGAAGCGTCAATAAATCCGTGACGCGCGAAACGTCCCTTGAACTCGAAGAAGACGCTTTCGTAATTGCTGCGCCGATCGTTGGTGGTGTAGGTGATGGCTCCAAAGCTGTGATTCAGCCGCAAAGGCACGTTGTTGGAGATGTTATTCGCAATAAGGTCGTCTGAAACGGCATTGATGTCCTGCCCGTAGCTGACAATACCTGCTTGATCGCCGCCGCCAACCATGTTGTAGCCGTGAGAACCTGAGTAGCCGACCGCGGCTGAAGTATTGCTTGTAAGCTTCCTTTCCAGCGTCAACGACCAGATGTCGGCGCGCGGTGACTCCAGGTTTGGATTAATACCGCCGATGCCGAAGTTCGCGCCCGGAATGCCGCCTTGGGAATTCAGGCAGCCATTTGCGCCCAGTGTGGGGCAGAGTGCCGAGCCTGCCAGCGCAGGATAAGTGAACCCGAACGGAGGCTTGTTACTGGTACCGAGCACGAACACGGGAGGCGTGCTGGTTCCAGGTGCGAATCCCGGAATAATCGGGCCCGGAGGACTGCCGCGGAATTCTTCCTGCACATTGGCCTGTGTGAGCCAGTTGTTGTATACACCGAAGCCACCGCGCAAAACAGTGTTGCCATTTCCCGTCACGTCCCAGGCGAAGCCGGCACGGGGACTAAGCAGATTGTTGAGACTATGATTCAATGCGTAGTGAGTGGCTTTCGCAAAACCGTTGGTCACCTGTTCGTCGAATGTCTGTCCCGGACCAAGATAGAAGTTCCCGAACACGGTTGTAGCGCTCCGGGAATACGGGTTGCCTTCATCATCCCACCGCAAGCCGAGGGTCAAGGTCAGATTGCGACGCGCTTTCCACGTGTCCTCTGCAAACAGGCCCCACGTCTTGGAAGCCGCATTCCACGACCATAAAATCGGTTGACCGGTAAGCGGGCTGTACATGACTCCGGTTTCACTGGTGGGCGAATCCTGAGCAAGTTCGAGGAAGTTATCGAAATGGAATGTCGGCATAGAATACGGTCCCTGAAATGGCTCGACGTCATCGCCAAACCATCCTTCGTAACCGAATTTAAGCGCGTGATTGCCGCGAACATGCGTGAGCACGTCACGCCAGTGGTAGTTGTGCTGGATGAAATCACCCTGCGCGAAACCAACGCCGAAAGCTTGGCCGCCTTCTGTGCTGATCCCATTCACCGCGATCGAAGGAACCGTGTAATCTTTTGCGCCGCTGCCGAGGTCGCCTTCGACGCGATTGGCGCCGAAAATAGCCTCGTTCATAGTGTTGGCATCAAATGTGTGGTTCCAGTTCACCTGGAACGCACGCTGCCAGTTGTTGTTAAGCGCTGAGAAGGCAGGAATCGCCGAAGCTGCACCATAGTTCAGAAGCGTGCGATAGAAGCTCCCGTAAATCTTGTCCTTATTAAAGATTTTGTCGACCCGCACGAAGTACTGCGTGCCGTTCCGGATTTGTGGAGCGCTGAAAACACCTTGCGACACCAGTGGCAGATTGCAGGGAGGCGCGCCTGCTCCTCCGCAGCCGGGTGCATTCGCCGAACTGGCAACAGGAGCAGCGGCGCTTACGCCGGTAGGTACATACGTCGAAAGAATGTGAGTGCCTACGGTATTCGGGTAATTGGTTTGCGCCCAACTCACAAAGGCGGGATTTGCAAATTGAATGGTTCCATTACTGGCCAGTGAGGAACGCAGTGGCTCAACCGCGAAATAGAAGAAAAATTGCTTGTGTGGAATGATCGGGCCGCCGATCGAGAACGACATGTTATTTCCGTGAAAGGGCAAGTATCCGGTGGGAGCGGTGAAGTGGGTTTTCGCGTACCACTGTTCGGTGTAGAACCAGTCGGCGGCTTCCCCGTGGAATTGATCCGAGCCGGACTTTGTGGTCATGACCTCCTGTACGCCAGTCGCGCGGCTATATTGCGATGAATAGGTGTTCACCTGAATGCTGGTTTCCTGGATTGATTCCGGATTGGGAGTGAGGTTCAACACTCCCTGGCGGATGCCGCTGGTGACATCTAAGCCATCGATTACATACATGTTCGACATCTGGCCTTGACCGTTGGCGCTCGCATCCACCTGAGTTTCAGTCGAGTAATTATCGACACCCGATCCCGGAGTACCGGCCTTTCCCGGCTGGCCGCCGCCCATGGTTCCCAGGCCGGTAACGCCAGGCGCAAGGGTGGTTAGCGTAACCAGGTTTCGTCCCTCGACCGGTAATTCCGCAACTCCGGAATTCTCGAGCGTGAGTTGATTGCGTTCGTCCGCGGTATCGACTACCGCCGAAGTGCTTGTGACGGTTACGGCTTCGGTCACCTCTCCGACCTTTAACGTGATCGGCACATTCAGAGTCTGCTCAGTCAGCAGCGTCACATCCGAGGTGGCTTTGGCGTAACCCGACGCCTCGACGGTAACCCTGTACGCTCCCGGCGCAAGACTAAGGAAGCGATAGGTGCCGCTGTCGTCAGTAATCGTTGTGCTAGTAACCTGGGTGCCGAGGTTGACGAGCGTCACTGTGGCTTTTGGAACCACTGCCCCAGACGGGTCCTGGACCACTCCTTGCAGATTGCTGCTGAACTGCGCAAAGCAAAGTCCGGTGGATAGAATCGCGATCGCGAGGACAACGCGCGAAGTAGAGGGGTAGCCCATACGTCCTCCTTCGGAGTTCCAGTTGTTGGTACGGTCCACGAAGCTGGCCGAATGCCTGGCAGCGGCAGACCGCGGCCGCCGTCAGTAAGCGTTTTCTGGGTGGCAGGTACGGTAGCTCACCCCAGCGAAAGTAGTCAAGCAAAATCTATATTTCTGAGGTATTATTCGCGTATTGATCTGGGTAACGTTTACCAGTGTGCCTTCAGGGAGGAACGGACATGCGCAGCAATAGACGGCAATTTCTTAAAACCACGGCAATGGGGGCCGGAGCGGCTCTGGCACTGCGCTCTCGCCGTGCCTGGGCGTTTCCTTCAGTGGATATGAAAGTGGTTCCGCCCCTCTCAGTTTTCGAATACTCCCAAGTTCAACTTCTCGATGGACCGCTGCGCGAGCAGTTCAATCACAATCACGATCTGTTCCTGCATCTGGATGAGGACGCGTTGCTCAAGCCCTTCCGCGAGCGCGAGGGAATGCCGGCTCCCGGCCCCGACATGGGAGGCTGGTACGACAACGCGACCGATTTCAGCCCGCCGGAAGACTTTCACGGATTCATTCCCGGGCACAGCTTCGGACAATATCTTTCTGGCTTAGCGCGCGATTATGCGGTCACCGGGCACAAACCGACTCAGGAAAAAGTGCACCGCCTGGTGGGAGCTTTTGGCGAAACAGTAGAACCTTCCGGCAAGTTCTATCGCGGCTATCATCTTCCCGCTTATACATATGACAAAACCAGTTGCGGTCTAATCGACGCGCACGAGTTTGCCCAGTGTCCGGATGCGCTTGATGTGCATTGGCGGGCGACTAAGGCGGTGCTCCCTTATCTGCCAGAGAAAGCTCTGAGCCGCGCCGAGCAGCGCGCGCGCCCGCACAAGAGCGTCGCTGACACCTGGGACGAGACGTATACGCTTCCCGAAAATTTCTTTCTCGCTTACCAGCGCAGCGGGAGATCGGAGTACCGCGACTTGGCTGTCCGCTTCATTGAAAAGGAATATTTTGGTCCACTCGCCGAAGGTAAGAATGATCTTCCAGGCGAGCACGCCTACAGTCATGTAAACGCGCTTAGCTCCGCTCTGCAATCGTATCTTGTGCTCGGAGACGAACAATATCTGCGCGCCGCGCGGAACGGCCTGCAATTTGTGCAGGAGCAGAGCTTCGCCACTGGCGGCTGGGGACCGGACGAAGCGTTTGTTGAACCTGGAAAAGGTCTGCTGGGAGCCAGCCTGGGCACCACCCACGCAAGTTTCGAAACTCCGTGTGGATCTTACGGTCACTTCAAGATCACGCGTTACCTGCTTCGGGTTACCCGCGATTCGCGTTACGGTGACAGCATGGAACGAGTGCTCTACAACACGATCGCAGGCGCGACGCCCATTCTCGCCGACGGCACCAGCTTCTACTATTCCGATTACAACAACGCCGGCAAGAAGGTACATTATCGCGACAAGTGGCCGTGCTGCTCAGGCACCTTTTCGCAATTGAGCGCCGACTACGGTATCAGTTCTTATTACAAGAGCCAGGACGGCGTTTACATAAACCTGTTCATCCCTTCTCGCTTATCGTGGTTGCAAAATAGCACTCAATGCACACTTACTCAGAAAACCGAATACCCCCGCGCAAACACGACGCAATTCGCGCTTAATCTCGCGCGACCGGAAACGTTCACCCTTTATGTACGTATTCCTGCCTGGGTTGGTGCAAAGACGACGGTTTCCGTCAACGGCAAACGGACCGATGCCGCGATTGATCCCGGGAAGTTTCTGCCTCTGCAGCGCACATGGAAAGATGGGGACAGCGTTGAAGTCGAATTCGACATGCCGCTGAGCCTCGAAGCCGTCGACAGCGACGATCCGAACAATGTAGCCCTGCTGCACGGGCCAATCGCTCTCTTCGCGGTTGGTGACATCCCGCAAAGGCTTTCGCGCAAAGACCTGATCTCGGCAAGCGCGGTGAGCTCTTCTTCTGACGATTGGGTTGCGCGCACCGACAGCGGCGTACTGACACTGCGGCCGTTTATGGCAATTATGTCGGAAGGATATCGTTTGTATAACCGCGTCGAGGGCTGATTGCAAGCGCAGGGCATGACTCCAGGTTGCGTTTGAAAGTTTCGCTAGTGTGCGGGATTTATGGACATTCGGGAAATCGCGCGCCGTGCAAAAGTGTCAACCGCGACGGTATCTCGAACCATAAACCGGGTCCCTACCGTAAATCCGCAACTTGCTCGCCGCGTTTGGCGGGTTGTAGAAGAGCTCGGTTATTACCCAAATATTCATGCGCGGGCGCTGGTTTCCGGACGCACCCGCATTTTTGGCCTCATCGTCTCGGAGATCACAAATCCATTTTTCCCTGAGATCGTCCAGTCCTTTGAAGAAATTGCCGTCCACCACAACTACGAAATTCTATTGAGTTCCACAGTTCAGGACCCGAAACGCGCGGAGTTGGCGGTGCGCCGCATGGTTGAACGAAGGGTTGACGGAGTCGCCGTGCTGACCTTCGGAATGGAAGAAAGACTGATCGAGCGCCTGCGCTTTCGTAAGGTACCGCTGGTATTTGTCGACGTGGGCCCGCATGTTCCCGGCGTGGGCAATATACGGATTGATTACCTGCACGGCATCCGGCAAGCGGTGCAGCACTTGGCTGCGTTAAAGCATACGCGAATAGCGTTCGTGATGGGCCCTATACATCTGAAATCTTCATTGGCGCGCAGGGCGGCATTTGAAGAATCAATGGGGGAAGTGGGTTTGGAAATTCCTCCGGAGTTCATTGTCATAGGGGACCACACGATGGAAGGAGGCATGCAAGCATTGACCCGGCTCATTGCGTTGCCACAAGGTCCTACCGCGGTAATGTGCTCCAATGATATGACTGCAATCGGAGTTCTTCGCCAGGCTTACGATTCCGGACTCAAGATACCTGAAGACTTGTCAGTCGTGGGCTTTGACGATATCAAGCTTGCGCAATTCACTACTCCCCCACTCACCACCATCCAGATGTCGCAGGTGGACCTTGCAAAGCTTGCCTTCAAAGCATTAATCAACGAAGTAGATGGTGTGGGTAGCCCGCCGCCCGGCGGAGACTACATTTTGACGACCAGTCTCGTGTTGCGGTCCTCGACTGCTGTCTCGCCGACTCGGCCATTTGTGGTGCAATGATGGTTGTCAGTAAACGAAACCGTATTCTTCGTAAAGTACTACCCTTCGATATAAGCCCCATTCGTGTATCGGCGGCCCACCCACATTCCTCGCATTAGTCAGCATAACGTTTGCAGTCGAGTTATCGCCGTTGTAGGTGGCAGCCAACCCAAGCCTACGGGTTTCAAGGTGACTAACGGTTACCGAAGATTGGCGGGTCTGCAATCATCAAAATGTAAGCATTTCGAGCATCGGGGATCTCTTATTGGGAAACAGTGCAGCTCCAGCACTTGAATCCTGGAGCTCGATCCACTTGGGCCACGTTTCAATTGGACCGAATCAAAGGAGATCCCCGATGAAGAAATTCCTGATCTGTTCGATATTTCTCAATCTGCTTCTGATTCTTGCAGCCTGTTCTGGCGTAAGCACCGGGGCAGCTGCCGGCGCACACGCCATGAAAGCCTATTTCAATGCGGTTCCTGGCTTTTACGGTCAAAGTGGAAACCAGGTCACCTCTTTTGATTTTTCCTTGGTGCCCAAAGCTCATGCGCAGGTCTCCAGCAGCATTTCCTTCAGCGGCTCGTATAGCGGTTTCTGTCCGTCCGTAACGGCGGTCTCGGGAGTGTCTGCATTTGTGCTCTACGGGGGCGGCGACCTATCGACCTCCACATGCGGTACGTTTTATCAGGGAGCCGATGCGGGGCTTTCCGCGGCCCAGGCAACGGTCACAGCGTCGGCCAACTCCGGAGAGCTGGTAATTGGGAACGGAACTATCGGTCCCCTAGTGGCCTACGCCGATAGTTCAAACGCGACGGTTCGAGTATTCGTCAATCGCAATGGACAGGTAATCGACTCGGGTTTGGCGGCAACGCTTAACGGCAACCGCGGAAGCACGAGTTCAACGTTTGCAGTTCAAGACGGCGATCGGCTGATTGTTACAGGGGAATCAAATGCACCCTCGACCAATCTGTCGTTCATCCTGGCAAAACAGTAGCAACGAGGAATGGTTCTTCCGTCACTTCATTGGGCAGTTTCGAAAGACGCCCCGGGCTCAGTCCGGGGCGTTAAAACTTCTGGTTTGACTTGCGGATTTCTGGTTGCCCGACCCGGACCTGGATTCCTGAGCAATGTAGAGGTAGATCATGAAAATCCTGATGATTGAAGACAGCCGCATCGTTCAGACCGGCATAAAGAGAGCCTTGGCCAAGGCCGGCCATGACGTAACCCTTGCCGGCGACGGACCTGAGGGAATTGACGTGGCGCAACAACTTACTCCAGACCTGATCCTGCTCGACATGATGTTGCCGACAATGACGGGTCCGGTAGTGCTGGAAGCCCTGAAGACCCGCTCCACCACGAAGGACATCCCAGTGTTTGTGCTTAGTGGACTTTCGCAAAGGAACGCAGATAAATTGCTGCGCGCGGGTGCGACGAAATACTTTGAGAAATCAGATCTGCTGGTAAACCAGCAATTCAGTCCGCTGATTGATGCAATAAACGACATGCATGCTCAGGCCCCATAGTGTTCGTTAGGTGCCGCGCGGGTCCGTTCCCTAGGTCATGTCAACGAGCAGAATGCGATGGCGGGAGTCAGGCGCGAGCGGCGTTTTTACGATTCAGAATTCGGCGAATGCAATTACTCAATACTTTCAATTGCACCGGCTTTTGCAGCAACACATGTCTGGAATCGAGAAGCTGATGACTGGAGAGCACGTTGTTGGAGTAGCCCGACATGAACACGATCTTAGTTTCACTGTGGAGGTCTGAGATTTTCTCAGCCAGTTCCCGGCCACTCATGCCGGGCATAACCAGATCGGTCAAGAGTAGGTCGATTGGCTCCTTGCGCTGCTTTGCCAGTTTCAGGGCCGTCAACCCACTCGCGGCGGTCAGGACGTTGTAGCCGCATGCAACCAAGTATTCGGCGGCAGGATCCCGTACCGCAGCCTCATCTTCCACCAAAAGGATCGTTTCCCCATTCCCCGCGTCTTCCACAATTTCGGTTGCGGAAGCTGCTTCTGCGGTTCCCTCAACCCGCGGAAGAGTAATTGTGAAAGTCGTTCCCTGGTTCACTTCGCTTTGAACGGCTATGTGCCCCATACTCTGCTTTACGATGCCAAACACCGTTGCAAGGCCAAGACCCGTTCCTTTTCCAACTTCCTTGGTCGTGTAGAAAGGCTCGAAGAGATGTGACTTCGTATCGGCATCCATGCCGGAACCGTTGTCTCTGACTTTGAGCACGACGTGATCGTGAGATGCTCCGCCGGTTTTTTCGCCAGCGTTATCTGTAGCTGTTTCGATCCCAATCCGGCCGCCGTATGGCATTGCATCGCGCGCATTGATGACCAGGTTCATCACAATCTGCTCGATCTGAGTCGGATCGGCAGTGACATGGCATGCCGAATCAGCCGGCAAGAAGCTCAAATCGATACTTTCCGGAATTAATCGTTTCAGCATGTCTAATTGCTCGGCAATTACTTCATTAATATCGATTACTTTAGGCGATGACACCTGCTTACGACTGAATGTCAGCAATCCTTGGGTCACAGATGAGCCGCGACTTACTGCTTTCATGATTTCGTCTGTATAACGCTTGGTGGATTCCTCCTTGGTCAACTTACTCAGCAGCTCTGAGTAACTGCTGATTGCCATCAGGATATTGTTGAAATCGTGAGCGACGCCGCCGGCCAGCCGGCCCACTGCCTCCATCTTCTGCACGTGCCGCAACTGCTGCTCGAGGTCCCGCGGCTCGGTTATGTCCTGGACGGTTCCCTCGAAATGCAGCAACCTTCCGTTGCCATCCCGCACCGCGTGGGCACTGGTCGAGATCCAAATCATCTTTCCGTCTTGACGACGTATTTCGAACTCGAAATTTCGAACCGACCCGTGCTCCTCAATTGAACGGAGAAATCCAGATAGTCGTTCTGGGTTTACGTGCCTTGGTCTTTCCGCCTGGTTACGGTTGTCGATAAGCGCCTGTGGCGATTCAAAGCCCAGCATATGAGCTAATGCCGGATTGGCGGATATGTACTTTCCTTCCGGGGTTACCTGGTAAATTCCTTCTTCCGCATTTTCAAAGATGCTGCGATATTTCTCTTCTGCCCTGCGCCATGCCTCCTCGGCCTGTTTGCGCGCGGAAATATCGGTTAGAAATCCGATCATGCCCTTTACTTTCTTGTTTTGGTCGAACAAAGGACTTGCCGAAAGGCTGACCGTGATGCAAGCGCCATCGCGCTTCTGACGGCGCACCTCAATTCCCGTAAGTATTTCTCCGGACAGCAGCCGCTGATGCATCCTGTCGGCTTCTTGCATATCATCGAGTGGGATGATTGGCAGAGGCTTTCCCAGCACTTCCTTTTCCGACCAGCCAAATACTTGAGCTGCGGCCGGGTTCCACACCGTGACCGCTCCATTTACATCTGCCGCAACAATGGGAACCGGCGATGAATACACACTGGTATCGCGGGCCGTTCGCAAAGCTTCCTGCGCCAGCTTCTCTGACGTAATGTCACGCGCGATAGCTGAAGCGCCGACTAAGCTCCCGTCAGTGGCCTGAACCGGGGAGATCGTGAGCCACACATTCAGCAGCGATCCGTTTTTCGACTTCCGCACCGTCTCCAATCCCTTGATGCGCTGGCCCTGTTTTACTTGCTGCATTATTTTTGGGATTTCGTCGGAGTAACCGTCAGGCACCAGCACGGAAATATGGCGGCCGATAACCTCCTCCGCGGTGTAGCCGTACATCGCTTCGGCGCCCTTGTTCCAGCTGATGATTTTGCCGTCGAGGTCCTTGCCGATAATTGCATCATCGGATGATTCCACAATCGCCGCGAGCCATATCATGGCCTCTTCCGAGCGTTTATGCGCAGTTATGTCACGCAGGTGAACCACAAACATCGGTTCCTGTGGAAAGTTCCGGGTGACGGTCAACTCGCAGGGAAATTTAGTGCCATCGGGTCTCATGGCCGTAGTTTCGATTCGCTCGGATACGAGATCGACCTTGGTGGAATTAACAGGATTGAATAAGTTCTGCCGGTGCCAATCTCTAGCTTCGACCGGCAATATCAGTTCAACGATGTCGCGTCCAAGGACGTCGGCGCGCGCGGTCCGGAACGCGCGTTCCGCTGCGGCGTTGAACTCTGTAATTTTTGTTGCCTTGTCGGCGCAGATGATGCAATCGAGCGATGCATCGAGCAATACCTGATGGCGAAGTTCACACTCCGCCAACCTTCGCTTCAGTTCGCCCAGTTCGGCGCTTTCAGGATGGGATGTCATCGTCGATGCCGATACAAACCGAGCTATCGATTGGTTTTGTCGCCGCCCTTGTTACTGGAATGGAGCAAAGCCTGAATCTTCTGATTCAGATTGTCCAGACGGAATGGCTTGTGGAGGATGTCCTTCTGCAAGATATTTTTCGCACGCGCGGCTCCGCCCGAGTCTCCTGACATATAGAGCACCTTGAGTCCCAGGTGCATCTCCGTCAGCTTGGCCGCGACTTCATCTCCATTCATCGCAGGCATCAGCACGTCGGTGATCAGCAAATCGACTGGCGAACGCTTCTGCATGACAATGTTGATCGCCTCCGAACCAGTCTTCGCCTGCAAGACCTTGAAACCCTCCATCTTCAGAAATTCGACGGCGGGCAATCGCACGGAATCGTCATCATCCACGATGAGCACGGTTTTCGAGGCTGCGGCGCCGGTTTCAATCTGGTTCGTGACCGTTGAATGGCTCTTCAGGGCTGCGAAGTGGACCGCGAACCGCCTGGCGCCGTTGCTCTCGCCAAATACGCAGGTCGCGCCTGCAGACTGGGCCACAGCTTCGACCGCGAGAGTCGACTCATTATTGTTTGGTTCTATGACGTTCCATGTCGACGCCGGAGATGACTTTGCTTTCTCTGAATCCGAAATGGAGATCATCACTGCACTACGTGACTCCGGCTGTGCGTCATGATTCGGGAATTCCGACGCTTTCGTCGCGATGTACAGTTTTTGTACTCCAGACATCGATCGCCTTGCATGTAACACCGAAGCGATCAGTAGTCTTTCTAACTCAATCGGATCTGCGAGTACTTCGCCAACCCCATGTTCCAATTGCAACGTGAGTGCGGTTTTTTCTCCGAGAAGGCTGCGAAGTATGTCAGCAAGGCCTGATATAACATCGTTGATGTCTATCTGCTGTGGAGCCCCTGAATGATTCCGGCTGAGCGATAGGAGCTTTTGAACGAGGTAAGTGGCCCGCGTGGAGTTACGAAGCACCTGCTCTAATGGACGTCTTGCTGCCGGGGAGGCCTTCTTCAGCTCCAGTTCGGCGTAACCTGTAACAGCCATCATCAGGTTGTTGAACTCGTTATCAATGGCCTCCGCCACTTCTGCAATAATGAAGGCCTTCTGCGCTATGGCTTCCGTCTGTTGGCCTGTCTTATGCTCCGCTTTCTCACGAGCCATCTTCGCCGCACTATGCGCCATTTTAGAACTCCTATACGTAAGAGGCGAGCATAGTTAACATAAGTACCTGTTTGCCGCAGAACAACTTACTGAGGTAATTGCAGTACACAACTAATTTCTTGTATCGATAAAACACATAGGTGACTGAGTTTTGTAACCAACTGTCCGAGTTTTGGACAACCTTTCTATCCGCACTGTCCAAGCCCATTACTTTCTGTAGATTTCGAGGATGCCCTTTGGCAACTTACATGCCTTGAGAAGGGCATGACGGCACGAATACTGATCATCGATGATGATGAGCAGCTGGCGAGCGCATACAGGGAATACCTGATTACTCGCGGTCATGAGGTGGATTGCGCTCAGGAGCTCGAGGAAGCCCAGACGCTGCTGGCGCACTTCCCATATTCTGTCGTCGTTACTGATCTGAGGCTGACGCGGCTCGGCTTCGGCGGGTTTGACCTTATCAAGTACATCCGTGAACTGTCGTTGAGTACCAGAATTGTCGTGTTCACCGGATACGGCTGGCCCGAGGTCACGGCCGAAGTATCCGCGCAGCATGTTGATGCATTTCTCCATAAGCCCACTCGTCTGGCAGAAATGGCTGATGTTGTAGGTACGCTTACAGGAGCCCCCAGATGACACAACGGCTGTTGGACCAGATTCTCGCGCAACCCCAAACATTGTCTGTCAGATTTCAACCGATTTTCGATTTGCAACCAGGCGGCAGCCGGGTTGCGAGTCTGGAAGGCCTGATTCGCGGCCCGAAGGGAACGAACTTCGAACGCGCGGACATACTGTTCGACTACGTGCGGCGCAAGCATGCCGAAGACGAAGTTGACCGCGCCTGCATTACCGCGATTTCGAAAGCAGTGGCAGAGCTGCCGTTTGACTGCCGAATTAACCTGAATGTTCATGCGTCGACTCTAGGCAAGGGCGAATTCGTAGAGTTCTTTCGTACGCAAATGCATGAGTTGGTTTTGCCGCTGGACCGCTTCATCCTCGAGATCGTTGAGCACTCGCCGACCCACAACGTTCCTGGCTTGATCTCGAATATCAATGCCCTCCGGCAGTTGGGCGTTCGCATAGCGTTGGATGACATCGGCCTGGGTAATTCGAATTACCGCACCATGCTGGATTGTCGGCCGGATTACTTCAAAGTGGACGCTTTCTTTGTCGACGGAGTCTCCACCGACCCCGACCGCAGAGGTGTCGTCAAATCGATCATGTGCCTGGCGCACGATATGGGCGGCACGGTCATCGCCGAAGGAGTCAGGACGCATGAGGACCTGTCTACGCTGATGCGAATGGGAGTAAGCAGTTTTCAGGCAAACCTTCTATGCCCAGCCATACCACCTCAGGAGTTACTAGCGAAAGACTTTGACGGTATGATTAAAACGGAACCGGCACAGTCGCGTGCCAGTCACAGCCGCACTTACTCGCACGAAACCATCGACTCTTACTCATTCCACAACTAAAACTGCCAGTACTATGACGCCCCGGCTGCCTTGGTCTGCGGCTCTGCAGGATTGTCCGGCGTGTCCTGCCTCTTCTGATAGTCGTGAGCATGGATACCGAAGGTCTTCAGCTTGTTATAAAGAGAGCTTCTCGTCATTTCGAGCCGGGCAGCGGTTCGGGCAATGTTACCGTTTTCCGCCTGCAGTACTTTCTGGATATGCAGTTTCTGGGCTTCCCTGAATGTGAGAGCAGAGTCTGTGCCGGGAGTACCGCTATCGGCAAACTCCAGGTGCAGGTCATGTGGTTCGATAGTCTCTTTTCTCGCCAGCAATATCGCCCGTTCGATCACGTTTTTGAGCTCGCGGATATTGCCCGGCCAGCTATAGGTCGTAAGCGCCTTGATACTTTCCTCGGAAAGCGTAAGGTGTAACCTGCCCAGGTCGACTGCGCTGCGGCCAAAGAATTGTCTCGCCAGTACCGGAATATCCTCTACTCTTTCGCGTAGCGGGGGAACGCGCAGCGTAACGGTGCTGATGCGAAAGTAGAGATCGCTGCGAAACTTCTTCTGCCGCACCAGCTCACTTAGCTCTTCATGACTCGCGGCAATCAGCCGGACGTCGAGCTGACGTTCCTGAACATCTCCCAAACGCCGGAAGCGCTTTTCTTCCAGAATCTTGAGGAGCTTCGGCTGGACCTGAAGATCCATGTCGCCGACTTCATCCAGAAAAGCGGTGCCGCGTTGCGCGACTTCAAGCAGGCCAATCTTGCGTTGCAGCGCACC
>Ga0335079_10001533_pt1 | contig 26388 bp, 12 predicted proteins | sample Lox_Sample_33_FD_206719 | JGI IMG/M metagenome (GOLD analysis project Ga0335079, IMG submission 206719) | Soil microbial communities from Loxahatchee National Wildlife Refuge, Florida, United States - Lox_Sample_3.3 | ecosystem: Environmental > Terrestrial > Soil > Wetlands | place: USA...
AACCGCTCTGTAAGCCCGAATTCCAACCCGCTGGCTGAGTTGTCGGCTATGTCGTGAGAAATTCGGGCTAGAACGCTTCCGGTTTTGGTGGGTACTGGTAGAGCCGCCCCTTCCACTTCGCTCCGGGCAGGCTTTCAGCGCCGCGCTAAGGCTGCCCTCTGATTTTGGCTGTGCATTCCGCTGCAGCCCGGCAGCAGAATGCCAAACCTATTCTCTGGCAATGCGCCGAACCCGAGCCGAAAGGCTGGCTCTTCCTGGATACCGCAGGGTCGAAGATTCACCGTAAGGAACGACAATTCTGAAACTGCTCTAATTCGTCAATCCGGCGGAGAAGAGGTTCAGCGCAGGCGTATTTCCGCGCGGCAGAAACACGACATTGCCGGAGGAAACCACATACATGAAGCCGGCGGGCGTGCCCGACAGCACCGCTCGGCCCGTGGAACTAACCTGGTAGGTGGCGGAGTAGTTCTGAGTTCCTGTGCCCGAAGGACCGCTGGTATTTGCCTTGCCGATCAGATTGCCATTTCCGTCGGCGAACAGATATCCAACCGAATCGACGATGGCCGATTGGGCCGGGGCGGTCGTTCCGCCCAGATACGTCCCAATGATCGACAGGTTGTTGTACGGCGCTCCGCTCTGAGGCTGCAACATGCCGAAAGCCACCGATGTGTCCTGGCCGAGAATGAAGGCCTGGTCCGGACTGACAAGATACAGGATCGGCGGAGTGCCGCCAAAGCCACTTAGTACGGTCCGGCCACTCGCCGCCACGGTGTAGGTACCTTGCGAAGTATGCTGCTGGGAGATCGTGCCTCCCCGGTTCTCATCCAGGCTGAAGTTGCCGCTGCCGGTGCCATTCCAATTCGCCAATCCCAGTACAACGTCAGCGACAGGATGGCCGTTGTTGGGCGCAAGCGCCGACGTCGCCAGGATGCTGGCTCCCTGCAAGGAGGAGTTGGTGAACCCGCTGCCTTGTTGCGGAAGGATGGTGCCAAGGGTGAGAGGTGTGTGCGAGCTGAGGGGATCGGTGCCGACGATGAGCACCTCGCCTTGGGGGTTTACGATGTAGTACGCATAATCGGCGGCAACGCCACTCTGAAAGTGAAGGCTGGCAGTGCCGCGCTCCGTACGGGAACTCACCGCCAGAAACTGCCCGCTCAGCGTCTCCATCGTAGTAAGGGTCCCGTTGTCATTCATATCTTCGCTGCCGGAGACCGCGCCGCCCGTCGCGAACGTCAGGGCCCCGGCGCTGGCAAAGCGGTCTTGCTGGTAGTCGCTGCCCAAGGTGCCGATGGCGTAATTGCCCGCCGGCGGATAGAACGCGGTAGCCGTCTGCAGGAGCAGAATGCCGGAGCCCCGTGGGTTGGGATCGGCATCGTCCCAGATAATCTGGCTTTGGCCGTGTGCCGCCAGAGCGATATGAAAGTTCAACGTGCCCAGAGATCCAGCAGTCAGCGACATGGTTCCGACACCGACGCCGGAGATGGAATAGGTTCCGGTGAACGGCAAGTCTATTACCGGCGCGGCACCGCTGTTCAGATCCAAGACTCCGGCGGTGATGTTCCCATGGCCGTCAGCGACAATGTCCCCGGCCATCACAAAGGGCGCGCCGTTCTGATATCCATTCAAACCGAAGACATAGCGCCCGCTGAGAGCGCTGTTCGTCACTGACGCGTGAACCGTGATTTGCAACTGTGCCGTGGCGTCCTCCCGGATTGCGTCGGTCGCCTCCACGGTGAAATTCGAAGCCCCGCCGGACTGGGGCGTGCCGGAGATGACTCCGCTGCTGCTGTTCAGAGTCAGTCCACTGGGCAGCGAACCGGAAGCGATGCTCCAGGTGTAAGGCGGCACACCGCCCATCACACCTAGTGTCGCCCGATAAGGAACGGTCTGCGTGCCGCCGGGCAGTTGCGTCGTGGTGATCATGAGCCGTCCGTTACTGACGGCGAGGCTCAATGGCGCCGACGCCGTATTGCTGGAGCTGTCGGCGGCCTGCACGGTGAAGGAGAATAAGCCGCTGGTGGTGGGTGTGCCGGAGATCGCGCCGCTCGTAGCAAGGGTCAGGCCCGGCGGCAAACTGCCGTTGGTGATGCTCCAGGTGTACGGCGGCAAGCCTCCGCTGGCCGCCAACTGCGCCGAATACGACTGGCCCTCGCTGCCTTCAGGCAGCGACGTGGTGGTGATGGTTACCGGCGGCGCCATGAAGCCGAATACGTCGACAATCAGTTGCGTGCTGTTGGGGGCATAGGCCAGAAACGTGCCATTGCTGGTGTAAGCAGGCACGATTGCCAGATTGTTCGTCACTGCCCCATCCACGGCATTCAGAGTTGAGACGTTGGGCGGCGGCTGCCCGTGCGCCCACAATGTCAGGTATCCCAGTTCGGGGTGCGGTATGACCGTGGCATTGGCAATATAGGCCTGCGCCGCAGCGGGAACGTGACACGCACTGCTCTCCATTTGCACGGTCTTCTGGCCCTGAAAATAATTGGGCCGCGTGTCCAGTGCCCGGCAAGGTGGAGTGGAGGGATACAGCAACAACTGGCCTGCTGCTCCCGGCGGGGCGAAGTAGCCGTTGGCGTCGATGACCAGGTCGATGTCATCGGTGGAGAACACGGAAATCTGGCCGCTGTGTGCACCTGTACCGCTCTGCACCAGTGCCGCATCAGCGGTTATGGCTCCGGTGGGAGCGTTGATAGTGGCGGTCATGGGCATCGGCATCAGGCCCCCCTGCCAGGCCACCATGTAATCCAGGTACCCAGTCCGCGGGATGGCGGCGAAGTTCAGCGAAAACACTTGTGCGCCGGATGACGGAATGCACCCGCCGGTCCCAGCTATGGTGAAATTCACCATCTGGTTTGCATGAATGTACTGGCCGCCGCGGGTATCCAGTACCCGACATGGGGCCTTGGGATAATAAGCTAACGCCGAGTCGTTCGAGCCGGGAGCAACGAAGTAGCCGTTGAAATCGAGGATGAGGTCGGTGGTGTTCGTGGAATACACGCTGAGGTTGCCATCCGCCCCAGCGGGAACGATGGCCGCTACCGTCTTAATGCGACCGTCATAAGAGTTCAAGGTGGCGACAGTAGGCCTTGGCTGCTCGCCGGCCGGGTATACGGTCAGGAAATCAAGCGGCTGGTGGGGAACGACGGCGACATTGAACGAATATGCCTGCGCGGCTGGGAGGTCTGGGCAGACCTGCTGCGGTATTTGTACCGTCAACGTCTGGCCGCCCATCAGCGGGACACCGCCATTGCGCGTGTCCAGTAGCCGGCAGGGCGTGATCGGGACGTACTGCAACGCGGTCTGGGTATACGCGCTAGGGAGAACTGCTAGCGAGATTAGGAACAGCAATAAGGAATGTCGGCTCTTTCGCATGCTCCACTCCTGCGTAACCGGAAATCCTTGGCGCTGGTATTCCAAGGCCGCTATAGCGATTGGGTAGGCGCAACACACCCTCATCCCACCCGATTGGACTTAGGTGATAACCGAAGATACACCGCGGTACTCACAGCAGCCAATAGGTAAACATGCCTAGCTATTTGCTAGGTTCCTAGAAAGATACGTCGATTCTTTAGTGGGCACTATAGTGGCGATAACAATGTAGAAGGAAGGCCTACTCCAGTTGGAAGCGGGAGAAGAGAAGGCGGGAACGCCAAAGGCGCGTCGATAACTGGCAAGCTGCTGTTACGCGCCAAGGTGCGCCAAAGTTGCGATTTATGCTTGCCGTCACTGATTCCTTCACCAATCCGCAGTACCTTACGGGCAACCTACAGGGAAGCTCGCGGCATGGAATGACGGGTTGACCTCGCCAATCCTGCGGGCCTTGGAGTTAATTATGAGCAGTCCTAAGACCGACCCAGGCTCTCGTTTCGAACCTAAGTCCGAAAAGGAAAGCATCTGCTTGTGTTGCTTTTCGACGGTACGCGCTGACAGATACACCCCACTCGCGGTGGCGCAGGAGATTCACTCAGATTTGTGCCTGATGGGAGACCGCTCCCCTCTGACGCTCCAGAGAAGCAATTACTGATCGCAATCCGAAAAAGCCCCGCCGAGCGTTCCATGCGCACTGGCGCAAACGCGAGGCGGGGCCGTTTTACAGACTCTCCAGCACCGCCTTCAGATACTTCCAGAAGCCTTCCACCGAGGGGATCTCGACGCGTTCGTTCGGGCTGTGCGGGTCCACGATGGTAGGGCCGAACGACGCCATCTGCATGCCGGGATACTTCTCGCCGATGACGCCGCACTCCAGGCCGGCGTGCATGGCAATCAATTTTGCGGGATGACCGAAGACTTTTTCATGCACGCGCTGCAGCGTTTCCACGATCTGGCTGTGCGGTTCCGGCTTCCAGCCGGGATAACCGCCCGAGTGCTCAACGTCGAAGCCGGCGAGCTGGAAGACGGTCGCGACCATCTGCGCCGCCGTCAGCTTGCTTGCCGCGATGGCGCTGCGCTGGCTGGTAACAAACTCGACGATATCGTCCTTGGTCGAGATAATTGCCAGGTTGGTGGAGTTCTGCACCAGGCCGGGTACATCCGGGCTCATGGCGAGCACGCCATGAGGCACGATGACCAGCAGCGCGGCCACGCGGTTGGCGTCGGCCGCGTCGATTACCTTGGCTGCGCGCTCCACCTTGTCCACGCTGATCTGGAGGTCGGGATCGAAGGCGCCGAGGTCGGCTTTGTAATCGGCCTCAAGCTTCTTCACGGTGTCACGCAACTCGCGCTCGCGCGTGGCATCGAGCACGACCACTGCCGATGCCTCTCGCGGGATTGCGTTCTGCGCGCTTCCGCCATTGACGCTCGCCACTTGCGCGCCCAACCACAATCCTCGCTGCAGCACGCCGCCCAGAATGCGCAGCGCATTGCCGCGTCCCTGATGAATATCCACGCCCGAATGCCCGCCCTTCAGGCCGAACACTTTGATTCGCCAGCCGCTGTCGCCGGTTGCGGCTCGCAGCGTGACCTTGCGGCGCGCGGTGGTCTTGATTCCGCCGGCGCAGCCGATGCAGATCGTGTCCTTCTCTTCATTGTCGAGGTTGAGGAAATAGTGCGAGTGCAGCAGACCGGGCGGGAACTCAGCCGCGCCGGTCAGGCCGGTTTCTTCATCGATGGTGAAGACCAATTCCAGCGGCCCGTGCGCAATGTCGGTGCTCTCCATCACCGCCAGCGACGCGGCGACGCCCACGCCGTTGTCGGCGCCCAGGGTCGTGCCTTCGGCTTTCAGCCAATCGCCGTCGCGCTTCACCCGGATGGGATCGGTATCGAAATTATGCGGCGTGCCTTCGTTCTTCTCGCAGACCATATCGAGATGGCCTTGCAGCAGAGTCATGGGCGCGGCTTCGCGTCCAGGGTGCGCCGGCTTGCGAATGACCGTGTTGCCGACATTATCGTGAACGGCTTCCAGCCCGCGCCGCTTGGCGACCGAAAGAACATAGTCGCGGGCTGCGGCTTCCTTGGTCGAAGCGCGTGGAATGGCCGCCAATGCGGCAAAGTGTTTCCAAACTTCCTTCGGTTCAAGCTGAGCGAGTGCGGGTGTCATAGCAGCTCCAGAAGTGCGTATCCATCCTATCGCGCGATAGCCATCGTGACGAGTTTTGGCTCCTTCCCATTCCTGCACTGATCGCAAAATTTTCTCCCATATCACTGCGGTGAAGATTCCATTGCGGTAACCTCACGGAGAATTACTTCTCTTTGTGGTAGGGACGAAGCGGTCACGGTTTGGCCCTTGGCAATCGTGATCGCCCCGTAAGTTTGCCCCTTGATGCCTGCGGTTAACGCCGGCGCTCATCCAAGACCCTCCATCTTCGCTGCCCGCAAGCCGGCAGTTTCAACGATCAACACGGTTTGACGGCCGGCGCTCGCTCCCATGCGGCTTTCCGCTTAGTGGATGCCGGAGAGCGGGTGCGCATCTTTCGCCCGGAGGGTCTGGTTGCAATGAGGAGAATGCATTTCGGAGGTATCGCTGAAAAACTGGCAGCAGCTTCGCTGCTGCTCGCGGCGGCGGCAATTTGCTCCCTGGGACAGACCCTCATCACCAACATTGCCACTCAAAGTTATCCCACGGCGGTAGCGCTGAACCCGGCCACAAACAAGATCTATGTGGCCAATCAAGCGAGCAACAGCGTAACCGTGATCGACGGCGCGACCCACAAGACCACGACGGTCCTGACCGGCGCCGGCCCCAACGCTGTGGCAATCAATGCGGTGACCAACAAAATCTATGTCGCCAACCTCAGCGGTGCGAGCGTCACCGTCATCGATGGGGCCACCAATAAGACCTCGACTGTCGGTACCGGCGTCGGCCCCAACGCTGTGGCAATCAATGCGGTGACCAACAAAATCTATGTCGCCAACCTCAGCGGTGCGAGCGTCACCGTCATCGATGGGGCCACCAATAAGACCTCGACTGTCGGTACCGGCGTCGGCCCCCTCGCTATCGCCGTGAATAGCGTCAGCAACAAAATTTATGTCGCGAATTACAACTCGCAATCGGTCACGATGATCGACGGCGCCAACAATGGCGCAACCGACATAAATGTGGGCACGCGCCCATATGCGATTGCCGTCAACAGTGCAAACAACAGGATCGTCGTTGCAAATTCGGGCAGCGGGGACGTTTCCGTGATCGATGGCACGACCAACACCGTCAAAACGGTTACCGTGGGGGCAGACCCGCGGGCGATTGCCATTAACCCGGTGACCAACCGCATTTACGTTGCGAACTGGCAATCCGGCAGCGTTTCGGTGATCAACGGCGCGACGGACTCGGTCACCAACATCACCGTGAATCCACAGCCGGTCGCGGTGGCCGTCGATCCGGTGCGCAATAAGATCCTGGTAGCCGGCAGCGGAACGAACTCGGCGACCATCATCGATGGCGCCACACTTGCAACCACCGCGATCAAGGCCGGCGGCTCTCCGGTCGCGATCGATGTCAATCCCATCACCGCCAAGGCCTACTTCGCGAACTATATCTATGACGGCACGGTCACCATGGTCGACGAAGTCAGCGGGGCAACCGCCACCAGCGCTGTGCTCGGCACATATGCCAACGCCGTCGCCATCGACCCGCTGCATAACCTTATGTACGTGACCAGGCCATTCGACAATTCTGTTTCCGTGCTCGCGGGCGCGGCCGCGGACCCGCTGCAGTTTGTACCGGTCACTCCCTGCCGCATTGCCGATACGCGCAACACGCCAGGCCCATTTGGCGGGCCGTACCTGTCTGGCGGGACCACACGTAGCTTCGCCGTGCCGCAAAGCGCCTGCGGCATTCCTGAGACCGCGTCCGCTTACGCGCTGAACGTGAGCGTCGTACCGCACGCGAAAAGCCTGGGGTATCTGACGATCTGGCCGACGGGAGAAGCGCAACCTGTGATTTCCACGCTCAACACGCCCGATCGCCGGGTGAAGTCCAACGCGGCCATTGTTTATGCGGGCGCGGGCGGCGCGGTCAGCGTGTACGTCAGCGATTCCACCGACGTGATCCTCGACATTAACGGCTACTTCCGAACCCCGGCATCACAGACGCTACAGTTCTATCCTGTGTCTCCGTGCCGGGTTGTGGATACGCGCAAGGGCTCGACGCAGCCGCAGGGGCTGGGGTCGCCCTCCTTCGCGGCAATGGAGACGCGAAAACTACCGGTGCTGTCGAAGAGTCCGTGCCTGCAAGGTCTGCCCAGGAAGCCGCAGGCATACTCGTTCAACTTCGCGGTGGTACCAACTCCAGCCGGTCAGCCGTTGAACTACCTGACTGCGTGGCCCAGCAACGAATTGCTGCCGCTGGTCGCCACGCTCACCAATCCGACGGCAACGATTGTTGCCAACGCCGCGATCGTTCCGGCCGATCCCGTGAATGGCGACATCAGCGTCTTCACCTACAACAGCACCGACGTGATCATCGACGTCAATGGCTATTTCGCCGTGCCGGGTACGGATGGGCTGTCGTTGTATCCGTTGGAGCCGTGTCGCGTCCTCGATACGCGTACGTCCGGTGGCGCGTTCACTTACGTGCGCAAGCCGCCAGTGAATGTGGCCGGAAGCTCGTGCGGCATTCCCGCCAACGCCCAGGCGTATGTCTTCAACGCGACCGCGATTCCCGTGGGGGCACTGGGATATCTGACCTTGTGGCCCGACCCCGATCTTCCCATGCCGGGCGTTGCGACCCTGAACGCGACCGACGGTTTCATTGCCTCCAACATGGCGATTATCGGCAATGTTGACGGCAAGACCGACGCCTACGCTTACGGCACAACCTATCTGGTCGTGGACATCGGCAGCTACTTCGCGCCATAGCTGCACGTCCGGTTGACTACAATCGAAGGGTGAAGACTTGGGAGGTCGTGATCATCGGCGGAGGGGTGATTGGGCTGTCGCTGGCATGGCGCTTGCGGCGCAGCGGCGTCAACGTGCTGGTCGTTGAAAAGGGCGAGCCCGCGGGCGAGGCGACCCACGCCGCCGGAGGCATGATCGCCCACTGCGATGCCGGTAATCCGCCGGAGCTGCGCGAGCTGAGTGCGGCCAGTGCGCGCATGTATCCCGCGTTCGTCGACGAGCTGCGGGCCGAGGCGTTCGAGTCTCCCGACCTGCGCTGCGAGGGCACAATCGCTTTCCCGGCCGATGACGAGCAGCCGCGCTGCGAGGGCGCACGGCCGCTGAGCGAAGCTGAGTTGTCGCAGTTGGAACCATTGCTCGCGTGGCGCGGGCCGGCGTACTTGCTGCCCGAGTGCAGCGTCGATCCGCGAAAACTGGGCAGTGCGCTGGAGAAAGCGGCGCGTACCCTGGGTGCCAATGTCGTCAGCGGCTCGGGAGTGCAAGAGGTCGCGGTGCTGGCGGGACGCGCCACCGGAGTGCGTACAGCCAAGGCTTACTATCCGGCGGCAGCGGTGGTGAACTGTGCCGGCGCCTGGGCCGCCGAGATTCAGCCCTTTGGCGTGCCCACGCGTCCGGTGAAGGGACAGATGGTATGCGTTGTGCCGCAAGCCCATCCAAGCAACCGCAGCTTGGAGCCTGCCCCGAGCCTCTCGCAGCGTGGGGCACCCGCTGCGAGGGCAACAAGATGGAGTGAAGCCCGCGCCGGACATCGTGGCCCGCTCATTCGCCACGTGGTGCGCACGCCGGAGGTGTACATCATTCCGCGCAGCGACGGGCGCATGCTGCTGGGCGCGACGGTCGAGGAGGCCGGCTTCGACAAGCGCATCGATCCTGATACCGTGCAGCGCCTGCATCGGGCAGCGAGCGCGGTCGCGCCCGAGATCGGCCGCATGCGCATTCACGATGCCTGGGCGGGATTGCGCCCCGGCTCACCCGATAGTCTGCCGATCCTCGGCGCCACTTCTCTCAAGGGCTACTATGCCGCGACCGGACATTACCGCGACGGCATCCTGCTCGCGCCCGTGACCGCGCTCTTGATGACACAGTTGCTGACCGGAAAGAAACCCGAGCTGGATCTGGAACCGTTCTCGCCGCTGCGGTTTTGCACTTAGCATTTAGGGAAACTCTGAACAGGTTCCTACATGCTAAGAACCAGGGCCGAAGCCCCGCTGATTTATGAGGGTTGGACGCCGGCCTGAAGGCCGGCTCTTCCACCGACCGACTTAATCAGAGCCTCCTTAGCACTTAGCATGTAGCCAAACCGCGACTGGACGCATCTTCCCGTCCTGTCTCCAGTGAGGTGGATGTGCCAAGAACAATCTCGCTAAAGGCTAAGTGCTAAGGAGACTCTGATTAAGCCCCAGTTTTTGAAAGGGCACGGCTTCAGCCGTGCCGGAAGTTCAGCAAAATCAGTGCGGGCTTTAGCCCCTGAGGCCGACCGATCCACTTGTTCAGAGTTTCCCTAAGTACTAAAGTGCCAAGTACTTGCTTTTACTCCTTGGCCTTGGGCGGAAAGTTCTTGAACAGCTTATCGACCGCCTTGTCCAAGGTCTTGATGTTCTTGTTGGTGTTGTCGCTGATGGTGTCGGTGGCGTCACCACGCCACAGCAACTGCTTGTTTTTCGCGTCCGCGATGTCCACCACCAGCGTTCCATACTTGGTGACGTAGGTGTTGTAGGTGACGCTGGACGGCCCTCCCCAGTAACCCCAGCCCCAGTACGGCCCGAAGTTGTAGCCGGTGCCGACCACCTGCTGCTGGTCTTTAATGCTGTTGCTGTAGACCACCCACAGGTCGGGATTGGAGTCGACCTTGGTCAGCCCTTTGGCCTGCAACTGCCCGTCGATGGCGTTCATGATGCGGTCGTTCCAGAAGTTCTTCGCGGGATGCGGGCTCTTCTCCCAGGCGTAGGTGTGATAGTTCGAGAAGTTGGCCTGGCGGTCCCAATCGGTATTGATCTTTTGGGCGAATGCGGCGGTGCAAAGCAAAAGCGTGAAGACAGCAGCGGCGGAAATTCGTCTGTTCATGGTGTCGCTCCGTTGGGTGAATCGCACCGCAAAGATACTATTTCGGCTTCTGCGCGTCCAGAGTTGTTACTGACAACTACAGCCGCTCCGGGAACCATTTCCACTGCGCCGGCGTAAACTCTCCAAGGGATGGCGATGACGGGAATGTCAATTTGCGGGTATCTGTGGGCCGCGTGGCTTGTGGTCTGGCTGCTGTGGGCGCTGCGCAGCAAACAAACGCAACAGCGGGAAAGCGTTTCGTCGCGGCTCTCGTATATGGCGCTCACGTTTGCCGCCTTCTGGGCGATGTTCGGGGGCAACGTTCCGGAAGGCTGGTTGCACACCCGCCTTTTTGCCGCGAACTTATCGACGGACTCGCTGGGCATCGCCATCACCGCTGCCGGGCTCGGCTTTGCGCTCTGGGCGCGAGCGTATCTTGGGCGCAACTGGAGTGGCGCGGTCACCATCAAGGTGGGACACGAACTGGTCCGCAGCGGGCCCTATCGCTGGGTGCGTCATCCCATCTATTCGGGACTGATTCTGGCCATGCTGGGCACGGCCGTGGAGCGCCGCCAGGTGCGCGGCCTGATCGCGGTTGCGCTGTTGTACGCCGGCTTCAAGATTAAAAGCAAAATCGAGGAGCAGGCGATGGCGGCAACCTTCGGTCCGCAGTATGCGGAATACGCCAGCACTACGGGAGCGATCCTGCCCAAGCTGCGCGGCTAGAGCGCTTCCGGTTTCGGTTTGTCCTGGTAGAGCGGCGCTTCAGCGAGCGTGAAGGCAGCAAAGGTATCCGCACGCGACTTACCCGGCATTCAGGGAAGCTCTCTGCATATCTCGCCTCAAAGTGTTCTTTCCGGGCTTGGGCCAAGGCGGCAAGTTGTTTCTCCCTCGCATCAGAACTGGGGGAATCGAAGAATCATCTGGGCGAGGAGAGTTCATGACCCACTACGGAATGCTGCGCGACTACCGCTTCTCCGACGACGTGGACGACATCCGAGGCGCCAACCTTTACGGCGCTGGCCGCGACAAGCTGGGGAAGATTGATGACGTGATTTTCGACCACGCTACCGGGACGATTCAGTATGCCGTGGTCGATACCGGCGGCTGGCTAAGCAGTAAGAAGTTCCTCGTGCCGGCCGATCGCATCCATCCCGATGCAAACAAGAAAGATGAGTTCGCGATAGACGCGACCAGGCAGCAGATTGAGAGCCTGCCGAAGTACAACGAAAATGCGGTAGGCACGGATCCAGCGTGGAACGACTACGACAAGCGCTACCGCACCGCGTGGGAACACGGACCGTTGCTGCAAAAGGAACTCAGCACCCACACCATCACGCCGGAGCCGAGCGACATGCCGGCGGGCACGGGTTCGGGTGTGGACGATCAGGCCTACATGCCGGACCGGATGGCGGGAATCTTCACCTCGACGGATCCCGACGCCAGCAAGCTGCGTATGCGTCCCTCCGGTCTTGCGGCCCGGGCGGAAGACTCACGTCTGCCCGGAGAGTTCGCGCCGGAGGAAAAACCGACGCTGGCCGAGGAAGACGCTGAGGACCGCGCGGCCCGAAACCCGGTGGAGGCGCAACGCGATCACCGGACGGATCCCAACGCGGTTTATGTCTCCGAGCGCCAGCGCAATGCTCGCTGGGCAGCCTTCGAAGAACACCTGCGCCGCAACCGCGTGGACATCACGGCCAGTTGCCGAAGCTGCGGGACCGTAAAAGATAGAGTGGCGTAACGGCGGCGATCACCTTATCGCGGAGGAGTCGCAGCATGGCTTCTCCGCGATTTCTTTTTGTGTCTCGTGCAGTTTTGTTCTTGCTGGTCCTTGAACAGTGTCGTTTTGGTAGAGCTGGCCTCTTAGGCCAGTGTCTCAGGCCTTTATTCTCGCCATCCCCAGCGGCGTTCCGACCGCGACGAGTTCCGCGCTGATAGCCATGAAGGTGGTGCCGATCAACCGCAAAGTTAGTCGGTAAAGACGGGAACTTTTGTTTCTTTGCGGCTGCGCCGGCGATGACGCCGCAGATGCGATAGCAGCCAGATCTGCAGCCGATCCATATAGAGGTACACCACCGGCGTTGTGTAAAGGGTGAGCATTTGGCTGACGATGAGCCCGCCCACAATGGCGACGCCCAGAGGTCGGCGCAGTTCCGAACCCATGCCCCTTCCCAACGCCAGCGGCAGAGCGCCCAGCAATGCAGCCATGGTCGTCATCATGATTGGGCGGAAGCGCAACAGCGCTGCCTCGTGGATCGATTCCTCAGAATTCTTGCCTTGCCGTTCCTGCTCCAGCGCAAAATCAATCATCATGATGGCATTCTTTTTCACGATGCCAATGAGCAGGATGATGCCGATCAGCGAGATCACATCCAGGTCCATACGGAAGAGCAGCAGCGCCAGCAGGGCGCCGGTCCCCGCTGACGGCAGGGTGGAGAGTATCGTGATGGGATGAATGTAACTTTCGTAAAGAATACCGAGAACGATATAGACCGCCAGCAGGGCCGCCAAAACCAGCAGAGGCTCGGTGGACAGTGAATCCTTGAAAGCCGCGGCTGTCCCCGCAAAATCGCCGTGAATGGACGAGGGCAATCGCAGACTCCGCTCGGTCTCCTCGATGGCCCGGGTTGCATCACCTAATGCCACGCCCGGAGCAAGGTTGAAGGAAATCGTCACTGCCGGAAATTGCCCCTGGTGATTGACCGCGAGCGCGGTGTTGGAATTGCCGAAGTGAGCAAACGCGGAAAGCGGAACCTGGTTGCCGCCGGCGATCACATAAACACTGTTGAGGGAATCGGGATTGGTCTTGAAGCGCGGGTCAACCTCCAGCACCGCGTGATACTGGTTCAGCTTCTCATAGATGGTAGAAATCTGCCGCTGTCCGAAAGCATCGTAGAGCGCATTATCGATCTGCGAAGGCGTAATCCCCAAGCGCGCTGCGGTCGGGCGATCGATAACGAGGTTCGCCTCCAAGCCGTGCATCTGTTGGTCGCTGTTGACATCGCGCAGTTGCGGTGCGGAACGGAGCGCATCCAGCAGGCGCGGCGCCCAGGTATAGAGTTGCTGGAGGTCATGTCCCGTCAGGGTGTACTGGTATTGGGCGTTGGAGTGACGTGCCCCGATGCGCAGGTCCTGTGAAGCGGTGAGATAGAGTGTGACCCCCGGGACATGCGAGAGCTTGCCCCGCAGCAGATTGATCACCTGGTCGGCGGTCGCGTGGCGCTGGCCCAACGGCTTAAGCCCGATGTACATGCGCCCGGTATTTTGCGAGCCGCCTCCGGTATAAGCTGCCACCGTATCGACGTTGGGGTCGTTCTGCACAATGCGCGCCAGTTCCTGGGTCTTGGCCTTCATCGCCGCGAATGAGATGTCCTGGTCCCCCACGATCGTACCCATGAGGCGCCCGATGTCTTGCTGCGGGAAAAATCCTTTCGGTATGTAGATAAACAGCCACACATTGACGGCTAGCGTGATGAGGGTGACAGCCAGAATGAATCTCTGATGGCGCAGGACCCACTCCAGCGAGATGCGATAGCCGTGACTCATGCGGTCGAAGGCGCGTTCGCTGACGCGGTACCATGCCCCGTGCAATTGGCGATCATGCGGCTTCAGAAATCTCGCGCACAGCATCGGTGTGGTGGTGAGAGAGGCAACCAACGAAATCGCGATGGCGGCGCTGATCGCGACGGCAAACTCATGAAACAGCCGTCCCACGATTCCATTCATCAGCCAGATGGGAATAAAGACTGCCATCAGAGACACGCTCATGGAAAGAACCGTGAAGCCGATCTCGCGCGAACCCAGGACAGCGGCGTCATAGGGAGCGAGCCCCGCTTCCACATGGCGCATGACGTTTTCAATGACCACGATGGCGTCGTCCACCACAAAGCCGGTCGAAATGGTGAGCGCCATGAGCGACAGGTTGTCAAGCGAGTAGCCGCCGAGATAGAGGACGGCGAAGGTGCCGGCGATGGAGAGCGGCACGGCGATACCCGGTATCAGCGTGGCGCGCACCTCGCGCAAGAACGCAAACACCACCAGCACAACCAGCAAGACCGCGATGCAGAGTGTGATCTCGACGTCGAGCACTGAAGCGCGTACCGTCACGGTCCGGTCGTGTTCGATCTCGAGATCAATGGCCGCCGGCAGCGAAGCCTTCAGAAAGGGTAGGGCGGCCTTGGCCCGGTCCACCGTGTCAATAATGTTCGCCCCGGGCTGCCGAAAGATGAACACCAGCACACTGGGCTTGCCGTTGAAGCTGCCGTAGTTGTACAGGTCGGAGTAAGAGTCCTCGACCTTGGCGACATCTTTCAGGCGCACCGGGCTGCCATTGCGATAGGTGATGATCAGCGAGCGGTAGTCTTTCGCCTTCTTAAGCTGGTCGTTGTCGGTGATCAGCCACCGGCGACTACGATTCTGCAGCTCTCCCTTAGCGAGGTTGGAGTTCTCGGCGGCAATGGCACTCCGGATTGCCTCCAGGCCTAAACCCATGTTGTCGAGACTGGTGGGATTGGCTTCGATGCGTACCGCCGGCTGCGACGAGCCTCCGATAAACACTTGGCCGATGCCGGGGATCTGCGACAGCTTCTGTGCGATGACGGAATCGGCGGCGTCATAGATCTGGTCCTGCGTGAGCGCGTCCGAAGTCAGCGCCAGAATCAGGATCGGCGAGTCAGCGGGATTCACCTTGCGGTACCAGGGATTGGTCGGCAGATCGGATGGTAGATAGGCGCGAGCGGCGTTAATCGCGGCTTCCACATCACGTGCGGCGCCATTGATATCGCGATTCAGGTCAAATTGCAGGATGACATTCGTGCTCCCGAGCTGGCTCACCGAGGTCATCTCGTTGACTCCGGCGATCCTTCCGAATTGCCGCTCAAGTGGGGTTGCCACGGCCGAAGCCATGGTTTCCGGGCTGGCGCCCGGCAGCGAGGCTGACACCGAAATAACGGGAAAATCAACTTCCGGAAGGGGCGAGACCGGCAGGTTCAGGAACGCCAGCGCACCCGCCAGCAACAAGGCAATCGTCAGCAGGGTGGTAGCGGCCGGACGCTCAATGGCTTGGGTAGAAACGCACACCGTGAAATTCCGGAAGGCCTGCGGATATCATCAGGTGCGATCGATTTCCGAAAACCGGAAGCTGTGAGAGGCGCATTTCGCCCAGCGTTTGTGGTCGACTCGCATCCTTGACTCTCCACCAATCTATATCGTACTACGATGTTACTGAGCAGCCGGGCAGGCTTGCCGGATGTCCGCCCGTAACGAAAATTCGGGACCGTCCGCCAACTCACCTTCGACCTGTGGGAGAACAGGGACGGGCAGCCCAAGACGGGCAACTGTGACGAACACCAAATCCAACGTGCTGAGAGGAGTTTGAGTTGGCGAAAAGCTGTGATACAGTGCGCCCAACAACAGCTTTGTCATAGTCTGTCTCGCAGGAGGTTGCCCTTGGCAGTTACCATTTCCGGTCTGTCGAAGACCTATCCCAACGGCGTCCAGGCCCTGAAAAATGTTTCTCTCTCCATCGGAAACATCATGTTTGGGCTGCTCGGACCCAATGGCGCCGGCAAAAGCACGCTGATGCGTACGGTCGCGACCCTTCAGGAACCCGACTCCGGATCCATCCACGTCGATGATCTCGATGTACTGGCGCAGAAAAATGAGGTCCGCGAGATACTCGGCTACCTCCCGCAGGAGTTCGGCGTTTACCCCAAGATATCGGCGCTCGACATGCTGCAACACTTGGCCGTGATGAAGGGCGTTACCTCGCCAAGAGAGCGCAAGGAGATGGTGGATGCCATCCTGCAACAGACCAATCTCTGGGAAGTGAGGAAAAAGGCGCTCAGCACGTTTTCCGGTGGCATGAAGCAGCGCTTCGGCATTGCCCAGGCACTGCTTGCCAATCCCCGGCTCATCATCGTGGACGAGCCCACCGCCGGGCTGGATCCCGCCGAGCGCAATCGTTTTCTCAACCTGCTCAGTTCCATCGGCCGCGAGGTCACGGTGATCCTCTCCACACATATTGTTGACGACGTCCGCGAGCTTTGCCCGCGCATGGCCATCATCGCCAATGGCGAACTGCTGCTGGAAGGCGCACCCGGCGATACACTGGCCGCCCTCAACGGCAAGGTCTGGAGCAAGGTAGTCAGCAGCGACGATGAACTCAAAGCCCTGGAATCGCAGATGCACGTCATTTCCACGCACCTGATCGCCGGCCAGCACGAGGTCCGCGTCTATTGCGACAGCAGCCCAGGCGAAGGATTTCAGCCGGTCGACTCGGAGTTGGAAGACGTGTACTTCCTGAATCTTTCCCGGCAGGCCAAGAACTGAGACGAGTGAATCGCCATGCGAATGTTCTGGGAATTCTTCTCATTCGAAGTTAGGTTGCGGCGCAAGAGTATCTCCACCTATATCTACTTCCTTGTGTGGTTCGCTTTCTATTTTCTGTGCATCGCGTCGGAGAACTTCGGCCCAGTGGCTAATGCCAATGGCAAGGTTCTGCTGAACGGCCCTTACGCCAATACGGTCTACGCTACCGGCGCCAGCATCTTCGGCATCATCATCATCGCCGCCATCTTCGGCACCTCAATCCTCCGCGACTTCCAACGCGACACTTACCAGATGCTGTTCACTAAACCCATTCCCAAGTTCGCCTATCTTGGGGGGCGTTGGGCAGGGTCTCTGGTCGTTACGATCTTTGTCTTTTCCGGATGCTTGCTCGGCGAATACGCCGGCACCTTCGCTCCCTGGGCCGACCATTCGCGCATCGGCCCGAACCACCTTTCGTGGTACCTGCAGCCCTTCCTCTCGATCACGGTCGTGCAGATCTTTTTTCTGGGTTCGCTTTTCTTCGCGGTGGCGGCGCTGTCGCGGAAGATCTTCGTGGTCTATGTGCAGGGCGCCGCGCTGTTCATGATTTACCTTATCGGGCTCACAGTTTTCGGGGCCACGCGATCGCTGGAGCGCTTCTGGTCGGGCATCTTCGATCCTATCGGTTTTATCTATCTGGACGACATCACGCGCTACTGGACGGTAGTCGAGCGCAACACGCTTCTGCTGAGCTGGTCGCCGAATGTGGGCTCGGGAGTCTTCTTCTACAACCGCCTGCTCTGGCTTTCGGTCGGCTGCCTCTCATTGGTGGCAATGTGGGCGTTGTTCCCGATGTCGGTGGAGGCGCTGACCGCGGTCTCCCAAGGACGTCGCGCCGCCAAGGCAAAGAAACAGGACGAACTGGAGTTGCGGCCCGTGCGCTCGCTGGTGAGCACGCGCCTTCCCCGGGTGCACCGCGTTTTTTCTCCGTCCACCACCTGGGCGCAATTTCTCTCGCTATCGCGCTTGCGGATTTACATCATCCTGCACGAGATACCTTTCTGGGCGATCACCGGGCTGATGATCGTGTTCGCTGTTAACAATGGTTACTTTGCTGGAAAGGTCGCGGAGGTTGACGTCTGGCCGGTGACCTACCTGATGCTTCAGGCGGTAGAAGGCGGCGCAACTCTGTTCCTCTACATTGTCGCCGCTCTGTACGCTGCCGAGCTCATCTGGCGCGAGCGCGACGTGCACTTCGACGGCATCCATGACGCACTGCCGATGGGAGAAACGATCGATTGGATCTCCAAGCTCGTCGCTATCGCGTTTGTGGAAGTGGTTTTGCTCCTGGTGACGATGCTCTGCGGCATTTTGATGCAGACCATCGCCGGCTATTACCATTACGAGCTTCTGCAATACTTCAAAGAATTATATATCGTCACCTTCCCCCAGGTTATGGTGTTTGCCTTCCTTGCTCTGTTCGTACAGACCATGGTCAGCAATAAGTTCGTCGGGCACGGCATTGTCATTGGGGTCGTCGTTATTGTTCCGATTCTTTTCAATTTCGGTTGGGAGAATACTCTCTACCTTTTCGGCAACACTCCGCCTTACATCTACAGCGATATGAATGGCTATGGCCACTTCGTACCGGCGTTGTTCTGGTCCATTACTTACTGGCTCGCCATTTCGGCATTTCTTGGGGTTATCTCCATCGCGTGGACACGGCGCGGTGCGGAAGATAGTTGGACCGCCCGACGGCGCATGGCGAACTCGCGCATGCCGCGACTAATACCAGCCGCGGTCTTTTGCCTGGTGATCGGTCTCGGCAGTGGAGTCTGGTATTACTACAACGCCCACGTCCTGAATGAATACCTGAATGCCAAGCAACGACGGCAGATTCAGGCCAACTATGAGCGGAACTACAAGAAGTATGAGAATCTACTACAGCCCAAGGTAATTGCTGTCGACACTCGCATCGATATCGACCCCGCTCACCGCTCGTTTTCAGGCTGGGGACACTACACACTGCGGAACAAAACTTCCCAGCCCATCTCCGAAATCCACATCACCGACCAGATGCAGTCTGTCTCGAACATCAAGTTCGATCGGCCGTTCCATCGCGTCAGCTCCGGCCCGCGCGATATTTACACCATCTACCAACTGGAACAGCCACTGGCGCCCGGCGATGAGTTGCAGATGACCTTCAACACCGGCTACCAGTCGCACGGTTTCCGCGACGGCAATGAAAAAGCCGAGCTTGCCTATAACGGAACATTCTTCGATTCCAGCTACTTTCCCGAGATTGGCTATGATCGAAACCTCGAGCTTGACGATCCGCGCCGCCGCAGGGAAGAGCATCTCGGCCCGCTGGAGGAGATGGCTCCGCGCGGCGATCCAACCGAGTCTCTGTACAACATTCTCTTCAAGCAGTCGGACTGGGTTACCTATCACACCATCGTCAGCACTTCCGGAGACCAGATGGCCATCGCCCCGGGCTATCTTCAGCGCCAGTGGCAAGAGGGTGGACGCAACTGTTTCGAGTACAGCATGGGGTCAACCAGCATTCTCGATTTCTTTGCCTACATTTCTGCCCGCTACGACGTGAGGCGAGAGAATTACAAAGGCACGAATCTCGAGGTGTACTACACGCCCGGCCATGAATACGACCTTGATGACATGCTCGCCTCATCCAAAGCCGGTCTTGACTACTACCAGGCTAACTACAGTCCTTACCAGTTCGCACAGTTCCGCATCATGGAATTTCCGCGCTACCGTACGTTCGCCCAGTCCTTTCCCAATACCGTGCCATATTCCGAGAGTATCGGCTTCATCGGTCGCGTGGTAAAGAAGAACGATATCGACTTCACCTACTTTGTAACGGCGCACGAACTCGGGCACCAATGGTGGGCGCATCAGTTGATCGGGGCGAACGTGCAGGGTTCCAACATGATGGCGGAAACCCTGGCTGAATATTCGGCACTGATGGTGATGCAAAAGAAGTACGGTAAAGACAACATGCACAGGTTCCTGCGCCATGAACTCGATACCTATCTGCGGGGCCGCGGCGGCGAGGTCCGCCACGAGCCGCCGTTGGCGCTGGTCCAGCGCGAGCCTTATGTCTGGTATCAAAAGGGCGGTCAGATCATGTACACCCTGGCTGACTATATTGGCGAAGATAAAGTTGATGCCGCCCTGCATAATTTCCTGATGCAATACCGCTACGCCAATGCTACCAACTCTCAGACAATGCCTTACCCGGACACGCGCATGCTGGAGGCAGCCCTTCGCGCCCAGACTCCACCGGAGCTGCAATACCTGATTACGGACGGCTTCGACTCCATCGTCCTCTACGACAACAAGGCCGTGAGTGCAACGGTCACTCCGACGGCCGACCACAAATACAAGGTCACGCTGGTCACGCAGGCACGCAAAGTCAAAGCCGATGGCAACGGCAACGAAACGCCGATGCCGCTCAACGACTACATCGAGATCGGAGTCTTCAAAGGCAAGAAGGATGAAGAGCAGCCACTCTATCTCAAGAAGGTGAAGTTTACACAAGAGCAGAATACTTTCGAGATTGTTGTCGATGAGATGCCTACGCGGGCAGGCATCGATCCCTATAACAAACTGGTGGACCGTATCGCAGACGACAACATGATTGACGTCGCTCACTAGCGGCGTCTGCGTCTGGACAGCCAGCACCGCGGGGGGACACCGGTGCTGCGTACTCCCGGCTTGGGCTGTATTTGTGGAACTCCGGATCCGACTTAGACGAAAATAGTTCAGGGTGACAGCTGAGTGACCGACCCACCTTAAGCCGGACTTGTTAGCCGGCGGCATGGTGCAGACGACTGACTACGAACGCGCGCATGTGGTTTCCTCTGATTTCCTTTGCCGCCCGCGATGAGTTTGGGCGTGGCAGAGGGCTTGGCTTGGTTTTCGTTCTCATCCTGCTGTTGTTCTGTTCTCACGTCTGCCGGGGCCAGGCGCGGACTGTGCCTGCCGCGGTCCGAACTATCCAGGGAGTAGTGAAATCCGGCAAAATCCCCGTCCCCGGCGCAACGGTGACGGCCTCCAATCGTGCTACTGGGCAGAAGGTGGTTGGATGGACGCAGCCCGACGGTAGCTACAAGCTTGCGCTGCCGGGCGATGGCGAGTATGTGGTACGGGCGCAGATGGCGGCCTTCGCCACGGCCATGTCGCGCGTGACCGTCGGTCCCTCCAATCAGAATCCCCATGTCGATCTCGAATTGGCCCTTCTTTCTCGCGCCGAAGCAGGGCCGGGCAATACGCAAGGCAGATTGGGCGGCAATGGCGCAGGCAATCGTGGATTTCAGTCGCTGTCCGTTATCCAGGGTGAAGGCGGGAGCGATCAGGGTGTGAACGGCGCCGATTCGGTTGCGCCTTCGGGTATGCCAGTTCCGGGCGTGCCGCCAACCATCGCAACCGAATCCGTGGCAGTTACGGGAACTAACTCCCCGACGCTGGCCGGAATGACCCCCGACGAGTTGCGCGCGCGCTTCGGCGACAATCCGCTCGGAGGTAACCCTGGCGCCGGTGGCGGGCCGCCGGGCGGTGGCGGATTTGGCGGACGAGGAGGCTTCGGTGGACGCGGCGGCAGTGGCGGGGGGAGATTTGGCGGCCGTGGATCCAGCAACCAGATCCACGGCACTGTCTATTATTCCGCCAATGATGCCGCGCTGAACGCCGCGCCGTTTTCGTTGACCGGGGAACCTTCGCCCAATCCGGCCTATTTGCAGCAGCGGTTTGGAGCGGCAGCCGGCGGGCCGCTGATCATTCCCCACATTTATAACGGCGCAAAAACATTTTTCTTTTTTCACTACAACGGCACGCTGGGGGATATTCCGTATAGCTACTACTCAACGGTCCCTACGCTGGCCGAGCGCGGCGGCAATTTCTCGCAGGCGCTGGTGAACGGCAAGCCGGTCCAGATATTCGATCCCGCGACCGGCATGCCTTTCGCGAACGGCATTATTCCGGCGAACATGATCAGTCCCGCGGCTGCAGGTTTGCTCAACTACATTCCGCTGCCTAACCTCCCGGGAACGACGCAGAACTTCCGCTTTGTTACCGCGGCCAAGAACGACAGCAACGACCTGAATATTCGTCTGAATCAGGCGCTGGGCGCAGCGTCGAGCCAGCGCGGCCCAGGACGTTTCCGTGGTCCGCAGAACAACCTGACCTTCGGCTTCCACTACCACGAGGCCGACCAGACGCTTATCAATTCCTTTCCTACTGTCGGCGGTCAGACGATGGCCCATGGCTACGATGCACCGGTTGGCTATATCCGTAGCTTCGGACGCCTGGTCAATACATTCCGCGTTGAGTACAACTTGAGCCAGATCGAGACGCAAAACCTGTACGCCTTCAATACCGACGTCACCGGCGACCTCGGCATCAATGGCGTTTCGCAGAACCCGGCAAACTGGGGGCTACCCAATCTGTCCTTCACGAATTTCGGCAGCCTCAGCGATACGCTGCCGGTTGACAATCGCGATCAAACCGTCACCCTTACCGACCAGATGCTTTATCCGCATGGCAAGCACACGCTGCGCTGGGGCGGGGATTTTCGCCGCATCGAAATCAACACCCGTACGGCAAGCAATCCGCGCGGCAGTTTTGTCTTCACGGGACTGAACACCTCGGAAATCCTGAATGGCGCCCCCGTTGCGGGCACCGGCTTCGACTTCGCCGATTTCCTGCTGGGGCTCCCACAACAAACCTCCGTGCAGTACGGCACCAATGCCTCCGGCTACCATTTCCGCGGCAATTCCTGGGACCTTTATGCGCAGGACGAGTGGCGTATGCGCGGCAATCTGAGCTTCAATATTGGGTTGCGATACGAATATGTGTCGCCCTACAGCGAGACCGCCAATCAGTTGGTGAATCTCGACATCGCCCCGGGTCTCGCCGCCGTAGCGCCGGTCTTTCCGGGTCAGGTTGGACCACTGACGGGAACGTCCTATCCGATCACGCTGGTGAATCCCGACCACCACGCCTTTGCGCCGCGGGTCGGCGTTGCCTGGAAGTGGTACGCCAACACAGTTCTGCGCGCCGGTTATGGAATCAACTACAACACCACGGCTTACGCGAACATCGCGCAGGACCTGGCTTTCCAGCCGCCGTTCTCGTTCACGCAGACCAATGTGGAATCGTTGAGCAATCATCTGACACTGCAAAATGGTTTTCCTATTCCGCCGGTGAACACCATCACCAACAACTACGCAGTGAATGTGAATTATCCGCTCGGCTACGTACAGATCTGGAACCTGGACCTTCAGCAGACCATCACCCCGACGCTGGTGCTAAATCTGGATTACACGGGAACCAAAGGCACGCATCTAGACCTGCTGGACGCGCCCAATCGCACGCCGCTGGGGCTGTTCAATCCCGCTGTGCCCGCGTTCTACTATGAAGATGCGGTTGCCGATTCGAACGCGAACGCGGGGACGGTGCGCGTGCGCAAGCGGCTGGCGCACGGCATTTCGCTGGGCGGTACCTATACGTGGTCGAAGTCGCTCGACGATGCTTCCACGATTGGCGCCGGTTCGGCGTTGGTTAGCCCGAATGGGACGGTGACGGGTCAGACGCTGGTAGCGCAGAATCCGCTCAACCTGAAAGCCGAATACGGGCTTTCCAGTTTCGATCAGCGCCACAAGTTCACCGGTGATTACCTATGGGAGCTGCCGTTCGGGCATGAGAAGCGCTGGCTTTCCAATGCGGGTATTGCGCGCGATTTTCTGGGCGACTGGCAGTGGAGTGGCAGTTGGACAATTGCCTCGGGGTTTCCCTTCACGCCACGTGTGCTGGGCGAGTTCGGCAACGTCAATAGCGGAGTGAACGGAACTCTGCGGCCGGACCTGACGGGCGAGCCCATTAGCCTGTCGAACCCGACGATCGCGGAGTGGTTTAATACGGCGGCGTTTGTAATTCCGCCGTTAGGACAGTACGGTAATGCCGGCCGCAACAGCATCGAAGGACCAGGAGAGGTGGTTTTCGACATGGCGATGACCAAAGTCTTCCCGCTTAAGGAGTCGCGCTTCTTCGAAGTGCGGGCCTCGGCAACCAACGTCTTCAACCACCCGCAGTGCACTGCCATCGATACGGTCGTGAACTCACCGACTTTTGGCAGAGTCATATCGGTGGGCGCGATGCGCGCGCTGTTGATGACCGCCAGGTTCAGATTTTAGGAATGATTTGAAGAGGCACGGCTTCAGCCGTGCCCCTAGAGTTCAACTTTATGTTTGTCATCCCGAGCGTAGTGAGGTGGTTCGCGCAGCGAACGACCTCACGGAGTGGAGGGACCTGCTGTTGGCGCGCAGGGGAATAACGCTTCGGGCAAACAGCAGGTCCCTCCGCTCCGCGTCCGCCCGTCCGCAAAAGATGCGGGTGGAGAAAGGCGGACGCTCCGGTCGGGATGACAATCTCGGTTAAACAATCGTTCGGCACGCCTGAAAGGCGTGTCCTTTTAAAGTTAAGTTAAAGAGAATCAGGATGACCGGACGCAGAAGATTCATCACGAAGCTCATGGCGACCGCGCTGGCCGGTGCTCTGTTGTGTCCGAATTTCGCCGCCACGCAAGAGACGGAATACACCTTCAAAGCGAAATCGGAGCTGGTGTTGGTGAATGTCTCGGTTCGCGACCGCAATGGCAATCTCGTTCGCGACTTGAAGCCCGAAGACTTTACCATCCTCGAAGACAACAAGCCGCAGAAGGTGGCGACCTTCGATATTGAGAACACGCAGAATGCCCCGTCGGTCGAGACCGCGACGGAGCAGGTAAATCTGTTGAGTGTCACGCCGAAAAAGGCCACCGCTGTCCCGGAAGACACGCTGCTTTCCAAGCAGGCGCAGGCCATCAAGGACCGGCGGCTGATTATTCTGTTCTTCGACCTGTCAGCGATGCAACCGGATGAGATCGAACGATCGGCGCAGGCAGCACAAAACTATATTGACAAGCAAATGCAGCCGGCGGACCTGGTCGCGGTTGTGTCGCTGGGCAGCAGCATTACGCTGAACCAGGATTTCACCTCCGATCGGGCTCTTCTAAAGAAGGCGCTGGGGAGCTTCAATCTCGGCGCGGGAGCGGGTTTCGAGGAAGGCAGCGCCGGCACCACCGAGGGCACTCCCGATAACGCCAACTCCTTTACGGCGGACGATACCGAATACAACATCTTCAACACCGACCGTCGGCTGGAGGCGCTGCGTACGGTGGCGCAGCAGGTCGCCTGCGTTCCGCAGCAGAAAGCGCTCATTTATTTCTCCAGCGGCATGGATCGCACCGGAATCGAGAACGAGTCCGAGCTGCGCGCGGCCACTAATGCCGCAGTGCTGGCGAACATGGCCATCTACACCATGGACATTCGCGGCTTGCAAGCCCTGCCTCCTGGCGGCGCTGCGCAAAACGCCAGCTTGCGCGGCATCTCGCCCTACAACGGGGCGTCCACCCTCAACGATTTGAACTCGAACTTCACCACGCAGGAGACGTTGGTGTCGTTGTCGGTCGATACGGGCGGCCGTGCCTATCTCGACTCGAACGATTTCACGCGTGTCTTCCGCGGCGTCCAGCAGGACATGGAGATGTATTACTTGCTGGGCTATCACAGCACCAATAACGCGCGTGACGGAAAATTCCGCCGCATCACGGTGCGGGTGAACCGGCCCGGTGTGAAGCTGGAATATCGCAAAGGCTACTACGCCGCGGCCGACTTCAAGCACTCCAACAAGGAAGACCGCGAACGTCAGCTTCAGGAAGAGCTGGCCTCCGACCTGCCCAGCACCGATCTGCCACTGTATCTGGCTACGGGATATTTTCGGCTGGCCGATAACCGATACTATGTTCCAATTTCGCTCATTGTTCCCGGCTCGGCCATCCCTTTCAGCCGCAATCGCGATCAGGACAAGGCAACGCTGGACGTGCTCGGCCTGATCACCAACGAGAAGAACTTTCCAGCGGGCGGCATCCGGGATACGGTGAAGCTCGCGGTCGATGCGGCCAACGAGGTGCAGCGAAAGAACGTTCAGTACGACAATGGACTTGTTCTTGCTCCCGGGGCCTATCACCTAAAGATTGTCGTGCGCGAAAACGAAAACGGGCAGATGGGAGCGTTCGAGACCGACTTTGCTATTCCCGATCTCAAGTCCACGCCGCTCAAAATGAGCTCCATTGTGATGGCCAGCCAGCTCCAGCCGGCCGGCAAACACGAAGATCCCAACGATCCGCTGGTGCGTAATGGCTCGCACATCGTGCCTAGCGTGACTCGCGTCTTCTCCAGCGGCCAGCATCTGTACCTGTACTATGAGGTCTATGATCCGGCACGAAATCGAAACAGTTCCGAAAACCCTGCGGCAGACCGGAAACGCCCGGGCGGCAGCCAGACCAGCGCCGAGTCAAAAAATTCCATCCGGCTGCTAAGTAATGTCGCGTTTTTCAAGGGCGACGTAAAAGCGTACGAGACCTCGCTGACGGAAATCCACGAGATTGCCATTCCTAATCGCCACGCAGCCGTATTCCAACTCGACGTGCCGCTTTCGGAGCTGAAGCCGGGCTTCTACACCTGCCAAATCAATGTTATCGACGACGCGGCCGGCCACTTCGTATTTCCCCGGCTCGCCATGTTGCTGCGGCAATAAGGGGTGGAATCGGAGCTTCGGTCCACTCCGCACGAAATAAAAGCCGGAGCT
>Ga0335079_10001534_pt1 | contig 26362 bp, 20 predicted proteins | sample Lox_Sample_33_FD_206719 | JGI IMG/M metagenome (GOLD analysis project Ga0335079, IMG submission 206719) | Soil microbial communities from Loxahatchee National Wildlife Refuge, Florida, United States - Lox_Sample_3.3 | ecosystem: Environmental > Terrestrial > Soil > Wetlands | place: USA...
GCCGACGCGCTCGTCATCTTCGGAATAACCGGGGACCTGGCCAGGAAACAGACGTTCCGCTCGCTCTACCGGCTAGAGCGCCGCGGATTGCTGGGCATCCCGGTGCTCGGTGTCGCGCACGACGACATGACCGACGAGGAGCTTCGCAGCCGTGCACGCGAATCGATCGAGCAGGACGGCGAGGACATCGACGACGCGGTGTTCGACCGGTTCGCCGGACAGCTGACTTACGTCGGCGGCGACTTCGACGCCGAGCAGACGTATTCGAACGTGGCCCGGGCGCTCGGCGATCACCACAACCCGACGTTCTACCTCGAGACTCCGCCCTCCTTGTTCGCCACCGTGGTCGAGGGTCTCGCCAAGGCGAACCTGGTGTCCAGCGGACAGCGGGTCGCCGTCGAGAAGCCGTTCGGCAACGATCTGCAATCGTCGCGCGAGCTCGCGGCCGAGTTGCACCGCTACCTCGACGAGTCACAGATCTATCGGATCGACCATTTCCTCGGGAAGATGGGACTCGAGGAGATCCTCTACCTGCGGTTCGCGAACACCATGCTCGAGCCGATCTGGAACCGCAACTACCTCGCCTGCGTGCAGATCACGATGGCCGAGAACTTCGGGGTCGAAGATCGCGGCCACTTCTACGACCCCGTGGGCGCGCTCCGGGACGTGGTCGTCAACCACCTACTGCAGTTGCTCGCGACGGCCGCGATGGAACCGCCCTGGGGTCGCGATCCCGACACACTCAAGGAAGCCAAGGTCGCCGTGCTCAAGGCGACGCGGGACGCCGACCCCGGACACTATGTGCGCGGCCAGTACGACGGATACCGCGACACCGCCGGCGTCGCGCCCGATTCCACCACCGAGACATACGCCTCGCTCCGGCTCGAGGTCGAGAACTGGCGCTGGGAAGGGGTGCCGTTCTTCATCCGCACCGGCAAGCACCTCGCGGTCCGCCAGACCGAGCTCCGGCTGCTGTTCCGCCATCCCCCCCGCCTTCACTTCGTCGCGGCCGGACACCGCGCGCCCCAGCCGAACCAGATCGTGTTCAAGATCGATCCTTCGACCGGAATCAGGATGGCCCTCGACGCCCAGCGCGCCGACGGACCCGGGGCGGGCGAGATCGAGTTCGACGTGGAGTTCGCGGAGGAGGGCGGCGAGGGGCCGACGCCGTACGAGGTTCTGCTGCAGGCGGCCATCGTCGGCGACAGCACGCACTTCACGCGCCAGGACAGCGTCGAGGCGAGTTGGCGGATCGTGCAGCCACTGCTCGACTCGCCGCCGGCGGTCCTCCCCTACGCGCAGGGCTCGTGGGGCCCCGAGCAGGCCGGCCGGCTGGTCGCCGGCTACGGAGGCTGGCACGGCCCCTGGGTGCCCGACGCCTAGGGTCCGCGGGGTTAGTGGCGGTTCCTTAGAGCAGCAGGTTGAGCGGCTGCTCGAGGAGCTGGCGAACCCGCGAGAGGAACTCCGCCGCAGGAGCGCCGTAGAGGATGCGGTGGTCGCAGGTGAGCACGATGCTCATCCGCGTGCCGGGGACGACCTTCCCGTCCCGGACGACCGGGACCTCGCGGAGCTCGCCGACCGCGAGGATCGCCGCCTGCGGTGGGTTGATGATCGCGGCGAAGTCGGTCACGCCGTACATCCCGAGGTTCGACACCGTGAACGTGCCGCCCGAGAGCTCGGCCGGCGTGATCTGGCGCGACCGGACGCGCTCGGCGAGCGTGCGCGCCTCCCGTGCGATATCGAGCAGCGGTTTGCGGTCGGCGTCGAACACGGTGGGGACGATCAGGCTGTCGTCGGCGGCGACAGCGATGCCGACATTGACGCGCTGGTAGACCTCGAACGCGCCGTCGCGATAGGCGGCGTTGGCGCGCGGATGCTCGCGGAGCGCGAGCGCGCACGCCTTGACCACCATGTCGTTGTAGGAAGGCACCGTGTCGCCGGAGCGCCCGGCCTCGCGCAACTGGGCCCGGAACCCGACTGCCTGCTCCATGTCGACCTCGGCGTGGAGGGTGAAGTCGGGGATCGTCGCCTTCGCTTCCGCCATCCGCTGGGCGATCTGGACCTGGACGCGGGAGGGCTCGACGGTCGTGACGACACCCTTGGCGCCGCGCGCGGGCTCCCGCTTCGGCACATCGGCTTTCACGATCCGCCCGCCGGGACCGGATCCGGTGAGCCCACGCAGGTCGATCTGCGAGTCGCGGGCGATCCGCCGGGCCAGTGGCGACGCCTTCACCCGGTCGGATCCGTTGTCGGTCTCGGGTGCCTTGCCCGCGGCGGCGGTTACCGGCGCGGCGGGAGCGGCCTGAGCGGGCACCGGAGATCCGGGCCGCGGCTCGGATGACTCCCCGATCGTCGCGATCACCCGCCCGAGCGCCACCGTCTCCCCCTCGCCGGCGAGGATCCGCAGCGTCCCGTCGGCGTCCGCGTCGAACGTGACCGTCGCCTTGTCGGTCTCGACCTCTGCGATCGGCTCGCCCTTCGACACCACCTCACCGTCGCTCTTCAGCCAGCGAACGATCGTCCCCTCCTCCATCGAGTCCGACAGTCGCGGCATCACGACCTCGGTCATGTCAGCTCACCGCGATCCCTGCACGCGCGCGGACGGCCGAGGCGATCGCATCAGCGCCAGGGATGAACGCGTCCTCGAGCGTCGGACTGTATGGGATCGGCAGCTCGGCGGTGGCAAGCAGCCACGCGTCGTCGATGTCGTGGAGCCCGTGCTCGGCGACCATCCCGAGCAGGCCCGAGCCCCAGCCCCCAGTCGCCGGCCCCTCCTCGACGGCGAGCACCCGGTTGGTTCGCGCAACCGACTCGAGCACGGTGTCGAGATCGATCGGCCGGAGCGTGCGCAGGTCAACGACCTCGGCCTCCACGCCGTCACGCGCGAGCAACTCGGCCGCCTCGAGCGCGTCGGGCACGCCCTTGCCGGCGGACACGATCGTCACGTCCCTCCCGGATCGCGCGATCCGAGCGCGGCCGAGCGGGAGCACCTCGCCCGCGTCGGGCGCCGGTCCTTTGACCGAGTACAGCCGCTTATGCTCGAGGAAGATCACCGGGTTGTCGTCGCGGATCGCGGCCTTGAGCAACCCCTTGGCCTCGGCTGGCGACGAGGGAAACGCGATCTTCAGGCCGGGGACGCCCTGGAACCAGGTCGCGTGCGTCTGCGAGTGCATCGCCCCGAACCGCCCCCCGCCGCCGACCGCCGACCGGACGACCAGCGGGACGCTCCTCTGCTCCTTGGAGATGTACCAGTACTTCGCGGACTGGTTCACGAGCGAGTCCATCGCCAGACCCATGAAGTCGCCGAACATGATCTCGATAATCGGGCGCAGCCCGGAGACGGCCGCGCCGAACGCCGCGCCCGCGAGCGCGAGCTCGGAGATCGGCGTGTCGAACATGCGCGACTCGCCGAAGCGCTCCTGGATCCTCGGGGTGACCGCGAACACGCCGCCCTGTTCGGCGGCGACGTCCTCGCCGAAGAACACGACGAACTCGTCGCGCTCCATCTCCTCGATGATCGCCTCGCGGATCGCCTCCCGGAACTCCAACTCCCCGCTCACGGTGCGAACTCCGTCCCGCGCTCGGCGGCCGGATCGGGATATGGCGCCGCCAGCGCCGCCTGCACCGCGCGGTCCATACGGGCGCGCGTCGCCTCCTCGACCTCCACGATGTCGGCCTCGGATACGCCGAGTTCGACCAAACGGGCTCGCGCGATCGGGATCGGATCTCGCTCGAGCCACCGCTCGACCTCCTCCGGCGGGCGGTACTTCGCCGGGTCCGATTTCGAGTGGCCATGGTGGCGGTAGGTCTGGCACTCGAGCATCGTGGGCCCGCCACCCGAGCGAGCGCGGTGGACGGCCTCGAGCGCCGCCTCGCGCACGGCCCATAGGTCGTTGCCGTCGACGATCGTCGACGGGATGCCGAACACGGCAGCCCGCGCCGCGATGTCCTGGCCGGCGGTGACCTTGAGCATCGGGGTGAACTCGCCGTAGAAGTTGTTCTCGCACACGAACACCGCCGGGAGCGAGAACACCTTCGCGAAGTTCAGGCACTCGTGGAAGTACCCCTGATTGGTCGCGCCGTCGCCGAACATCGCGATCGCGACCCGGCCCTGGCCCTTGGCGGCGAGCGCCGCGCCGGTGGCGGCGGCGATGCTGCCGCCGACGATCCCGAAGCAGCCGACGAGTCCGTGCTCGACGTCGATCACGTTCATCGACCCGGCTCGTCCTCCGCACACGCCGGTGGCCCGCCCGAGCATCTCCGCGAGCAGCGCATCCGGGTCGGTGCCCTTGGCGAGGGCATGGCCGTGGCCGCGGTACGTGCCGGCGAGATAGTCGCCCGGCTCGAGCGCGGAGCACACGCCAACCGGCACTGCCTCCTGACCTGCCGAGAGGTGGGTCGTGCCGTGGACCTCGCCCGCCAGGAACAGTCGCTGCATCTCGGTCTCGAACAACCGGATCAGCAGCATCCCGCTGTAGCGGTCGAGGTACGCCGCCGGCGACTCGGTGCTGAGCGCGGCGTCGACCGTCACCGCGGCGCCCCCGCGCTCATGGTCACGCGGCGCGCTCCAGCCCGTCGGAAACGGGCGCGGCCTCGGACTCGAGCTCGAGCCCGGACGCCTTGGCCTCGAGCTCGATCAGCGCGGCGAAATCGACGTCTGTGTAGCCGTTGCCAACCAGTGCCTGCACGACCTGCTGCGCGGCCGACGCTACCGGCATCGCGACGCCGAGCTCGCGCGCCGCCTCGTGGCCGAGATCGAAGTCTTTCAGCAGGAGCTCGGGTGTGAACGTCGGCGTGAAGTCCAGGTTGACGTACGCGGGCGTCTTGTAGCGGGTGAAAGTCGAGCCGAGCACGCTGTTGTTCATGAACTCCATCAGGTCTGCGCGCGAGACGCCACCCTTCTCGGCCAGCACGAGGATCTCGGCAAGCGACTGCGCGATGATCCCGAGCATCAGGTTGTGACACACCTTGACCAGCCGGGCGTTGTCCCCGTCGCCGCAGTAGGTGACACCGCCGCCGGCCATGATCTCGAGGTATGGAAGCGCCGCGCGCTGCGCCTCCTCGGGACCTGAGGTGACCATCGTCAGCCGCCCGGCCTTAACGACCTTGGGGTTCCCGCTCACTGGGGCGGCGAGCAGCGCCGTACCACGCTTCTCAGCTTCGGCTCTGACTGCGGCCGAAGCCTCGGCGGAGATCGTGGTCGAGTCGACAATGACCGCCGGCGCCGGCCCCGATCCCGACAACAGACCGTCGTCCCCGATCAGGACCTGCTTGAAGTCGGCCGGGCCGGCGAGGGTCGTGAACACGATGTCGCGATCCCCGAGGTCGGCAGGCCGGTCGACGATCGTCGCGCCGAGTTGGGCCAGCGGTTCGGCCTTCGCGCGCGTGCGGTTGTAGACGGCGACGTCACAGCCCGCGTCGAGCAAGCGAGTCGCGAGTGCGACCCCCATCCGGCCGGCGCCCACCCAGCCGAGCCGCTTGTCATTCACGTTTCCATCCGGCATTCACTCAGCTCCTACCCGTTCCCGGTCTTGCTCATGCAAACGATTGCAAGCCTATCGGACTGTCGCTTGTGGCGTCAAGCACCAGGCCCCGGGCGCAAGGCCTCGCCCTGCAAACGATTGTAAAATCCCGCGTCACATGGGACTGCACACCTACGGGACGATGGCCGTCGACTGGGAGGAGCGCGTCCGCTTCGATCGCCTGCGCGAGGAGCGTCTTGCCCGGATCAGCCGATTGCTGGCGGAGTCCTCGCTCGGGGCGCTCTTGTGCTTCGACATGACGAACATCCGGTACATCACGGCGACCCACATCGGGACGTGGGCGCAAGACAAGCTGAACCGCTTCTGCCTGCTGCCCCAGAACGATGAGCCGATCATGTGGGACTTCGGTTCGGCCGCGCGCCACCACCAGCTCTACAACCCGTGGCTCGGCGACGGCCGGTCCCGCGCGGGCATCTCGACGTTGCGGGGCGCGATGTCGCCCGAGTCGGGACGGGCCGAGGACGTCGCCGACAAGATCGCCGTCGAGCTCGAGCAGCGCGGCCTCTTGAAGGAGCCCGTCGGCGTCGACGCCGTGGAGCTTCCCGTGCTGTTCGCGCTCCAGGCGCGCGGAATCGAGGTCGTCGACAGCCAGCAGCTCATGCAGCAGGCGCGCGTGATCAAGACCGTCGACGAGATCACGCTTCTCAACCAGGCATGCGCGATGGTCGACGCCGCCTACGAGGAGCTCTATCGCGCGATGAAGCCCGGGATGCGCGAGAACGAGTGCGTCGGGCTCGTCAACAAGGTCCTCTACGACATGGGGTCGGAGTTTGTCGAGGGCGTCAACGCGATCTCGGGCGAGCGCTGCAACCCACACCCGCACGTGTACACCGACCGCGCCCTCCGCCCGGGCGATCCGGCGTACTTCGACATCCTCCACAGCTTCATGGGCTACCGCACGTGTTACTACCGCACGTTCGCGGTGGCCAGCGCCTCGCCCGCGCTGGTCGACGCCTACAAGCGCTGCCGCTACTACCTCGACGCTGCGATCGACCTGATCCGCCCGGGTGCCACCACGGCCGAGGTGGTGAGCGTGTGGCCGCGCGCCGAGGAGTTCGGTTTCTCCGACGAGGAGGCGGCGTTCGCGCTCCAGTTCGGCCACGGGGTCGGGCTCTCGATCTGGGAGAAGCCGATCTTCAGCCGGCTGGTATCGCTCGACCATCCCGAGGAGATCCGCGAGGGCATGGTTTTCGCGCTCGAGACCTTCTGGCCCGCGAGTGACGGCTGGTCGGCGGCGCGGATCGAGGAGCAGCTGGTCGTGACCGCCGACGGCTGCGAGGTGATCACGCGCTTCCCTGCCGAGGATCTCGTCATCGCCGGCAAGCCCTACTACACGGCCGGCGGCTCGCTCCCGCTCGAGCGCGAAGTGACCTCAGAGCGCAACACCGTTCTGAATCACGACACGCAAGAAGCGATCCCAGCCGCCGACCGTGGGGCATCGCTGGCGCTGGATTAGGCGGGCGCCAGTTCCTCGATGACCTCGAACGATCCATCGAGTAGCACATCCGCGACGTGCTGCTCGACGCGATCGACCTGAGACTCGCGGCCCAACTCCGTCTGCGCCGCGCGCAGTTCCTCGAGCGAGCCGTCGAACAACCCGAAGGAGACGACCACATCCGGGTCCGACACGTCGCGGCAGTGGTAGACCTGTCTCCACTGTCGCAGCGCCTCGCTGTTGATGCCCGTCGGGTCCCACGCCTCCCTGAACTTCTCGTACGCGCCCGGCTTCAGACGGCGCGCTGTGAGCGTGCAGATCACGGCCGCGCCTCCAGGACCAGGTTGAACGGCGTTTCGGTCGCTCGCCGGAACCGGGTGAAGCCACCAGCGGTCACGACCTCGCGCAACCGCGCCTCGCCGGCCTGGGCGCCGAGCGCGAGCCCGACCTCCTGGTCGCGGGACGCCGGCGTGCATACGAGCGTCGAGGCGCCGTAGTACACGCGCCCGACGGGGTTGAGGTTGTCCTCGAGCCGGTCGCCGGCGAAGGGCTCGACGATCAGCCACGTCCCGTCCGCGGCGAGGCTCCGCCGGACGTGAGCGGCGGCGCCGATTGGGTCGCCCATGTCATGCAGGCAGTCGAACATGCACACCAGGTCGTAGTCGTCTCCTGGGTATTCCTTGGCGGCCGCCACCTCGAACCGGGCACTCCCGTTTAGCCCCTCGCGCGCCGCCGCCGCGCGCGCGTGGCCGATCGAGGCGTCGTGGTAGTCGAAGCCGACGAACTCCGAACGCGGGAACGCCTGCGCCATCAGGATCGTCGACGCACCGTGACCGCACCCAACGTCTGCCACGCGGGCCCCGGCTTCGAGCTTCTCCCGGACGCCATCGAGCGCCGGGATCCACGACGACACCAGGTTCGCCGCGTACCCGGGACGGAAGAACCGCTCGGTTCCGCTGAACAGATCGGCGTGGTGCTCGTGCCAGCCGACTCCATGCCGGCCGACGAACGCCGCCTCGATCTTCTCTTCGTCCTTGACGAGCGCGGTCGCGACCTGGAACGCGCCCGGCATGAACGCTGGGCTGCCCTCCTCTGCGAGCGCGAAAGACTGCTCGGGCGAGAGGAAGAACTGCTCGAGCGCCGGGTCGTAGCTGACGTAGCCGCCCGCGGCCTGGTTCGACAGCCATTCGCGCACGTAGCGCTCATCGGTCCCGGTCCGCACCGCGAGCTCCGCGGCCGTTACGGCACCGCCGTCGGCCATCGCCCGGTAGAGCCCGAGCCGATCGCCGATAACCACCAGCGCCGCGCTCAGCGCGGCGCCCAGGTCTCCTACGAACCGGCCGAGGAACTCATCGAGCCTGGCCTGATCGATCTCCTGCGTGGTGGTCGACATGGGTCATGCCTCGTCCCAGGTCTCGAGCACGGTCTGGTCGGTGATCACCCCGCCGTCGAGCTCGATCACGGTCGCGCACAGCACGTTGGTCCCGTCCGGGTACCGGCACGCCTGCGTGTAGGCGGCGCCGGAGTCGTCGAGCACACGGTGCTTGACCGTGTGGGTCATCTCGCGGCTGTACATGTCCTCGAGCCAGCCCTTGATCTCGTCGTGCGTGCGCATTACGCGTGGCGCGCCCGGCTGGGAGATCTTGTTCGCGATCGTGACGACCGCATCCGGCCCGTACATCGAGAGCTGCGTCGCCGCGTCGCGCTCCTCGGCCGCGCGGGTGAATCGATCCAGATCGAACGTGGTGGTGGTGCTCATGGCCCCCTCCTTTGTTATGGTTTTGCCTACCTACTAGTAGGTAGAGGATCCCGATGTGCGCAACCTACCTTCTAGTAGGTAAGCTGTCAAGCCCCGACATATAACGAATGGAGAAACAATGGCCGTCGCCCGCCCCAAGAGAGAGCCACCCCGAACGCCCGAGCGCATCCTCGACATCGCCGAGCGGCTGGTCCAGGTGCGCGGGTTCAACAACTTCAGCTACGCCGACATCGCCACCGAGATCGGAATCACCAAGGCCAGTCTCCACTACCACTTCCCGGGCAAGGCCGAGCTCGGCCAGGCGCTGATCACCCGCTACTCGGAGCGATTCTCGGAGGCGCTGGGGCAGATCGATCGTGAGTTGCCGGACGCTCGCGCCAAGCTCGAGGCCTACGCCAACCTGTATGCCGAGGTGCTGCGGGGCAAGCGCATGTGCATGTGCGGGATCCTCGCCGCCGAGTACCAGACGCTGCCCAAGCCGATGCGCACCGCAGTGATCGGCTTCTTCGACGAGAACCAGCGGTGGCTGGCGGGGGTCCTGACCGAGGGCCAGGCCGACGACACGCTGAAGTTCACGGGTGCCCCGGGGGACGTCGCCCAAGGGATCCTGAGCACGCTCGAGGGCGCAATGCTCGTGGCCAGGCCGTACGGCGATCTGACGCGATTCAACGCCGCCGCGGGCCAGTTGCTGGCGGGGTTGAGTGCGTGAGACTCGCCGGTCCGCGCCTCACGGCGGCCATCGGTTTCAGTCCAGACCTCGCAGCTCCCGCCACAGCTTCTCGGGCGTGAACGGTGGGTCCGGCGCCGGCCGCCCGAGCGCGTCGGCGATCGCGTTCGCGATCGCCGCAGGCGTTCCGATCGCGCCAGCTTCGCCGATCCCCTTGGCCCCCAACGGGTTGTTGGGCGACGGCGTCTGCACGAAATCCGACGCGATCGGCGGCACGCCGGCGGCACTGGGCAGGCTGTACTCGACGAACGACGCGTTTCGCAGCTGACCATCGCCGTCGTGTACGGCTTCCTCCATCAACACCGCCCCCAGTCCCTGCACCGCGCCGCCCACCACCTGTCCTTCGGCCAGCAGCGGGTTGACGATCGTGCCGGCGTCGTCGACCGCGGCGAGCCGCAGGACTTTCAGCGTGCCGGTCTCCCGGTCGATCTCGACCGCCGCCGCGTAGGCGCCTGAGCCGAACACGAGGTCAGACTCGAACCGCGCCTCCGCCTCGAGACCACCGGCGGCCGCGGCGGCCTCCGCCACGGTGACCGCGCCCGCCTGCTCGAGGATCTGATCTGCTGCGTGCACGAGCGCGGAGCCGCCGACCGCGACCGAGCGGCTGCCGAACGTGCCCACGCCCGGGGGCACCTCCGCCGTGTCGCCGAAGCGCATCTCGACGTCGTGGATGTCGACCCGCAGCCGGTCGGCGACGATCTGCGCGAACGTCGTGTCGTGCCCCTGGCCGTGCGGGGTCGCGCCGCTGCGGGCGATCACGCGCCCGTCCGGGAGCACCGTAATCCGTGCGCTCTCCCAGCTGCCCCCAGCGCGCTCGACGTACATCGCGACCCCGGTGCCGACCGCACGTCGCTCATCGCCGCAACGGTCCGCCTCGGCGCCCAGCAGCTCGAGCGCCCGATCGAGGCAGCGCTCGTAGTCGCCCGAGTCGTACGTCCAGCCCAGGGCGCTCCGGTGCGGGAAAGACCGGATCAGGTTGCGGCGGCGAAGCCCGGCCGGCTCGAGTCCGAGCTCGCGCGCCGCGGCGTCGACGGTGAGCTCGAGCACGTAGGCGGCCTCGGGTCGGCCGGCGCCCCGGTAAGGACCCGTCGGCACCTTGTCGGTGCGGGCGCCGGTGACCGTCACCTCGGCGGCGTCGATGTCGTACACGCCGGTCATCAGCATCGCGGTGGTATGCGGCGGGATCGCCGTGGTCGGCAGCAGGTACGCGCCCAGGTCGGCCAGGATGTCGGCGCGCACCGCGAGGATTCGGCCGCGGGCATCGAGCGCGAGCTCGACCGACGCTTCGACGCCCCGCCCCTGGTAGGCACCCAGGAAGTTCTCCACCCGGTCCTCGACCCACTTGAGCGGACGTCCCAGCTCCATCGCGGCGAGCGCGACCGTCACCGCTTCGACCGCGATCACGCCCTTGCTGCCGAAGGCGCCGCCTACATCGGGAACGACCACACGGATTCGCTCGCGCGGGCGGTACAGCGCGTGGGCGAGCTGGGACAGCGGCCGGTGGGGATCCTGGGCCGAGGCCCAGACAGTGAGCAGATCGTCGGCGTCGTCGTAGGCGGCCACCACGCCGCGCGGCTCGATCGGCGCCGCCACCAGCCGCGGCAGGCGGTAGCGGGCTTGCACCCGATGCGCGGCGGCGGCCAGCGCGGCCTCCACGCCGCCGGCGGTTCGCTCCCAGCGCATCAGTGTCTCCGGCGCGTCCCCCGGATCGACCACCGCGTCCCCCAGCTCATACTCGACCTCGACCCGCTCCGCGGCATCCACGGCGTGCGCTTGGGACTCCGCCACCACGGCCGCGACGGGCTGACCGACGTAGCGGACTGTATCCGCGGCCAGGATCGGGTGCGGCTGCTCCGCCACCTCGGCGCCCTCGGGCACCATTACAGGCAATGGTCGCGCCCGGCCGGTCAGGTCCCCGGCGGTGAACACGCGCAAGAGGCCGGGGGCGCTCGAAGGGACGCGCACGCCGACGATCCGCGCCCGGGCGTGATCGCTCCGCACGAACGCCACGTAGGCCAGTCCGGGCCTCGCGAGATCGTCGATGTAGCAGCCGGTCCCGCGCAGGAGTGGGAGATCCTCGCGCCGGCGGAGCGGCTGGCCGATCATCGAACCGACGCGAGCTGCTCAGCCATCCAGTCCGCCACCAGCGGCCGGTAGCGGTAGGGGATGTTGCTGCAAACGTGCGTGCCTTCCTCGTACAGCACGAATGTGCCGTTCGGCGTCTCGCGGGCTGCCCGCTCGGTCTGCCGCCACGGGATGATGCGATCGAGACCGCCGGTGATGTACAGCGCCGGCTGCGTCACCCGGCCGAGCACGCCGGACAGGTCGAGGGCGCCCGCCTTCTCTCGCCCATCGCGGGCGTCCGCTGCGCCTGACTTCACCGTGAACGCCTCGCGCGTGAGCGGCGGCAGCTGGTCCCACGCCTCGCCGAAGTTATACGCGCCGCTGATCCCGGCGACGGCGCGGATGCGGGGCTCGAACGCTGCGGCGCGCGGCGCGTAGTACCCGCCGAGGCTCACCCCAGCGGCGCCGACGCGATCGAGGTCGAGGTCGGTCCGCCCCGCGACCGCGTCCAGCATCGCCCCGACGGCGACCTCGTAGTCGTGGCGGATCGTCAGCCTGAACCCGGCCTCGCCCTGGCCGGGGCCGTCCATCGACAGGGTCGCCATCCCGCGCACGAGGAACGCGTTCTCCCAGTGGAAGAACTCCTCCTTGGTGGAGTCGAGTCCCGGGATCAGGACGACAAGCGGCGGGCGCTCGGCCCCGCTCGGCCGGCGCAGGTTGGCCGCGAGCGTGCCGTCGCCGAGAGCCGCCTCGATTCGCTCGGCGGTTGGGTCGAGAAACGAGTGGGCCTTGGCCAGCGCCCAGATCGCGCGTTCGGTCGCCGCTCGGTGCGCGGCGGCATCGAGGATCCACACGAACTTTCCGAAGTGCAGGCAAATAGCCGCGTGCAGGTAGGCCTCTCCGGCGCTCTGCGTCCGCCCTGCGCTCTCCGCATCCTCGGCGAGTTCGAGATGCTCGTCGGCGACCTCGGTCCAGGCATCGAGCCAGCCCTCCCAGCGGCCAACCCGGCCCGTGGTCCTCACGAAGTCGTTGTAGTCGACGCCCGCGGTGATGATGCGGGGCGCCCAGTGGTCGATCGCGGCCTGTACCCGCGGATCGGCCGCGGTCATTTCGCCGGCGCGCCGGGGTGCGTACGGTCCGATACAACGCCGCCGAGGTACAGGGCGCCGATCTCGGGGTGCTCGAGGATCTCCCGGCCCGTGCCGGCCAGCCGGACCCGGCCGTTCTCGAGTACCAGGCCGTGCGTGCTCAGCTTGAGCCCAGCGCGGGCGTTCTGTTCGACGAGCAGGATCGTTCGCCCCTGCTGGTTCATCAACCGGATCATGTGAAAGACGGTCTTCCGCGTCGGCGGATCGAGTCCAATCGACGGCTCGTCCAGGACGATAAGCGCGGGATCGAGCATGAGGCTGCGGGCGAGCTCGACGAGCCGCTGCTGGCCGCCGGACAAGCTGCCGGCCTTGTCGTGCGCGCGTTCGCGCACGAGCGGGAACAGCTCCTCGACCTCGTCGTAGCGCCGCCGGACGATCGCCGAGTCGCGAACGGTGTATGCGCCCATCTCGACGTTCTCGCGCACCGTCATGTCCGGAAACAGGCTGTGCGCTTGCGGGACCAGCACGATCCCCTTGGCCAGCACCTGGCGAGGCGCGAGCCCGACCAACGAGTCGCCGTGAAACGCGATCGCGCCGCGGCGGGGCCTGAGAACGCCGCTGATCGTGGCCAACAGCGTCGACTTGCCGGCGCCGTTGGGGCCGACGATGCACATGATCTCCCGCTCGGACACGGTGAACGACACCTCCTTGAGGATGTCGCCGCCGCCATAGCCGGCCGTCACGCCCTCCAGCGAGAGGATCACGTTGCGCGAGGCGGCCCCGTTTCCGGACGCCTTCGTTGACGCGTCACCGGGCCGGCTAGAGGTCATCGTCGTCGCCTCCGCCGAGATAGGCGTCGAGCACAGCGGGGTTGGCCCGGACCTCCTCCGGGGTTCCGGTGACGAGCGTGCGCCCCTGGTGGAGCACGGTGACCTCGTGGCACAGCCCCATAACGAACTCCATGTTGTGCTCGACGACGAGGAACGTCTTGCCGGCGCGGTTGAGTTCGCGGATGCGCTCGGACAGCTGCTCGATCAGGACCGGGTTGACGCCGGCCGTCGGCTCGTCGAGCAGCAGCACGGCCGGATCGGCGACCAACAGGGACGCGAGCTCGAGCAGTTTCCGCTGCCCGTAGGAGAGGTTGCCGGCCGGGCTGTTCGCGAGCTGGTCGAGCCCGACGAACTCGAGCATCTCGAGCGCCCGGTTGTGTTCGGCGGCCGAGCCCGCCCGCCGGGCCACACTGCGCAGCCATCCCTCGTGCCGTTGCGTCGCGACCAGGATGTTCTCGAGCACGGTCAGGCGAAAGAACAGCCGGGTGATCTGGAACGTCCGGCCGACTCCCAGCCCGAACACCCTCTCCGGGGTCGCGCCGGTGATCGGCGCGCCGTCGAACCGGATCTCGCCGGCGGTCGGGCGCTCGTAACCGGTCATCACGTTGAACAGCGTGGTCTTACCCGAGCCGTTCGGGCCGATCAGGCCCACAATCGATCCACGGGGTACCGACAACGAGCACGTGTCGAGCGCCTGGAGGCCGCCGAACGACTTGCAAACGCCCTCGGCCTCGATCAGCGTCTTCATCGCGCTCCCGCTGCCTTGACGACGTCGGCCCTCCGGCCGCCGTCGCCCTCCCCACGAGACCGGTCCTGCGTCGCCCCCCGAGTCCGCCACCGCCGGATCAGATCCTCGACGCTTGGGATAACACCCCGCGGCAGCAGCAGGATGACCGCGAGGAACAGCCCGCCGTAGATGATCAGATACACCTGGCTCGCGCCCGACTGGACGGTGAAGTACTGCTGTAGCGACTCGAGCACCAGCGCTCCGAGGAGGGGGCCCCACACGGTCCCGAGGCCACCGATGAACGCCATCAGCGCGATCGACAGGTCAAATAGCGGATCGAACGCGAACTGGGGAAAGATCTGGCCGAGGAAATAGGCGTAGACACCACCGACCATCCCGATCGGGATCGCTGAGAGCACGAACGCCGACAGCTTGACCCGTCCGACGCGGACACCGAGCCCGCGAGCGCGCTCCTCGTCATCGCGAATCGCAAACAGCTGAAGCCCGAAGCGCGACCGACGCACGAGCCATGACAGCGCAACCGTGGCGACAAGGATCACCGCGGCGACGTAATAGAAGTGGTCGTTGTAGCTCGTGGCCGACCACAGCGGGGTCGGCGGCTGCAGGCCCGACGAGCCGCCGGTGAAGGCGAAGTTGGACGCAGCCAGCTGGAAGATGAACATGAACGCGATCGTGATCACCACGAACGTGTGGCGGCGCGCTCTGAGCGCGATCAGCCCGGTCGGGATCGCGATCAGGCCGGCGATGATGCCGGCCACCGGCACAAGCGCGAAAATGCCCCACCCCGCCGCGAACCCGAGGTGGTTGGCCAGCAGCGTGAGCGCGTACGCACCGACCCCGAAGAACACCGCGTGGCCGAGCGCGATGTATCCGGAATAGCCGCTGAACATGTTCCACGAGGACGCGGCGACCATGTAGATCACCGTGAACACCGCGATCGACGTCGTCGTCGGGTTCGAGAACACGAGTGGAAACACGCCGAGGATCACGATCGCAATCGCGACCAGCAGCGCTCGGACCGTAAGGCGTGCCGTCACCAGACCGCGGCCCTTGGCCTCACTGAGCTCGAATGGCCGCTCTTCCGAACAGACCGTTCGGCATGAACGAGAGCACGACGATCAGCGAGGCGTAGTACACGAGCGTCGCCCACACCGGTGACCACACGACCGCGACCACGTCCTCGAGCGTGACCATGAACACCGCAGCGACGAGCGCGCCGCCGATGCTGCCGAGGCCGCCGAGAATCACGATCGAGAGCAAGCGCGAGATCAGGTCGTAGCCGCTGCTCGGGTTGAACGAATTGGTCGCGCCGAACACCATGCCGCCGGCTGCCGTCACCGACACCCCGATCCCCACCGACAGGGCCCGCACCCGATTTACGTTCACGCCGATCAACTCGGCTGCGCTGCGATTCTGCAGTGACCCTCGCACGCCCCGCCCGAAGTGAGTGCGGTAGAGGATGTAATAGAGCACGCCCAGGAGAACGACCGCGAGCAGGAAGCCGAACACGTAGATGTAAGGCAGGTAGAAGCCCAGCAGGTGGAAGCTCGAGTTGATGTACGAGGCTTGGAGCTGGACGAAATCCACTCCGAAGATGACACTCAGGATGCCCTCGATGATGATCGCTACCGCGTAGGTCACGAGGATCGACATCGCCGTCCGCTCCTGGTCCCGCAGGCGGCGCATGAACGCCCACTCGATAAAGACTCCGAGCACGAAGAACGCCGGGATGGTGATGATCAACCCGACGAACAGGTCGATCCCGAGATGTACCGACAGCACGTAGCTCATGTAGGCGCCGAGCACGATCAGCGCGCCCTGAGCGATGTTGATGATGTCCATCACGCCGAAGATCAGCGTGAGCCCGGCGGCCATCAGGGCATAGACGCCGCCGGTCAGAATCCCGTCGATGACCGCCTTGGCAAGCGAGGAGGCGCTCACGATCCCCAGTTCGGCTTCGGATACGTGGCCGCCTTGGAGCCAGAGGCGCCGACCGGCAGCACCTGAACCTGGTTGCCCTTCTGCCACTGGAACACGAACGCCGCCGCTGCGCCGTTCTCACCGAGCGAGTTGAACTTCACCGGTCCCTGGACCGTGTTGAGGGTCACGCCGCTGTGCAGGTAGGAGATGATCTTCGAATTGTCGAGGCTGTGCGTCGCGGCGACCGCCTGGGCCACCGCCTGGCCCACCGAGTAGGCCTCGGCAACGTCCGCGTTAACCCCGGCGGCATTTCCGCCGTACTTCGAGACGTACTCGTTGACCATTTGCTGGCTGGCCGCGTTGGCGTAGCCGGGATACCACCCGTTCGGGTACATGATCCCCTCGGCGTTCGAGGCACCCCCGACCGCCTTCAGGAACGCGTCTCCCTGGTCGGGTCCCGCGGTCGCGATGAACGACTTGGGGTTGTAGTGCTGCTGGATGAATGCATGGACGAACGCGGACACCGTCGGCACGTCAACCGATCCGAGCACGACCGCCTCGGCCTTGCTGCTCGCCACCGCGGTCGCGATTGGCGTGTAGTCGGTGACCTCGGCGGGGAACACCTTGTTGTAGACGGTCTTGATTCCGGCCGCCTGCATGATCTTCTGGGCGAGCGGGATCTGCGGCTGCGTGAACGGATCATCGCTGGTCGCGTACGCCGCCGTCTTCGGCCGCTCAGACGCGGGCAGCGACGCGATCCACTTCGCGTACGGCACCAGGTTGTCGACGACCGGCAGACTGACGTCGAAGATGTTCTTCAGGCCGTTGCCGAACGCTGCGGGCGCGCCGCCTGCGCCCTCGACGAACGCGTAGCCGAAGCGGTTGACGACCTTCGACGCCGGCACGGTCAGAAGCGTCGAGAACGGGCCGAACACGAGCTGATCGTGGTCGGAGGAGATCAGCTTCTGGTAGTTGGTCACGACCTGCGCGGGGCTCGAGGCGTCAGAGATGATGTCGAGCTTCACCGGGTGCCCCATGAGGCCGCCCGCCTTGTTCTGGTCGGCGGCCCACAGCTGGTAGCCCTTCTCGAACGCCTGACCGTCGGCGGCGAAGTCACCCGAAAGCGACAGCGACGTGCCGATCGTGATCGGCGACTTGTTGCTCGAGCTGCTGGTGCCCGAACCCGTGCTCGCGCTCGAGCCTCCGGCGCTCGAAGAACTGCTGCTCGATCCTCCACACCCCGCGACGAACGCGGCGATGGCGGCCACGGCCGCAACGATCAAAGCCTGTCGCCTCGACCTTGTCATCTCGCCCTTCTCCTCCCAGCGGTGATTACGTCGACTTCTGGACACCGAACTCACGTGAAGACCAGCGGGTCTTCACGTGCTCCATCACCCGGACTGCAAACGTTTGCTGCAATCGTGTGCGACGTTATCGTCGTGACTGTGAGGTGTCAAGGGAGGGCGTGTTGTGATCTGCTTTACGGCGGCGGGACCGCGGCGGTGGGCCGGTTGCCCCCGCGGGCGCCGCGGTCGACCCTCGAACCACGAGCTCGGGCGCGAGCAGCAGCTGGCGGGGCGGCGGGTCGATCCCCTGGAGCTGCTCGAGCATCAGGCGGGCGGCGGTGGCGCCGAGCTCGTAGTGCGGGACACGCACCGTTGTCAGCGGCGGCCGGAAACGGTCGACAAACGGCATGTCGTTGTAGCCGACGACCGAGACGTCGGCCGGGCATCGGAGACCTCGTTCCTCGAGCGCGTCGTAGCAGCCCAGCGCGAGCAGGTCGTTGCCGGCGACGATCGCCGTGAAGTCGCGCCGGCGGTCGAGCAGCCCTCCGCAGCAGCGCGCGCCCTCACGCTCAGTGAACGCCTCGCTGAACACGATCAGACTCGGGTCGGGTTTGAGGCCGGCCGCGCGCATGGCGTCGACGAATCCCTGGTGACGCGACCAGCCGGTGTAGAGCGCCTGGGATCCAGCGAGGTGGGCGATCCGGCGGTGACCGAGCCCGGTTAGGTGCTCGACGGCCAGCCGGACGCCCTCATGATCGTCGCCGGTCACGGCCGGAAGGGCGTCGCTGTCGACGCGGCGGTTGACGAGCACGACCTTCGCGCCCAGGGGCACCGCGTCGGCGAGCAGCCAGTGATCGCGGGTGGCGGTGGCGGCGATGAACCCGTCGACCTGCCTGGCGCTCATCGCCTCGAAGGCGACGCGTTCGCGTTCGGTGTCGTTGTCGGTGTTGGCGATCAGCGGGGTGTAGCCGGCGTCGCGCAGGCCGTCCTCGATGCCGCGGACGACCGCGGCGAATAGCGGGTTCATCAGGTCCGGGACCAGCACCCCGACCGTGTGCGAGCGATTGGTCCGCAGGCCACGGGCGATCGGGTTGGGGCGGTAGCCGAGTTCCTTGGCCGCGGCGAGCACGCGCTGAGCGGTGCGGTCGTTGACGAGCGCGCGGGTTTCCGGGTTGAGCGCACGGGAGACAGTCCCCGGATGCACCCCGGCGGCCCGCGCCACGTCCCGGAGCGTGATCGGCCCGGCGAGGCTCACCTTGCTCGTCGCCATCGCAAACGGATTATGCACACGTTTGCAGCGCGCTCCAAGCGGAAACCGCTCACCCGCCGGTGGGCTTGCTCACCCTCCGTGGGTCGCCTGCGGGAGTGGGTGGAAATCGCCGAGCTCTACCGCCGGCGCCCGTCCCGGTGGTTGTTGCGGCACGGGTCGGTGGGGCACCGGCGCGAGCGGCCGAGAAACCGGAGACTCCTGCGTCACCGTAAAGCTGTCGCCATCGTGGATCAGCTCGAGCGGCTCCCCGTCAAGCAGGCTGTACGTGGCCTCGTCGCCCGAGACCTCGACGCGGAGCCGGCGCCCCCGATACAGCAGCCCGAAGCTGAGCCGGGTCAGCCGAGGCGGCAGCCGCGGCGCGAACGACAGCGTCCGGCCGTAGTCGCGCATGCCTCCGAGGCCGGCCACCACGGCCTGCCAGGCGCCCGCCAGAGCCGCCAGGTGCACCCCGTCGTGCGTGTTCGAAGCCAGGTCGCGCAGGTCCATGAACGCGGTCTCGGCCAGGTACCCGAGTGCGAGCTGGAGATGTCCGCACTCGGCCGCGACGATCGACTGCATCGAGGCCGACAGCGACGAATCGCGGACGGTGATCGCTTCGTAGTAGTCGAAGTCGCGGGCCTTTTGCTCGGCGTCGAACCGGTCACCGCACAGGTAAAGCGCGAGCACGAGGTCGGCCTGCTTGACGACCTGGCTCGAGTAGAGCATGTAATTGTGGTAGTGCAGAAGCAGCGGGTAGTGGTCCGCCGGGGTCTTCGAGAAGTCCCACGTGCGGAGGTTGGTGAAGCCTTCGCACTGGGGCGTGACCCCGCCCTCCGGCGACGGAATCACCATCGCCGCGGCGGCGTCGCGCCAACTCGCGATCTCCTCCTCACCGACGCCGAGCTCACCGGCCCGGTGCGGGTAGCGGACGGCGAGGTCGGCGGCGTGCTCGAGGTTCCGAGCGGCCATCAGATTGGTGTAGACGTTGTTGTCCCCGAGCGCCGTGTATTCGTCCGGTCCGGTGACCCGGTCTATCCGGAAGCCGCTCGACGAGTCGTGGTGGCCGAGAGAACGCCACATCCGCGCGGTCTCGACGAGCAGGTCCATGCCCTCCGACTTTTCGAACTCGGTGTCGCCGGTCGCGGCCACGTAGCGGCGGACGGCGTCGGCGATGTCGGCATTGATGTGGAATGCCGCGGTGCCCGCCGGCCAGTACCCGGAGCACTCCTGACCGCGGATCGTCCGCCACGGGAATGTGACGCCTTCGAGCCCGAGCAACTTGGCTCGGGCCGCGGCCAGATCCATCGTGGAGTGGCGCCAGCACAGCGCGTCGCGGGCCGCGTCGGGCGACACGTACGTCAGCACCGGCAGCGTGTACGTCTCCATGTCCCAGAACGTGTGGCCGTTGTAGCCGCTCCCCGTCAGGCCCTTTGCCGGAATCGCGCGGAGCTCGGCCCGCGCGGCCGCCTGTACGACGTGGAACAGCGAGAAGCGCACTGCCTGCTGGAGGGCCGGCGCGCCCTCGAGCTCGACGTCGGCGCGCTCCCACATGTCGTCGAGGTACTCGCGCTGGGACTCGGCGAGCCCTTTCCACCCGGTTCGCTTCGCCGAGGCGAGAGCCAGGTCGACCTGGTCGCGCAGGGCGGGCAGCGATCGTTGGCTCGACCATCCGTAGGCGAGGAACTTGACGATCCGCAGCGTCTCCCCCTCCTTGAGCTCGGTGCTCACCGTCAGCCGTCCGAGGTCGGGCCCGCTCTCTGCCACCGTGACCGTTCCGTCTGGGCCCTCGACGATGTGGTCCATCCCCGCGGCAACCCGCAGACCGCTCTTCTTCGTCCGGTGGATGAGGCTGACCCTCAAACCGTTGGATGAGTGCTGCTCGGGCACGAGCGGCGCTCGCAACGCTGCAGCCGCCCGCGGGTCACCCGTCTCGGCCGGCACGGGCTCGTTGGCGACGAGCTCGGACTGAACGCCGATCCGGGCCCCGCTGCCGACCGGCTCGACCTCGTACAGGATCGCCGCGGTTGAACGCTGGGAGAACGACACGAGCCGCGTCGAGCGGACCAGAACGCGCTGGCCCGCGGGCGATACCCATTCGACTTCTCTGCGCAGCACGCCCTGGCGCAGGTCGAGCGTTCGCTCATGGCGTTCCAACCGCCCGTACCGGACGTCGAACGGCTCGTCATCGACCAGCAACCGGAACACCTTCCCGTTGGTGACGTTGATCATCACCTGACCGTCCTCGGGATTTCCGTAGGACAGCTCCGCGTACGGCAGCGGCCGAACCTCATAGAAGCTGTTGAGATACGTACCCGGCGACCCGGCCGGCTCGCCCTCCTCGAGGTTGCCGCGCAGGCCGATGTGCCCGTTGGACAGCGCGAACACCGACTCTGTCTGCGCCAACGCATCGAGGTGGAGCTCGCGCTCGGTGATCGTCCACGGCTCGACCTCGAATACGTCCTCTCTGATCATGAGTGGTCGCCCCCCTCGAGAAGCTCTGAGAGATCCTGGACTACGACGTCCGCCCCATGTTTACGGAGCGCGTTGGCGTGCCCGACGCGGTCGACCCCCACGACAAAGCCGAAGTGGCCGGCCCGTCCGGCTTCGACGCCCGCCAGCGCGTCCTCGAACACGACCGCCTCGGCCGGCTTTGCCCCGAGTGCCTTGGCACCGGCGAGGAAGGTGTCCGGCGCGGGCTTGCCCTTCAGGTGTTCCTGCTCGGCGACGATCCCGTCGATCCTCACCTCGAACAGGTCCTCGATCCCCGCGGCGACCAGAACGTCCTTGCAGTTCGTGCTCGAGGACACGACGGCGCGATGCAAACCCGCTTCGCGTGCCTTCTCGACGTAGCGAACCGACCCCTCGTACGGCTCGACGCCCTCGTCGTGGATCAGCTTGAGCACGATGTCGTTCTTGCGGAGGCCCAGTCCGTAGATCGTCTCGTCGTCCGGCGAGTCCTCGGGCGATCCCATGGGCAGCTCAATTTCCCGGGACTCGAGGAACGACTGCACTCCGTCGCGGCGGGGCTTGCCGTCGACGTACTCGTCGTAGTCGTCCGGCAGCACGAACTCGCGGAACGGCTGGCCCTGCCGCGCGTACCAGCCGCGGAGGAACTCGTCGAACATCTGCTTCCACGCCTTCGCGTGGACCTTGGCCGTCTGCGTCAGGACGCCATCAAGGTCGAACAGACAGGTTGTGATGCCGTCCGGCAGGCCGAGCACGTCCGGAAGCTTGCCGGAAGTCAGGCGCTCACGGCAAGGAGCGGGTGTCGAGTTGCGATCAGGACGCGACCGCGGCGCCGGCACGCCGGCGCTCGCTTGCTTCGCTCACGTTCTCGGTCATGACGTCGCTGTCCGAGAGAATCGCGTGGCCGAGCAGGTCGTCGAGCTGCGAGTGCAGCGCGGCGCTGTGGGCAACCCGGTAATCCGGGCCGAGCTTCAGCCGCCGGTCGCCGATCGAGGTGCTGAGCTCGATCACCACCTCGCATTCGCCCGGGAATCCCGCGAGCACGTCCTTGAGCTCGCCGAGCACCGACGCGGCCAGCGCGGTCGCGTCAAGGCGGAGCCGGAGCGCGCTCGGGATGGCGGCCGCTTGCCTGGCCTCCTGCTCCTCGGCCTCGCTCACCTCCTCGGCGGAGGGACGAAAGGGTTCGATCTGCTGGGCGACGATGCACGTCTTCTCGCGATCCTTGTGGTCCACGCGGCCGCGGACGAGCACGATCGAGTCCGGCGCAAGCACCTCGCCGGCGGCCGCCAGTGCGTTCCCGAACACGAGCAGCTCGACCGACGTGTCGAGGTCGTCGAGCGTCGCGAACATCATCGGGTCGCCCTTCTTGGTCCTGATCTTCTTGGTCTCAGTGATCATTCCGCCCACGAGCACCCAGTCGCCGTCGCGCTTGTCGGCGAGATCGGCAAGCCGGCAGTCGACGCGGGCGTTGAGCGCGGCCCTGACGTCCTTGAGCGGATGGGCGGAGATGAACAGGCCGATCGACTCCTTCTCGGCCGCGAGCAGCTCCGCCCGGTCGAACTCGATCGCCGGGATCGGGGCGTGGCTCGGCGTCACGAACCCGCCGCCGTCGCCGGCGCCGCCGGCTGCGTCGTCGAGGGAGGAGGGGGATGGGTCGGCGGGAACCAAATCGAAGATCGAGCCCTGTCCTATCTGCGCGTCCTGCTGCGCCTTCTGTCCGGCCCCCTGCGCCTGTTCGAGCACCATGAGCATCCCCTTGCGGCTGGCTCCGGTGGACCCGAGCGCGCCGCACTTGATCAGCGCCTCGATCGCCTTCTTGTTGACCGCTCGGCTGTCGACCCGCGAGCAGAAGTCGAACAGGTTGAGGAATGGGCGCGCCGGCGGGTCGTAATCGCCGCGAGCGCGCTTGATCGCCTCGACGGCCGCATAGCCAACGCCCTTGACGGCGTCGAGACCGAAGCGGATGTTGCCGTCGACCACCACGAACTCGTGGTCTGAGAGGTTGACGTCGGGCGGGAGGATCGAGATCCCCATCTGCTCGGCCTGGGAGACGAAGAACGGGACCTTGTCCTTGGTGTCCATCACCGATGAGATCAGCGCCGCCATGTACTCGGCGGGGTAGTTGGCCTTGAGCCACGCGGTCCGGTAGGCGATCAGCGCGTAGCAGGCGGCGTGCGAGCGGTTGAAGCTGTAGTCAGCCGACCGCTCGTTGGTCGTCCATAGCCACTCGATCACTTGCCCGCTCGTCCCGGAGGCCTGGCAGCCGGCGACGAACTCGGGTTTCAGCTTGGCCATCGCCTCGCGGTTCTTTTTGCCGATCGCTTTGCGGAGGTCGTCGGCCTTGGCGCCGCTGAACCCGGCGATGTCCTTGGCGATCTGCATCGCCTGTTCCTGGTAGAGGATCACGCCCTTGGTCGCCTCGAGAATCGGTCGCAGGCGGTCGTCCGGGTAAGTGATCGACTCGGGGCGGTGCTTGCCACGGGCGTAGGTCGGGATCTGGTCCATCGCCCCCGGCCGGTACAGCGCGTTCAGCGCCACGAGGTCGTCGAACTCGTCCGGCTTGACCTTCTTGAGCGCCTCGCGCATGCCCTCGGACTCAAACTGGAACACGCCGACCGAGTCGCCGCGAGCCATCATCTCGTACGTGGGCGGATGATCGAGCGGCAGCGTGGCCATGTCAGGCCGCTCGCCCGTCGAGCGCTTGATGATGTCGAGCGCGTCCTCGATCACGTCGAGGTTCCGCAGCCCCAGGAAGTCCATCTTGAGCAGCCCGAGTTGCTCGACCGGTTTCATCGAGAACTGCGTCACGGTGCGGAACACGCGCTCGCCGTTCTCGTCCGCGCCGGCGTCGGCGATCTGCAATGGGACGATGTCGGTGAGCGGACGGTCGGCGATCACGACCGCGGCGGCGTGGATCGAGGAGTTGCGCACGATCCCTTCGAGACCGCGCGCGACGTCGACGATCTGCTTGGCCGTCGGGTCGCGGTCGACCTCGGCGCGGAGCGGCTGGCCCGGCTTCAGGCAGTCCTCGAAGCTGGGCGGCCGGCCCATGATCGGGTCCGGGATCAGCTTGGCCAGGCGGTCGCCGGCGCCGTAGTCGTGCCCGAGCACGCGTGCCGCGTCGCGCGTGGCCGCGCGCGGGAACATCTTGCCGAAGGTCACGATCTGCGCCACCGACTCCTTGCCGTACTTGTCGGTCACATACCGGATCACGCGATCGCGGCCCCGGACCGAGAAGTCGATGTCGATATCCGGCATCGACACGCGCTCGGGATTGAGGAAGCGCTCGAACAGCAACCCGTAGCGGAGCGGGTCGACGTCGGTGATCTGCAGCGAGTACGCCACCAGCGAGCCGGCGGCCGAGCCGCGGCCCGGGCCGACCGCGATACCGCAGTCCTTGGCGTACTTGACGAAGTCCCACACGATCAGGAAGTAGCCGCTGAAGCCCATCCGCTCGATCACCTCGAGCTCGTAGTCGGCGCGCTCGAGCGCCTCCGCCGGCGCGGGGTCGCCGTAGCGCTCGCGCAGCCCTTGCTGGACCAGCTCGCGCAGGTACGCCGCCTCGCTCCCGCCGCCCGGCGTCGGGTAGCGCGGGATCAGCTGCCGCCCGAGCTCGAGCTCCACGTCGCAGCGCTCGGCGATCTCGAGCGTGGTGGCGATCGCCTCTGGCCACTCGGCGAACGCCTGAACCATCTCCCCGTTCGAGCGCAGGTAGAACTCGTTCGCGTCGAAGCTGATCTTCGGCTGATCGAGCGTCGACTTGGTCTGCACGCACAGCAGCGCGGCGTGGTGGCTGTAGTCCTCTCGGCGCAGGTAGTGGACGTCGCCGGTCCCTACCAGCGGCCGACCGACCTCGCGCGCGATCTTGACGATCCCCTCGTTGGCCTGATCCTGAGCCGCGACGCCATTCTTCTGCACCTCGAAGTACACGTTGTCGGCGCCGAACGTCTGGATCAGCTCGTCGGCGTGCGCCCGTGCGTGGTCGGGTCGGCCTTCGAGCAGGAGCTGGCAGAAGCGCGACTGCAGGCAACCCGTCAGCACGATCACACCCTCGGCGTGGGCGGCGATCTGCGGCATGTCGACCGACGGCTTGCCGCGCTGATAGCCCTCGAGGAACCCGGCCGAGCACAGCTTGACCAGGTTGCGATACCCGGTCGGCGTCGCCGCCAGCAGCGTCAGGTGGAAGCGGTCGAGCCGGCCCGGGGCGCGTCGTTCGTGGTCGTCCACGACGTAGGCCTCGCAGCCCAGAATCGGCTTGACGTTGTGCTTGCGGGCGGCGGTGAACAGCTCCACCGCGCCGTTCATCACGCCGTGGTCGGTGAGACCGATCGCGGGCTGATCGAACGAGGCGGCCCGCTCGACGAGGGCTTCAATCTTGCACGCTCCATCGAGTAGCGAGTACTCGGAGTGGACGTGCAGGTGGGCGCAGGAATCGGTCATACGAGGGTTCGGGAACGCGGGCTCAGCCCACTCTCTGAGCATAGGCATCGAGCCGGACGATTTTGCCCCGAGGCGAACCCGTCAGCCGCACTGTGCGCGATCCAGCCACTGCCGGATCAGAGCGATCGGCCGGTCATCCGGAGAGATCGCGACGGATGCCACGTGATCGCCGGAGAGCGCCGGCAGGAGCTCGTCCGCGGGGCAGACCACGATGCTCGCCACCGGGCCATGGGGCGCCTCGGCCGAGGCCAGCGGGGGCTTGCCGTCGCGCACCTGCAGGAAGGCGTCGGGCGCCGCCGCGCCTGGCTCCTGGTGGGCGATCGAGAAGCGCTCGCCCGCGGTCCAGGCCGGCTCGATCATCAGAGCGGCCAGGGTCATGGCCAGGACCGGATCCAGCCTCACGCCGGCGGCGTGGAGCCGGCCCACGGTGAGGGGAGCGTCGAGCAGGTGCTCAAGCGCCGGGATTCTCTGGCGGTCGCCCCGGACCCGAGCCAGGCGGTCGCGGAACGGCAGGCGGCCGAGCAGCCGCCTTACCGGACCGGCAGCCAGCAGGCGGGCAATGCTCGCGAGATCTCCGACAAGCTGGAAGTCAACTTCATAGGCGGGGCGCGCCCAGGCGTCAAGCTCGACATGAACCGCCAGGCTGTCCACCGTGACGTGGGCGCACACCAGGTCGCCCATGATCAGGTCGTAGGCCACCGGGTGCGGATCGGCGGCCCGCTGGGCCGGTAGCAAGTCGAGGAGCAGCCGCCCCGCTTCGGAAGGATCGCGCGCGGCGAGCGCCCGGAAGGCCTTGCCGAGCCAGGG
>Ga0335079_10001535_pt1 | contig 26361 bp, 24 predicted proteins | sample Lox_Sample_33_FD_206719 | JGI IMG/M metagenome (GOLD analysis project Ga0335079, IMG submission 206719) | Soil microbial communities from Loxahatchee National Wildlife Refuge, Florida, United States - Lox_Sample_3.3 | ecosystem: Environmental > Terrestrial > Soil > Wetlands | place: USA...
AGCTATTTTTCGTGGAAAATACTGGAGAACCGTTGGATGAGTTTGCCTGCCACTTCGCATCCGATTGGTGTCCTCATCGCAGATTCCAATCGGATGCAGACCCAATTGCTCGCTACCGCTCTACGGCGCCATACGGAGTTTTCTATCGCCACTTGTCCGATGGATTCGGCCTCGATCGAAGAGATCGTCCGGGCCGAACTGCCCCGGATCGCGCTTCTGTCGCTCAATTCTCACGCGAACGTCTCGCAGGCCTTGATGGTCCTGCGGCAATTTCATATGGCGCATCCCGGCATCGCCAAAGTTCTGCTGGTCGATTCCTATGACCGCGATCTTGTGGTGAATGCATTTCGCGCCGGAGTGCGCGGAATCTTCTCCCTTGAACATTCCGAGCTGCGCTTGCTATGCAAGTGCATTCTCCGCGTCTCCGACGGTCAGGTCTGGGCCAATACCGAGCAACTCGACTTTCTGCTCGATGCGGTTTCTGAAGTGCCTTCGCTGCGCGTCCTAAGTTCAAGCGGAGACCGCTTGCTCACCCCGCGCGAAGAGCAAGTCGTCGCACTGGTCGCGGAAGGACTCAGCAATCGCCAAATTGCGCAAGAGCTCAAGCTGAGCGAGAACACCGTAAAGAAGTATCTGTTTCGCGTCTTCGAGAAGCTGGGAGTTTCCACCCGCGTGGAACTCGTGCTCTATGCCATGAACAATGGAGATCCCCGCCCGGCAGAGTGGCTGATCGGCACGCAGCGCATTGCGCCGCCTGTCTGATCGCCGATCGCGCACCAATTCTCGGGTATACACAAAGCCGGAATTGAAAATTTGGCTTGGTGCCCTGTATAACTTGGGACGGCAAATTTCTTGTCCCAGGACCCTTCGAACCCGCCTGACGAACCAAAACCGCGCCGCTGGAGCATCCTCGCGGCCGGACTGCTTTTGCTTGCGCTGGCGCTGGTCGTGATCTACACCAGCCGTCCGGCCTTCTCCAGCCCGCTCGAACTTGTTGTGGTGGCTTCGATCGGGTTAGCCGCGCTCTTGCTGCAACTTCGCATCGACAAGGCATCAACTCGCTCGCCGATCTGGCTCAACGGAGTGGGACTTCTATTTGCCGTCGCGGCGGTATTCGCCGATCAGCTTCACTTCCACCCTAACGTCATGCTGATTGCCGCGCTGGCGGCGGTCGTCTGCTTCGGAGTCAGCGGCACCTGGATCCTGCGCGATCTGCGCAAGAAGAAATCCTGACCAGCCTAGCGCTTGAATTCCACCGCCATCGTCGTCTCGACCGTAACCGCCTGTCCGTTGACGCGGTAGGGAGAGAATTTCCACCAACGCAGAGCATCCATGGCGGCCCGCGCCAATTCGTCGGGACCATTGATCGGCTTGACGCGGACAACCGATCCTTCCCGCGAGACTATAAGGTCAATAGCGATGATGCCTTCCAGGTTCTGCGCTTGCGCTTCGGCCGGATAGATCGGTTCCACCCGGTGTACCAGCAGCTTCTGCATGACTTCGGTCGGAACCTGAATTGGCTGCTCGGTGGCTTCCGTGTTCGTGCGCTGGATTCCTGACTCCAGTTCTTTCCAGCCCTGATTCCATCTCCACCAGGACGCAACTCCGGCGATCGCCACCGCCACCAAAAGCAAAGGCCAGACGAGCTTGGGAACCCGCATACGCGGGCGCGGCGGTTCACCATTGAAAATGCGCTTGTCGCTGGTTGTCGATTCCGGATCCGCCGCAGGCTTCACGGCCATCGCTGGAGAAACGCCCACCTTCGCTTCAGCTTTCGCCGATCGGGTCCATTCCCGAATGGCAGACTTCTGCTCAAGCGACATGGAAATGAATTCGAAGCCACAGCGGAGCTTGTCGTGATACCGAACGGCGGCGGTTGTGTGCAACGGCGCAGCATCAGCCCATAAGGAGACGTCGAGCGTCACGGTTTCGCCGGGAGTGAGTTCGCCTGCGAGAACCGCAGCGATACCGCGCTCGCCCAGATTCATCGAGCGTCCCGGAAGCGTGTCAGAAACACCCGATCGCAAGATAGTTACGTCGACGGGCATCTGCATTTCGAAGCGTGGCACACGGCGGCGTGACACTCCGTTCCAGCCTCCGATTTGCGTACCCGATGCCATGCAATCTTCTTAAGAATCAGAACGACGATGCGCAAACACGCTCCGTCTACCAACGTCTCCAAAGGCTAAACTGAAAGGAATGCGACTCCCGGATGGAATCAGCGAGTCCATTTCTCGATTTCGCTACCCCGCGCGAAAAGTGCCACGCTCGCCATCCCAATAAACAGCCCGTGCTCGACGACGCCGGGCATCTCGCTTAGTTCTCGCGCGATGCGATCGGGATCTTTCATCTCGCCAAAAGAGCAATCGAGAATGTGATGGTGCTCGTCTGTGATGTACGATTTGCCCGATGCATCCTTCCGCTCCTCGACCCGCGCTCCCATAGCGGCGATCTTCTTCGCGACCAGCGCCTGCGCGAACCCGATGACTTCCACCGGGAGGGGAAACTTTCCCAGGTGTTGGACCTGCTTGGAAGCGTCGGCTACGACGACCATTTTCTTCGTTGCCGAAGCCACGATCTTCTCGCGAAGCATGGCGCCACCGCCGCCTTTGATCAGGCGAAGCTGCGGATCAACCTCGTCCGCGCCATCAACCGTCACGTCGATGTTCTGGCACTCGTCGAGAGTGGTCAGGGGAATTCCAAGGCTCGCCGCCAGTTCCTTCGACCGAATCGAGGTTGGGATTCCGCGTATTCGAAGGCCGGCCTTGACCTTCTCGCCTAAGAGCTTGATAAAGAATGCCGCCGTGGAGCCGGTCCCCAAGCCTACAACCTGCCCGTCTTCAATAAATTCCAAACTCGCCCGCGCCGCCGCTTCCTTTTCCTGATCGTTCGCCATTCGGGCTAACAATATACCTTGTCAGGCGGCCTCAATGCCTCAGAGGCCAGATTTGTCGGATTGACGATGAAATTCGAATCCCAAAGAACCTGGGCCATAGATTTCCACAAGTCTGCGATCCGGCGGTGTGACATCTGACCTTGCCGTCCACAGCCGAAACATTCGATGATCGCGTAGCCGGAAGGCCACGCAATCATCGATTGCCGCGAGTTCTTTGAAAACTGAAAGACAGCTAGGAAATCGAGGCCTCGCGCTTCGGTGAGGAGGCTCCCCGCGAGATTTCGAGGCCGAAGTGCAAGTTGGTGAGTTCGATCAAATGCACCCGTAACTCATTTCCTGTCAATATTTTGCCGACAACTACCCTCTTTTCAATATTTTGCGCGCCCCAGCGAGGACGCAAATGACTAACTCCATTCATTTCAATATTTTGGAAAAGTCGCTCAAAATGACGAAACTACGGGCGAACCGACAACCCCATTGTTTCCAATATTTTAGCTGTAACATATTGAAAACAATGGACCAAAAGAGCGATTTGCCTTTAACTCGATGATTCTAATGGACCGAGGGGGGAGGGGTATACCCCTTATCCTGCTCTAACTTTCATTAGATGGCATTATCAGATGAGCACGACTTGGTCGCTGAAGGGGCGTTCTACTTTTTCCGAAATTCTCCATCCTGCGCTTTCGGCAAGCTTGCCGAATACGGCGAGTCCCCGCGGAATCGTGGCGGCGGTGCTGGTCTCGCGCAAACGCTGAATCGGTTCGTCACTCCGTGTGACTGAGCCAGCGACGGCAACTACGTCGGGAGATGCGCGGAGCACGCGAAGATTGCCTTCAATATCTTCGTCCGATCCGTACTCGAATAATCCTCCTTCCGAAGAGGCAACTACCAGCGCGCCCGCTTCGTGCGCAATCCTCAGCCGCGGCTGCAAATCTTCTGGCCTGCTCCAGTCATACGCGACATGCCGGAAGACGACTCGTGCTCCTCGCAATGGTCCTTCTGCGGACGAGAGCGCTGACAGCGCCGCTTCCCCGAACTTTGGCCCCTCTTCGTCCCGGTCAAGCACGTCGAGGAACACTTCTCGATCGGATAGAACGCCGGGATGACGCTGATTCAGAAGGATCATTGCATTCAACGAATCCATCGCAGGACCGCCCGCGATATTGATGAAGCAAAGGGGACGCTGCGGATCGGACGAAAGAGTAGGAAGCAAGATCTCAGCCATGAGATACGCCATGTCCTGCAAGCGCAGCCGCGCACTCAAGACCGGAAGAGATGCGGCGATGTGGCGATCGACTGGTTTGGCATAGGCTTTGCCCAGCATCTCAGGCCCTAACTTCAGGAGATACGTATGCATCCCCGTCATGAATGAGCCTTGGGATTGCTGAATGCCTTCGGCGAGGACCGATCCTCGCAGGAAAAACTGGAGGAGCCGCGTGCGAATGAACTTCGGAAAAACGGAGAAAGGCGTTTTGGATTCCAGGAACTTTTTCGTCCGAGCTTGTTGTTCGGTGTCCGTGATGTTTAGGGAAAAAGCGGGGTGGGTCACATCCACGATCGGAAGTTCGACCCCATCGCTTGTGACGGCATAGTGAACGCCTGAGCGTTTATTGGTCTCAGGCAGGAAAACGTTCGTCATATTGTTTTGGATGGGGCTGCTGGAATTTGGACGCGGAATCCGCGTCGCTTATGCGTGCTGAGCGGATTTACAAACTTTTACGCGTTGATCTGACAACTCGTTCGCATTCAATGCGTTCAGACCAAATTGAGTTCCTCCGTGCAAATTCGGCATCGCACGCGTGTCTCAACTTGGGTAGATATGCAGAGAATCACCCCTATCACTTCGAAACTTCTCCTCGCGCTTCTAGTCGTTCTTATCGCCGGATCAGCCGTCTCACAGGATGCCGGCACAAAGGCTCAATCGAGCGGACGGACTGGCGAAGCACACGATCCTGCGACGACGATTTCCGTCAAGGTGAATGTCGTGAATGTTCTCGCCACGGTGCGCGACAAGCACGGCAAGATTGTCAACAATCTGACGCAAGGCGACTTCACGATCACAGAAGATGGACGGCCTCAATCGATCCATTATTTCAGCCGCGAGACGGATCTTCCGTTGAAGTTGGGCCTGTTGGTCGACACCAGTTGGAGCCAGCATCGCGTCCTCGACCAGGAGCGCAGCGCGAGCCACAGCTTTCTGGACCAGATGGTGCGCGAAGATCGCGATCGAGCATTTGTCATCCACTTTGATCGGCAGGTCGAATTGCTGCAGGATCTGACCGCCTCTCACGAAAAGTTGGATCAAGCGCTCAAGTCGCTGGAGACCAGCGCATCCGAGCCAAGCGACAATTCGGGCGGAGGAAGTGGTGGAGGAAACGGCGGAAATTGGCCCGGGGGTTCGCAAGGGTCGGGACAGCGCGGCGGCCGTCACGGCGGTGGAACGATGTTGTATGACGCCATATTTCTCGCTTCTGATGAGTTGATGAAAAAGCAGGAGGGCCGAAAGGCGCTCATCGTCCTCACGGATGGCGTCGACCGCGGCAGCAAGGATAGTTTGGACGAAGCGATCGAGTCCGCGCAGCGCGCGAACACAATCGTCTACTCCATCCTTTTCAAGGACAACGAAGAGCAGTTCGGCCGAAGTGGAGGATTCGGCCGCCCATCGATCGGTTTTCCCGGTGGCGGACACGGCGGAGGACATGGGGGAGGCCAACGCTATCCCGAGCAGCAACGTCCCGATGGGAAAAAGGTACTCGAGCGCATTTCCAAGGAAACGGGTGGACGGCTATTCGAAGTCTCAAAGAAAGAACCGATCGATCAGATCTACTCGCAGATCAGCGAAGAACTACGCAACCAGTACAACCTGGGCTACACGCCTGAACGCACCGCCGATAACGACGCGAGCTTTCACAAGATCCAGGTTGCGGCAAAGGGGAAGGATTTGGTCGTCCAGGCGCGGGACGGATACTACGCGAATCAGTAAGCATGCTTGATGGGAGTGAAGTTTATTTCCACAGGGCACGGAGATCCACCGGCAAAAGCGAAATCCATGCGCATGGATCAACCCAGAATTTTTTCTGTATAGATCAGGTATCCGGCGAGGGCTAGACCGATCAAGAGTGTGAGGATTGTCAGCAGGTCGAGGCCTAAGCCGGCCGGCTCAAATGTGCCAGCATCTAGATGCGCCCTGGTCTTGCGGTAGCGGAACAGTCCGGCGACGACCATGAGCAATCCGGCGACGATGGTGCCGGATCCCATCCAGACCGAGACCCCCGCAGTACGCAAACCGTGTCCCTGAAGGGCCGCGAGTTGGCGGATCGCGATGGAGAAACGCCCGATGGCGAATCCGAAGACGATAATGGCCGCGCCCGTGCGAACCCAGGCAAGAAACGTTCGCTCGTTCGCCAGATGATCGCGCGCACGGTTCGGATTGGAGTTCTGGTCGGCCACGGCGTCATCTGCGAAGAGACAAATCACTCACCACAAAGAGCACAGAGTTACACAGAGAAAATCAAACGCGGGTTAGGCGTCGGCGCTACACGAGCCTGCATTATTCCACAGCCTTGGCGATCAACACTCCTGCCCCGGCGAGATTCTTGATGAGATCCGCAGGAACGCCGTGTCGCTCCTGCAGGTACTCTGGGCTGTTGTAGGTCACCCAGACTTTGCCCTCGGCATCTTGCGCGACCAGCGCCTTTAGCGGCAGATCGATTGCGAGGCTCGGCGCGGCCAGCATCAGCGGCGTTCCGCCTTTGGGATTCCCGAAGATCAGGACCTTCGTGGGGGGCATAGGGATGCCGGCTTTTTCCGCTTCGCCGCTGTGATCGATGAGCCCGAATGGCTGCAGGCCCTTTTCATGGAAGGCAAGCAAGAGACGTTTCATTGTTTCGTCGACCGAGTACCGGCTCGCGACTCGCACGAGACCATGATCATTCGTCATGAAGTTCTCCAAGGATACGGTTCTCAGTGTTTCACAAATACCGCGGCCTGTGATTTAGATCACAGCTCGACTGCCAATCTTGAAGTTTAATGGCCGGACCCTCAGGAGGGTACTATGCACGACCGATGGAGTTTAGCGAGTCACGAAGCTTCACAACCGATGAAGTGGTACGACTGGTTGACGATTGCCATCCTTGCTGCGAGCGCGGTGTTTGCCATGATTGGATGGCTCGTGTTTGACGGAGCACGTCCCCTGTAAAGCGAAATGGCACCAGGGCGAACCTCACAGATGTCCATGTGCCTGCTTGACAGCACGATTCCCTGAGTCTAGTCTGCGGGAATTCAAACGTCGCTGTCGGCATCTCGGCCCTTTCCAAGCGAACACTCCGTTCAGTTCGGCCTTTTCTTACTCTAAGAATCAACAAGGAGAGTCACATGGCGCACGGGATTATCTGGTGGATCGTTGTAGGGCTGATTGCTGGTTGGGCTGCGGGAAGAATTATGAAGGGCGGTGGGTACGGCGTGATCGTCGACATCCTGCTGGGAATCGTTGGGGGCGTTGTAGGCGGCTGGGTGATCGGGTTGCTCGGAATTGGCGGCGGTGGCATGGTGTGGAGCATCCTCGTCGCAATTCTTGGAGCGGTGATCCTGATTTGGATCACAAGGCTTATCAAAAAAGAGGTTTAGATTTCGATTATCGCGGCCTGGTCTTGACTTAACGCGATCGCTGGAGTGTGTTCTGTGATTGAAGCGTTTCAGTTGAGTTTCACGAGGTCCATAAACTTCTACCCTTTACCTGGAGTACGCCGATGCGGTCTGGGGCGCGCTCCGTCCGCACTTTCCTCTATTGGGGCCTGGTCGAAAAGTTCATAGCGTTCTGTCCTGATTCTGGGTTGCGCAACCATGTCGAAGATCATCTTCGTATTGCTGCCTATCCTGGCGTCAGTATCGCTACCGTGCGGGATCATCGGGCAAACTGGATCGAGGTACGTACTCCTCGCACCGCGGAAGTACTTTCTCAGGCACGCCAATCTCTGCCCGCACTAGTAGTAGAAGACCTGCAGCTGCAGCGTGATTGCATTGCTCTCGTGGAGCTTGGAGCCGTTCTGCGGCAGCACCCTGGCGAATTGCGTCGTCCATTTCAAGTTTTGTGCGTGGATGTAATAGTTTAAACCGCCGCCGACTCGGTGAATGTTGCTGGCGGAGTCGACGGATCCGGTGATGCTTTGTTCTTCGAATTTTCCGAACGGCTGAAACTTCATTCGGTCTGCGTAATACGCTCCCTCGACGAACCAGTCGTTCTGTTCGTGGATAGCGGTAAACTTTTCTCCGCCGTTGTAGTGAAAGAACTGGAACTGCCCTCCGAGTTCATCTCCACCGAAGACAGGCTGGTCGATTGCGATATTGGCCGACTCGGCGTGGTAACTGCCTTGCGCATCGAAGCCCGCATCAATCGCCAAAATTTTCTGCTTGCCAAGCGCAGTGCCGACGAAGGTGTATCCCATCTCGGCGTCGCGGAAATCGTATTGAAAATAGCCGCTGGTGCGCAGCGAGTTGCGTCCATCTGAGTCGCGCTCACCCTGGAACACTCCGAAGCGGTACTGCAGTCTGCTTTTCAGGAAGAATCCTCGCGCGCCGAAGCCAAGATCGCGCAACGCGGCGGATTGGGTTGCGGAGTTGTTAATTGTCGTAAGGGAACTGATGTCGACGGTGTAGTAGCTCGCCGTGGATTGCAGGGAGTTGCGGGAAAGGGGGACGACAAAGAGTCCGCCATCGATGCGCAAAGGAGTGGAGGCTTTCCACTCGAGGAAGGCGTCTTGCAGCATGAAACCGGCAGCCGGGGATTTGGGAGTTTTCCCGAGATTCGGGGAATCGGTTTGCAGGAAGAACGTCAAGTCGTTGCCAATCTCCCCGCCTGCCATGAGGCGAGCGCGCCGGAGAAACAAGTTCTGTGTATATCCGTTCACCGTGCGGGTCGGATCTTGAGCCCAGTCAGCCCAAAGCTGTCCCTGGATGCCGAATCGGGCTGAGATGTCTTCGCTCTTGACGGCGATTTGAGCGGTGAGCGGCAGAGATACAACTATCGGAATTGCGATGAGTACTGCCGTTATCCCGCGCAGCAAAGACGATCTGGACCGATCGGACATGGCGGTGCCTTTCTTAGTTCTCGAGGATGTCTAGTGGATCGAAACGGGGCAAATGCCGGCCAACGCGGCAGGAGTCGCCCGACGCGTTAGTTATCGGCGGCAACGCGGGACAGCTTTACCGTTCTCGATGCTGAACGCTCACGGCCGGAACCACGGTGTGTAGGGCGAAGCCAGATAGAAGTTCATCAACTGGTTCACAACTTTGTTCGCTCCGGTCGGATTGGGATGAGTTCCGTCGGCCTGGAAGTCAGTCGAGAGCCATTCGAGGCCGTCAGAGCGCGGGATCGAGCCGTCGGCCCAGATGTACCAGCCCCAAGCGGTCCAGACTGATGAGCCGTCGGTGTAACTCATGTCGCCCGCGACCGGATCGGTCGTGCCGTTGCGCATCTGCAGGACCTGCGCTTCGATCAGCCATTTGACCGAATAACCATATTCGTATGCATAGGGTTCGGGATTGAGGCCATCGGTGGCGTATCCGGCATAGATGCGGGAGGAGATAAAGACCTGCTGCAGATTAGGATAGCGGGACTTCGCGGCGCGGATGATTTGCCCGAGTTGCGATTCGTAGTTCACCGCCTCGGTGTTGAGGTCGTTGACGCAACCCGAGACGGTAGCATCGCAAAGCGTGCGGTAATAGTAGACGCCGGGGCGTGGATTCGCGTTCTTGATCCATATGACCTGCACTTGCTTTTCGGTGAGGCATGGGACGGCATTCGGCGGGCCTCCGCAACCTGCCGGGGCGGATGGCGCTGTCGTCGCAGTCGCGAGAATTGAATCGCGGACGCGATCGTACTGATTGGCAAGCAGGCCGCCTTTCGCTAAGGGACAGATCGTGGTTTCGCCCTGGGCGACGGTCCAGTAGCAGGCGGTTTCCGCGCCCAGAGCCCCGTTCTCCATCGCGAGAGTGGTGTGATTGACGCCAGTGGTGATCGAAGCGGTATTGATGAAGTCGGTGAACTCCGCGACGGCGTTCGACATGCCGATACTGAGGAATACCACTGCGCCTGTCGAACTTGGATTTCCATTCTGATCGAGAGGCTGGATTGCAGAGGCCGCAGTTTTGCCCGCGGTATCGTGGTCGGATGGGACGGTGTCGCTGCTGTTCTCGTAGAGTCCGCCCTGGAAGCTGAGGTAGTTGTCGGATGGTCCCATGTCCATCAAGTCTTTTGGGACGGCATTCGCGGCGACGGTTACCGATGTTGTCTGCTGGAGTCCGCTGTAGCTGGCGGTGATCGTTGTAACCCCCGAGTTTGCGCCCGCAGTGACTAATCCCGGCGAAGTCGCACCTTGATTCTTAATAGCCGCAACGGACGGGTTTGAGGAGGTCCAGTTCGTAGTGCTGGTTACGAACTGCGAGGAACCGTCGCTGTATTCGGCAAAGCCGAAAAGTTGCAAGGTGGCGTTGGGCGCGATCGAGGGATAGATCTGCGATATGAAGAAGCCCGTCAGTTTGCCCGTTGTGGTGATGACGTTGAGCGTGGTGACCTGGCTGGCCCCTCCGTAGCTCACAGTGATGTTCACATTGCCGGGCGCGACTCCGGTCGCCATGCCTGGCGTGGTCTGCCCATTGGACTGGATCGACGCGATTGTCGCGTCCGAGGTCGTCCACGTTGCCAGGCTGGTGACAGTCTTAGACGATCCATCGTTGTAGTTTGCGACGGCTGTGAATTGCTGCGTGCCGCCAACGCTCATCGTGATAGAGGTTGGGTTGATTGCAACGGTTGTGACAACCGGGGCGGTGCCGCTCACGCTGAGTGTGACGGAGCCGCTGGTCCCGCTGTAGCTAGCAGTGATTGTCGCGTTGCCGCCGGAGACTCCGGTGGCGAGACCTGGAGTCGCTTGCCCGGTGGACTGCACTGAGGCAATCGTTGAATCCGACGAGGACCAGGAGGCAGAGGCAGTGACATCTTTGCTTGAGCCGTCGCTGAAGCTTGCTGTAGCGGTCAACTGTTTTGTGCCGCCAATCGTGACCGAAGGTGACGTTGGAGCAACTGCAACCGAGGTCACTTTCGGAGTTGAATTCGCAGTTGAATTCGATGAGTTGCAGCCCGATACGGCGAGCAGCAGAAGCGCATTCGCGATAAGGAACAACCAACCAATCCGTAGGTGTCGCATGGTGGTATAGCCTTTGAGACTACTCCTGCCTGGAAACCGAATGATTGTAATTTTGAACGTCGAATCACGGCCTGTTCGGCCGTCGCAAAATACAGAGATCCTGAGGCGCGAAAAGAGCGCGCTTCAGGATGACAGGATAAGGGTAACGGTTGTCCACCTTATACAGAACCCGGGCGGCGAGCGGGAGTTGCGGTCTGTCCGGCCGGTATAAGTCGCGGCCGCTTGAGGTAGGCGTAGAATCGCATGTCACTTCTTAAACTCAAGGAGCATTTTCCCGATGCCGCGGATTTCTCATTTGGCCAAGTTCGTCACCGTTGCTTTCTTTGCGAGCTTGTTTTCGACTAGCACATTCGCGCAATCCGAGTACAAGCCCTCTCCAGAAAACTTGCAGGCCCGGCGGGACTACCAGGACATGAAGTTCGGAATGTTCATTCACTGGGGCGTGTACAGCGTGCTTGGGGATGGCGAGTGGGTGTTTCACAACCGGAAACTGACCGTCGATGAGTACAACCGGCTACCGTTATTCTTCGATCCGGAGAAGTTCGACGCACAGGCTTGGGTGGCGCTAGCGAAGTCGGCGGGAATGAAGTACATCACGATCACGTCGCGGCATCATGACGGGTTTGCGATGTTCGATTCGAAGGTATCGGACTGGAACATCGTGGCTCGCACTCCGTACAAGAAAGATCCGCTCAAGATGCTGGCGGACGAATGCCATCGCCAAGGGATCAAGCTCTTCTTCTATTATTCGCAGCTGGACTGGCACAATCCGGATTACTATCCGCGCGGGGCGACCAACTGGCCGAATGGACGGCCGGATCACGGCGACTTCAACGCCTATCTCGACAATTACATGGACGGCCAACTCACAGAGTTGCTGACCAACTACGGACCAATTGGCGGAATCTGGTTCGACGGCATGTGGGACAAACCGGATGCCGACTGGCATCTCGAAAAAACGTACGCGCTGATTCACAAGTTGCAGCCCGCCGTGCTGATCATTCCGAATCATCATCAGACGCCGCGCCCGGGAGAAGACGTGCAGACGTTTGAGCGCGATCTGCCCGGGCAGAACACCGCTGGGTTCAATACGAAATACGTCAGCAGCCAGATCCCGCTCGAGAGTTCGGACACGCTGAACGAGAACTGGGGATTCAATATCGGCGACAGCAATTACAAGAGTCCAGCAGAACTTGAGCGGCGACTAATACGGGCCGCGGGAAATAATTCGAATCTGCTGATGAACATCGGGCCGTATCCGAATGGGGAGATCGATCCCGAATTTCAAAAGCGGCTGCACGCCGTAGGAGAGTGGATGTCGAAGTATGGCGAGTCGATTTATGGCACACGCGGCGGACCAGTCGCGCCGGGAGATTGGGGCGTTACCACGCAGAAGGGCGATAAGGTCTACGTGCACGTATTGAACTGGAATTCGCCGCTGCTGGCTTTGCCGCCGGTCGAGAAAGTCACGTCGGCGAAGAATCTGCTCGATGGCTCGAACGTCGAGTTCACGCAGAGCGCGGACGGGATCGTGCTGAAGGTGCCGCCTCAGGGGAAGGATGAGACGGACCGAGTGGTCGTGCTGACGGTGAAGAAGTAGGCTCGCATTAGTGCTTGCGGCATTCGTTCCGCTCTCGTCAAAATGCATAGATCCTGAAGCGCGCAAAGAACGCGCTTCAGGATGACATTGCGTAGGGCTCGTGCATAGAACTGATTACTTCTTTTTGGGTGGTGGGGCTGTATCGACTTTTATAGACGGAGGCGGCTGGTTACTTTTCGCCATATCTATCCAGACTGTGTTCGTGTTTCCGTTGACGTCGGTTGTGACGATTGTGCTTGATTGTTGGGCTACGCCATTGGATCCGGGCCGCACGATGTCGATCGCTTGCTGTGCAACCCGCACGCCGGCATTGGGATCTCCGGCATCTGGACGTTCTACCTGCTGAATCGTGCTGCGCGATCCGTTGGCATCCGACCTTTGCAGCGTGCTTTCACGCTTCACCAGCTTGAGCCCTTCATCACCGGCCTGGCCGGGAACGTTGGTTGAATAGGTTTCCGTGGTGTCCCGTTTCTCACCCGATGCGGAACTGCCCTCGCGGGTAACCGTACGCTCGACGACCGCCATCTTCCCTTCGGCATTGGGACGCAGAACACGCTCTTCCTTGTTTGTACCGCTGTCGTCCTGCTTCGTGGTGCCCTGCCTGACCTCACTTAGGTTCCAGTGTCCTGCTCCATCGTTGAGCGTCGTTGATTTCGTGAACTCGACGGTCTTCGGGTCGGTCTGGCGCTGGTGTTCTTCGATCCGCACCGAGGGAGACAAGCCTCCGCTGCCGTTCGCAGAAAGGACGGTCGTATTGGTGTCGGTCGAACCGGGCGCGATTTGCTTTGTATTGATCAGAGTCTGCTGGATGACTTGTAGCGATCCGTTCGAATCGGGATTTGACACGGTGCGGACCACATTGCTATCGCCGCTGGCCTGAGTGCGCCGGTCTTCCTGTGTTTGTTGCGTCAGCGTGGGATGGCCATCGGGATTCGTAGCGTAGTTACGTTCGATCGTCCGGACGGTCGTGTCGTTCACCTTTACCGACTCACGCTCCGTTTGCGAATACGGCACGTAACGTCCATCGGGACCGCGCACCTCAACGATTGTCTTGTCGATAATGCGTCCGTTGGCCTCGGAGTGCGTCGTGCTAGTTCGATAGGGATTGTCTGCGCCGCCGGGATCACCTTGCTGCGTGCTGGAGCTCCAGGAGCCAGAGGAGGATTCCTGGGCGTTCGCGCAAATGGAAGTCGCACTGAATGCCAGCGTGAAGAGTGCCGTGAAGAAAGAGATTCGCCGCGTCGCTCGCATCCGACCATTATCTGGCATTTTGCCCAATTCTGCCGCGGTCTGTCTTGGTTAGAGGCGAATCCGCATCTCGTTAGTCGCCTGGAAGCCCATCGACTCATACAAACTTCGCCCGGCTGGGCTGGCATGCAAAATGACGGTGTCGACCTGGTTGTCGCGACACCAATCGACGGCTGCTTGCATCAGCGAACGCGCCAATCCTCGGCGGCGGAACTCCCGGGCGGTGAAAACGTTGAGGATATTCCCGCGGCGGGCGCCCTTGCCGATCATGTGCGGAGGCCAGTCCATCAGCCAGAGACCCGTGCCTGCCGCAATTGAACCCTCGGCCGAAGAAACGAGCCAGGCAAGATAGTCGCCGGCGTTCATCTTGTCGAGCAACCAAACGCGAAAGCGCGCGGTCATCGACTGCATGATGTCGTCTTCTTTGTATCCCATATCGCGAAACATCTCGCGGCGATGCGCGACCAGCGTGTCGAGATCGGCGGTGGAGGCTGCGCGGAGCGTGAATCCTTCGGGAAGTGGCATCGCTGACATTAGATTTGCGCTGGTGACATGTCGATTCGGAATGTGCCTTATAGTGACACGGAATAGACAACTATGCCCGACACCGCTGAATATCTAGCCCGAATTCGAGAGCGCTCTGAAGGGCGCAACCCGCTGGAACTTCAGGAGCAGACTCCGGAAGTTCTCGCGGAGTTAATCGCGAAGGCCACACAGGATCAACTGGCGGCTCGCCCTAGCAAAGACAAATGGTCCATCGGGGAGATACTCGCGCATCTCGCGGAGGATGAGATTGCGACTGCCTGGCGCTATCGCCAGATGGTCGAGCACAACGGAGTCGAGCTCGCGGGATTCGATCAGGACATGTGGGCTCGGAAGGGCCAGTACGGATCGCGGGTTCCACGTGAGTCGCTGGAGCTCTTCCGATTGCTACGCGCAGCGAACCTGCAGTTTCTGGGGCAACTGACACCCGAACAATGGGAGTGTTCCGGCATTCATGTTGAGCGTGGACGAATCACGGTGCGGGATCTCGCGGTGCACATGGCGGGGCATGACGCGAATCATGTGGAGCAGGTACGCCGGATATTGGAAGTATGAAAGGACTGTCTTGCGCAATTTCCGAACGCTAATGTCGCATTGCCAAGATCATTTGTCGATTCTGTTCCAATCTTAGAGCCTGGATGCGACCTCGACCGTCCGGGACGAACTCAACCCAGCCATCACTGCTTGCATCGATTTTGAACCTCGTTTGAGAGACTGGACGGAGAAGGCGCCTCGGTTGTCCGGTCATGTAGATCGCGAGTTGTCCCTCTCGAATTCTGATCGAAATCTTCATCTTAGGATTTTTAGACAAGTAGTCTCCGGTATACAGTTCAAGCGGCAAGTCAATCGTGCCAGAAGAACTCAGAGGAGAAACAGCCGGGAAAGATCCCTTCAAGGCGCGCAAGCTCTGTGTCTCAGAGGACGGCGCTGTCGGCTCAACCGGCAGCACATCGACCTGTAAGCGTTGTGCAATAAGGTCTGATTTCTCGCCGGTAGCCAGAGACTGATCGGGAGTTGAAGGGGCGGACTTCCCACGAAAATCGCCGGAACTTGCGCCCGGATGAATCTGGGCATAGGGATCCAAGGAGACTCCCGCGATCTGCACATGCAGAACGCGAATCCAGCTGTATCGGATCGCAATGCAGGTCATGCAGAACAACACCGCGGACAGCACCACACCGTTGATGACTGCCGAGGGACGGGGGCGGAAGGCATCGAGAGTGGCGAAGAACGGAATGCCGTCGGGAATCGCGGGTGGCACAGGATAAGCAGCGAGTTCCGAAGGAAAATTCGGCCGCAGAATCCACTGCCTTAGTAATGAGAGAAGACCATCCGCCAGCACTCTGAGCGCAGACACCGTTCCCGATTGCTGGTCGAAGATGGAAAGCATCTCCTCGCCAAAGCGATCTCGGAATCCGGATGGATGCAGACGAACTGTGCAACGATACAACGTCCTGAGCATCACGCCCTCCGCGGCTGCGGGTTCTGTAAGCGTTGCCGTGCTTCGCGAACAACTCGCGCGAGGCGGGCAGTCTCGGCTTCGAGGATGGCGCGTCCCGCAGCGGTTAAGCGGTAGTAGCGACGGCGCGGGTCGTCATCGCCGGGCCGCTTCCCCATTTCCTGCACCCATCTTCGTTCGATGAGCTTCTGCAAGTTGTCGTATAGAGTGCCCGGCCCGAGCTTGTACTTTCCTTCCGATTGCCTGAAAACTTCCTGCATGATGCCGTAGCCATGAAGGTCTTCTCCCGCCAGAGCCACGAGAATGTGCAGGGCGGCCGGAGGCAGAGGAACAAACGATTTCAGATCTTGTTTCACTCGCCTACCGATATATCGCCTGCCGAGTTATATGTCAACAGGTTTCGTATTCGGTCGCATAGCGGTGATCCAGCTCACATTTCGGCCTTCGTCGATCGATTCGCACCGCAGTGATCGCCGACTGCCAAATGCAGACATGCTGAGGCCGGCAAACTGCGCCCACCCCAGGGTGACACCCTGAAGTTGAAGCACCGCTTAGCGAGTGGCTCTTGCGGTCTTGACCTTTTCTAACGTGCTCAGATGGATCACCGCTGCGGCGGCGCTGTAGCGCACCTTCGGGTGACGGTCTGTGAACTTCTTTTCGATCTTGGGTAGCAGAGAAGGATCGCCCCGTTGCGCGATGGCTTCGATAGCAGCGGCGCGAACGATCCAGTCTTTGTCGTCGGTCGCTTTCACGAGAGCCTTGGCGGAAGCGGGGTCAGGGTCATGCGCCAGGAAAGTAGCGGCAACGGCGCGCACGGGATTCGGGTCTTTCTTGTGCATGGTGCGGTAGGCGTCCCAGCCGATACCGGCGAAGGGAATGTATCCGACACCTTCGGAGAAGCCGATTTTCGCGAGTTCTTTCGGATTCTTGAGCGTATCCATCTGCTGTGCGATCAAGCCGTCCCCTGATTTTCGTTCTCCGGTCAGCAGATCGTAGTAAACGGAATAAGCAGACTTGTCGTCCTTGAGCTGGCGGAGCGATTGAGCAGCAGCCATCACGACCTTGACTCTTTTGTCGGAAAGAGCAGCCTGCAGTTTTGAAATGGATTCAATGGCGTGCATCTGTCCGAGAGCGGTGGCGGCGGCCGAACGCACATCGGGGTTGGGATCTTTCAATCCGGCTTCGGCGAGTTCACGCGCGTGAGTGTTGTCACGGACCAAGCCTAAAGCGCGAATTCCGTTGGTGCGGTCTTCGGTACGTTTGGAGAAAGCCGCGGTCTGGAGCATGTCCCAGGCCTTGTGAGTGGGAGACTCGATATCATCGTTTGCGGCTTGGCCAAAGGCGGGATTTCGATTGAAACAGATGACGAGCAAGAACGCTGCAATGCCAAGACGGCTGAAGGTGGAAAAGCCCATATTCCGAGTTCTCTCCCATCCACAAAAATTGGCTAGAGTGCGCGGGTAGGATGCGTTTTTCGCCGAATTCGTACGTTGCTGTTCGTGGAGGCAGGTATTTTTGTGGGAGGTTTACAGGAAAGACAGTAATCAGCGTGGAATTAAGGATAACGGGAATGAGGGCCGCATCATCGCACTGCCCGGTGCGAACAGCATCGATACGGCCCCGCCTTGCCCGACACAGGAACCTTAAGCACTACGACTGCACGATCTTTTCGAGGGCCACGCGGCTGCGAATCACCAGCGTTGCGCCTCGCAATTGCATCAGCTGTTTCTTTTTGAATTCAGAGAACAGCCGGCTCACGGTCTCGCGCGTGGTGCCGATGATCTCGGCGATCTCTTCGTGGGTGAGGGTGAGCTTGACCTGGGAGGATCCGTCATCTTGCGCGGACTTGGTTGACCACGAGAGAAGCAGCTTGGCGAACTTCTCCGAGGGGGACGCTGCTAATCCGAGGGTGCGGATTTCTTCGTAAGCCGTGTAATAGTTCCGGCTTAATTGTTGAGCGATTTTGGTGGAAACCTCGGGAAACTCCTTCATGAAGTGATTCAGAGAATCCCGGGGGACGAAGTTAGCCTGACCTGGTTCCATCATTTCGACCGTGACCTCGTACGGTCGATTCGATATCACCGCATTCAAACCAAGAACGTCACCGCTATCGGCGATCTTGGTAATGATGGTCTTGCCTTCGCGAGATGAGGTCGATAGCTTTGCCTTGCCGGTGCACAATACAAACACTCCGCGCGGCTGTTGTCCTTCGATGAAGAGCATGGCGCCCTTGGGATAGACCGCCGTCGACTTGATTTCGTTCAGCCGCTGGGCGGCCTGCAAGGACAGATTGCAAAACAGATGTTCGCCTCGAACAGGGCAGGTAACGCAATTGTCGAGGATGTTTAAACCGTAAGGTGCCCGCATCGGAAACCTCCTGGCGGCGAAGGCGATGCCAGACTTTCGGGCGATCGCCTCAACCACATCCTGGATATGGCACGTGGCTAGCCAATGCGCGAACTTTGAGATACAGCTTGTCTAGCGAATTAAGATCAATGAAATCAATCTATTACAGATCCTGCTACGAGGTCCGGGAAATCCGCCGCCACAAACTCGCAAGCCTTTGGGTTTTTTTCCGCACACCGCTGCGTGATCTGGATCACTTGGACTTGTGACTTCGATAACCGAATACAGTTATGACGGCTGGAAAACTGACCTCTCGGCGTAGCTCAGGGACCAACCAGCACGTGGAGAGCTGACGGAGTCTGCATTCGTTCCCGATAGATCAGATTCTTCCTGGGAACCTCCCCAACTACGTCCACATGAACGACATAGCCCCCGTTGGGCAGGGTTTCGCCAAAGGGAAGCTCCTGTTCTATGGTGTCCCGGGCGAGCCTAAAGTGCTGATAGCCAATGGCAGTGGCACGCCCGTTACCCGCCACGGCCATCACAATGAACGTGAGATCCATATCGTCTGGGGTGACGTTGGAGACGATCACGCTGCCTTCGATCCGATTGCCGTTGACATGGGCGACATTCTTCCAGTTCAAACTGAGAGCCGAGTGGACGCGCAGCATAAATGCTTTTTGGACTGCTGTTTGCCCCTCGCTGCTGTCGCGAACCGACACTGTGAATTCGAATTCTCCGGTGCGCTCCGCTTGGCCATGGAGCAGGCCGGTATCTTCCAGTTTGATGCCAGGAGGAAGAGCACCTTTTTCGAGGCGCCAATGATGCGGGGGTACGCCCCCGCGCGCACGGAAGTGATATTCGTAAATGGCACGGGGATACGTGTCGGGGAGTTGCTGATCCCCTTGAATCACAATGTCGTTGTCGGTTGGAGGAGTTGCGGTCGCTGCCTGAGCGGCATCACCTGCGCCGGCGGACTGAGCAACTGCCATTGGCAGAGCACACAGGGCAACACAGATAGCAAATGCCGAAGCACTTCGAAAGCGCGGCCGGTTTGAGGACGGTTTGGTCAATCGATGGCTCCCAAATCCCACAGTGCTTACCTTACTCTCCCACAGTTCACATCAGTCCGTTATAGGAATGTTCTGTCAGGCGGATCTTGCACTCCGGCGGTGCCGAGTCACCGAGGTCACATTGACGGACTTTCGCGATTTCTGAAAAACTAGCGGTCAGGGGTTCGATCCGACAAACTACCGCTGTCGCCGGCATACGTAATTTCAGATGGAATTACTGCTCAACCTGACGTGGTTGCTTCTGGCGTTGCCCGCCTACTATCTGTGGCGGAACTCCGGGTGCATCCACGCGCAGCGCAGAATGAGTTCGGCCCAATGCATTCTGGCTTTAACATGCGTCCTGGTTGTGCTGTTCCCCGTGGTGTCTGCCACCGACGACTTGCACATTTCGCAGGCCGTCATGGAGGAATCGCCGGGCAGCAAGCGTAGCGTTTGCCATCGCGGAAACGATCGACCTGCTGGTTCAAGGTGGAACGCCCAGCCTTCCATCGCGACAGTTGCTTTTTTGGCGGCTGTAGCGGCCCAGAGTTGGTTTGAAGTTCCGGCCGTCCGGTTTGTCATTCCAGCCGTCGCTCCGATTACTCCTTCTGGCCGCGGCCCTCCATCTCCCGTCCTCAGCTAAGTCTACGAAACGCTGGGTACAAGCTCACCAGCGGTTTCAGATCCAGATCCTAACCAATTTCTTGCGCGGGACCCGCGGTGGTCTTGTCGAAGCCGACATCACTTCCGGCCTGCGAGGTTCGTGTCACTTCTCCGGTGAGGCCGGAGCATCCGAGGATAAGGCCCGTGATGCGGTCGATTTTATTAAGTCTAGTGTTGACGGTTTGCGTCGGAAATGCCGATGCACGCGCCCAGGCTGCGGGGAGCCCTCCCCCTTCATCCCCGCAAGTCTGGACGTGGGACCAGGTCAAAAGCCAGTTCGAGCTGAACAATACGACCGTGCTAGCCGCAAAGTTGAATATCGATGAGCTGAAGGCGCAGGAGATCACTGCGCATCTTCGGCCGAACCCTGATTTCAATCTGTCCGCCGACGGCACCCAAATCGCACCGAGTCGCGGCGTATGGCAACCATTCGCAGGAACGTTCGTTTCACCCGGTGTGAGCTACCTGTTCGAGCGTCGAAATAAACGCAATTTGCGGTTCGAAGCTGCCAAGCAAGGGACAGCCATCGGGGTCGCGCAGGAGTTCGACACCGAACGCAACCTGTTCTTCAACCTGCGGAGTGCCTTCGTCGGAGTATTGCAGGCCAAAGCTGTCTTGAAGCTGGCACAGGACAACCTTGACTACTACGACAAGATTCTGAAGGTGAGCCGAGACCGCTTCGACGCGGGAGATATCGCGCGTATCGATCTTGACCGGCTCGAACTGCAGAGGCTTCAGTATGAGTCTGATCTGCAAGGCGCGTTGGTCAACCTGCGTACGACGAAGATCAATCTGCTGGCACTGCTGGATGATCGGCGCCCGGTCGATTCTTTCGATTTAGACGGGCAATTCGACTTCGCCGAAGACCTGCTTCCGAACGAGGAATTTCGCAAAGATGCGCTGAATACCCGTCCAGATCTGCGGGCGGCGGTGCTCTCGGTCCAGCAGGCTGAGACGAATTACAAATTGGCCGAAGCCAATGGTTCGGTCGATCCGACGGTCGGAGTCTGGTTCACCCACAACGGCTCGTTCAACAATCCTGATGCTCTCAACACGGTAGGAGCCAGTGTCAACATCCCTCTCAGAATCTTCGACCGCAATCAGGGCGAAAAACTTCGCACGAAGATTGACATCAGCCGCAACGAGAAGCTGCGACAGGGCGTGGAGACGCAAGTCTATAGCGATGTCGACTCCGCGTATGCCCTGGTAAACAGCGATATCGAGTTGCTGAAACCCTATAAGCGCCATTACCTGCAACAGGCCGTACGAGTACGCGACACGGTCCAGTTCTCTTACCAGCATGGCGGGGCCTCATTGCTGGATTTCCTCAACGCAGAGAGCGAATACCGAACGGTAGAACTCAGCTATGTGAACCTGATCGGCTCCTATCTCACCGCGGCAGCACAGCTGAATATGGCAGTCGGGCGAGAGGTGATCCCATGAAAAAGATTGAATCAGCCTTTGGAAAACGTTTATTGCGCACATGGAAGCCATCTCGGCGCGGCGCGGTGCTGCTCGTTGTCCTCGCTGCGCTGGTGGCAGGAATGGCATGCTCAAAAGACACACCTGCGGCCACGAGCAAGCCTCCGGTGACGCTCGATCCGGATGTGTTTGAAGCTGAGAACCCTGAGCTCTTCAAAACCGCGAAGGCTGAAATGCACTCGCTTCCGACAGTTGTGTCCGCGAACGGAACCGTGTCGCCCGATGTCAACCGAACTATCCACGTGACTTCCTTAGGCGCCGGACGCGTGGTCGATCTCAAAGTCAAACTCGGCGACAGCGTGAAGAAGGGCGAAACGCTGTTGGTGATCTCAAGTCCTGATGTCGCCAGCGCGTTCTCGGACTATGAGAAAGCCAAGGCAGATGAGGTGCTTTCCAAGAAGGCGCTCGACCGTGCCCAGATGCTGTATGACCGCGGCGCGATCGCCGCGAAGGATCTCGAGGTGGCGCAAGATACCGAGGACAAGGCGAAAGTTGATCTCGAGACTGCAGACCACCGCGTGCGAATCCTGGGTGGAGACCCGGCGCATCCCAGCCCGCTGCTTGAACTGAAGGCGCCGGTCTCAGGAACGATCGTCGAGCAGAATGTCGCTGGTTTTGAAGGCGTGAAGAGTCTCGACAACACGCCGAACCTTTTTACGATCGCGAATCTTGGTGAAGTCTGGGTTGTCTGCGACGTCTTCGAGAATGATCTTGGAGAAGTTCATTTCGGGGATGCCGCCGAGATCCGACTGAACGCCTTCCCTGACCGAATCTTCAAAGGCAGAGTTGCGGATATCTCGCGCGTGCTCGATCCCAACACCCGGAGCGCCAAGGTCCGCATCGTGCTGGGCAATGCGGATGGTGCTCTAAGGCCGGGGATGTTTGCGGTCGCAACTTTCCGCTCGCGCAAACTGACCGACAGGGTCGTCGTGCCATCCACGGCGATCATGCGTCTGCACGATAAGGACTGGGTTTTCTGCAAAGAAGGCGACAAACGGTTTCGCAAAGTCCAGATTGACGCAGACGGGCTCGCGCCCGACGGCATGCAAGAAATTCGAAAAGGCGTAAAGGCGGGAGACGAGTTGGTCACTAACGCCCTCGAGTTTTCGACCGAAGTGGCCGAGAAGAAGTCGGGGGACTAGCGGATGCTGCGGAAAGCCATCGACACCGCGTTAAACAATCCTCTGCTGGTTCTCGGCGGAGGGCTGGTTCTGTTTGTGTGGGGCATCCTCTCGTTTCACGCCCTCCCTATCGAAGCCTACCCCGATGTCGCCGATACGTATGCGCAGGTGATCACACAATGGCCTGGACATGCGGCCGAAGAAGTTGAGCAGCAGATCACGGTTCCGCTGGAAGTCGAACTCAACGGCGTCGCACACTTGACGCACCTGCGTTCTGTATCGCTGATGGGGCTTTCCGTCATCACGATCATCTACGACGACGAGATCACTACCTTCAACGCGCGGCAGGAAGTTCTGGACCGCCTGCAGAATGTGACTCTTCCCAACGGGGTATCGACCGGCATCGGGCCGGATTACAGTCCTGTCGGCCAGATCATGTTTTACACGCTAACCAGCACGAATCCGAAGTACGACGCGATGGAGTTGAAGGCTTTGAACGACTGGTTCGTAGTGAACCAGTTGAAATCTGTTCCGAACATTGTGGATGTGAACCCGTTCGGCGGCCCGACTCGCGAATATCAAGTCCAGCTTGATCCTGACCGGCTTGTTTCCTACGGACTTTCCCTCCCCCAGATGGAACAGGCGCTGATCAACAACAACATCAATGCGGGCGGCGGGTTCATCGAGCGGGGGCAACAAGCGCTCAATGTCCGCGCGGTCGGCCTGATGCAAACAACAGAGGATATCGGCGCGACGGTCGTCAAGGTGCAAAACGGGACGCCGGTGCGAGTCCGCGATCTCGGCAACGTTGTGCAGGCACCCAAAGTCCGGCTGGGCCAATTGGGTAGAACAATCCATAAAGAAGACGGGACAATCATCAACGACGACGATGTGGTCGAAGGCATCGTCCTGCTGCGGAAGGGAGCGGTCGCAGAGACCACGCTCCAGGACCTTCACAAGAAAATCGACGAACTCAATGGAATCAATGGCAAGACCGGACTGCTACCCGCAGGCGTGAAGCTGGTTCCGCACCTCGATCGCAGCGAACTGATGCATCACACCACGCACACTGTGCTCCGCAATTTGACGGACGGCGTGATTCTGGTGACGTTGATCCTGTTTCTCTTTCTTGGCAACGTGCGAAGTGCGCTGATTGTCGCCGTCACGATTCCATTCTCGCTGTTGTTCGCGGCTATTCTCCTCGACCTGCGGCATATTCCGGCGAACCTGCTGTCGCTTGGAGCGCTCGACTTTGGCATGGTCGTCGATGGATCGGTCGTGATGGTGGAGAACATTCTCCGTCATACTTCGTTCGGAGATCACAAGAAATCGTTCCGCGAGATTGTCGCCGTCGCTGCTCACGAAGTGCAGAAGCCGGTCTTCTTCGCGCGCATCATCATCATCGTTTCGTACCTCCCGATTTTCACTTTGCAGCGGGTCGAAGGACGGCTCTTCAGCCCGATGGCATGGACGGTTGCATTTGCATTGCTGGGAGCACTGGCATTTGCGCTGTTCATCGCTCCGGTGTTGTGCAATTACCTCTTTAGCCGCGAGATCAAAGAATGGCGAAACCCGGTGCTGGAATGGCTGAACCATAGCTATGCACGATCGCTGGACTGGTGCTTCGACCACTTGAAGTTCACGCTTGCGATGGGGCTACTCGCACTGGGCGTCATGATTTTCCTGGCGACGGGCGGCATTATCGGGTCGGAATTCCTCCCGCATCTGGACGAAGGCGCGATCTGGGTGCGTGGAACGCTCGCCCCCAGCACGGGACCAAGCTCAAGCTTTGACATGGCGAAGCGCGCCCGGGTCATGCTCGCCGAATTTCCCGAGGTAAAGCAGGTCGTCAGCCAGGTTGGACGCCCGGATGATGGCAGTGATGCAAGCGGCTTCTATAACACTGAGTTCTTCGTCGACTTGCGTCCGAGGGAGGAATGGCGCTCTGAGTTCCACGGCACCAAAGACGAACTGATCGCTGCCATGGATAAGAAGCTGCAGCAGTTCCCTGGCGTCGATTGGAATTTCTCGCAGCCGATTTCCGACAACGTGGAAGAAGCCGTCAGCGGCGTCAAAGGGGAGTTGGCCGTAAAGCTGTTTGGACGCGATCTAAAAACGCTGGAAGAAAAGGCTGACCAGATTCAGGGCGTGATGGGTCAGGTTCCGGGGGTAGCGGATCTCGGCACGTTCCAGGTACGTGGCCAGCCGAACGTAAACGTGAATGTTGATCGAGCGGCGGCAGATCGCTTCGGCATTAACGTCAGCGACATTCAGGATGCAATTGAGTCCGCAGTCGGCGGCAAGGCAGTGAGCCAGATTTTGATCGGCGAACAACGGTTCGATCTGACCGTGCGCTATCAGCCGCAATTCCGGCGGACTGTCGATGACATAGCAAATATTCGTCTGCTCGCCCCTTCGGGAGAACGCGTCTCGCTCGCGCAGCTAAGCAAGATCACGCTCGACGATGGGGCATCGACAATTTACCGCGAGGGCAATTCGCGATATATCGCGATCAAGTACAGCGTGCGCGGCCGGGATCTGGGCAGCACCGTGCGACAGGCGATCGAAGAAGTAGGGCAGAAGGTGAAATTGCCTGAGGGATATCACCTCGACTGGACAGGAGAATATGAGAGCCAGCAGCGCGCCAACCGGCGGCTGGCGATCATCGTGCCGGTCACGTTGCTGTTGATGTCGTTCATTCTCTATTCGGCATTCGGATCGTGGAAGTGGGTCGGACTGATTCTTGCGGTAGTTGCGCTGTCGCCCCTAGGTGGATTCCTCAGCCTGCTGATCACGGGAACGCACTTCAGCGTTTCCTCTGGATTGGGCTTTCTTGCTCTGATCGGCGTCTCGGTCGAAATCGGCGTGATCATGGTCGAGTACATCAACCAGCTACGAACCCGCGGCATGCCGGTCCGCGATGCGGCCAAAGAAGGCGCGGCTCTGAGACTGCGGCCAATCATGATGACGATGCTGGTGGCAACGTTGGGACTGCTGCCGGCCGCAATGTCGCATGACATCGGATCGGACTCGCAGCGGCCGTTCGCGATTGTGATTGTGGGCGGACTGATCGTCGAATTGTTGGTCAGCGTCATTCTGTGGCCAACCCTCTATGTTTTCTGGGCGCGTCCGGGCGATCGTCTGCCGCCGGCAGAACAAAGCTTCATGGCCGAAGGAGAACACGTTGACTAGTAGTTTTCCCGAAGTTGAGAAACAGTTCCGTGAGTCGTGGGTTTGAAATTAACGCGGAGAGAGACCTGGGGCGGCATTCATCCGAAAACTCAGCCTTGAGACTTCAGAGCGAAGGCGGGCCGGTGGTGTAACAGGAACACGGCGGCGTCGTTCGCGCGGCGCTCGCAAATGCAAGTGCAAACCTTGCCCGGTCCCCCAGAGTCTTGCCGCAGTCACTTCTTCTCCGCGGATGAACGCGGATTTCGCGGATCTTTCCTCGGCATGCCTCGTAGGAAGGGTCGGCGCTCGACGTAGGGATGCTTCGACTCCATCGCGGGACCGCTATAGCGCCCCTCGCGATTCCGCTCAGCATGACAAACTTTGAGGTGATTGAAAACTGGAAGGAACTCGGGGCTGAATGCTCGGGACTCAGAGCTCCCGACTCACGACTAAAAAGTAAGAGAGTTCCGAGGTGGTGTGGGGTCCATTCGTCTCGGCCAGTAGCTCGCTTTATAACCCTCGCTCGACCTGCTTTCACAGCCTCCCTTGCGGGGCGCTGTGCGCGATCGTAAGCTCGGG
>Ga0335079_10001536_pt1 | contig 26343 bp, 31 predicted proteins | sample Lox_Sample_33_FD_206719 | JGI IMG/M metagenome (GOLD analysis project Ga0335079, IMG submission 206719) | Soil microbial communities from Loxahatchee National Wildlife Refuge, Florida, United States - Lox_Sample_3.3 | ecosystem: Environmental > Terrestrial > Soil > Wetlands | place: USA...
CCACGCATGACGGTGCGACAAGCGCTGGCGGAGCCGCTCATCATTCATCGCCTCGGGACCCGCAAAGAGCGAGAGGCACGCATCGGCGCGCTGCTCGTCGAGGTTGGCCTCGATCCCTCGCACGCGGGCGCCTACCCGCACGAGCTGTCGGGAGGTCAGCGCCAGCGCGTCGGAATCGCGCGCGCGCTGGCGCTCGCGCCCGAGTTCCTCGTGCTGGACGAACCGGTGAGCGCGCTCGATGTCTCGGTGCAGGCACAGGTGCTGAATCTGCTGTCAGATCTCAAGGAGCACCGGCAGCTCACATTCCTTTTTATCGCGCACGACCTGGCCGTGGTGCGCCACATCGCGGATCGCGTTGCCGTCATGTACCTGGGCAGGATCGTCGAGCTCGGGCCGGCCCGGGTGCTCTATGAGCGCCCGCGCCATCCGTACACGACCGCGTTGTTGTCCGCCGTGCCGGTGCCCGACCCCGCCGTTCGCCGCTCGCGTCTCGTGCTCTCGGGAGACCTCCCGTCGCCGTCCTCCCCGCCGGCCGGTTGCCCGTTTCACACGCGGTGCCCGCACCCGCAGAAAAACGAGCGTTGCCGAACCGAGCGCCCGGCGCTGCGGGAAATCACGCCCGGACAGCTCGCCGCCTGTCACTACGCGGAGCAGCCGTTGTGATCGGCGGCGTGCTCGCGCTGCAGGTGTTGACGAACCTGGCGTTCAGCCATCCCGGGCCGGGGCTGCCCGGCGGCTGGACGCTCGAGCGCGTCCGGCATGTCGGCGCGCCGGAGTACAGCGTCACGCGTGGCCACGCCTTGCGCGTCGAAGCCAATGCCGAGGCCGGGTTCGCGGTTCATCGCCTGCACGTTCCGCTGCGCCCCGCGCACGGTGAGCTTACCTGGCGCTGGCGCACCGAGACGCCGCTGCACCACGCGTCGCTGCGCTCCCGCGAGCGGGACGACAGTCCGGCTCGGGTGTTTCTCGTATTCGACGACGGCCGCACGCTGTACTACAGCTGGGGCAACGCTGAACCGGTGGGCGATACGTTTCGCAGCTGGACCGGGAATTCCCGCGCGGTCATCGTGCTGCGCCGCGGCGAGGACGCGAACGGATCGTGGTACATCGAGAGACGCGATCCGTTCGAAGATTATCGTCGCGCCTTCGACCACGCGCCGCATGCCATCGTCGCGGTGGGCGTGGGCGCCGATACCGATCAGCTGCACGACCACGCCGTCGCCGAAGTGGGGGAGGTCTCCTGGGAGTGAACCGCTCCCGATTCCGCGCGGTACTCGGCGACGCCCAATTCTGGGTGCCGGTGTTCGTGCTCGCCCTGGGGCTCGTGGTGTTGCGATGGATCCGGTAGCGGCCGCGCCGGCTGTCGGGACCGTACGCCTGCGCCAGCTGCAGCTCGTGGGCGTGCTCTCGGGATTCGCCGCCGGCGCGTGGCTCGGCGCGGCCGAAGCGCCGACCAAGATGGTCACGCTCGGCTTCCCGCCAGTCGTGATCTCGCTGCTCATGGTGCTGGGCGTATTTCTCGCGCGCTGGACCCTGCCCGCGCTGATCCGCGGCAACTCCGGAATCTCGGCCGACGTGCGTCAGGCACCGCATCTCATCATCTGGGCGGTTCTCGCCGGCTGTCTCTGGGCGGTCGCGAACACGCTGACCGTGTTCGCGATTCGCGACATCGGCCTCTCGATCGCGTTCCCGTTGTGGAACTCGAATTCGCTGCTCGGCATCGTGTGGGGATTCGTGTTCTTCAATGAGCTGCGCGGCGCCGGTCGGAGCCGCCGGCTTGGCGTGCTGGGCGGCGCGGTCCTCATGTTCGCCGGCGCGACGCTGCTCGCGATCACGTCATCGACGCAGGCGCCAAGCGGCCACGCGTTGCGCGGCGTCGTAGCGGCCCTCATGGCCGGCGCGCTGTGGGGCACGATGTACATCCCGTATCGCAAGGCCTACCTGACCGGCATGAATCCCCTCTCGTTCGTCACGTTTTTTTCGATCGGAGAAGTGGTGATGATGACGGTGCTCGCGCTATCGGATCGCGGTGGCGTCGCCCCGCTCGCCGCCGAGCTCGCGCGCTCGAAGACGATCGTCTTCTGGCTCCTGTGCGGTGGGTTCGTGTGGGTGATCGGCGATCTGTTCCAGCAGTACGCCGCTAAGTACATCGGGATCAGCCGCGGCATTCCGCTCTCGAACACGAATCAATTGTGGGGGCTCGCATGGGGCACGCTCGTATTCGGCGAGCTGCACGGCGGAGGCGCGGGAACCTACGCCCGCGTGATCGGCGGCTCGGTAGTCATGGCGCTCGGTGCGGCAGCCATTGCACTCGCGACCGCCAATCCCTTGGAGCATGAACAGTGGCGCGAGGCCGGCAGGCGCGAGGGCGAGAAGTATGGAGTCGATCGGACCTACGTCGAGTCGGCGTTGTCCGGCGAAGCGGGAGGCGAGCATCGCCGCACGTGGGTGGATTGGGCCATCGTGTGTGGCGCGACGGCGGTTTTTATCGGGTTCGCAACGGTTGCTCAGGTTCCGCATTTGGCGTTGAACTGGAGTGCGATGGGCGTTCTCGTCCTCCTGTCGCTTGCGTTGCTCGTCGCCGCGGGTGTGACATTGTGGAAGGCAACGCGGTTTAGCTAACGAAACGCCCCCTCAGTCGAGGGGGCGTTGTGTTGCTAGAACTCGTAGCGCGTCGCGTTCCAATACGGCTGGCCTCTGCCCCAGTACCTGCGCCGCCACATCCAGCGACGTCGCAGCACCATCGTCCCGAAGAAAAGAAACGCCAGCGGCCAGACGGGAAAGAAGAACGGAAACAGTAACCATCGCAACCCGATCAGACCTAGCGCTCCAACGAACAGCAGCGCGAGAGCCCCGGCCCGCAACAGCCGCCACGCGAACCACGCGCTCGCTCGCCGCTGCGCAGGCGGGTACAAGGCGGGAAGCTGCCGGAACCCAGAGCCTTCCGGAAGATCGGAGATCAGCGCCGCGAGCTCCTCGCGGAACCGCGCGGTCTGCGCCTGTGCCACTCGTTCGCCCGCCTCTTCGGTGGACAAACGCCCGGCTCCCGCCGCCTCTTGCAAAATCCGCGCGACTTCGTCGCGCTCGGTGTCAGAAGCCCGGATCGTGTTCATGTGGTTGCCTCCTCGATTTCCTTCGTCGCGCGCGCGAGAACGTCGGCGATCCTCCGCCGCGCCTCGTCGCTCGAGCGCCACCCCCGGCGGTACACCGCCTTCACGAGGCGCGCCGTGCCCTCGTTGACGTCCCCCATCGTTCCGCCAACTGCCTGATCCACCGCCTCGCTCACGCGGTCGAAAATGTCCGCCACCACGTCCTGGTGCTGATCGAGGAACTTCATGCCATCCGCGGTGACGTCGTACGCCTTCTTGCCTTCGACTTCTCTGGCCTTGACCAATCCTTCGTCTTCCAGAAGCTGCAGAGTTGGATATACACTCCCTGGTGACGGCGAGTAGCACCCGTGCATCCGCTGCTCGAGTGCCTTCATGATCTCATAGCCGTGGCGCGGCTTGTCCCTGAGCAACTCGAGAATCACGTACTTCATGTCTCCCGCGCCGAACCATTGGCGGCGCCGGCCACCGAACGCGAATCCGGCGAACGCGCCCGGCCATGCAAAACCCCGTGGTCTCATGTTTTCTCCTCCATACGTTGTTACGATATTACGTTAAGCAGTGTCATGACGATACATCTTGAGATGTATCGCGTCAAGGGTGCTCGGATGGCGCAACGCCACCCGGCTGGCGTAGCGCTGACGGACACGCCAGCGATCCCGCCGGACGACGTTGCGGCCCTGTTTCAGTTCGGCCACACGACCCGCCCCGCGTTGCGAGCGCTGCTCGAGAATGCTTCGTCGGTCCAATGGGATGCCGCGCGGGAAATAAAAGTTGGTCCGTACACGCGGATGGTCACACCGCGAAAGCTCATGCTTCAGACGCTGCTACACGAGACGCGCCACTGGAGTCAGGTCGCCACGTTCCTGCGCCTCGCGGGGTTCAGCGTGCGTCCGCATGACTTCCTCTTGAGCCCAGTCCTCGACCCTACAGCGACAGCTAGCTCCTTAAGATTCAATCAGATCCGTGACACGTGATCCGTGTCGCGGAGCCGTTCCCACGGTTCCATAGTTTAGGCGCGCGCCCAGACACCTCTACTGGAGGAGGACGTATGTCTGGACTGCAGCTGATCGCCAGCTTTCTCGTGGTTACGCTCGGCTGGCAGCTCGTCGCGCGCACGTTCGGTCCGCCGCTCGCCAAGCTGCTGTTCCAAAACAGACTCACGACTCTGCAAGCCGCGGGCACGCGCTTCGCGAACGATGCGGCACGTCAAACGTGGGCCCAGGACGCGGGCACGCACGCGATGAACATGGCGTTGCTCGTGCTCGCGGCGGTGTGCGGCGCGATCGCCGGGCTGTGCAACTTTCCCCTGATCGGATTCAGCCGCTCCGTGAACGGCTGGAGCTGGCTCCGCATCATCGCGATGTGCGGGGTGAGCTGGGCGGTGGCGCTGACGCTGCACGGCGGATCGTACTAGAAGCATGAAACACGACCGCGCCGCTGGGCCGAACACCCAACGGCGCGGTCTTTTTGTCCTGCGCGCGCCCGGCACGATCGTCTGCCGGTGCTGAACCTGCGGCGCAGATCGCGATTCGGTCCTTGGTTAGCTACGAATCAGGCGATCGCTTGCCCATGCCAGGTCGCGCGGGGCTATATGACTAGACAAAGGATCACCTCCTTGGTTGAGTGGGATTACGGGCGTGAACAACCGCATATTAGAAAGACTCGAACGCCATCGCAACCCGTGCGAGGAGAGGCACCGCTTCGATGATGTCCAAGCTCGTAACATTTATCGGCGCGACCGCGGGCGGCTGGCTCGGCTGGTGGCTCGGCGCGTTCGCGGGCGTCTTCACGGCATTCATCGTCAGCTTCGTGGGTACGGGCATCGGCATCTACGCCGCGCGCAGAATTGCGAGCGCGCTGATCGAATGACAGCCAACCCCCCGCCTCAGCAGTTGATCGTGCTCTTCCCCGCGCAACACGGCACGATGATGCCGTTGTATCCCGCGTAACAGGTCTGCCCGTCGCCCACGTAGTTGCGGTTGGCCATGTAAATCATTCCCGAGAGCACGACCGCGCCGATGCCGACACTCAATGCCGTCGTCCGACCCGGCGCCGTCACGCGTTGCTCCACCGCTCTCGTGTCGGACAACAGCATCTCACGGTACACCCCCTCCACGAACCCCGCGAGCGTGTCGCCCGTGACGTGGGGTGCGCTGAAAATGAGCATGCTGTAGTCGGTTCGCGTGACCCACACACGATCGATGGTGGTCGAGGTCAGATCGCTGGTCGCGACGGGCCGCATGGTGTGGCAGGCAGCGAGAATGAAGAGGAGTGTGACGGACGCGCTTCTCAGCATACCACCGTGCTCTGCCCTGCGCAGCATGGGACCGTCACGGCGTCGATGCCGTAGTTGCACGTCTTCCCGTCTCCCACGTAGCTGCGGTTGGCCATGTAAATCATCCCCGTCAACGTGACCGCGCCGATTGACACCCCCAGCGCGGTGGTCTTGCCGGCGGCGAACACCCGCTCCTGGAGATTTCGCGTATCGGCCAGCGGCATCTCGCGGTACTGGCCTTCGACGAAGCCGGCGATGGTATCGCCGAACAATCGCGGGGCACTCATGATGACGGTGTTCTGATCCGCTTGCGTCACCCAGACGCGATTGATCTCGTCGGATTCGATCTGACTCGCGTCAAGGTGACGCCAGGTGTGGCACGCGCCCAGGGCGAACATCGATGCCATCATCGCGATCGCAGCAAGCGACCGTACCGGGCTGCCACAATGGATCATCGTTGCCTTTTCCAATGGTCAACCAACAAGATTCCTCGAACGGCGCGCGCTCGCAACCCTGGAGCTACCCGCTTGCGGGCGAGCCGCCCGAATGAGAGTATGACATTATAGTAGGAACTGCGGTACATGCTCCCCGGAGGTCACCTATGCGCGCCTCTCGTCTCGCCGGTCCTGTCGCGATCTTGTTCGGTTTGGGCGTCGTATTCGCCGCGGCGCGCGCCGGTTCCGTCAAGAAAAAGGACCCCGGCGTGATTCGCGCTCAAGCGCACCTGGACAGCGTGCTGTCCGAGCTTGTGACGCGCGACGTCCAGAGCCTGACGTTGGCACAGCGCGCGCGGCGCGCCCGTCTCCTCTCGACACTGCGCGGGTATCGAGATCGAGGGTTGTTTCCGCACAACTACGACTACGCGGATCCCACTCCGTATTTCGTCGATCGGAAGACGGGGACCCTGTGCGCCGTTGGCCATCTCCTGGCGCTCACCGGGCGCAGCGACATCGTGCGCCGAGTGCGCCGTGCGAACAACAACGCATATGTTGCCCAGCTCGCCGGAGACACGGCGTTCAGGGATTGGCTCGACCTGAACGGCTTGACACTGGCTGAGGCGGCACGCATTCAGATTGTCTATGCCGCGGACCCCAATCCCCCCTCGCACACGATGAAGATGACCAATGTCGCGTTGCGCGGCCTTACCTATGGCTCCGCTGTAACCTCCCTGGTGACGAGCGCCTGGAACGCAACGGTCAACTCGGATGGCCAGCGGCTCGGGATCGTGAAGATCGGCATGGCGTCGGGCGTCGTCTCGACAGCGGTGGGCATCGCTCTATTCCTGCAGCCTGCCGCCCCGCGATCGCTGGCGTCATTTTCGGCGGGGGTGGGTGGCTTGAGTATCATGTTCGCGTCGTACGCACTGATGGGGCATCACGACAACGTGGTCGCGCGCCGCAAGGCAGAACAGCGGAAGACGGCATTCGAGGCGAGTCTGGTCCCGTTGCTCGCGCTGCACGGCGCCCCGGGACTCGAGCTTTCCGTTCGATTCTGACGCTCCTGGCGGAGGAGATCGCCACTTCGCCGTTCGCGAACTGGGACAACTTTTATGTGATCGTGGGTTCGTCGGCCGCGGCGCTCACTGGCCTGCAGTTCGTGGTGCTCACGTTGATCGCGCAGAGCCCGCGCCGCGGCGGAATCGGGGAGATCGCCGCGTTCGGCACGCCCACCGTCGTCCACTTCTGCGCCGTTCTACTCATCGCCGCCATTGTCAGCGCTCCCTGGCCGGATCTCGGGAGAGCCAATCTCGCGTTGGACATTGTTGGCGTGGCGGGGATCGTCTACACGATCATCGTCCTGCGACGGGCGCTCCGGCCACTCAACTACAAGCCAGTGTTCGAAGATTGGCTGTGGCATACGATCCTGCCCCTCCTCGCGTACACGTCGATGTTCATCGCGGCCATCACGTTTCGGCGTCACCCGGCCGAATCGCTGTTCATCCTGGCTGGCGCCGCCCTCTTGCTCCTGTTCATTGGGATTCACAACGCGTGGGACACGGTCACCTACATCACCGTGGAATGGCTGCGACGGTCGGAGGAGCAGGACAAGCCGAAGTCGTGATCGACTGTGTCACCACAGGGTTTCGAAGATCGCGGGGCGCTCCTTCAGAGTTAAGTTTCCCTTCAGGATGGCCACGCAATCCGATCCAGCAGCGGCTGACCGGGAGTTCTTTCGCTCGCTCCTCACGCGCGACGTAGCGTCGCTCGACCGCGCGCTCACCACCGACTTCATCCTGATCGACGTGATGACTGGCTCACGCGTTCCGCGCGATGCCCTGCTCGACCTGGTGGGATCCGGCCAGCTCCTGTTCGAATCCATCGACTCAACCGAGGTCGAGTCGCGCCGCTACGGTACGACGGCGGTCATCACGGGCCGAACGCAAATGCGCGGGCGCTTCGATCGAACGCCGTTCACCGCGGAGAGCCGCTACACCCACGTGTTTGTCGAGCAGGACGGCCGCTGGCGCCTGGCCTCTGCCCAGGGGACCCCGATCAGAACGCCATGAAGATTCTGTCCATTCACGTGGGGCGTCCCCGGGAAGTCACCTGGCAGGACAAGACGGTCCTGACCTCGATTTTCAAGGACCCCGTCCAGGGGCCGGTGGCGGTCCGGACAACGAATCTCGATGGCGATGAACAGTCAGATCTCTCGGTGCACGGTGGGAGATCGAAGGCCGTATACGTCTATCCGTCGGAGCACTACCCCTGGTGGCAGCAGGAGCTGCCGGGCGTCAAGCTGCCATGGGGAGTCTTCGGCGAAAATCTCACGGTGACGGGGCTGCTCGAAACCGCAATGCACATCGGAGACCGGCTCCGGGCCGGTTCGGCCGAGTTCATCATCACGCAGCCGCGCATGCCGTGCTTCAAACTCGGCATCCGATTCAACGATCCGGGAATGGTGCAACGCTTCCAGGACAGCCGCCGCAACGGCTTTTACCTGGCGGTAGAGAAGGAAGGAACGGTTCGCGTGGGTGATGCAATCGAGGTGATTGCGCGTGATCCGCACGCGATGTCGGTGGCGCTCGTGGCGGAGCTCTACACCTCGCAGCACGCGGATCCCGATCTGCTGCAGCGCGTGAGCGAGCTGCCGGCCCTTCCCGAACGGTGGCGCGAGCGGTTCCGCGCTCGAGTGAGCCGGGTGTAGCGTGAGCGGCGCGGCAGACAAGCTGCGGGCGCTGCTGGCGGCTTATGCCGAGCGTTCGGCTACGGTCGAGCCCAACACGAGCGGCCGCGGCCATGACGGTGTGGATCGCAAGCGCCAGGCGTGCGCCGAATCGTTGCGCCGCACCGTGCGGCCGGTGCTCGAAGAGTTCACGGCGGAGCTCAAGACCGCGGGACACGAGGCCTCGACCCGCGACAATACCACCCGGGAAGACGCCTACCCCAGTGTCGCCCTCTCCTTCACCCCAAAACCGGGGAGTGCCGAGGCGCGACGCACCGCCCTCGCCTCCGCGCTGCTCTTCAAATACGACCCGCGCCGCGGCATCCTCGTGCAGCGCGATATCAAGCCTTCACCGGGCAAGGTGCGCAGCGTCACGGGAGCCGGCGATCGCCTGGGGACGATCGGCGTCGACGCCGTTTCGAAAGCCTGGGTCGAGCAGAAGGCATTGACGTTCGTCGAAGACGTGCTGAAAGCAAACTAGGACTTCGAGACATGCGCCTCGCCCAGGCGTTGGGATGGGCCCTCGGACCGCCGGGGTACTGGTGCACCGCGGCGTTCCTGAATGGCGTCAATCCGGGTGCTCGGGCCCCCCTCCCGGCCCGTGCCAAGAGAATCCTCGACCGCTGTTACACCGCCTTCTTCCCGAGCGTCGACCTCGACCGCATCCGCTTGCGCTGTGGGGCAAGGTTTCCCGGAGTGCCAGTCCGTCCCGCCGGCATGGCGCTGGGGCACACAATCTACCTCCGCCAGTCTCGTTTCGATGAATGCGACTGTCGTGACATGCTCTTGCTGATCCACGAGCTCGTGCACGTCGCGCAGTTCGTGCGCGGCACCTGGACGAGTTTCGCGCGAGACTACGCCGCCGGGTTGCTGCGCCACCTGAGCTATCATGCCAATCCGCTCGAGCGGGAAGCGAGAGCCTTTACCGAGTCCCACGCCATGGATGTGAGCCAGGCCCTTGCCGAGCTGTGCGGTCACGCTGCCATAATCGAGTAGCATGCGGGCCGCACTCTTTTTCAAGAACCTGCTGTTCACGCTTCTCGTCCCCGCTACCGTCGCGGTGTACGTCCCGTACGCCATGGTGGGTCGGCACGTGTCGAGCGTGGCACTCGGCCTCCCCCGGTTGCTCCTCGCGGCGGCGTTCTTCCTGCTCGGTGTCGCGCTGTACAGCTGGTGCGTCTGGAACTTCGCGACCATCGGTCGCGGCACTCCCGCGCCGATCGATCCACCGCGGGAGCTCGTGGCACGCGGCCCCTACCGGTACGTCCGGAATCCGATGTACCTCGCCGTCCTGTGCGTGATTGCAGGATGGGTCATGCTCGCGCGTTCGCGCGACGTCGCCGCATATGGCATCCTCGTCGCGCTGGCCATGCACACCTTTGTGGTGGTGGTGGAGGAGCGACAGCTGCAACGGCGATTCGGGGCGGCGTACGACACGTATCGCCGCAAGGTGCGGCGCTGGATTCCCGGTCGCGCCCGGCGGCTCACGCGCCGCGAGCTCTCGGCCCACGATTTCGGGCTACCGGGGTGGGCGCAGGTCGGGCGCCGGCGCAAGGAGCACATCGAGCGCGTTGCCGCGCTGCTCGGAGAGTGGGCCGACCGGATGGAAGTCTCGGACGCGGAGCGCGACCGCTGGCTCAAAGCCGCGTGGCTGCACGATGCGCTGCGCGATGCGCCCCTGCCTGACAGAGTCCCTCATGGCGGCGCTGCCGCGGATCGTGCCGCTCAGGATGGCGAGACGGATCAGGGCGTCCTCGACGCCATTCGCTATCACAGCACCGGCTACGCCGGGTGGGACGACGTGGGGAAAATGCTCTATCTGGCGGACTATCTCGAGCCGGGACGCAAGCGCAACGGCAAGGAGCGCGCGCGCCTCGCCGAACGCGTCCCGCGGGCGCGGAATCGCATCCTGCGGAAAATCGTGGCCTACGAAATTCGCTGGCGCGTCCGCACGGGCCGGCCGGTGCACCCGCGGATGATCGAGTTCTGGAACGCGCTATCGCGTGACTAGCGCTATTGGGCGACGACGGTCGCCTTTTTTACATAGTCGAGCTTCGGGAAATCGTGCTTCAGGTACGCGTTGCCTTCCGCCCAGATCCGTTCCTGATCCGGCCCTCGCCCCTCGGGCGCGCCTTCGCCGTATCCTGAATACAGCCGATCGACCACGTCCAACCCCTGGACTACCTGTCCGAACGGCGCGAATCCCTGTCCGTCGAGCATGCTGTTGTTGCCGTAATTGATGAAGACCTGCGCGGTCCGCGTGTTCGGGCCCGCCGTCGCGAAGCTCACCATCCCGCGCGTGTTGCTCTGATGCACAGGATCATCGGGGAGCCGGCGCACACTCCACAACGCCCACACATGCGGATCGCCGTTGATTCCGAACTGCGCCATGAACCCGGGAATCACACGGAAGAAGCGTGCGTCGTCATAATACCCCGACTGCAGCAGCTCGTAGAACCGGTCTGCGCCAAGAGGGGCCCAGTCGCGGTGCACCTCGACGACGAACGTGCCCGCGCTCGTTTCGAAGCGCGCGTTGTACGTGGCTGGCGCGGTTGCTGCCGCCGCGGGCGCTGGTGCGGCGGGTGTTGAGTCGACCCGGTTCGCCGCGGCCTGGGAGGCCCTGCCTTCGCGGGCTCCGCGACAGCCGAGCACGACGCCGGTGCAGACAATGAGCGAAAGAGAGCATTTTCCGAATGCCATGGGATCAATCATTCCGGTGGAGTGGTGGGTCCGGGAGCGAGGATCGTCTGCGTGATCGCGCCGGCGCGGGCATCGAGGCTGTGCGAACGCAGCATGTGTGCACTGCTCATCCCTTGAACCGCGACGTTCCCTGCGGGGACATTCAGGAGATAGGCCAGTCCATCAACGTCAGTGGCAGTCGCCGACTGGTTCGGCGCACCGCCCGAGTTATAGCGGGTGGTCCCCGCTGCGGGACTGGAAGACACCGTCGCCCCGCTCACGACCTTTCCAGTGCAATCAACCACGGTCAAAACGACGAGTCCATTGGTCGGCGATAGCGTCACGTTGGCGACGAAGGCCAAGGTTCCCAATTCTCCCGGGGTCAGAAGGACAATCTTTGCTCCCGAGACACTCGCCACGAGCGGCGCAGACGGGTAGAGGTATGTCGTGTCGTAGTTTGTTTTGCTGATTTTCAGATAGCCGTCGAGAGGAGCGCCGCCCGTGCTGACCGAGATCGAATAACTCCCATCGGACGCTGTCGTCGTCGAAGCAAGTGCCGTCGCGTTTCCGTTGTTGAACGCCTCTACCGTTGCGCCGGCAACGGCCATAGGGCTTACGTTGATCTCGGTGACTGTTCCGGAAATGGTCACCGTACTCGCCGCGGTCGTCGGAAGCGCCTGGCCCACGCAGACATAGGCGGCATTCGCGGGAGTCGTGTCCGGACCGGTGTTCATCGTGCTGTTCGAGTTGCCGCCACATGCGGCGAGAGCCATCGCCACGACTGTGAAGGACAACGCGCGAACAGCAGCCATGGTCATCCGTGTATGAGTTGGGCTGGGAAGATAATCAGGATAAAATGAACACATGACTCGCTACTTTCTGCTCCTCGTGTCTCTGATGGCCCTCGCGGAGCGCGCCCACACTCCGAAGACGACCCTGGCCGACTTTCAGGCGCTTCGCTGGCTCGAGGGCCGCTGGCGCGGCACGCACGCGGGCGAGCCGTTCTACCAATCGTATCACTTTCGCAACGATTCGACGATCGACACCCGGACGTTCGGGGACTCGAGCTTCCATGACGCCTCGGACAGCGGGACGATCGTGCTCGAAAATGGCGCAATCAAGAATCGCGGCGGCGGCGCCGAGTGGGAAGCCACGAGTCTCGACTCGCGCACCGTTCATTTCGAGCCCGCGAAACAGGCGCAGAATTCCTTCACGTGGCATCGCATTTCGCGCACCCAGTGGAGCGCCACCATTCGCTGGCACGACGCGTCCGGTCAGGAACAGCACCGGTTGTACATGCTCGACCGCGTCGGTTCGTGAGTGGAGCGAGGCGGCGCTGAGCTCGATGCGGTTGTGGTCGGCTCGGGCCCGAACGGGCTCGCGGCCGCCATCACACTGGCGCAGTCGGGGCGCCGGGTGCGCGTCTACGAGGCGGCGAACGAAATCGGCGGCAGCGCCCGCACCGCCGCGCTGACCGAGCCCGGATTCCTGCACGACGTCTGCTCCGCCGTCTTTCCACTCGCCATCGCCTCGCCCTTCTTCGCTACGCTCCCACTCGCACAGCACGGTCTCGATTGGGTGCACTCGCCCGCGCTCCTCGCGCATCCGTTCGATGATGGCACGGCCGTCGTGCTCGAGCGCTCCGTGGCGGCCACGGCCCGCGAGCTCGGGCTCGACGGTCCGGCCTACGAGAACCTGCTCGGCGGCTTCGTGCGAGAATGGGATACCCTGAAGACGCTCGTGCTCGCCCCGCTCGCCGTGTTTGCCCACCCCTGGACGATGCTCCGCTTCGGACGCTTCGGGCTGCGATCAGCGCAGGCACTCGCGTTCTCGATGTTCCGGGGAGACCGGGCGCGCGCGCTGTTCGCCGGCATCGCAGCGCATTCGTCGCTGCCGCTCGATCGTCCGGTCAGCGCGGGCTACGGGCTCGTGCTCGCGATCGCCGGCCATGCCGGTGGCTGGCCGCTCGCGAAGGGAGGCTCACGCGCGTTATCCCTCGCACTGGGCGCGTATCTCGAGTCCCTCGGCGGTGAAGTCGTGACCGATCGGCCGATACTCGCGCTCGAGGAGCTGCCGCGCGCGCCGGTGGTGTTGTGCGACGCCTCGCCGCGCGGCCTGCTGCAAATCGCCGGGCAGCGGTTGCCGCCGCGCTATCGTCGCCGGCTCACCGCGTTTCACTACGGCCCGGCCGCATACAAGCTCGACTACGCCTTGAGCGCGCCGGTGCCATGGAAGGCGGACGCGTGCCGGCGGGCCGCCACGGTGCACCTGGGCGGGACATTCGCCGAGATCGCGGAATCCGAGCGAGCGCCGTCGAACGGCCGCTGTGCCGAGCACCCGTTCGTGTTGCTCGTGCAGCCGACGCTGTTCGATCCGGGCCGCGCTCCGCCGGGGAAGCACACCGTGTGGGCATATTGCCATGTACCGAACGGCTCGAGTGTCCCGATGTGGGAGCGGATCGAGCAGCAGATCGAGCGGTTCGCCCCCGGATTCCGCGATTGCATCATCGCGCGCAGCATCAAGCCGCCGGCCGCCCTCGAGTCCTGGAATCCGAATCTCGTTGGTGGAGACATTAACGGCGGCCTGCCGGGCTTGAGTCAGGTCTGGGCGCGTCCCACCCGCCGCACCTACTCGACGCCCGTGCGGGGACTCTATCTCTGCTCCTCGTCCACCCCACCGGGCGGCGGCGTGCACGGGATGTGCGGTTATTTCGCGGCGCGCCGCGCGATCATGGAGCTGGCCCCGCACACCTGATCGTTACCCGCTTGTGACATTCCCTCGGTCAAACCGCAGTGTCTCGCCAGCCTATTTCTCGTCGCTCGAAGCGGTCCGTGGCTCGTACTGGAATCCCTCATTCCCGGAGATACGCAATGCGCGACGCCGGTTTTCTTCGTTCCCGAGGCCCGATGGCGGCACTCACCATCGCCGGTCTCACCCTTGCCGCCTGCGGTACGGAACCGACCACCGCCACCGCCCCGGAGCTGCAGTTCGCCCACGGCGTGTATTCGCGGGCCACGCCGGTCGCCGTGAGCGCGACACACGCGCCCCTGTTGCCGAACGACGTGATCGCGACGTACACCGGCGTCAACGTCTACAACGGCGGGTTCGGGTCCGCGGTGGACGCGCGCGATGGTCACGGCCGCGTGATCTGGTCGCTCACCGACCGCGGGCCCAACGTCAGCGGCTCGGGCAACGATAAACTGTTCGCCGTCCCGAACTTCCACCCGCAGATCGGACGGTTCGAGCTGGAGCACGGGGTGTATGTGCGGCGTGAAGTCGTCGTCCTGAAGGATGCGAACGGCAATCCGAAGACCGGCCTGCCGATCGGTGCGTCGGGCTGCGGCGCGACCGGCGAGGTGCCCCGTGCGCTGGACGGCACGCTGCTCCCGTTCGATCCGAACGGCATCGACTCGGAAGGTCTGCGTGTGATGGACGACGGCAGCTTCTGGGTGTCAGATGAGTACGGCCCATTCATGATCCACTTCGATCGCCACGGCCGCACCCTCGAGCAGGATTCCCCGTGCGGCGGGCCGCACCCGCTCCCCGCCGTGCTCACGCTGCGCCAGCCCAACAAGGGCATGGAAGGGCTCGCGGCGCTCGATCACGGACGCATTCTGGTCGGTATGATCCAGGACCCGCTGCTCAATCCCACTTCGGCGGCCGCCAAGGCCTCGCGTCTGTTGCGTATCATCGTGCTGAATACACGTACGGGAGCGTTGCAGCAGTACGCCTACCTGATGGACAGCCCGAGCTATGGCGTGAGCGAAATCGAGGCGGTCTCATCCACGCAGTTCCTCGTGGACGAGCGCGACGGCAAGTTCTTCGGCGACCCGGCCGGTGCATCCACGCAGAAGAAGATCTACCTGATCGATATCAGCCACGCGACGGACGTCAACGATCCCGCCAACGGACCCAACGGGCTGCTGTTCGGAGGCAAGACACTCGAACAACTGACCGACTCCGGTCTCGCGGCCAACCACATCGTTCCCGTCACCAAGACGCTCGTCGTCGATCTCCTCGCCTTCGGATATCCGCACGACAAGGCCGAGGGCGTCACCCTGCTCGACGAGGGTCACACGATCGCGGTGACCAATGACGACGACTTCGGCGTGTCGGACGACGGCCACGCGCACCTGATCCAGAAAATCCTGCCCTCGGGTCAGGTGGATCACAATGAAATCTGGTTCTTCCACCTGAACGGCTCGCTGCTCGAGAAGCACTAGGGCGGTACCGGGGGTCCCGCTCCGCGGGGCCCCCTCCCCCGGCCCTCCGCCTTTCGCTTTTCGCCGTCCCTCTCGCCTGCTCTGGCCTTGCCTTACTCGAACAGCCCGGCGTACTTACCCGGTCCCAGGGGAGGAAGGGGCGACATGGAAAAGGTTGGCGTGAATGTGCGCGCGGACGCCGGTCCGGGCGTACTCCATCAACTCACCGGGGTCATCGCAAAGCACCGGGGCGACATCTCATCGATCGACATCATCGCCGAGCAGGCGGGAGAATCGCGCCTGTACTTCGAGATCGAGTTGCCCGACGCGCCCAACGCGCTCGTGGAAGAGCTGCGCGGGCTCAAGATCGTGCACTCGGTCGAGCTCGTGAAAACCCTGCAGCTGATTTACGGCAAGCGCATCATCATCATGGGCGGCGGCGCGCAGGTGGGTCAGGTCGCGATCGGCGCGATCTCGGAGGCCGACCGCCACAACATCCGCGGCGAGCACATCTCGATCGACACGATCCCGCTCGTGGGCGAGCAGCCGCTCGCGGACGCCGTGCGGGCGGTGGCGCGGCTGCCGCGCGCCGTGGCGCTTGTACTCGCGGGATCGCTCATGGGGGGCGACATCGAACGTGCGGTGCGCGAGGTCCGGAAGCAGGGTCTCCTCGTGGTGAGCCTCAACATGGCCGGGAGCGTGCCCGATGCCGCGGACCTCGTCGTCAGCGACCCGGTCCAGGCCGGCGTGATGACCGTGATGGCCAGCGCCGATACGGCCAAGTTCCGCGTGGAGCACCTGAAGCGGCGAGTGTTCTGATCCGACTGGACACCCCGGGTATTGGGGCGACATTTAAACAACCCGAAACTCGAAAACCAAGGCGTGAGGTGCACCATGACACTGCAAATCGGCCAGGTGGCTCCCGATTTCGTCGCGCAGACGACTGAAGGACAGATTCGCTTTCACGACTGGATCGGCGACTCGTGGGCCGTGCTGTTTTCCCACCCCAAGGACTTCACTCCCGTGTGCACGACCGAGCTCGGCTATATGGCGAAGCTCAAACCCGAATTCGACCGGCGTAACACGAAGGTGATCGGCCTGAGCGTCGATCCGGTCGACAGCCACAAGAAGTGGTCCAAGGACATTCAGGAGACGCAAGGAGCCGCGCCGAACTATCCGATGATCGGCGACAGCGATCTCGAGGTCTCGAAACTGTACGGCATGCTCCCGGCGGAGCTCGAAGGGACGTGCGACGGGCGCACGGCGGCCGACAATCAAACCGTACGGAACGTGTTCGTGATCGGTCCCGACAAGAAGGTCAAGCTGATCATCGTGTATCCGATGACGACGGGGCGAAACTTCGACGAAGTGTTGCGCGTGATCGACTCGCTCCAGCTCACGGCCAAGCACAAGGTGTCCACGCCGGTCAACTGGAAGCCCGGCGATGACGTCATCATCGCGGGCTCGGTGTCGGACGACGATGCGAAGAAGATCTATCCGACGGGATGGAAGGCGCCGCGACCATATCTCCGGATCGTGCCCCAACCCCGTTCCTAGGCGACGAACTCAGTCCAGCAGCTTGGCCAGGTCGAGCCCTCGGGCGCGGAGCGCGGTGCCTTCAGCGGGCTGCACGGTTCCCGCCGAGACGACGAACTTGAGCGCTTCTTCCACGCTGATCCCGAGGGGCCGGGTGCGCGCGACGGGGACGACCAGCAGATATCCCGAGGGCGGCACCGAAAACGTGGTGGGCAGGAATACGGTCACGCACGGCTCGCCAAGCACGGTGGCGAAGAGCGCGGGATCGTCGTCGGTCACGAGGCCGATCGCCCACGAATCGGCCGTCGGGTATGGGACGAGCACCGCGCGAATGAACATATGCTGCCCGCCGCCCAGCACCGCCTGCACGATTTGACTGCCGGCATCGTAAATGCGCCCCGCCACGGGAAACCGGGAGAACGCGCTGTTCCACGCCTGCACCAGGCGGCGGCCGATCGAGTGATGCACGGCCCACCCGACCAGCAGCACGAGCGCGAGCAGCAGCGACGCGCCCAGCCCGGGCGCGCGGATGCCCGTGAAGCGTGTGATCGGCGCGCCAAGAATGCCGTCGAGCACGCGGAACGACCACATCAGAATGAATGCCGTCACGCCGAGCGGCACGACCACGACGATGCCGACGAGGAAGTAGCGGCGCAGCAGGCGGAGCCACGAGCCCATGATCAACAATATCGCATGAGGGCCCGGTGAACGGACGCTGGCTGCTCGCGGCGCTGCACCTCCTGGCACTCGGGATCGGCATGGGCGCCGTATGGGCGCGCGGCCGCGCGCTGCGCCGCGAGCTCGACCGCGGCGGGCTCGCGCGGGTCTTCTACGCGGACAACTGGTGGGGGGCGGCCGCGGCGCTGTGGCTCATTACCGGGCTCTTGCGCGCGTTCGGTGGCTTCGAGAAGGGCTCCGCCTATTATGTCCACAACCATCTGTTTCAGGCCAAGATGACGCTGTTCGCGTTCATCCTCGTGCTCGAGATCGCGCCCATGGTCGCGTTGATCCGGTGGCGCGCGGCCCTGCGGCGTGGTGAACGCGTCGTCCCGAACAACGCCCGCGCGTATGCCACGATCAGTATGATCGAAACCGTGCTCCTCGCGCTGATGGTGGTGTTCGCCACCGGCATGGCGCGCGGATACGGCGCGCGGTGAGCGCCGCCGGAACCGAGGTCGTTACTCGCGTCACCCGCCGGTTGATCCCGTTTCTGTTCCTGTGCTACATCGTCAACTACCTCGATCGCTTCAACATCTCGTTCGCCGCACTCGAGATGAAGTCGGACCTGGGCCTGTCGGACGCGGTGTACGGGCTCGGCGCCGGAATGTTCTTTCTGGGCTACGTCACCTTCGAGATTCCCAGCAACCTGATCCTGCAGCGCGTCGGCGCGCGCCGCTGGATGGCGCGCATCATGATCACGTGGGGCGCCCTTTCCTGCTGCATGATGCTGGTGCGCACGCCCGGCCAGTTCTATGGCCTGCGATTCCTGTTGGGCCTGGCCGAGGCCGGCTTCCTTCCGGGGATGCTGTTCTACCTCACGCACTGGATCCCCGCGCGCGAGCGCGCCGGCGCGTTTGCGCTGTTCCTCACGTCGACCGCACTCGCGGGCGTGGTCGGCGCGCCGCTTTCCGCCGCGCTGCTCCAGCTCGACGGGACCGCCGGGCTTGCCGGCTGGCAGTGGTTGTTTCTCGTGGAAGGACTTCCGGCGATTGCGCTCGGCATCGCCACACTGTTCTATCTGCCGGATGCGCCCGCGCGCGCCTCGTGGCTCGCTCGCGACGCCGTCGCGTGGCTCGAGGCGACGCTCGAGCGGGAGCGATCGGCGAGCGATACCCGGCTGCACACGCTGTCGGCCGCGCTGACGCACGGACGGGTGTGGCGGCTGTGCGCGCTGTACTTCTCGACGATCGTCAGCTTTTACGGCGTTGCGTTCTGGCTGCCGCAGATCGTCAAGAGTTTCTCGGGGCTCGGCCCCGTGGGCGTGTCGCTGCTTTCCGCGCTGCCCTACGTCGCGGCGTCGTGCGGCATGATTCTCCTCGCCCGGCACTCGGACCAGACGGGCGAGCGCCGCCGGCATGTGGCGCTCAGCGCCGCGATCGGCGCGGCCGGACTCTTCCTGGGAGCCGGGGTTCAGGGGCACGCGGTCGTGGCGTTCGCGGCTCTGTGCATTGCGGCCACCGGAATCTGGAGCACGCTCGGACCGTTCTGGAGCCTGCCGACCACATTTCTCGCCGGGACCGCCGCGGCCGGCGGAATCGCGCTCATCAACTCGGTGGGCAACGTGGGAGGATTCGTGGGCCCGACCGTGATGGGCTTCTTCAAAGAGCGGACCCACGGTTTCAGCGCGGGGCTCGTGTTTCTCGCGACCACGCTCGTGATCGCGATGGCACTCGCGCTTTCCCTTCCGGAGGAGCGCGCACCGATCACGGCGTCGCCGGCTCGAGCCGCTGGATGAGCGATCGGTTTCTCGAGGCGGCGATCGAGGAAGCGCGGCGCGGGCTCGCGGAAGGTGGCATTCCGATCGGCTCGGTGCTGGTCCATGGCGGCGAGATCATTGGTCGAGGCCACAACCGGCGGGTTCAGCAGGGCAGCGCCATCCTGCACGGCGAAATGGACGCGCTCGAGCGCGCCGGACGCCGCAGCGCCGACGTGTATCGCGCGTCGGCGCTCTACACCACACTGTCTCCCTGCGCGATGTGCTCCGGTGCGATCCTGTTATACGGCATTCCCCGGGTTGTGATCGGTGAGAACCGCACGTTCCGGGGTGAAGAGGAATTGCTGCGCTCCCGGGGCGTCACCCTCGAAGTGCTCCAGCACGAAGCATGCATCGCCCTCATGAGTGAATTCATCCAGTCACATCCGGAGCTGTGGCAAGAAGACATCGGACGCTAGCGTCGCACAACCTTCTGCTTCCCCGACACGGCCCGGGCGGGCCGCTGGGAGATGAGAGGAATGCAGAAGGTTGCGGAGTCCTGCTCAGGAGCAAACCAGCTGGCCGTGCGGCAGCGTGATGGTGCAATTCCGCGTCGAGTCGTTTTTCGTGATCACCACGATGGCGGTACTGGTACCGTTGTAGGTCACCACTTCGCGCCGCGTCGACGTGACCGGCGTGCCCGTCGTATACGTGACGGTTACCTGCGCCGAACGCACCACGGACCCGGCCGTGGGGAACGAGATCGAATCACCGTGCACTGGAACGATCACACCCGTGATCGTGTCGCCGATGGTGCGGACGGCGGTGAACGCCCCGGTCGAGTTGGTGCCCTTGATGGTCTCGAGGCCACGCGAGGTCCCATTGACCGTACGCGCCGCGCTTCCTGGGGCGAGCCCCGTCACGGTTCGATCACTTGCGTGCTGGACGACACTGGTATCGTTGTCGTGCCGTACCTGGGTCCCGCCTACCGTAACCTGAAGATTGATGCTGTTGGTGGTCAGGCTGTCGAAGGCGGATTGCACCGTGCCACCGGCGTTCTTGTACTGCGCGGAGCGCACGATCGACAACCCATCATGTTGCACCGTGTCGCACACGACGCGCCCGAGCCCCGAGTTGAACGTGCAGCTGCCCGGGAGCGCGCTGCCAGCGAAAATGCCGCCGAACAGTCCGCGCCCGAACCCGGGGCCCAGACCGTCGCCCCCGCCGAACGCGCCGCCGAGGCCACCGCACATCATGCCGCCCCCGTCGAGACCGAATCCGCGGTCCGGATTGCCCGGACCGTCGTCGTCGGGGCCGAGTCCGCCGCCGGGCCCACCCCGCCCGCCGGGAGGGGGCGGCGCCCAGCCGTCCGAGTCCGCTGCCGAACCACCCGTGAACGTGCTCGGGACGAATTCGAATCCGATCGGGAGTGATGCGAAGGCGCTCGAGAGCGAACTCGACGTGGACGTTGGAGACGTGCCGGTGGTGCTGCACGCGACAATGGCGACGAGCGTGGCCAAAATGAACATCGGGACAAGACGCTGCATGGCTGCTGACCTCCAGGGAGAATTACTACTCGCTTCAGGGACAAAGACACGCGCTCTTCCTGTCCCCCTACTGCGCCCCACCGGGCAGCCATGGCGCCAGGCGTTCCCGCAGGATGCGGAGCGCCTTTCCCATGTGCGCCTCGACTGTCTTGATCGACACGCCGAGCACCGCCGCAATCTCTGCATAGGAGAGTCCCTGGACTCGGCTCAGCTCGAACGCTTCGCGCGCCCGGTCCGGCAGCGAGCGGACCGCGTCCCGGATCGCGCGCTCGAGCTCCGCTTCACGCAACGCACGATCCGCTCCGGGCACGGAGTGGCCGCGCATATATTCGGGGTCGGCGCGCCTCGAGACCCGATCGTGGCGCAGCTGATTCAGCGCCCGGTTGCGGGCGGCGCGCACCAGATAGGCGCGCAGCGATGTGTCCAGAACAATGGCGTCGCGCCGGCGCCACAATTCGAGCATGACCTCCTGCGCGACGTCTTCCGCCGTGCTGCGCGTTCCGAGCAGCTGCTCCGCCACTACGACGAGGAGCGCATAGTAGCTGCGAAAAATGGACTCAAACGCACCAGGTCTCTCGGCGCGCAGATTCTCGAACATCGCGCGATCATCCATGAGTGCGCTGGTCACTTGCCGTTGGGGAGCCGGGAACGTACTGAGCGCGATGGCGCGCGCGTAAGGGTAGTTGGCACGCGAGGGGTCTGATAGGGGAATGACTACGACCCCCCCCGTTCCCCCTAGTGCGGACCATGAGGGCATGGACGCTCCCTGGGAGTTGCTCGCGCGACTCCTGACGGGCGAGGTCACTCCCGAGGAGCGCGCGCACGCCGAGCACTGGCTCGACGCCGGCCCACACCGGCGCGAGCTGTACCGAGAGCTCGGACACGCGATCGAGCGTATGACCTTCACCGCGCCGCGGGATCTGGACGTGGAGGCGGCGTTACGGACCACCCTCGAGCGCCGCGATCGTGCGCGTCGTTCAGTCGTGCCTCGAGTCGCGTTGCCACTCGCGGCGCTCCTCGTGCTCGCGATCGGGGCCGCAGGTGTCATGTGGTGGGACGCGAGGGAACGGGCGGCAGGAGAAGCCGCGTGGCAAGTGGCCCGCCACACCTCGGTGGGCACGCGCGATTCCCTGACGCTCGAAGACGGGACGACCGTGCTGCTCGGACCGATGAGCCGCCTCGCCGTCGCGCCCCACTACGGCAAGACCGAGCGCCTCGTGGCGTTCAGCGGTGAGGCACTGTTTCACGTCAAGAGCGACCCTTCACGGCCGTTCCGGGTACATGCCGGGGCTGCCGTGATCTCGGACCTGGGTACCGAATTCCTGATCCGGAGCGATTCTGGACAACCCCTGCAGGTCGTAGTTACATCAGATAGTGTCCGGCTCGGGCTGGCGAGCGCGCCCGAGCAGGGGGTCACGGTGGTGGCCGGCCAGCGGGGCTTGTTGCATCAGGACGGACGCCTCGTGACGGAACGCGATACCGCGCTCGCGAATGAACTGGCATGGACGCAGGGCAGACTGGTGTTCGACAACGCGCCACTTGCCCTGGTCCGCGTCGAGTTGCGGCGCTGGTATGGCATCGAGCTCGAGGTCGCCGATTCGTCGTTGCTGCGCCGGCATCTCACGGCATCGTTTGCGGGAGAGCCGCCGCAGCAGGTGCTGAGCGTCATCGCACTCGCATTGGGAGCCGCCATCGAACGCCGCGGAGGAGATACCGCCGTGGTGCATCTGAACGCGAGGGACATTCCACAACGGTGACTGCCGCCCGACTTCCCGGGGCGGCATCCTCGTGGTGTTGGCTGCTGCTAGGCGCGGCGCTCGTGGCGGAGCCCGCGGTGGCATTTGCTACGCCCTCCTGCGCGTCCGCTCCGCGCGGTTACGCCGCCTCCTCGAGTGATCCTGCGCTCGTCGTGTGGTCCCCGCCGCTCGACCGGCTGGTGTCGTTCCACGCCTACGAGATTTCGCTGCGCGAAGCGCTGGATCGGCTGGCCGCGGCGGGTCGGATGCGATTGTCCTATTCGGCCGACCTCCTGCCTCTCGACCGGGCCGTCTGCGCGTCGTTTGATTCCACCCCCATTGGCATGATCCTGAGCTCGGTGCTCCAAGGCACCGCGGTTCACCCTCTGGTGGCCGCGGCCGATCATGTCGTGCTTGCCCCCGCGTCGGTCGCGCCGGTCGTCAATCAAGAGCCCATCACGCTCGACCGCGTCGTGGTCACGGGCAATCCCGCGGGCGCGTCCGAACGGCCGATCCCCGTCGCGCTCAATGTGGTCCACAGCTCCGATCTGCCGCCCGAGTCGGGCGTCACCATGGCTGAGGCGCTCGATGCCGGCGTCCCTGGCATCTGGTTATGGCAGCAATCTCCGGCGAGCGTCCTGGCGGGCTACGGCAGCATTCGCGGGGCGAGCTCGTTCGGCCTGAGCTATCCCATGGTGTACATCGACGGCATCGAGGTGGCGAACCCGCTGCTCGTCACCCGCCTGATCCCCGATGCGGTGGAGCGCGTAGAGGTCATTCGCGGTCCGCAGGGAGCCGTTCTCTACGGCGCCGACGCGATCTCGGGAGTGACCAACATCGTCACCCGCGTGGAGAACGCAGACGGCGGATCCCCTCGCGCCGCGTGGCAGGGATTCGTGGGGCTCGCGAACTCCGCATTTTCGCAGAGCCCGGTGTTCGGACAAGAGCACCTCTTCAAGCTGCGCGCCGGATCGAACACGGAATCCGCGGGGCTGAACGTCATGCTCGGTGAAGACGGCGCCTATCTCCCCGGCGCTTACTCCCGTCGTCTGGGGGTCCAGGGCAGCGCGCGCGAGGTCGGGTCGCATACGATCGTCACCGGCACGCTGCGCTTCTTTGCCGAAGAGGCCGCGCAACCCACCAGTCCTTTGCTCTCCGCGTCCTCTCAGGCCCTGGACGGAGAGGCGGGGGGTGGCGGCGGTACGGTGTCGCTCGGGGGATCGCCCGATGCGCAGTCAGTGGTTCAGTACACCCTGGGCACGAACATCAAGTTCCTTCCCGATGGTCACTGGACTCACAGCCTCACCGCGGGAATCGACGGCTACACCCTAAACGGCGTCACCGTCAACGGCACGCCGCTGCCCACGCCGGCGGACTCGGCGCTGCTCGCCGCCCGCGGATCCGCCACGCGCGGCTCGATCCGCTGGAGCAGCGTGCGGCGCGTCGACTTCGGCTCGGGCCTCTCCGCGGATCTCACCTTCGCGGCCGATCAATCGGTACTCCGGCAGGTGACCACCGATCCGACCACCGGGGTCAACGAGGATCGCTATACTCCGGCGGTTGCCATCACGGACTGGCGCAGCATCACGGGAGCGAGTGCGCTCGTGAGCACCACGGTCCTGCGGCATCTCTTTCTGAGCGGCGGGTTGCGCGCGGAGTACGCCACCGAGGCCGGAAGCGCCACGGTCCCGACGGCCGGAGCCGCGTGGGTCATCGATCAGGGACCGGTCACGGTCAAGATCCGCGCCGCCTACGGTGAAGGAGTGCGCTGGTCCGGAAGCAATCCTCGCGAGACGCTGTGGGAAGGATTCCACGTTCCCGCCACCGAAGAGGGGCTGGGACCGGAGCGACAGGCGGGAACCGAGGCGGGGTTCGACGTGATGGCGGGCCGGGGGTTCACGCTGCAGGTGACCCGCTTCGATCAGACCGCGTCCGGCCTGATTCAGCCGGTGGCCATTCCACTCGATTCCACGCGCACGACCACGAGCGACGGCCGGACCGAGAGCGTCCTCGACCCGCACATCTCCTACGAGCTGCAGAACGTGGGTGTCATCGCAAACCGCGGATGGGAATTTCAGGGAACCACCCATCTCGGCGCGCTGGTCCTGATGGCCTCGTTCTCAACCGTGGACAGTCGCGTGCGCCAGGTGGCGAGCGGTTACACCGGTGATCTGCTCCCCGGAGATCGCATGCTCGGAGTACCCGCCCAGATGCTCAGCGCCACGGCCGGTTGGAACCGGAGCCGCTGGTCGGCGTCGTTTACGGCGTATCGCGCGTTCGACTGGATCAACTACGATCGCGTGGCACTGGCGCAGGCGCGAATCAACAGCACCGCGTCGGCCTACACTCAGACCCAGCAGTTTACGGGCGTGAACTTGCGGAACTATTGGATCACCTACCCCGGAGTCACGCATCTCCGCGCCACCGCGAGCTGGATGATTACGCATGGCGTGGCGCTGCATCTCACCGCCGACAACCTGTTGAACCAGCAAACCGGCGAGCCGGATAACAGTACGATTTTGCCAGGAAGAACGATTACGGTGGGGCTGAGGTCGGACTTCTAAAGGGACGCAAGACGTCAGTGGATCCCGCCCATCAATCTCCGAACCGGACGGATGAGAAGAACCAGAACCGCCGCTGAAGCAAGAAATACCACAGCCATGATTCCGAAGATTTGTGCCAGCGGCACCGTATTGAAGAATCCGGCGGTCCAGCCCGCGAGCTTGTCCCCGAGTCCATTCGCCAGATACCACACGCCAAGCATCAGGCTTGCCACCTTGAGGGGCGCCAGCTTCGTGAACACCGACAACCCCACGGGCGAGAGGCTCAATTCGCCGAGCTCCTGCACGAAGTAGCACGCCACCAGCCAAAGGGGACTCACCCGGACGCCGCCCTGCGCCGCGACACCGGCGGGGATGAGAATCACGAACGACAGTCCGAGAAAGAAGAGCCCCCAGGCGAACTTGGCCGGACTCGACGGCTCGCGGTTGCCGAGCCGAATCCAAACCCACGCGAACACGGGCGCGAGCAGAATCACGAACAACGCCTGGACCGCGACATACCAGCTCGACGGGAACTCATGGCCCATAATTGAATGACGGGTGTCCTGGTCGCCGAACAGGTTCAGCGTCGATCCGGCCTGGTCGTACCCCGCCCAGAACAGGGCCGCGAAGATGAAGAACACGACCATTGCGGTGATCCGCTTCCACTCGTCCGCGGTAAATCCCAGCGTGCTCGGACCTCGGGCCGTTTCCGGTTGTGCGCCCGCGCCGACAACATGGGGCTGTTTCGAGAGGCGCTCGATCGCGGACGCCAGACGGCGACGGCCAATGACGTATTGGACGAGTCCCAGCGCCATGCCCACCCCGGCGCACGCGAAGCCGGCATGCCAGTTGACCTTCTGCGCGAGCGCGCCGGCAACGATCGGGCCGAGGAAGGCGCCGAGGTTGATACCCATGTAGTAGATCGAAAATCCGGCGTCGCGACGCGCGTCCCCGCGGTCATACAGTCCGCCGACCAGCGTGCCCGCATTCGGCTTCAAGAGACCGGTGCCGATCACGATCATGCCGAGTCCCACGGGAAAGACGTGCATCGACTTGAACGCGAGTGTGAAGTGCCCGAGCGCGATGATGATGCCGCCGATCAGCACACTGCGATACTGACCCAGCCACCGATCCGCGATG
>Ga0335079_10001538_pt1 | contig 26324 bp, 18 predicted proteins | sample Lox_Sample_33_FD_206719 | JGI IMG/M metagenome (GOLD analysis project Ga0335079, IMG submission 206719) | Soil microbial communities from Loxahatchee National Wildlife Refuge, Florida, United States - Lox_Sample_3.3 | ecosystem: Environmental > Terrestrial > Soil > Wetlands | place: USA...
GGAGACGAGATCGGTGAGCGGCCCACCGGCGACACCGGCGGTGAAGAGATCGCTCTGGGTCATGACGAAGCTGGTGCCGAAGCCGCCCCAGGAGTGGCCGATGAGGCCGACGCGCTTGGGGTCGATGCGGCCGCTCTCGAGGACCTTCCTGGTGGCGGCGGTGACACATTCGAGGACGCTCATGCCGGGGTCGCGCGCGCGGAACACGATATCGGGCATGAGCACGAAATATCCGTTCGCGGTCCAAATGGCTTCGGTGTAGGGCGAGCGGTCCGTGACGGGAAAATAGCGATGCAGGTACTGGCTCTCGCGCTCGTAGATATGGACCATGAGCGGGTACTTCTTCGCGGGGTCGTAATTGGCGGGCGCGAACAGCGCGCCCTGGAGGCGCTCGCCCTTGGGGCTTTTGTACTCGATCAGCTCGGCCTTGCCCCAGGCGTAGTTCGCGGCGAACGAATTGGAGTCGGTAACCTGGCGGGGGTTCGACAGGTCCGCGGCGGCCGCGAAGTAGTTGGGCGGCACGTCGAAGGCTTCGGCGGAGTAGACGTACACGCCGGCGTCTTTAGCTTTGGCGAGGCCGCTGGTGCCGCGATCCAGCCACACGGGGCGCTCGACCTTGCCATCGACCAGGCGCGCGAAGCCGGTCTTCTTGGTCCAGACGCCGTAGACGCTCAGGTAGACTGGCTTGGAAAGATCGATGGGCTCGGCGTCGGCGTTGAAGCCGCCGCGCCCGCCTCGGCCGCCGCGGCGCGCGGCTTCGGGATCGACATAGCGATGGCGCACCTGATCGGCGGCGCCGTTGGTCAGGCGGCGCGGCTTGGCGGCATCGGCGTACAGCTCCCAGAGATCGAACTCGTCGTAGACGATCACGCCGGCGTCGTTCTTCGTCCAGCCGGCGACGCCCCACGCGGGCCGGGTGGGATTGGGATGATCGTCTTCGCGATTGATGAACGAGACGCCGGCCGCTTTGCTCACGTTCTTCGAGGCGCCGGAGGCGAGGTCGTAGATCCAGTATTCGCCGTCCTTGAAGTTGAGGAGGTATTTGCCGCCGGGACTGGGCCAGAACGGCGGCGCGAGTTTGGCGCCGAGCTTCGTGCGCGCGCCGCTAGCGAGATCGACGCTGTAGGGGTCGGCGAAGCGGCGGCCGAACATGACGAGGCTGTCGTAGGGTGTGTCGTCGATGGCGACGGCCCGGCCGCCGGAGCGCGGGAGCTGGAACGTCTCCTTGAGATTGGCGCCGAGCGGCACGATGCGATTGGTCTCCACGTGCCAGGCCGCGACGACGTGGCGGTCGCGGTCGCGCGCGAGGCGCAGCTTCTGCTCGGAGATCACGTTGACGTCGCGCGGGTGCCAGACCTCGACGTTGCTGGGTTCTTCGTCGCTTTTGACGGGCTCGATCTTTTTGTCCCAATCGGCGATGCCGACGAAAACGATGGCGCCGTCTTCGCTCCACTGCGGCGCGCGCGAACCGACGATGCGTTTGGGCGCGGCCACTTCGCCGGTGCGTTTGGCGGCGAGATTCTTCCACGCGAGCACGAGGTTGGATTCGCCTTCGTAGTCCTTGTTTTTGACGGAGCGGAGGGCGGCGAGGTCGGAGGAATCCTTGCGCCAGACGAGATTGCCGAAGACGGCGTTGCCGGAATCGAGGACGCGGAGGGCGCCGGTGGCGGGATCGTAGAGCTGGACGGCGTTGCCTTCGCGGCCTTCGACGCCGATGGTCATGGCGAGGTGCGTGCCTTTGTCCTGCCAGGCGTAGCCGGTGACGTTGCCGAAGGTGGTGTCGGCGCCGGTCTTGAGGTCGCGGACGGTGAGGGGCGCGCCGGCAGGATCGGGCGGCGGAGTGGAGGCGGCGCTATCGGCGGCGGGACCGGCGGGCGGCGTGCGGGTGGGCGGGTAGCGGCGGAAGGCGATCCACGCGCCCTGATCGGAGAAAGCGAAACTGGAGACGTCGTCGATGGAAACGGCGGCGCCGTTGGTGAGGTCCAGGATGCCGAGCTTGTTCTGGACGGGCTTCTTGGCCTTCTTGAGCTTCTCCTCTTCGGCTTCGGAATGGCCGATGGCGTAGGCAATCCAGCGGCTGTCGGCGGAGAAGGCGGGCTCGGAGCCGGACGCGGCGATGCGCGGCGCAGGCTGGGCGATCTGGTAGATGCGAAGCTCGGACGTGCCGTCATTGCGGCGAATGGGCGCGGCGAGCCATTTGCCATCGTGCGAGAGCACGGGCGCGCCCAGGTTTTCCCACTTGCCGTAATCGGCGGGCGCGACGGCGGGTTTGGGCTGCGCGGAGAGCAAGGCGCAGACAGCCAGCGGCAGAGTGCGGAGGGTTCGGACCATTTGTTCAGGATACGCGGATTCGCCGGGGGTGGAGCGATGCGGCGGGGCCGGAAACGGCGCGCAGGGTTGCGGCGGGGGTCGTGGATGGAGTCGCGACGAGGATGCGGCGGGCCGAAAAGTGCTGATCGGGCGCACGGTTACGTACCGTTACTTACCCGGCCGAACTTGCGTACTGCGGCAGTGAGCGCGATCCTGCCCCTGTCATCCGCGGAGAGAAGAGCTGACGGAAATCAACCCCGTCAAGGAATGCGACCCAGGACCGAGTCCGGGATTCGGCGGCGTAGGAGCAACTGACTATGATCAATTATCAAGTTCGAATCCAGGCAATCGCAACGGCAAACGATGACGGTACGCAAGGGGTAACGTTCACTGCTAGTCAGTTGCAGTCGCGGATGGCAGATCTGAATGCGATCTATGCCGCTACCGGTGTCGAATTTCAATTCGACCCGAGCCGGGACTTCGTAGCGATCAACCGCACGCTGCTCAACCAGACGTTTACCGTACTAGATGATCCGTCGCAGTATACCGATCCGAACCAGGAGCCGCCATCGAGCAAGGACTTCAACACGGCGGCGCGAACCGCACTGGCAAATCTCTACGCGGACAAGCTCGTGATTTACTTCAGTTACGGGACGGAATTCGACTACAGCAGCGGGCACTGGCACGTACGGGGCCGTACGATCGATAGTTCGGCCTGGAGCGCGCCCTATGTTTCCATGCGTAGCTTTCTGCCGTCTGCACCGGGTTTAGGCCATGAGATCGGCCACTATCTTCAGCTCGAGCATCCGTTCGCCGGCGATCCTCAAACGATAGCCGAGGCCGGGAGCATGATCAAGAAGTATGTGGAAGTCGACCATCACATGCGGGACGAAGGACTGGATGTGTTCGACGGCGATAAATTGTCGGTGTCCGATACTCCACCGGATGGCCGCGGCAAACTGTTGGAGACCGCCAATGGCGGCGACAAGTGCGGGGCCGTGGACCACGTCCCCATACCGGTCACCTTTGGCGATGGGACCGTCAAGCAGTACACCTTGAAGCCGGACCGCACGCTGGTCATGAGCTACTTCAACGATTGCCCGGGACTGAGGGCGCTATCGCCTCAGCAAATGACGCGGGTACAGCGAGGACTTAACTCGGGGATTCGCCACCGGCTCGTTTCCACCAAAGCCGCGGATTCGCAAGGGCAGCTCGAACGGAAGGGCTCGAAGTCGACGCACGGTATCAGCGCGCTAGACGTCACTATGATCGAACCTGGACGAGTCGCGACGGCCGTGGTTCTTTCCTCCGGGCTGTTGAAGATCATTGTCTGGGACGTTGCGGCAGACGGAAGCACACTTACACGCCGGGGTGACAAAGACGGCGATCAAGCGAAGAGGGTGAAGGCGTGCGCGCTGTCATTAGGATACATCGCCACCGCGGCGTTAGACGAAAGCGACGTCATGCAACTGACGGTCTGGCACGTTGACGCCAACGGCGATCTCACCCAACAGGGCAGGGCGGCGGCTGGACCAGTCGGCACGTTTGACGTTTGCAGGATTTCAATCGACTACCAGGAATACCTGGTAACCGCCGTGTCCGGCGGCGATTCCAATTTGAAAGTGATTGTCTGGCGGGTGACGCCCGACGGCCAAATCAAGCGCCTTGGCGATGCCCAGGCTGGATTTGTCGATCGCGTATCGATTCATAGCATGGGCGTCGATTCGGTCGCCACCCACGTCCGCGAGTCCGACGGACACCTGAAGGTGATTTTGTGGCAAATTACCGGCAGCGCCGTTACGCGGAAGGGTGCTGCCGAAGGGGGAAGTGCCGACGATATTGTGGGTTGTGGGATGGACCTCGGTGTCGCGGCTACCGCCGTCCGGCTGGATTCCGGCAATATCAAAGTCATCGCCTGGCACTCCGCTGCAGGGGATCAGGTTGTGGATTGGAGGTCGGACAAAGCCGGGGATGCAGTCAATCAGATCGCGGCCTGCCGCGTCGGGATCGATCTCCTTGCAACTGCGTCGCGAAACGACCAGGGTAACCTGAGCGTTAGTCTTTGGGAGATCGGCGCGGAGGGTTACGGCGTCATTGCACGCGATACCGATAAGGCTGGAGCGGTAAGCGAGGTCTCGATTTGCCCCGCAGGCCGGAACGTCCTGATCACTGCAATGCGAAATGGTTCCGGAGATCTGGAACTGATCGCGTGGAAGGTGAATTAGGCGGAGCGGGCAAGTCCGTGTGAAATGAGTTGTGAGTTTGGGTGGCGAGGCCGGTCCCCGTCGGCACTTGGTTTCCAAAAGCGAAACGTGGCGGGGTCGTACACAAGGAGGAAAAAGTGAACAGGCGATCCTTCACCATTATCGTGGCCATAGTGCTTGCCAACGGGGCACTCTTCGCTGCGGCGACCGATCTGGCGCAGCGCGGGAAGGAAATCCCGGGCAAACAAACGCCGGCGCATTCGGCTGAATCGCTGACGCTGAAATTCACACCCACCCTCCCGGCGATCAGCAAGGAAGAACAGCTGCGTCGCGAGACCCTTCACGTCGCCGCCGACGAACTCGAGGAGGAGGTCCCGGCCAGCGGCACACCCATCCTGGGGCCGGCCGGCGGCGAGACGGTATCTGCGCCGGCGCCGCCTGCCGGGCCTGCTCCGCCCGGAGGCAGCGGTCCCGACGCCCCCGGCACGTTCAAAATCTGGCGCAACAGCACCCTCTCCCCCAACGACAGTGCGAAGGCGACCAACGAACCATCGGTAGGCAATAACGGAAGATACGTCTTCTACACGGGCAACTGGTATGCCGCCCGTTCGGTCGACGGAGGCGCCACCTGGGGTTATATCGATCCCCACGCCGACTTCGATCTCTGCTGCGATCAAGACGTGATCTACGATAAATCCCGCGACCTGCTGGTTTGGTTTCGCCTGGGCAAGACCCGAAAAGATGCATCCGACAAAGACATCAGTAAGTTCCGCATCGGAGTGTCGACCAATGGCGGAGCCTCGTTCTGCTTCTGGAACTGGAAGACGACCGATTTCGAAAAGGCGTGGGACCTGGCGAGTTGGGACTATCCACAGATGGCGCTCTCCAACAACCACCTCTATTTCACTATTGTGGTGCGGTCAGCCGGCAATCTGGCTTCCCGAAAGGAATACTACCCGGTTCTGGCTCGCGCCTCGCTCGACACGCTGCGATCGTGCGGCAATCTGAGCTGGACGTTCTGGGTCCAGGATTCGGCGGCGTTCGGTTGCTTCGCCGCTTCGGACAAGAAGGTTTCGAGAGTGTGGACGCCGGTCCAGGGCGCCCGCGAGACGATGTACCTCGGACAAACCACGAAGGACGACTGCTTCACGGTGTGGCGGCAGCGCGAGAAGGATACCAGCCTGGAGCAGTTTCGGAGCAGCGTCCCGGCCTGGTCAGCCTCGAGGACGGGCCTCACGTGCCCTCTACCAGGCGGCGATCCGTGCCAGAGGACGGACAGCCGCGTCAGAGCCGGCTGGGTGAGCCGCAACGTGGTGGGCTTCTTCTGGGTTGCGGCAAAGGGAGCGGGTTTCCCGTACCCCTACGTGGAAGCCGCTACTTTTCAGGAGAGCGATCTTTCCCGCATCGGGCGGCCGTACATCTGGAACAAGACTCACGCGTGGGTTTGGGCCGCGGCGTACCCCAATGAGCGAGGCGGCCTCGGCATTGCCACCTGGAAGATGGGAGGCGGGCTTAACCCGGAATTATCCGCGGGCATCGCCGACGACTTCAGCGATCCGCCGCCTCCCTGGGATCTCAAACTTGTCGCGCGAAGCGACGCACCACCGGCAATAGGCAAAGATGGCAAAAGAGACGATTGGGGCGACTACCTTCGAGTCCGGCCGCACCTGCCGGCCGGCCTGGCCTGGATCTTGAGCGGGTTTGTCTCGGTCGGCCCGAAGGCAAATCCGGTAGCCGAGCCGCACTTTGCGATCTTCGGCCGCGCTCGCGACTCCTGGTCGGTCCAGCGCTGGTGGGATCAACCGTAAAGGCCCGGACAAAGGTGCGACTGCAATTAGAGTCCGCGGCGGGGCTCGAGCCTGCCAACTGAGCCAGCGGGACTAAGAGTCCCCCACCGGCTGAAGCACCGCCCCACAGGGTTCGGCATGGTGTTACGTACCGTTATTTACCCTGCCGGACTTGCGTACTGCGGAAGGCAGCGCGATCCCGCCCCTGTCACCAGCGGAGTGAAGACCGGGCGGAAATCACCACGTATGAAAGGGATTAAGAACATGAGCAACGTAGAACCATCGGAGGGAGACCCCTCTCCAGGTGTTGCCTGGCTCAAAATCGACTCATTTGACGATTTGATCAAGCACGAGAAGGAGATCATCGACCAGATCGAAAAGACACCCAACGGGCCCAACCTGTTTATGATCCATCCGTTTCTCCTGCTCGCCGAGATCGGAGTTCAGCTAAGTACGCAATCGAAGAATGAGATCTTGAAACTGAGCCCGCAGATTTCGGGTCTTTCCCGGACTCCCTATGACGCACTCAAGCGGAGCGGCGCGCAACAGAAACTAAACTGCCGGCTGAAGGGTCTGTTCCGGAGGCGAGAGAAATGACCTTACTAGCGGGTTTCGATCTTGTATCCGAGTTTTCACACGATACCATTCTCTATCTGATCCGGAGCCATCTCAAGGTCGGTGGAGTCCTGGCCAACCCGCCCTTCGAGATCACCATTCCGGTTAGCGGATCCGGCGGGAGCGGGAGCGCCCACCTCGTCGTCACCGGGATTCACCTTGATTTGAACGCCGACGATACGGCTACACTGACGTTCGACTTTCGCACAGGCTCGGTACAGTTTTCTTCGCCGCAGGCGCTGAGTGTTTGCCCGCTCAACGGTACGATTGCGGTCCATGCGAGCATTTCGCTGCATCCCGGCTCCCATCATACTCAGTCAATCGCTTTTCTCATCACGCGGGCGGACATAGCCTTTTCTACTGCCGCCGACCATGCAATCTCGAGTTCCCTCAGCGGTAAGCCGGTCACCCCCGCACAGTTCAAGACGCTCGCCAATCAAGCGATCACGACGTTTGCTGTGGGGTCCTCTCCGAGCTCCGTCCAAACGGTTCCCGTGACATTTACTGTTGTTCCGAACGAGGACGGGTCCCTGGTACCGTCGCTGGTCTTCGAACGGCTGGAGGTTCACTGTATCGCGAATCCGTCCCGTAACAAGCAGGCACTGGCGCTTTTCGGCATCCTGCTGAAGGCCAACAAGGCTCACGGCGACCATACTCACAAGACTTCGAGCTCCATAAAGGCGGCCAACGACGGCATGTGCATCAGCATGTCGCCAGAGGCGTTCGATGCCCTGGTGCTCTGCCCCATGCTGGCCAAGAAACTGAACACCACCGTAGCCAAGTTACCGACGGCTTGCGGCTCCGCTCCGGGTATCGATACAAATGGTGTGACCGTTACCAGGATCGTCGATACCTTCGGAGACGGACATATCGACATCCGCGGGACCGCCACCAAATCGGGCTTCTGCTACGAAGCCCACGCTACGTTCCATGGCACCCTGAAATTCTCCGTGAGCGACGGCACCCTGGTTCCCCACCTGGTTATGGACGAGCCCGATGTCAGTGTCGCCCTGGATTGGTATTGCTGGTTCATTGCGGGCGTAATCGGCCCCGCGGAACTGGCGATCGCCGGCGGGTTGAATGCTGTCGGTCAGTCGATTGCCGAGGGACTCGCCGGGGACGCCATTAACCAACTGCTTGGAAGTGGTCTGCCCGGCGTGGGGACCAGCGGATTGGGAGCGGGTGAGGTGAAGACTGCGGAGATCACTCCCGATGGCTTGACGCTCCAGGGAACCATTTCCAGTCCCGTGCTGCCGACCAACTACAACGCCGACAAGGAACTGGGACTCAGCGGCTCGGTGACAACCACCAACAAGGCCGTCATTGGATCCGGCGTGTTCCACACCAAGATCTGGTGCATGGCGAATGCCAAGGATTATCCCTACACGGAGTATTCACAGAGTCAGGAGGGGACTTACTCGCTCACGAGCCAATTCGTGCAGTTGCCCCTGAGTCCATCCTTCACGCTCCAGCCGGACGACGGGCCCGAGATCCCGCTGACCGGAACCAGCGGCACGCTCGAAATCGCCGGCGTTCAGTCGCACTATCCGATGCCGCTCGCCACCGGTGGCAGCATGGTCGTTCAGACCGTGCACATCGACTATCAGATCAACGGTACGACCATCAGGCTGCGCAATCGTCCTGAAGAGGGAGTCTACGCCGTCTGGTTGAATGCCACGGCAACCGGCTGCAATGGTCAAGCCCTTCTGGATGACAACGGTAAGCCTCTCAACCCATTCGCCCAAGTTCAGTTCGAAGGGAACCACGCGGACATCGGGGGGGGATACGAAGCCGACGTGCAGTATTGTGCCGCGCAGATGGAAGCATGGATCCGTCAGAAGTCCGATCAGTACGCAATCTGGCAGAAAACCCCGGTTTGGGTCGAGGTAAATTATCCTTCGCCAGAGGAACTGGTCCGGTACGTCAGCGATCTGGTATCGCTCGGGCTGCCGGAAGTGGACGACGTGTTGCGGGCCATCAAAACGGCGCATGGCAATTCTTTTTTCCGTGCCATCCTGTCGCCGGCGGCCAGGCAGCCATCCCTTCTGACTGGCGGAACAGCCGTTCGGCCCCCCGCTGCGCAGAAGCGCTTGGCTCGCTAGTCCAGCAAGCGGAGCGAAACGACGGCCTTTTAAAGAGGGATCAGTGAGGCAGGCGTAGGGTATCGAGCATTGCGCGAAAGCGCGGATCCGGGCGGAGCGAGTCCAAGCGAGGATCTACAGTAAGCCAGATCCATAGGTATCCATCCCGGTCCTGGTAAGCCTTATCCAGCGATGCGAGCGCCTGTGTCCGATTTCCCAAGGCCGCGTACACGATGGCTATGTCGTAGGACGACACATATTCCCGATGCGCCAAAGTCAGTAGCTGGTCCAGGATGCTGTATGTTTCACGTATTTTGCCCGACCGCGCATAGGCAAGGGCAAGACCAGTGAGAATGTCCGGAGTAGGGCCAGCGAGGCTGATCGCCTTTTGAAACTCGGCGATCGCCTCTGCATACAACCCTTGCTGGCTCAGCGCCTCCCCAAGGCCCCAACGCGCATGGGGGCTCCCCGAATCCATATCCAATGTCTTTCGAAATTGATCAACGGCATCGCTGTACCGGCGCGCAAGGTACAAATGCCGCCCAAGATTCGTGTTGTCATAGATGGATAGCGGATCGACCTCCAGGGCCCGCCGCATCTCCCCAACTGCCTGGTCGAACTGCCCCTGAAGCGTGAAATAGCAGGCATACAGGGAGTGGGTCTTGGCATAGCCGGGGTCGAGATCGATGGACCGCCGGAACTCGCTTTCCGCGCCGGTCCAATCCCAGTCGTAGACCATGAGGATGTATGCCAGCGAAGTATGCGCTTCCGCCAGGGTGCCGTCGATCTCAAGCGCCCTCATGGCCATAGCTTTTGCCTGAGGACCACCCTCGTGAGGGCGCAGATATCCGTGGTTTACCAGATAGGTATGGGAATCGGCCAACCCTGAGTAAGCAAGGCCGTTGCCGGGGTCCTTTGCGATGGCTTCGCGGAAGTAACCGATGGCTTTTTTCAGCCCGTCCGCGGTTCTCTTTTCCTGATAGTAGCGGCCTTTCAGATAGGCCTGGTATGCTTCGTGGTTGACCCGGCGCGCACTCGCCAGACGGGCATGGTCTTCCGGTGTGAGTCGTACGCGGACCTGACGGGCGATCACACTTGCGACTTCCTGCTGCAACGCAAGAATATCCCGCAAATCGCGCTCGTAACTCTCGGCCCACACATGCCGCTCGGCAGGCAAGGCGATCAACTGCGCCGTAATCCTGACTCGCTGTCCGGCACGCTGGACAGTGCCCTCGACGACGTAGTCGACGCCCAATTCCCGGGCAATTTCCCGGAGCGGCGTTTTGGCTCGCCTATAGGCTTGCGCCGAGGTACGCGAGATGACGCGCAGCGCCCGTATTTTGGCCAAATCCGTGGTCAGCAGATCGCTCATACCTTCGCTGAAGTACTCCTGCTCCGGGTCCGACGAAAGGTTTTCGAGCGGCAGCACCACAATAGACACGCTTCTGACAGTTCCAGCCCGCTCGCGCCGGCTCCAGTAGATCGTGGATGCGCCGATCACCAAAACAGACAGCAAGGCGAGACCAATCCGGCGTTTCAAAAGCGCGACGGCACCCCAGCCACCCGAGCCTGCGGGTGTTTCCCGCGTTCCAACGAGCTCTCGTCCGATGATGGTGGGGGCGTAACTACCTTTGGGCAATGAGATCACGATGGAGTCTCGACGGCCTTCGCGGTCGTAATATTGCTCCAACTTCGTGCGCAGCCGGCCGGCCTCCACCCGCACGATCGCGTCAACTCGCGGGTCATAGGATTCACTGCGTCCGTAGACCTCGACGCCGATGACATACTCCTTGAGTTGATCGCCTCTGCCCGATTGGGACTGCTCCACGACGAAGCTGAGGAAACGGCTGAGACGCTCCGCTTTGACGAATCGAGGGCTGGCCAGGATCCTGGCGAGCTGCGACAGTACCGCATCCCGGCCTAACGACGGAGATCCCATAAGTTTTTGCTATTTTATCCGAGCGGGGGAAAAGAATGGGATCTCCGTGGCTGAACGGCCGGTGTTCTTCGGCGACCTGCTTCCGCGCCTTCAGGAGATGCGGCAGCGGACCGGCCGGCCGCACTGGATCATCGCCGACGAAGCCCACCACATGCTTGGGCCGGTTTGGGCGCCGGCATTTCCCGAACCGGCGAATCGACTCCAGAACCTGATCCTGATCACCGTGCATCCGGACCATGTCTCGCCGGCCGCGCTCAAAGCGGTGGACGGGGTGGTCGCCATCGGCGCCCGACCAGACAAGGCGGCGCAGGAATTCGCCAATGTCCGCGGAATCGCGGTCCTTGCGATGGAAGGAACGCTGGAATCGGACCAGGCGTTCGTGTGGTTTCCCCCCGGCATCGCGTATGTATCCACCTCGTTCACGCCGAGCGGCAGCGTCACAAACGGACGTATGCGCACGGCGACCTTGGGGAGGACCGGTCGTTTTATTTCCGCGGCCGCAAGAACAAATTAAACCTGCGGGCCAACAATCTGGCTACGTTCGTGCAGATCGCCGAAGGCCCCGACGACGACACGTGGCTTCATCACCTGCGCCGCGGCGAGTACTCCTGCTGGATGCGCGAAGAAATCAAATCCGAGGGGCTTGCCGGCGAAGTCGCGCAGTACGAACGCCAGAATCTGCGTCCCCGGGAAAGCCGCGAGCGCATCAAGAGCGCAATCGAACATCGCTACACCGCCCCGGCGTAGCGCGGCAGGGCGTGCTACTGGATGCCGTAGCGCTCGGCGAGGGCGTCGGCGTCGACGCTGGATTCGACTTCCTTGGCGCGGAGGTCAGCGGCGGCGCGGCGCATGGCGCGGATGAGGTCGCTGGCCTTGCGCTTGCCGTCGGGGTCGAGGGCGGCGGCGGTGTCCTGCATTTCCTGGATGCGGTCCTTTTCGAATTGATCGACGAGGGTATTGAGTTTGGCGCGCTCGTCGACGGCGGCCTGGCCGCGGGCGGCGAAGAAGGCCCGGTTCTGCGCGAGCATGGCGGCGAGGTCGGCGCGGACGCGCGCGGTGACGGCGCGCAGGGGGTCGGCGGGCGCGGAGGGGGAGGGGGTGCGGGGCGAAGTCGTCGGTTTGGCCGACGCGGGGCTGTCGTAGATGGCGTTGAAGACGAATTTGTAGGTGCCGTGCGATTGGCCGCGCCACTGGGGACGGAAGCCGAACAGGTAGACGCGGCCATCGCCGTAGAAAACTTCGAGGGCGGCCGCCTTGCCCTGGATGCGGTCGGGGTGCAGGAGGTAGCCGCTGGCGAGCGGATTGTTCTCGCGCGAGTACGACGCGAGGACGGCGCCGCGGAATCCTTGCCTGGTGTCGAAGGCAGGGCCGCGCTCGAACATCACGATGGGCTCGCGGGGGAGACCCGCGAGAGCGGGATGGGCGGAGTCGCGGAGCTCGACGCGGAGGAGCGAGCCGGAACAGTAAAACTGCTCCGGAGTGACGCCCGAGAGGACGTTGGCGACGGGCAGGTGGAGCTGATCGATGGCGAAGAGGGAGGCGTTATTGAAGGCGATCAGGGTGCCGCCGTCGCGGACGAATTCGCGCAGGGCCTCGACACCGGTTGGGCCGATGCCGCCGACGTATTCGCCGGGGATGGAGCCCGGGGCGAAACCGTCGAGCATGGCGCGTGGTTGGGAATCGGGGAGGATGATGGAGTCGAAGCGCTCGCGGAGGTGTCCGGCCTGGATATCGGGATTGCGCAGGGCGACGGGGGCGAAGCCATACTCCTGGAGGATCCAGCGGGTCCAGCCTTCGTCGATGACGCCCATCCAGGCGCGGTAGAGGCCGACGCGGGGCTTCTTGAGGGCGATGGCGTCGGCGGGCGCTTTGGCGGCAGCCTGCAGGGTGAGCGAGTATTCGCGGGCGAGATCGGGGAGGCCGGAGCCGGTGAGGACAAAATCGGACTTGGTGAGGCTGGCTTGAGCGCCGCCGGCGAGTGCCTGGTTGACGAGTTTGAAACCGGCGTTGGTATTGTGAGACAGCGTATAGACGGCGCCCGTGCCCTGCACGCCGCCGGGCGGGAGCGCAGCACGGTCGATGGGGTGCAAGGGGGAGCGCTGCTGTGCGGCCAGCGGCGTGGATACCACGGCGACTTCGACGCCCATCTGCATGGGAAGGGTCCAGCCGGAGACATCGTAGGGACGCTGCGGAGGGCCGTTGGGCGTGGCGCGCAGGTCGGGCCATTCCTGCGGCTCGAAGAGCTCTTTGACCAGCGGCGAGAAGGGCTGGTCCATGAGGATGACCCAGGCGTTGCGGTAGTCGCGGCCGTTGGCGGCGAGGGTGCCCTGGTGCACTTCGATGCCGTTGAGCAGCAACTTATCGATCAGAATGCCGGCGGTGGGTAAGTCGCGCTGTTCCTGCGGCACGATGTAGGCGAAGGGAGGCTCGCGGCGGAAGCGCTCGATGTTATCGCGCGCGGCCTGGTAGCGGTTGTAGAGAAACTGTTCGCGGTACTTGGCGGCGGTATCGAGCAAACTCATGGAAGCACCGAGCATATAGCGGACGGCGTCGCCGAGGCGCCACCATCCGCCCTTCCAGGGGCTGGAGTAGAAGACTTCGCTGCGCAGCGGCTGGCGGTCGCGGGGAAATTCGTTGACGGAGTAGTAATGCGGCGTGGCGTAGGCGTAGAGCGCGGTCTCGGTGAAGAAAGAGATGGAATTGCGGAAGATGTGGGTGAAGTCGAGGAAGCCGGGATACCAGTTATCGAAGCCGACGCGGTGGACCGCGCCCGGCATGCCGTGCTCGTCGAGATAGGCGGCCATGTCGATGCCGAGCACGTTGAGCCATCGCGCCATCAATGGATGGATGTTACTGGAGATCGGCTCGGTGAAAGGCGGGATGAAGATGCGCGTGGGGAAAGGCGCGGTCTGGTGATGGCAATAGAAGATGACCGGGTCCCACTCGATTTCGGTCTTAGTAACATCGCGCGATTCGAGCATGTTGTTCATGTAGCCGTCGCGGTTGTTGTCGTGGCCGACATACTCCTGGTAGAGGTCGGGGAGCGGGGAGGTTTCGTAGGGCGTGCCGAGGTTGCGGCGATACCAGGCGACGACTTCGTTCTGGCCGTCGGGGTTGAGCGTGGGCCAGAGCATCAGGATGACGTTGTCGAGGATGGCGTCGATTTCGGGATCGCCCTGAGTGGAGACCAGCTTGTAGGCGAGCGCGATGGATTGCTGCGCGCCGGCGACTTCGGTGGAATGCAGGCCGCCATCGATGTGGACGATGGCTTTGCCTTCGCGGGCGAGGGCGTGGGCGGTGTTGTCGTCGAGGCCTCGCCCGTGGGCGAGCTGCTGGGAGATCTGTTTGTAGCGATCGAGCTTCGCGAGGTTGGCGGGAGACGAGATGATGGCGATGTCCCAATCCAGGCCGCGGGTGGTCTTGCCGACGTTGATGATTTTGACGCGATTGCTGGACGCGGCGAGGCGGCGGAAGTAGTCGCGCGATTCGTCGTAGTTGGCCAGGTAAAAGTCGTCGCCGGGCTTGTGGCCGAGGACGGATTCCGGGGTGGGGACGGATTGCGCGGGCGCGAGGGCCGGGATGGCGGCAAACCAGAGGGCATACTTCAGGTGAGCGGACATTGAATGATAGTATGCCGCAAAAACTGGGGACTACTGAGATGGCCGCGCGCCAGCGGGGGCGGGACTGAAGTCCCGCGCAGGCTGAAGCCTGCCCCACAGGGCTGAAGCCTGTCCCACACGGACAGGACTACCATGGTTCTTTAGCCCTTTATGGACGCCCTCACGCTTCACCGCCTGCATTTCGCGTTCACGGTGACCTTCCACTACCTGTTTCCGCAGTTGACCATGGGGCTAGCGCTGCTGATTCTGATCCTGAAGACCATCGCGCTGCGCACGGGCGACGAGCGCTACAACCAGGCGACGCGCTTCTGGACCAAGATCTTCGCGGTGAATTTCGCCATGGGTGTGGTCACCGGGATCCCGATGGAGTTTCAGTTCGGGACCAACTGGAGCCGCTTCTCGCGGATGACCGGCGGAGTGATCGGCCAGACGCTGGCGATGGAGGGCGTGTTTTCCTTCTTTCTGGAGTCGAGCTTCCTCGGGGCGCTTCTGTTCGGCGAGAAGCGGCTCGGCCCGAAAGCGCACTGGGCGGCGGCTTTCCTGGTATGCGCCGGGTCGTGGCTGTCGGGATTCTTCATTATCGCGACCAATGCCTGGATGCAGCACCCCACCGGGTACCAGTTGGGAACCAATGGGGAGATTCAGCTAGCGAGTATTTGGGGGCTGCTGTTGAATCCCTGGCTTGTCTGGCAGTATCTGCACAATATGACCGGCGCGGTGGTGACCGGCAGTTTTGCGATGGCGTCGCTCGGGGCGTTCTACCTGCTCACGCGAAGGCACGAAGATTACGGCCGGATGTTCCTGCGGGTGGGTGTGATCGCGGGCACGGCTTCGACCATCCTCATGATATTTCCCACCGGCGACAACCAGGGCAAGAACATTGCTTTTCACCAGCCGCCGACGCTGGCCGCGATGGAGGGGCTGTTCCACACGGAAGAGGGCGCGCCGCTGGCGATCATGGGCCAGCCAGACATGGAAAAGCTGCGGCTGGACAACCCGATCGAGGTTCCGCGCGCTCTGAGTTTCCTGACTTACCGGCACTGGAAGGCGGAGGTGAGGGGCCTGGATGCGTTTGCCCGCGAGCTGTGGCCGGACAACGTCCCGCTGCTCTACTTCAGCTATCACATCATGGTGGGGCTGGGGACGATCTTTATCGCGTTGATGGCGGCGGCGAGTTTCTATCTGTGGCGGGGGACGCTTTACGGCGCGCGGTGGCTGCTGTGGACGATCATGCTCGCCGTGCCCTTCCCCTACATCGCGACCACGGCGGGGTGGATGACGGCGGAGATGGGACGACAGCCATGGCTGGTCTACGGGCTTTTGCGAACCGGCGCCGGAGCATCAGCTCAGGTGTCGGCGGGCAACGCGTTGTTCACGTTGATCGGTTTCATGGGGATGTACACGGTGCTGGGCATCCTGTTCCTGTTTCTGATTTACCTGGAGATCGAGGCGGGACCGGCGGAGCACTGAAGGGGCGCACATGGAAACAGCGTGGTTCTGTGTAGTCGCGGTGATGATTGCAGTCTACGTGGTTCTGGACGGATTCGATCTGGGCGCGGGCATTATCCACCTGCTGGTGGCGCACACCGACGAGGAGCGGCGCACGGTGCTGAGCACGATCGGACCGGTATGGGACGGAAACGAAGTGTGGCTGCTGGCCGGCGGAGGCACCTTATTCTTCGCGTTTCCGGCCTTGTACGCATCCAGCTTCAGCGGATTCTATCTGCCGCTGATGATGGTGCTCTGGCTACTGATTCTGCGCGGCATCGCGATCGAGTTTCGCAATCATCTGCGAAGCGACGTGTGGCAGCCTCTGTGGGATGCGGTGTTCGCGGGGTCGAGCGCGCTGCTGGCGGTGTTTTTCGGGGCGGCCCTGGGCAACGTGGTGCGCGGGGTTCCGCTGGATGGCAACGGGGAGTTCTTTCTGCCGCTTTGGACGGATTGGACTGCCGGTCCCGATGCGGGCATCCTGGATTGGTTCACGGTGATGATCGGGCTGGCGGCGCTAGTGTCGCTGGCGATGCATGGCGCGGCGTGGGTGGCGATGAGGTCCGAGGGGCTGGTGGCGGCGCGGGCGCGGCGGCTGGCGGGCGCGGCGTGGTGGGGAGTGTGCGCCGCGGTTGTGGCCATTACACTGGCCAGTTTTCGCGTGCAGCCGCACCTATCGGCGAGCTTCGCGGCGCGGCCGTGGGGTTACGTGTTCCCGCTGGCGGCGGTGGCGGGGCTGGCCGGGGTCAAGCTGATGAGCAGGGCCGGAAAGGAGAGGGCGGCATTTCTGGCTTCGTGCGCGTTTCTCACCGGCATGCTGACCAGCGCGGCGTTCGGCATGTTTCCTTACGTGCTGCCATCGAACGGCAATCCGGCGCATTCGCTGACGGTTCGGAATGCGTCGACGGCGGCATACGGGCTGCGGGTGGGGATCTACTGGTTCGTGCCGGGAATTTTACTGGCGACGGGGTACTTCATTTATACTTATCGGAGCCTCTCTCGCAAGGTAAGTGGAGGAGAGGAGAGTTACTAAGAGCTATTCGGCGCGCAACGTTTCCAGGGGGTCGACCGCGGTAGCGCGGCGCGCGGGGAGGTAGCTGGCCAAAGCCGCGGCCGCGATCAGGATAGCCGCCACCAGGGCGTATGTGGCCGGATCGAGCGCGCTGATGCCGAAGAGCAGGGATTTCATCCAGCGCGTCATGCCTCCGGCAGCGCCCAGGCCCAACACGGCTCCGATAGACGCCAGCAGCAGGCCCTGGCGCACGAACATCCGCTGAAGGCCGCCCGGGGGCGCGCCTAGCGCGATGCGGATTCCGATTTCGCGCGTGCGCTGCTCGACGGCGTATGCGATCACACCGTAGATCCCGATGACGCCCAGCAGGAGCGCCATCACGCCCGCGATGGCCAGCAGCACGAGCGTAAAAGATGTGCGCGCCATGGACCGGTCGAAGACTTCCTGCAGGGTGCGCACGAGGTAGACCGGCAGGTTGGCATCAACCGACCAGACCGCCCGGCGCGCTTCGGCAAGGAAACTCTCGGTGCCGGCGCGAGTCGTACGGATCACGAAAGTGCCGCTGCGGATCACGTGGATGCGGTCGCCCCAGAAGGTGTCGGTCATGGCCGGCCAGTAGACGAACGCCGGAACCTTCTGCTGTACTCCGTCGTCGTAGACGTCGCCGGCCACGCCGATGATCTCGTTCCATGGGTCGGCCGCGCCTTCCCGGATGCGCTTGCCGAGGGCCGCGCGCGGATCTCCCCACATTTCGCGCGCCAGATTTTCGGAGACCAGGGCGACGTGGCGTTTCTCGTAGAGGTCGGTCCAGGTGAAGTCGCGGCCGGTGACGAGCGGCGTGCCGGTGGCTTTGAAGAATCCCGGCGAGATGAACCGGAACCGGCGGATGGGAGGAATCTCGCCGACCGCGTAATTCCTGTCCTGCGCGTAGAGGACGTCATTCGAATTGAAGTCCTCGAGCGGCGCGCAGTTGGCAAAGGCGGCGGAGGACACTCCCGGAATCGCCGCCAGCTTGTCCAGCATTTCCTGCTGCATGCGCATGACCCGCTCGTGCTCTTTCACGTGCGCTTCCGGAATAGAGACGCGCAGCATCTGGATCTGCTCCGGCCGCGTGAAGCCGGGCCGAACGTCGCGCAGTGCCTGGAAGGTGCGGATCATCAAGCCGGAACCGACGAGGAGTACCAGGGCCATCCCCACCTGCACGACTACGAGGACGTTGCGCGCGCGGTGCCGCTCGCGGCCCTGGGTGAGCGTTCGTCCGCCGCCGCGCAGGCCGGTGGTCAGCCGCGGTCCGGCGTACTTCAGAACCGGGATCAGACCGAAGAGCAGGCCCGCCAAGAGCGAGACCGCCGCGGTGAACGCCAGCACGGTGGGATCGATGCCGATCTCGTTCAAGCGCGGCAAAGTGGCCGGACCCTTCGCTATCAGCAGCCGCAGAGCGCCGTAGGCGAGGGCCAAGCCCAGCGCACCGCCGATGGCACCCAGGGTCACGCTTTCCAGGAGCAGTTCGCGCGCGATTCTTCCCCAGCCGGCGCCGAGCGCGGCGCGGATCGCGAGCTCCTGCTGGCGGCTTTCGGCGCGCACGAGCAGGAGGTTCGCGACATTGGCGCAGGCGATGAGCAGGACCATCCCGATGGTGCCCATCAGCACCCACAGCATGGCGCCGATATCGCCCACCAGTTCCTGCTTGAGCGGCTGAATCCTGGGAGCGAAGTGCGCGCTTTCGAACAATGCGGGGCTGAATCCCGGCGGCGCGGGCCAGGCCTTCAGCCAGATCGGCAGCATGCGCGCGACGTCGGCATTGGCCTGCTGGAGCGTTACGCCGGGCTTCAGGCGCGCGAGGCCCTGGTAGCTGAAATTGCCCAGGAAAATCTTGTTGCGATCGAAGCGCAGCGGCAGGACCAGCTCGGCTTTGGAGTCCATGAAGCGGAAATCGCGCGGCATCACTCCGATCACGGTGCGCGGCCGCGCGTCGACGGTCAGCGAGCGGCCGATGGCGGACGCATCACCTCCGAAGCGACGCTGCCAGTAGCCGTAGCTGAGGACGACCACGTCGGGACTGCCCGGCGCGTCCTCGGCGCTGGAAAACCAGCGTCCCACGGCCGGCTGGATTGCGAGCGCCTGGAATATCCCGTAGGTAAAGTAGAGCGCCTGGACCTGTTCGGGTTCGGCGAGGCCGGTCACCGATTCGCCGCCCCTCGACCACAGGCCGAAGTCCTGGAACGTGTGGTTTGCCCCGGCATACGTGAAATACATCGTGGGCGAGCAATTGATGTTGCCGGCGATACCGGCTATGCCGGGCGCCAGGTGCCAGACGCCTACCAGCTCCTGAGCGCGGGGATAGGACAGGGGCCTGATCAACACTCCGTTGACTACGCTGAAGATGGCGGTGTTGGCGCCGATGCCGAGCGCGAGGGTGGCGATGGCGACGCTGGTGAAGACAGGAGCCCGGGCCAATCGGCGGAGGGCGTGCCGGAGGGGTGCCATGCAAGTTGATACGACGGACACCCCCCGCCGGTTCGCAAAGAATCAGCGCCAGACGAGCCAGTCGTCGGGGGTGGTGGGCTCCCAGGTCACATCGGCAAGGTCGGGCAGGCTCTCGTGCTTCTGGTCTCGAATGTACGATTGGGCGACGGCGAGCGCGTGCTCCTTGGCCTTGGTTTCGCTGAACTGGTGGGTGCCCTGAATGGTGGTGTTCGGGCCGTACAAGAGCACTCTCCATTCGTTGAACTCCTGGACCACGAGAAGGGTGAGGTAGTGGTATTGACCCTTGAACCCGGACATGGTGCGAAACATGATCGGCTCCTTGCGGCGGCGGTCCCAGGCTGCCGCTGAGGGCACGGAAGAGGCCCCCAGATCAATATAGGATGCGCCGATCTGGAATTCAATGCTGCGACTGAAATTCCGCTTTTCCGCCCGCGTCCGTGCTGCTTATCCTCACAGATGAGTCCATCGGAGCGGCGGGGCGAAGCGCGCGAAGTCAGTGTCGGCCGACACCCACTCGCAACCGCTTTCTATGGCTAGCGCCGCGTGGGCGGCATCCCTAAGCAACTTGCCCTTGAGTTCGCCCTTTTCGCACAGCATTCGGAAAATCGGCCAATGTTGCGCACCCGGCCGGATCATGGTGCAGCCGGGTCTGGTGATGAGCGCATCCAGAAACAGAAAAGCCCGCTCCACCGTAGACGGCGGCTGGAAGATTCTCGGGTTGGTCACGACACGCAGGAATCCTTGAAGCACCGGTTCCGATAGTGCGAATGGCTCCGGCCCGGTAGCGACCTTCTTCAGCCATTCCGCATACCGTTGGTGATTCGCCGTCTCTTCGCGATGTGCATAAACCAGGACATTCACGTCCGGCATCAGCATCGCACTCAGCTCCGGTCATGGTACTCAGCTTCGTCGTCAGCGGCAATCAGCGCCGAAGTCCGGTCCAGATCGAGGTTCGGATTGAGTAGCTTGCCTCGTACGGTATGCAGCCGGAACGGCTTGGCCGAGGAAGTTCGCCGTTCAGCCAGCCGCCGCCGCAGCGCATCTTCGAGCAATTGGTTGAGAGTCATGCCCTGCTTCTCGGCGAAGCGCCTGGCATTCTCCAGGAGCGGATCCGGAAGGTTCACCGTGGTTCTCACAATGCCAATGATACCATGGTTGATGCATCTGCATCAGGTCGTGATGCATACGCATCAGTCTCTGAAGATTGACTCACACCCGCGGCCTGCTCTCCCACCTGCCCCGGGTAAAATCGGGGAACTTCTGCGGCGCGCTGCCTTGGGCGATGCTGGCTTCGCTGAGCGGACCCGGAGCGCTCCACGCCGCGGCGTCGTAGACGTCGATCTCCGGCGGAAGGCCCTGCTTCACACACTCGATCAAGCGGTAGGCCATCACGAAGTCCATGCCGCCGTGGCCGCCAAGCTCCTTGGCCATCTCACCGATCTTCTTCCACAGGGCCGGCTCGTATTGCGCCTTGTATGCGTCCAGAGACGTGAACTCCTCACGCGGCGCGCCATCGAAGTACACGCGCGGCGGATAGTCGCGGAAAATTCCTTTGGTACCGGCGATCAGGTTGATGCGGTCGTACGGCTGCGGGCTGCTGACGTTGTGCTCGAGCTCGATCACCCGCCCCTTGACGGTGCGGATCAGGCTGACGTTGAAATCGCCTTCCTTGTACACTTCCTTCTGCCGCGGATCGTCGGCCGGCAGTTTGTCCTTGCGATACTGCTGCAACCCACCCGAAATCGAGCTCATCGATACCAGAGTGTCGAAGCGGTCGCCGCGGTTGATGTCCATGTAGTGGGCCACCGGACCCAGCCCGTGCGTCGGATACAGGTTGCCGTTGCGATTGAGATGTTCGAAGCGCCGCCACTGGCCCTCGCCATTCGGGGAAAACAGGATGCTGCGCAGATCGTGGTTGTAGGCCGCGCCGCCGTGCGTGAGGTCGCCGAACAGGCCGGCGCGCACCATGTTCAGCACCATCATCTCGTTGTACCCGTAGCAGCAGTTTTCGAGCTGGATGCAGTGGCGCCGGGTGGCCTCGCTGGTGTTCACCAGCTCCCAGCATTCGTCGAGCGTGCGCGCTGCCGGCACTTCCACCGCGACGTGCTTGCCGGCCTTCATGGCCGCCACGGCCATGGGCGTGTGCCAGACCCATGGGGTCGCGATCACCACCAGGTCGAGATCGTCCTGCTTGACGAGCTGTTCGAAGGCGTGGTCGCCTTCGGTGTAGGTGGAGATCTTCTGCGATGCTTTGCCGGCCCGGTCGAGGCGTGTCTGAGCGCGCTGCACCTTTTCTTTGACGATGTCGCACAGGGCGGTGATCGAGACGCCGGGCACCGACGAGAAGTTGTCCACCAGGCTGGTTCCGCGCCCGCCGGTGCCGATCACTCCGAGGCGGACATTCTCCTTCCCCGTGAACGGCATCTCGGCGACGCTTTTGGCCGCGGGTTGCGCCCGCATGGGCAGGTCGGAAACCTGCCCCACGAAGGCCAAGCCGGCCAGCTTTAACAGATCGCGACGTGAATTTTCCATCCCGTGCCTCCTACTTCCAGAGTTTGCTCACCACGCGGATCACCGTGTATCCGCTTGCCGCGAACACCACCGCCAGGCCCGCGGCATAATCCATCCTTCCGTAAAGAACATTACCTACCGTAAACAGCGCGCTCCAGATCATGATACAGCCGGAAATCCAGCCCACCAGCGCCAGCGGCATGTTGTCGCCTTCCGCCACCGCAACGCCGGCCTGCGCGCGAATCGGCCCCCATCCCGGACCGGCCGGATGCACCTTCTGATAGAACTTCACCAGAGTAGTCTTGTCGTTCTGCGGGCCGAGATAGGCGGTCGCCAGCCAGCAGACCGTCGTGACGCCGATGGTAATGATGAACTGCTGCGTGGTGGCGACTTCCACCCCGTTCTTCTTCAGGATCAGGAACGCCACGCTGATGCCGAACGAGCTGATCATGGCCACAATCTCGCACCACGCCGTGACGCGCCACCAGAACCAGCGGACGAGGTAGAGCAACCCCGTGCCGGCGCCCACCTGCTGCAACAGGTAGAAACTGTCCCGGGCGTTTTCCAACAGGTACACGAAGCTGGACGACAGGAGGAACAGGAGCACCGTGGCGAATCGGCCTGCCACCACATAGTGCCTCTCCGAACCGGTGGAGTTTACGAAACGCCGGTAGAAATCGTGCACCAGGTACGACGCGCCCCAGTTGAGGTGGGTCAGGATCGTCGACGAGTTCGCTGCCACCAAGCCGCCCAGCATCAGCCCCATCCAGCCCACCGGAAGGAAGCGAAGCATCGCGGGAAACGCGATGTCGTGACCTACCAGGCTGGGGTCCAGGTGCGGGAACGCCTTTTGGATATCGCTCAGCTGCGGATAGACGATGAGCGAAGCGAGCCCCACAAGAATCCACGGCCAGGGACGGAGGACGTAGTGCGCCACGTTGAAAAACAGAGTGCCGCCCAGCGCATCCTTCTCCGATTTCGACGCCAGCATGCGCTGCGCGATGTAGCTGCCGCCGCCCGGCTCGGCGCCCGGGTACCAGACACTCCACCAGAGCAGCGTGATCGGCATGATGAATACCGCGAGGGCGATGTCCCAGTTGTTGGTGAAGTCCGGCAGCATGCCGAGATAGTTCAGCCCGCCCGGACCGTGGAGGTGGGAGAGCTTGTCCACCAGCCCGCTGAGACCGCCGATCTGGGGCAGTTTCACCGCGAAGTACGCCGCCGCGATGACGGCGCTCATCTTGATGAAGAACTGCACCATGTCGATCACCAGCACGCCCCACAGCCCGGAATGCGTGGCGAAGACGACGTTGAGCAGGCCGACCGCGAGCAGCGTCTGCCAGCGGTCGAGGCCGAAGAGAATCGCGGCGATCTTGCAGGCGGCCAGGTTCACCGTCGCCATGATGATGCAGTTGAAGAACAGCCCCAGGTACACGGCGCGAAAACCGCGCACCGCGCTGGCCGCCTTGCCCGAATAGCGCAGCTCATAGAACTCGAGATCCGTCAGCACGCCCGACCGCCGCCACAACCGCGCGAAGAAAAAGACCGTGGCCACGCCCGTCAGCGTAAAGCTCCACCACTGCCAGTTGCCGGCCACGCCCTGGGTGCGCACGATATTGGCGACCAGGTTCGGCGTATCGCTGGAAAACGTGGTGGCCACCATGGAGATGCCGGCCAGCCACCACGGCACGCTGCGCCCCGAGGCGAAGAACTCCGCCGTATTCTTGCCCGAGCGCTTTCCGAAGAACAGCGCCGGCACGAAGCAGATCGCGATGGAAACGAACGCGATGATCCAATCGACCGTGTGAAGCTGCATACAGGAAACTACGAGTGTACTGCTCCTGCGCCTGCCTCTGCCTCAAAGAGCGGCGCCGACTTTCCGTCCGGCGACTGGTAGAAGTTGTTTTCCAATCCGCCGCGCACTTTGTCGATGTCGGGCCGCCGGCACAATACCACCGCGCATCCTCCGAAACCCGCACCGGTGAGCCGCGCGCCGAGGGCCCCGCTTGCCATCGCAGCATCGACGAGCCGGTCGAGCGCCGGAGAACTGACCTCCAGGCGGTCGCGCAGGCTGGCGTGGGAATCGAGCAGCAGGCGGCCGAAGCGCTCCGGCTGGTCCGCCTTCATCGCCTGCACGCACTCCATTACGCGCCGCGCTTCGCTGACCACGTGAACGAAGACCTTCTGCTGCACGCCGGCGAGATCCGCTTTGGCGATCGCTTCGGCATACGACGCGAAGCCGAGCTCGCGCAGCGCGTCGTTTCCCGCTGTGCGCACGGCGTTGTAGCGCTCGCGCACCGCGCCGGATTTCTCCGCGGTGTGCATGCTGTGCGCCACAAGGAACGCCCATTCCCGGGGAATCGGCACGTGGCACACGCTGAGGGGCTCGAAGTGGATCAGGGTGGCGCATCCCTGCTTCGACGCCAGCGAGGCCGCGTGGTCCATTCCGCCGCCGCGCGTACCGACGAACTGCTCGCCGTCGGGCAGGATCTCCATCAGCTCGTCGAAGGTCGCTTCGCGCCCGTTGGCCCGGAGAAGCGCCAGCGTGAAGGCCACGATCAGCGCCGAAGACGAAGACAGTCCCGCCGCGGCCGGCAGGTCGCTGGTCACCCGGGCGTCGATGCCGTGGAGCACTCCCCACTTTCCGGCCACCGCCTGCGCCGCTGCCCGCAGGTAGTTCTCCCAATCACCCGCCGCCACGGGCGCCAGGTTCGGCGTCCACTCGAATGCGCGCGCTCCGTACTCGCCGCTCTCCGCTGTGATGCGGCGGTCCGCCCGCGGCTGGAAGCGTACGCGGACCGCCCGCCGTAGCGCCATCGGCAGCACGGGGAGCATGTGATAGTCGATGTGCTCGCCGATCAGGTTCACGCGCCCTGGGGCCGAGACCACCTGGTTCGCCATGGTTATTGCAGCTTGCCCCGCGCGTCCACCGTCCACGCCTCTTCCACCTGGTCGCCGCGCAGGCCGTAGACCCGCTCGTGCAGATTCACCACGACGCAGATGTGATTGGGGACGATGTGGACGCGATCGCCGACGCTGAATTCGGCCCCGGCGTGCGTGAGGTCGATGAATCCGTGCTCCTCGTTCATCTTGTGGAAACGCGCGCCCGGCGCCTCCACGAGGTGCCCGAAGGTCACCTCCGCGGAGTTCGCCAGCCGGTCGCTGGAGAACGTTTTGGATCCGCCGTCAATGATCATGTGCCCGGGGCGCGCCGTCGAGACCACGGTTGCGACGATGGATGCTGCGCAATCCTCCATGGCGCAGCCGCCGCTTCGCACGGTGTTGATGTCGTTGAAGACGTAGGTGCCCGGCCGGATCTCGGTCAGGCCGGAGACCTCGTGCGAATGAAACAGCGTGGGAGTGGAGCCGCCGCTTACGATCTTGGTTTCGATGCCCGCCGCGCGAAACTCGTCCAGTACGCCGCGCAGAATGTCGGATACCTGTCCCAGCGCTTCCAGACCGCTTTCGTCCAGGCTCTTGACATGTCCCGGGTAAAACGTGATGCCCTCGAAGCGCAGGTGCGGCAGTTTTTCCATGGCCTGCGCCAGTTGCAGAAGGGCCTCGCCAGGCGCGACGCCGACGCGCCCCAGCCCCACGTCGACCTCGGCGAGCACACCGACTTCCACCTGCGCCGCCCGCGCCGCATCCGAAAGCTGCCGCGCCGCGAACACGTTGTCGAGGGCCACGGTGACGCGGGTTTGCCGCGCGATCTCCACCAGCCGCGCCAGTTTCGCGTGCCCGATGATCGGGAAGGCCACGAGCAAATCCGGCGGCTGCGCGCCCATCAAGGCTTCGGCCTCTCCGACCTTGGCCACCGTGAGGCCCGCCGCGCCCAGCTCGATCTGCCGCCGCGCGAGACGGACCGATTTGTGCGTTTTGGTGTGGGGCCGCAATCGCAGGCTGTGGTCGCGCGCGTAGCATGCCACGCGCTCGAGGTTGCGTTCCATGACGTCGAGATCCACTACCAGGGCGGGCGTATCGATTTCGGAGACGTGCATGTAAGCTATGGTAGTTGATCGCCCGAATTCACGCCTGCGCCGCTCTCGCTACGCTGGTCAACCTGCCGGTTTACGCGGCCGCGGGCCTCGCACCGCGCAGGCTGAAGCACTGCCCCACGGAGTTCGGCAAAGCCCTAATCCGGCAGGCGCAGGGTCGCTGCCAGCTTGTCGAAACGGTCGCGGAAGGTCTCCAGTTCTCCGGCCGGCATGCGTGCGAAGAACATCACGCTGATCTTCGCGCTGGAGACGCGCACGAAGTACTCGGCCACGTC
>Ga0335079_10001540_pt1 | contig 26313 bp, 20 predicted proteins | sample Lox_Sample_33_FD_206719 | JGI IMG/M metagenome (GOLD analysis project Ga0335079, IMG submission 206719) | Soil microbial communities from Loxahatchee National Wildlife Refuge, Florida, United States - Lox_Sample_3.3 | ecosystem: Environmental > Terrestrial > Soil > Wetlands | place: USA...
CGAACTGCGCCACGACCTCCAGCGCCTCCAGACCGGCCCCGTTCCTATCTCTGCTCACCCGGCCAACCGGCTACAAAAATACGCAATCCTCGCCGCCACGGCCCTGGTGGTGCTTGCTGGTGCTCTGTTCTTCTGGCAGCAGCGGGTTCATGCCAAACTGCTCACCGATAAAGACACGATTGTCCTCGCCGACTTTACAAACACCACCGGTGATGCCGTCTTCGATGGAACGCTGCGCCAGGGACTCGCGGTTCAGCTGGAGCAGTCGCCGTTTCTCAGCATGATCTCCGACGAACGCATCCAGCGTACCCTCGGCTTGATGGGCCAGCCCGCTGACTCGCGCTTGACTCCGAAGCTCGCGCGCGAAGTCTGCGACCGAACCGGCAGCGCCGCGGTGTTGGAAGGCTCCATTGCCAGCCTCGGCAGCCAATATGTCCTGGGATTGAGTGCGAAAAACTGCCGCACCGGCGAAATCCTCGATGAGGAGCAGACGCCGGCGTCCCGAAAGGAAGAAGTCCTGAACGCTCTGACCCAGATCGCCGGCAAGTTCCGCAGCCGCGTCGGAGAGTCTCTGGCATCGGTCAAAGATCACAACACCCCTCTCGCCGAAGCCACCACTCCCTCGCTCGAAGCTCTGAAGGCGTACAGCGAAGGCCTGAAGCATGCTACCGCGGATGACGATCGCGCAGGCGCCATTCGCTTTCTCCAGCGCGCAATCGAGCTGGACCCCAAATTCGCCATGGCGTACGCGCTCTTGGGATTCGACTACGGCCTGACCTCGGAGGGCGCCCTCGCCGCACAAAATAACACCAAAGCCTATGAACTGCGCGATCGCGCCAGCGATCGCGAGCGGTTCTTTATCTCCGCGACCTACGACCTCCAGGTGACGGGAAATCTGGAAAAGCTCGAAGAGACCTGCGAGCTGTGGGTAAAAACTTATCCGCGCGAAGTCATGCCCCGCTCCCTGCTGGGCGCGTTTTCCTATCCGGCGTTCGCGAAATACGAAAAGGCGGCCGACATGGCCCGGCAGGCGATGAGCATCGATCCGCGCTTTCCCATCGGTTACCTTCAGTTTGCGTTCAACAGCCAATTTCTGGGCCGCCTGGATGACGCCGAAAAGGCAATGCAGCAGGCCGCAGACCGAAAAATGGAGATCGGCGACATTTTGCAGGAGCAGTACGATCTGGCATACCTGCGGGGAAACACAGCGCGCATGGAGGAGATCCTCGCACGCAGTCGCGGCCAAGCCGGCGCTGAAGACGAGATTAGCGCGCGCAAAGCTTTCGTGCTGGCGTCTTCCGGTCACCTGCAGCAAGCTCGGTTGATGTCGGCTCGCGCAGCCGAGCTGGCGCAACGCGCCTCGCAGCAGGGAAGACAGGCCGCGTTCGCGCTCGGCGCCGCGATCTTCGACGCATTCTTTGGAAATGCGGCCTCCGCCCGGCAGGGCGCGGCGGCGGTCCTCAAGCTCAACCGGGAGCGCGATACCGAGTATGGTGCCGGGTTTGCGCTGGCTCTTGCGGGTGATTCCTCCGGTTCGTCGCAGCTCGCCGCTGATCTGGAGAAGCGATTTCCGCAAGATACGTGCGCGCGTTTCATCTATGCGCCGACCGTGCGCGCTCTCGTCGCGCTGAACAGCAACGACCCCACCAAAGCAATCGAACTGCTTCAAGTCACCGAACCCTACGATCTCGGTACGCCGCTCTCGGCGGCGCCTGGCTATTTCGGCGTGTTGTACTCCGTCTATGTGCGAGGGCTGGCGTATTTGAAAGCCAAGCAGGGCCCGGAGGCTGCCGCGGAGTTTCAGAAGATTCTCGATCATCGCAATATCACGGTCAGCGATCCCATCGGCGCGCTGGCGCACCTCCAGCTGGGCCGTGCCTTGTCTTTATCCCCCGATCGAGCCCGGGCGAAATCGGCTTACGAGGATTTCTTGCGATTGTGGAAGGACGCGGATTCTGCTATCCCGATCCTTCAACAAGCCCGAGCAGAGTACGCGCGGTTTTAGTGCTGGCGCCGGCGAATTGTCACTCAGGAAAAAGTTCGCCGATCACCCGCACCAGATCCGACGGAAAAAACGGCTTGCTCAAAAATTTCACGCGCGCCGATTTCACCACCGCTGATTTTTCGTGATAGCGCCCCGAAATCAAAAGTACCGCTGCTTCCGGATACAGTTTCAATATCCTTTCGGTGAGCCGTTTGCCGTCCATTTCGGGCAGAGCAATATCGGAGATCAGCAGGTGCACGGGTTCCGCCTCGGCGATACGCAGAGCGTCGCTCGGTTTGGGAGCCACCTGGATGCGAAAATTGCGCGGCCGTAGCATCTTCTCGACGAGCCTCAGAACCTGCGCGTCATCGTCGACAATCAAAGCCGTGCGTTGCGTTTCGGCCATCAGGGCACCTTTTAAATCACCTTGGTCGCGCCGCCATCCATATCGATCAGCGCGCCTTGCAGAAAGCTGCCTTCCGCACTCACCACGAACGCTACCAGAGCGGCGATATCCTCGGGTTCGCCGATGCGCGTCACGTGAGCGCCGTCGATAATCTTCTTCTCCGCGGTCGCCTGATCCACTCCGTGCTCCCGGGCCACCTGTTCCAGTCTTTGGATGTAACGGCCCGTCCGAACGTTTCCAGGATTAATCGCATTCACCTGCACGCCGTCGCGGATCCCCAAGTCCGCCAAGGCTTTCGTCAAAGAAAGCATCGCCGCATTCACCGACCCGCCGATGGCGAAATGCAGCCCCGGCATCCGCCCGCCAACGCCGGAAATGTTAACCACCGACCCGGAGCTGCGTTTTAGATACGGCCACGCGGCGCGCGTCAGGCGCATGGCGCCAAAAAACTTCAGCGCAAACCCATCCTCCCAATCCGCGTCCGTGAGTTCCTCAAACTCCCCGCGCTTGGTGGCGCCCGCGTTGTTCACCACGATATCGATCTGTCCGAATTGGCCGTTCGCGAACTCAACCACCTTCGCGCCCGCCTCCGCCTTTCGAAGATCCACCGCCAATGCAGCGGCGCCGCCGCCGGTTTTCTCGATTTCGCGCACCGTTTCATGCAACAGCTTTTCGTCGCGTGCGCATAACACCACGCGTCCGCCTTCCTCTGCCAGCCGCTGCGCGATCGCCTTTCCGATGCCGCGGTTCGCGCCGCTTACGATGGCGGTCTTCCCCTTCAAGCGTTTTTCCATCGCAATGAAGATAGCATATGCTTGGACGAGTGACTCCCGCCGCCACCTCCACCGGCCGCCAATCTAAATTCGGCTCCGTCGTCCGCGTGGCCGTCGGCAATGCGCTGGAGATGTACGATTTCCAGATCTTCGGCTATTACGCGCCCGCCATCGGCCTCGCTTTCTTTCCGCGCGGCAGCGCATTCGCCGGGCTCATGTTGTCGCTGATGACCTTCGGCGCCGGATTTCTCATGCGCCCGCTCGGTGCGATCGTGCTCGGCGCCTACATCGATCATCACGGCCGCCGCGCCGGGCTTCTGTTGACACTCGCGATGATGGCGGTTGGTACGCTCTCGATCGCCATCGTTCCCGGCTATGCGTCCATTGGAATTGCCGCGCCGCTTTTGGTCGTCATCGGCCGCCTTGTACAAGGGCTCTCCGCGGGCGTCGAGCTGGGTGGCGTTTCTGTATACCTTTCAGAAATTGCCACTCCGGGGAGAAAGGGCTTCTACGTAGCATGGCAATCGGGGAGCCAGCAGGTGGCCGTCATGTTTGCGGCGCTCCTCGGCATCGCGTTGACCCTTTCACTCTCCGCCAATCAGATGACTCAATGGGGATGGCGCATTCCTCTTCTGGTCGGCTGCACCCTTCTGCCGCTGTTATTCCTCTTGCGGCGGTCGCTCGAAGAGACCGAGGCGTTCCGCACACGCCGCCACCGCCCCCGGCCCGCGGAACTGGTTCGCATGCTGTTTGCGAACTGGCCGGTCGTCTTGCTTGGCATGATGATGTCGACCATGACCACCGTCTGCTTTTACATGGTCACGGCCTATACCCCGACTTACGGAAGCACCGTGCTGCACCTCGCTGCCACGGGCAATCTTGCGGTCACCCTCTGCGTCGGCGCGATCAACTTCATCCTGCTGCCGGTCTCCGGTGCGTTCTCCGACCGCATCGGGCGCCGGCCGTTGCTTATCGGCTGCACTCTGATTTCTCTGGTCACGGCCTATCCGGCGCTATCGTGGCTGGTTGCGGCGCCCTCGTTTGGAAGATTGATGGCCGTCGAACTCTGGCTGGCGGCCCTCTATGCCACCTACAACGGCGCCATGGCGGTCTTTCTTACCGAAATCATGCCGGTCGAGGTGCGAACGTCGGGCTTTTCCCTGGCCTACAGCTTGGCGACAGCCGTTTTTGGCGGATTTACCCCAGCCATTTGCACGTATCTCATCCACGTCACCGGAAACCGTGCCATTCCCGGGGTTTGGCTCTCGTTTGCGGCGGTATGTGGCTTGACGGGTACACTGCTGCTTTCGCCGCGTCGATGGGGGAAATCCCGGGTTATGTGACGGTATCTCCGTCGAAATAGCCTGGTACCCGGGTAGCTCCGGCCGGAGTCAGTGGTACAATCGAGGCCTATGCAAATTCCGTAGTCCCCCGCTGCGGGGAAGTTTTTCCCGTCCTCTGCCTGGCCCTTCGCGGCCTGCGGCAGCCCTGCTGCTGCCCAACCTAAGCTTTTAAAAATCAAGGAGGTTCTCGGATGAGAAAACTATTGACCAGCGGTCTGGTGCTTGCAGGTGTAGTGTCTTTACCGACCAAGATTTCCCGGGATCAGGCGCCCCCGGCGCCCGACTACCGGCTGGATGGCAGATTGAAGTCGCTTCAAAAGTTCTTCCACGATACCGATTGTCCCGCCCAGCACTACTCCGAGGCGTTCCTGGAGACCGCTGACGCCTACGATCTCGACTGGCGTCTGCTGCCCAGCATTTCTTTTGTGGAGTCCACCGGCGGGAAAGCGGCAAAGAACAACAATCTGTTCGGTTGGGAGTCGGGACGCGCCTCGTTTGATTCGCCCGTAGCCGGCATCAATGTGGTCGGTTACCGGCTGACCCATTCCAGCCTGTATCGCGACAAAAACGTCGATGAGATTCTCGCTACCTACAATCCGGATTCCGAGTACGCCGAGCGAGTAAAATTTGTCATGCGCCGGATTTCCCGGTCTGAGTAGATCCAGATAAGAATCGGACGGTTGAACTCAAACCCGCAGTCGGCGGGCGTTGACAACCTTTTCGACTCGGCGTATATTTGCTAACATACTGATCTCACAGTGTTTTCTGGTGAGGGCGCATGGTCTCGGGTGCCAATGCAGGGTGTATGGCGAGTGCCGCATCCGGGTCGCCGCGCGATTCCATCGGTTGAATTGTCTGTCGATCAGTGTTTGGCGGAGGCGCATTAGCCGTGGACCAAGATAAGGGCCAACTGGACCAATCGGTTCCGGAAAGCTACGAAAACCTTCTCGACGACTACAGCCATTTCGCCCCGCCCGCCGCTGACGAAGTTTTGCAGGGCACCGTTCTCAGTGTCACCGGCAAAGACGTCATCATTGATTTCGGTTACAAGTCCGAAGGCATCGTTCCCATCGAACAATTCCAGTCGCATTCAGAAATTACGGTCAAGTCCGGCGACGTGGTCGATGTCATGGTCGATCACGGCGGCGAACAGCAGGAAGGATATGTCCTGCTATCGCACACGCGAGCGGCGCGCCTGCGGGTCTGGGACAATCTCGACAAGGCTTATCAGGATCAACTGATCCTCTCTGGCCGGGTCCTCGGTCGCGTCAAGGGTGGGCTCGCGATCGATGTCGGCATACAGGCCTTCATGCCCGGTTCGCAAGCCGATCCGCGGCCGATTCACAATCTCGATTCGCTCATTGGCCAGGACATTCCCGTCAAAATCATCAAGCTGAACCGCCGGCGCGGCAATGTGGTCGTCTCGCGGAAACTTGCGGTTGAGGAGGAGACCAACGCACGCAAAAGTACGACGTTGGAACACCTCATCGAAGGGTCGGTCGTGACCGGTGTAGTCAAAAACCTTACCGACTACGGCGCGTTCATCGATTTGGGTGGAATCGACGGTCTTCTCCACGTCACCGACATGTCGTACGGCCGCATCGGCCATCCTTCGGAAATGCTGCAGGTCGGCCAGGAGATCACGGTAAAGGTCCTGAAATTCGACAAAGGAAAAGAGCGCGTTTCACTCGGCTTGAAGCAACTCGAGCCCGATCCCTGGGAGCACGCGGAGGAGCGATACCCGGTCAACGTGCGGGTCATCGGCCGGGTCGTGAACGTCACTGATTATGGCGCGTTCGTGGAGCTCGAGGCCGGGGTTGAGGGATTGATTCACATCAGCGAGATGACTTGGTCGCGGCGCATGAAGCATCCGTCAAAGGTGGTGAAGCCGGGCGATCAGGTCGAGGCGGTTGTGCTCGAAGTGCACCCGAAAGAGCGGCGCATTTCACTCGGACTGAAGCAGCTCGAGCCCAATCCATGGACCACAATCGACAGCCGGTATAGCGTCGGGTCGGTGGTGGAAGGCCGGGTTCGGAACATGACCGATTTCGGCGCGTTTATCGAAATCGAAGAAGGCATTGACGGGTTGGTGCATGTGTCGGATCTGTCGTGGACCAAGCGTATCAAACATCCCTCCGAGATCTTGAAAAAGGGGCAGATCGTCCAGGCGGTGATTCTCAATATCGACTCGTCGTCGCATCGCCTCTCACTGGGCATCAAACAGTTGCAACCCGATGCTTGGGAGACGTACTTCCAGAACCATCAGGTCGGCGATACCGTGCATGGACGAGTCTGCCGCCTCGCCAGCTTCGGCGCATTCGTGGAACTGGCCGAGGGAGTCGAAGGCCTTTGTCATTTCTCCGAAGTGCCTGGTTATTCCGGCCGGCGTGGTGCGGAGGCGCCGCCGTTGGCCGTCGGGCAGGAATCCGATTTCAAGATCATCAAGATGAGCGAGGCAGAGAAGAAGATCGGTCTCAGCCTGCGCGCCGTTGCGGATGACGACGAGAAGACGCGCCTGGAGGATTATCAGCGCCAGGCGGCCGCCGCCACCTCGACCATCGAAGAAGTGATGAGCCTCAAAGATCGAAACCTGGAATAACTTGCAAATTTGTTGTAATCAAGAGATACTGCGGTTTCGTAAGCCATTGAGAAGGCGAGGAGAATGAGATGACGAAGGCCGATCTGATTGAAGAGGTCTCCCGTGTGGTGGAAATGACCCGGAAGGAATCCGAGGTCATCGTGGAGGCGATTTTCGACAGTATCGTGCGCTCTTTGCGGTCCGGTGACAAGATCGAAATCCGCGGATTTGGAAGCTTTCGCACCCGCCAACGGCAGCCGCGCATCGGACGAAACCCCAAAACGGGCGCCCGCGTGGAGGTTCCAGCGAAGAAAATTCCGTATTTTAAGCCCAGCAAGGAACTCAAAGACGTTGTGAACAATTCCGGCGCTCCCGCATCTCCGCCGCCGGCTCCCGAACAAGTACCCAATCCGTAACAATCACCACAAGCAATTCCATGGATTATCTCTGGACCCCCTGGCGTTACCAGTACGTCACCACCGTGGGGCAGCCGATGGAATGCGTCTTCTGCGCGGCATGGCGCGATCCGGCACAGGATCGCGAGCACCTCATCGTCCACCGTGGTGCGCAGAATATCATCATGCTGAACCGCTTTCCGTATACCTCCGGCCATGTCCTGGTGGTTCCGCGTGAGCACGTGGCGACTCTCGAGGATCTCCCGGACGAGACGCTGGTTGAATTGATCCGGCTGGCGCGCGTGTCGGAAAAGCAGCTCCGCGCGGTCTACCGGCCGGACGGAATGAATTTGGGGTTCAACCTGGGGCGCAGCGCCGGAGCGGGAATTGCCGAACACGTGCACCTGCACGCGCTCCCGCGTTGGACGGGAGACACCAGTTTCATGACCTCGGTTGGAGAGACGCGCGTGCTGCCGGAAGACTTGGGAACAACCTGGGAGCGGCTTCACCGCGCATTTCAAACAGAACTGTCGGCGGGAGACCGCTGACCGCGGTAAATCCGCTTTCCACCACAAGAGGCATCCGCATCTTTCAGCTCGGGGGTTCTCCAGAGCGGCGTCCTCTCCCGGTTGATGCTCGACAATGAACCGCAGCGACATCCCAAAAAGCTTCCGGGAAAAGGCAGTCGACGGTTAGAAAAGTAACCTGGTCGGGCTGGATTTCTTTGAACCGCTCCCCTTCGCATATCCTACTTCGTCTCCGGGGCGTAGTGTGCTCGCGGACGCAAAGGGGAAACGCAAAATGCATCGGGTCGTGACAGAAGTAAATGCGAAAAGGCGGGGACGTCCACGCCGTGAAGCCGCTCCGGATCAGATTCTGGAGCTGCGAAGTAGAGGCTTAAGTTTTCGCGCGATCGCGCGCGAGACAGGGTTAGGGTACGGCACTGTCCGAAGGGTGTACTGGCGAAGCGGCAGGGTCGATGTATCGGCTGCGGACTAATAACTTACAGCAGCCAGTTCTATTTGGATTTCTTAGCTTTCCGATAAGCGGCCCATCGCTTCTTTTGCGCCGCCGCGATCCGTCGCTTCGCCGCCGCCGACATAGTCCGTTTCCGTGCTTTGCCAGGCGCAGCTTGTTCTGACGAGCTTATCTTGAGCTGGCGGCGCAGCTCTGCGATGGCCTGCTCGATCTGCACAAGTTGATTCTCGTAGCCGATCAGAGCAGCGCGCAAGAGCGATGGGTCTAGGTTCATGCGCACAGTCTAACATAGACCGTTCTATAAGTGAGCCAAAATTCGAGAACAGCCCAATGTATCGCGACTGTGTGGGTACCCGAGTGCCGAGCGCGCAATTCTCAACGGCGCTTATGACGCAATTACGGCGTATCTTCAATTCAAAGGGCACGCTTCAGTTGTGATTTGTTCGCGTCCGCCCGCATGATGTTACGCTGTGGCTTCAAAGAACCGCCGTGAAATTTGTTCAAGGGCTCCGGTGCGTATTCTGCGGCCGGGTGTATCCGGCGCGGGAAATCTATACGTGCTCCCGATGTGGTATCTCGGGCATTCTCGATGTCACCTTTGACTACTCTTTGATAGGGCGGCAATTGACGCGCCGAGGCTTGGCGCGCCGCGATGAGCCGGGCCAGTGGAGATACCGGGAGTTACTTCCGGTGCGCACGGAATCTGTTGTTCCGGCGCTTTCGGTTGGAGCTACGCCGTTGACCCTGGCGCCCGCCTTGGCTCGGTCTATCGGGCTGCGCCGGCTCCTGCTCAAAGATGAAGGCCGGAATGCCACCGGGTCGTTGAAGGATCGGGCCAGCGCGCTCGCGGTCGTGAAAGCGCGCGAGAAAAGCCGAAAGATAATTGCCTGCGCCAGCACGGGAAATGCGGCGTCCTCCTGCGCCGGAATGGCGGCTGCCATGGGCATGCAAAGCGTGATCTTCGTGCCCGAGCGCGCTCCGGAGCCGAAAGTAACTCAGTTGCTCATCTTCGGTGCCACCGTGGTGCGGGTCCGAGGCAGTTACGAACAGGCATTTCAGTTATCGCAGAAAGCGTGCCAGCAGTGGGGCTGGTACAACCGCAATTGCGCCATCAATCCTTACCTGGTGGAAGGAAAGAAAACCGCGGCTTTTGAAATCGCCGAACAGTGCGCCTGGGATCTTACCGATTGGATTTCGGTGTCGGTTGGTGATGGATGCACGATCGCTGCTATCTGGAAGGGGCTGCGCGAACTGAAGACGTTGGGATGGATCGATCGCACCCCCCGCATGCTCGGTGTGCAGGCCGAAGGCGCCGCGCCGGTGACGCGGGCGTTCTTGAGTGGACACGCCATGCAGCCGGTCGAGCCGGGTACGCTGGCCGACAGCATCGCAGTGGGCGTACCGCGAAACTGGAAAAAAGCGGCGGACGCCGTTCGGGAATCAGGCGGCACGATGCTCAATGTGAGCGATGACGAGATTCTGGAGGCGATGCGCGACACCGGCCGCTTGGCGGGAGTCTTTGCGGAGCCGGCGGCGGCGACCGCGGTCGCCGGACTGCGTAGAGCCTTGGCGGATGGGGTAATCGGAAAAAACGCGAGCGCGATTGCTCTCATTACCGGAAACGGGCTGAAGGATATTCAGTCGGCGCGAGCCGCGGCCGGCCAGCCTTTCGAAATATCCCCCGATGGCGCCGGACTGGACGAGATCTTATGCCGACAGGGGTTGATACCCAGACGCTGCTGATTCGCGATCTCGACACAGTGGCCACCATGGATGCCCAGGACAGCGTCCTGCGCCACGCCAGTATCTGGATTGCGGGTGGCGTCATCCAGCAGATCGGTGCACCACCGCTCCGTCTACCTGACGGCGCGCAAGTCATCGACGGCCGCCACGCCATCGCAATTCCGGGACTGATCAACACTCACCATCACCTGTACCAGACACTCACGCGCGCCTATGCGCCCGCCGCCGATGCCGACCTGTTCAACTGGCTCCGCACGCTTTATCCGATATGGGCGCGCCTGGATGAGGAATCGATGTACGCGGCCGCGCTGGCTGGGATGGCCGAACTGCTGCTCTCCGGCTGCACCACGACGGCCGATCATCATTATGTCTTTCCGCGCGGACAGCCAAAGCTGATTGACGCGGAGATCGCGGCTGCACAGCGGATCGGGATCCGATTTCACGTAACGCGAGGCAGCATGAGCGTGGGAGAGAGCGAAGGTGGGTTGCCTCCCGATTCATTGGTGGAAACCGAAGAGCAGGTCTTGGCAGACAGCGAGCGCCTCGTAGAGAAATACCACGATCCCGGCATCGGCTCGATGCTGCAGGTCGCTTTGGCGCCCTGCTCGCCGTTTTCGGTTTCGCCCCGGCTTTTGCGGGAGACGGCGGATCTCGCGAGCCGTCATGCCGTGGGTCTCCATACGCACCTGGCCGAGACCCGGGACGAGGAGAAGTATTGTCTCGAGCACTTTCGAAAACGCCCGTTTGATCTGCTGGAGGATGCCGGATGGATCAATCCCGGCACCTGGCTTGCGCATGGAATCTATTTCAATCGCAGAGAGATCGCCCGCCTGGGGCGAATGGGTGTGGGGATCGCGCATTGTCCGACATCGAACATGCGCCTCGGTTCAGGCTGCGCTCCGGTGGGGTTGTTGAGCCGCGCGGGTTGTCCGGTGGGCTTGGGAGTGGATGGCAGCGCTTCCAACGACAGCTCGCATATGCTGGCCGAGGCGCGCCAGGCGCTTCTGTTGCAGAGACTGAAACATGGCGCATCGTCACTTGCGGTCCGGGATGCGCTGCGTATGGCCACTGCGCACGGAGCGGCGTGTCTGGGCCGCACGGATATAGGCAGCCTGGAGACCGGGAAGTGCGCGGATATTGCGATGTTTGACCTTCGCCAGGCCGGATATAGCGGGGCGGGCGATGCCGTCTGCGCGTTGCTCCTGTGTGCGCCCGCGCGCGTCTCGACGTTAATTGTCGCGGGGCGCGAGGTGGTTGAAAAGGGCGAGTTGATGACGACCCCGTTGGAGCCCATGCTCGTGTGTCACCGGAAATGCGCCGCACGGCTCATGGCGGGGTCCGGAAGGCGCTGAATGCGGAAAATCCCCAACTTTCGTTAGATTTAACTATCGAATACCTGCCGAACTGATACACTAGCAAACTAGAATCCTATGAGTACTATGCTCACCGCTGAAGGTGTGAAGCATATGCAGGCTCCCGCGGTTCTGGTGGTTGAATCTCAGACTCCGGTGCGCTGTCTGGAGGTTAGAGCGCTCACCGAGGCCGGATTCGTGGTCCTGGAAGCGGCTGACCCCGCACGCGGGCGCGAACTTCTGCGTGCGTACGGCGACGCGGTTGTTTTAGCGATCATCGACATGGTCACGCCCGGCATGGGCGGACTCGACCTTGCCAGTGAACTGGAGCGCGCGCACGGCGGCGTTAAGGTTCTGTTCACATCACCAGACCTCTCCAGCCTGGTGGTTGACGGACTCGCGTGGCGCTTTCCCGAGCGTCTGCTGGTGAAACCGTTTTCCGAGCGCGAGCTGCTCGCCCACGTCACAGCCTTGCTGTAATCGCGCGACGGCCGCTAGCCTAAGCCTGACTTTCATCGCCGCGTGGCGAATTTCCGGGAGAAGTTATTTGCCATGCGTGTGAAGTGATCTTCAGAAACAACCGTTTCCGAACGCGAGCTCCCCGCCCACGTCACAGCCTTGCTGTAATCGCGCGACGGCCGCGATCTGACCCTGGGCGCTGCTCGGGAAGCTCGGCTACTACGGAACTTACCGCTGTCTGTCGACGTAACTGTGATGATGTTTCGCAACGGCGGCAATCGTCTGTTCGTGCTCGCTAAAAGTGGCCGAGGCACCCCCTCGATCGCTGCGGCAATCTTCTGGACCGTTGCGATACTGGCGATCATGGTCGCGTGCCAGGTAGGCGCCCGAATGCTGTTCCGCCCCCTTCTGGGCGAGGGAACATTCACCGCCGACGTCCTGGCCGAGTTCCTCGGGTTTTCCTCAATATTCGTTGTACTCTGGCTGCTGTTGCGTCACTGGCTTCGACGCCAATTCTCATCCTTGGGATTCGAACCGGGGGGCTGGCTCAGACATACGGTAATCGGCGCCGTCATTGCCCTACTCACAATGGCGGCCACAACCGTAGGAATCGTTCTGGCTGGCACGTCCATTAGTGCCGGCGAATTGCAAACTCGGGGCGCCGGCGCAATCGGCCTCGGGTTGTTAATGCTGCTTGCGACAACGGTGCAATCCTCCTCGGAGGAAGCTCTTTTCCGGGGATGGTTGCTCCCTGCGATCGGTAATCGTTTCGGCGTTGCTGCCGGAGTCATCCTCTCCGCTTCGGTGTTCATGCTTGCTCACGCCACCACCGGACCGCCGCCGCTTGGGTGGATCAACCTGTTTCTATTCGGCTGCTTTGCCGCACTCCTTGCGATTGCCGAAGGCGGCCTATGGGCTGCGTCGGCCTGGCACGCGATCTGGAACTGGACTCAAGGCGGCCTTCTGGGATTTTCGGTTGACCGGTCTGTGCGTCAGGGCTTGATCGCTTCCCTGCATCCCACAGGCCCAGACTTTTTGACCGGCGGGACGTTTGGCCCGGAAGGAGGCATCATTGTGACCGGCATCCTGGTGGTTTCCATCGCGAGCGTGATCGGCAAGAAACTGCAATAAGCTGACGGCTGTGATCCAATTAGTTGTTTCAGGTCTGTAACCCTGTTATAGTTTGGTCAGCCAGAGGTGGCTCTCGATGTTTCAGAGGGTCGAAGCATTCTATCGGCCGGAGAGTGTCGCGGAAGCCGTGCGTTTGCTCGAACGCGGCAACGGCCAGGCGCGGATTGTGGCCGGCGGCACTGATTTGATTGTCGAGGGAGGCGGCCGCGCGCGGATTCTAATCGATCTGACGCGCGCCGGGCTCACTTACATTCGCAAGCGCGATTCGGTTTGCGTGATCGGAGCGACCACGACGCTTGCGGAAATGGAAGCTTCCACGGCGATTCGCGCTCTCGCCGGCGGCCTGCTCTCGCGCGTCGCGGCCACTTGTGGTTCCATCCAGATCCGGAATACCGCGACGCTCGGCGGAAACCTGGCCCACGGCTCGCCTGCGGCCGACATGACCACGGCGCTGCTGTTACTGGACCCCTGGGTCGTGGTGGCCGACGGGCACGGGCGCCGCAAGTTAGGGCTGGCGGACTACTTGAAACAGGCTCGGGCGAAGCATCTGGCACGCTCGCTGGTGACCGAGATCGTGATCCCCGAGCCGCCGCACGGCAGCCGCTCGGGCTGGAATTTTCAGAAATTCGGCCGCACGGAAGTCGACATCTCGCTCGTCAGCGTCGCCGCGGGGCTTCAGTTGGATTCGCGCCGACGGGTGAAATGGGTTCGACTCGCTCTCGGAGCGGTCGCCGAATTTCCGTTTCGCGCCGACCCGGCGGAAGAACTCATAACCGGCCGCGAACTCGACCGTGACCTGCTCGCTGAAGCCGGCGAGGAAATCACTCGTGAAGTCCAGCCGATCAGCGACGTACGCGCGCCCGCGGAGCTGCGGCGCGAATTGAGCCGTGTCCTGACAATCCGAGCACTTGAGGAATGCGCCGGTCAGGCCGGGTGCGCTCTATGAAACACGCCGGAGTGACCGTCACCGTCAATGGCGCACGGCGTCAATGGAACGTCGCCCCCGGCGATCTGTTGCTCGACGTCCTGCGGCGCGAAGGATACTTCGGGGTTAAGCGCGGCTGTGAGAAGGGCGAGTGTGGCGCCTGCACCGTGCTGCTGGATGGAAAGCCGGTGAACGCCTGCCTGATGTTTGCCGCGCAGGCGGACGGCCGCGAAATTCTCACCATTGAAGGCGTTGCCGAGGGCGGAGTGCTCAGCGCGCTGCAAGAAGCGTTTCTCGATCATGGCGCTGTGCAGTGCGGCTACTGCTCGCCGGGGATGATTCTTTCCGCGAAGGCGTTGCTCGACCGGCAACCGCATCCGACCGAGCAACAGGTTCGGGACGCACTCGCTGGGAATTATTGCCGGTGCACGGGTTACAAGAAGCCCGTCGAAGCCGTGCTGGCGGTGGCAGCCAAAGCCGATGCCGGCCGCCGGTACAACGTGGAGAGCTCATCCCATGTGGTTGGCCGCAACGTTCGCAAAGTGGACGGCGTCAGCCTCGTGAGCGGGGCGCCGGTATTCACGGCGGACATTGAACTGCCGGGAATGCTCTACGGCAAGATTCTGCCGAGCCCGCACGCGCACGCACGCATCCTGCGGATCGACGCGGGCAGAGCGAAAGCGTTGCCCGGCGTTCACGCTGTCCTGACGTATCAGGATGTGCCGCGCGTCGCGCACACCACCGCGGGGCAAGCGTGGCCGGAGCCGTCGCCCTATGACACCTACATGCTGGATTCGAAGGCGCGGTTCGTGGGAGATCGGGTGGCAGCGGTTGCTGCCGAGAGCCGCGCCATCGCCGAAGAAGCTCTGAAATTGATCGACGTCGAATACGAAGTCCTGCCTGCCGTGCTGGAAATGGAGCGCGCGATGGAGCCGGGCGCGGCCGTGATTCACGACGAATCCGATTCCAAGAACATCTATGACGCGCAGCGAAATGTCGCCGCCCACATTCTACGGGAGATCGGCAACGTCGAGGAAGGCCTTCGCGACGCCGATTACGTGTTTGAGCGCGAATACCGGACGCAGCGCCAGCAGCACGCCATGCTCGAGCCCCACGTCACCATGTGCTGGTTGGATGCCAATGGGCGGCTGGTGATTCGCAGCAGCACCCAGGTGCCATACCACTGCCGTCGGCAGGTTGCGATGATCCTCGGGATGCCGGTTGGGCGCGTCCACGTGATCAAACCGCGGATTGGCGGCGGCTTCGGCGGCAAGCAGGAGATGCTGCTCGAAGACATCTGCGCCGCCCTGACGCTGGCGACGCGGCGGCCGGTCAAGATGGAGTACACGCGCGAGGAAGAGTTTTACATGGCGCGCAGCCGCCATCCGCAGATTCTGCGTCTGAAAATGGGCGTGAAGCGCGATGGAACGGTCGTGGCGACTCACCTGAAAGTGCTGGCGGCGACTGGCGCTTACGGCAGCCACTCCAGCACCGTCCAAGGAAACACGGGGAGCAAGGTGTTGCCGCTCTACCGGGCTCCGCACCAGCGGTTCGAGTGTGACGTGGTCTATACCAATACGCCGGTAGCGGGCGCATTTCGCGGCTACGGATGCCCGCAAGGCTTTTTCGCTCAGGAAACTCTGGCCGACGAGATCGCCGAACAATTGGGGATCGATCCGGTGGAGTTTCGCCGCAAGAACGCGATTCGACAAGGCGATGTAGACCGGCTTTCGGCGCAATTGGGCGAAGGAAAAGAAGGGCTGCCGCGCGTCATTCGCAGTTGCGGGTTGTCGGAGTGTCTCGAGCGGGGCGCGATGGAGATCGATTGGAAACACAAACGCGGGCGGTTGCCCGAAGCGGATGGCCCGGTAAAACACGGGGTCGGGATGGCCTGCGCCATGCAAGGCAGCGGGATTGCCGGAATCGACTGGGCCTCCGCGTTCTTGAAGATGAATGAGGACGGTTCGTTCTGCCTGCAGGTTGGCGCTTCCGACGTCGGAGCCGGCGCGGATACCGTGCTTGCGCAGATCGCCGCGGAAACGCTGGGCGTGAGCGTGGACAAGATCGTCATCACCTCTGGCGACACCGATTTCACTCCGTTCGATACCGGCGCGTACGCGTCGAGCACGACGATCATTACAGGTGGCGCGGTGAAAAAGGCCGCGGAAAAGGTCCGCGCCCAGATTCTGGGCCTCGCGTCGAAAATGCTCGACGTCGATCCGGAGAACCTGGCTTGCGGCAATAACGAGGTGTTTTCCAAAACGGATCGGCGAAAGGCAATCGGCATCAGCGATGTTGCCATGCGTGCCCTGTACAAAGAGAAGCTGCAGATCATGGACGCGGCCTCGCATTTCAATACCGACAGCCCACCGCCGTTCACGGCTACTTTCGCCGAAGTCGCGGTCGACACCGAGACCGGGAAAGTGAGGGTGGAGCATCTGGTGACGGCGGTCGATCCGGGAGTCGCGATCAACCCGATGCAAGCGGAAGGTCAGGTCGAAGGCGCCGTGACTCAGGGGCTCGGATTCGCTTTGACCGAAGAATTGGTGCTCGACGAGGCCGGCCGGCCGCGCAATGCGAATTTCCTGGATTACAAAATCTTCTCGGCGAAAGACATGCCGAAGCTGACGACCATCCTGGTGGAGACTGAAGAGCCGCTCGGGCCGTACGGCGCCAAGTCGGTTTCCGAGGTTCCAATCAACGCGGTGGCGCCGGCAGTCGCGAATGCCATCTTTCACGCGGTCGGCGTGCGCATTCGCAAGCTTCCGATACGGCCTGAAGACATCTTGAGCGCGTTGCCATCGCGCCAACCGAAACCGGAGGAGGTCCTGATCGCCAAATGACCACAGCGGCAACGGCAATCCTGAACCGTGACCAGTTGACGGCGCTGGCAAGAAAGTATCAGCCGGATATGGTCCGCTTTCTGCGCGACCTGATCGCCATTCCGGCAGAAAGCTGCCAGGAGGCGCCGGTCATCTCACGAATCCGGGCAGAGATGGAAATCGCCGGATTCGACGAGATTCGGATCGACAAGATGGGCAATATCCTGGGCCGCATCGGGGCGGGGAAGACCGTCATCATGATGGATTCCCACACCGACACGGTGGGCGTCGGCGATCCCAAGGAATGGCGCTGGGATCCATATCAGGGAAAGGTCGAGAACGGTTACGTGTACGGACGCGGCGCGTGTGACCAGCGTGCCGGCATGGCGAGCCTGGTTTACGCCGGAAAGATGATCAAGGAACTCGGGCTCGCCGGAGATTACACTCTGTACGTCGTTGGCTCCGTGCAGGAAGAGGATTGCGACGGGCTCCCCTGGCTGTACATCCTCAACGAAGATGGCATTCGGCCCAACTGTGTAGTGATCACCGAGCCGACGAACCTGCGAATTTATCGCGGCCACCGTGGGCGGATGGAAATCGAAGTCCACCTGCGCGGCACCTCGTGCCACGCCAGCGCGCCGGAGCGCGGCGAGAACCCGATTTATGCGATGTCTCGTCTGGTGGCCGAAGTCGAACGGCTGAACGCGCGGCTGGGGCACGATCCTTTTCTGGGCAAGGGCACGATCGCGGTGACGGAAATTCGATCGATTTCGCCTTCGTTGTGCGCCGTTCCCGGGGCTTGCTCGATTCACCTCGACCGGCGCCTGACGGCGGGCGAGACCAAGCAGAGCGCCCTTGCCGAAGTCCGCGCGCTGCCCGGCGGGGAGGGCGCCGAGATCGGGATCTTGCAGTATGACCGGCCGAGCTACACGGGCTTGCACTATCCGATGGAAAAATACTATCCGACCTGGGTGCTGGACGAAGACCACGCGGTCACAACAGCGGCGGTTCAGACTTATCACACACTCTGGGATCGGCCGCCGGTAATCGACAAATGGACCTTCAGCACCAACGGCGTCGGCTCGATGGGTTTGATGGGCATACCGACGATCGGATTCGGCCCGGGCGAAGAGGAGGTGGCCCACAGCGTCGAGGAACGTGTTCCCGTTCCTCATCTGGTGGCGGCGGCGCAGTTCTATGCAGCTTTTCCGCTGATCTTCGCGTCGGCGCAGGAAGCTCATGGCTGAGCTGGTTCGCATTCCTCTGCCCCTGTTGTGGAAGCGCGCCGTCCTTGAATACGAGCGCGAAGGCAAGATCTTCGATTTGCCGAAAGAGAAGATTTTCCGTGGGATCGCCGGCCTGGATTTCTCCGTGTTGTTTCATGGGCATCGCGCGGCGACACCCCTCGGCCCTGCCTCGGGCCCGCACGGCCAGATGGCGCAGAACATTGTTCTTTCCTGGCTGGGCGGCTCACGGATTATCGAGCTGAAAACGATTCAAGTGCTCGATGAGTTGAAGATCCCGCGCCCGTGCATCGACGCGGCCAATGTCGGATACAACGTGGAATGGTCGCAGGAGTTGAAGCTCGAGGAATCCCTGCGCGAATACGTCTCGGCTTCGATGTTGCTCGAAATGCTGAAGACTTCGGGGTTGGTGGGCGAAGGAATTCCCACCGCGACGGTCTTCGACATGAGTGTGGGGTACGACCTGAAAGGCATCCAGTCGCCGCGCGTGCGAGCGTGGATCGAATCCATGAAGAATGCCGCGCCGGTGATTGATGAATTACGCGACGGCCTGCCGCTACCGTATCGCGATCTGCCATTCCCAGCCACGGTGAGCGATACGGTCAGCCTTTCTACGTTCCACGGATGTCCGGCCGGCGAGATCGAAAGCATTGTGAGCTTTCTGCTGCGCGAGATGCGCTGTCATGTCACCGTCAAGCTGAACCCGACACTGTTGGGGCGCGCCGAGATCGAACACCTGCTTTACGACGTCCTGGACTATCGCGACATTCAGCTTCATCCGCCGGCTTTTGAAAACGATTTGAAATTCGACGAGGCGGTCGATCTGATTCCCCGGCTCCACGAAATGGCTCGGTCGCACGGGCGGTATCTTTCGGTGAAGTTTACCAACACGCTCGTGGTGAAGAACCATAAAGGCGTGTTTAAGGATGAGCTCATGTACTTATCGGGGCGGCCGTTGCACGTCATCGCGTTGAGTCTGGCCGCCAAGTTACGCAAGCGCATTAATGTGCCGGCGTCATTTTCCGGCGGTGTCGACGCGCACAACTTCGCGACCACCGTGGGGCTGGGATTCGTCCCCGTCACGACTTGCACCGATCTGCTCAAGCCCGGCGGGTATACGCGCCTCGTGCGTTACCTGGAGAATCTGGGAAGGGAAATGCGCGCGCGAGACACCGCCAACATTCCCGAGTTTATCTGCCAGTTTCAAGGCAGCGAGGATCGGGTCGTGGCGGAAACATCGGCGAACCCGCGATACTCCCAGGCGCGCAACCGCGGCGTGCCGCGCAAAATCGGCGAAAAGCTCTGGCTTTACGATTGCATCGACTGCGACAAGTGCGTGCCGGCTTGCCCCAACGATGCCAATTTCGTTTACAACGCGGAGCCCAAGACAATCGAATACGACAACTTCGAGCTGGAGCCGGGTCTGATTCGCCGCGTTCCCGGAGGTGTCCTGCGGGTGGTGAGCGCGAAGCAGTATGCGAATTACGCGGACGCCTGCAACGATTGCGGCAACTGCGACGTGTTCTGCCCCGAAGAAGGCGGCCCGAATTTCCAGAAGCCGCGCTTCTTCAGCTCGGCGCAAACGTATCGAAAGCACTCCCGCGAGAGCGCTTTTTATATCGACTGGAAATCCGGTTCGATCTATGGCGTGCTGGGCGGCAAGTCTTACGTTCTGCGGACCGATTCCGGCGTGGACCGGGCCTGGTTTGAAACCGAGACGGCCGAAGTGGAGATGCGGCTGAACGGAGATGAGCCGCTGACCTGGCGGCCGAAGCCTTGCGCGCGCGCCATCGAGCGTCTCGACATGCTTCCATATCTGCAGCTCAAACTGTTGCTGGAGTGGATTTCCGATCCGCGCCACGTGCATTTCGCGAACATTGAAGGTTTTGAGGAGGTGGCTAGTGCCCACAACGTCAACGGTTGAAATCGAGAAAGCGCTCTTTAGGGGCCGCGATTGGATCACAACGCAGGAATGGACCGACGCGGAACTCGAAGTCGTCTTGCAAGTCGCCGCCGATTTGAAACGACGCTTCAAACAACGCATCCCTCATCGCTATCTACCCGACCAGACCTTGTTCATGATGTTCTTCGACAAATCCACACGCACGCGAAACTCTTTTGAAGCGGGCATGACGCAGTTGGGAGGGCATGCGCATTTTCTCACCGCCGACGTCATGCAGGTCTCGCATGGGGAAAGCGCGAAGGATACCGGAATCATTCTCTCCAGCTACGGGCACGGCATTGCGATCCGTCACGACCTCATGCCCGGCGAAGGCAACGCCTATATCCGCGAGGTAGCCCGATGGGCGAGCGTGCCCGTGATCAACATGCAGTGCGACGTCGATCATCCGTGCCAGACGCTAGCCGATCTGATGACGCTTCGCGAGCTTCGCGGCCAGGATCTCCGCGGGTTGAGAGTGGCGGTGAGCTGGGCATACGCGCCCAGCTATGCCAAGCCGCTCTCGGTTCCGCAAGGCTTGATCATGCTGCTGCCGCGATTCGGCGTCGACGTCGTGCTGGCCCATCCGCCCGAGTACCGGCTCATGACCCACACGCTCGAAACCGCGCATGAAAACGCGCGCCGAGGCGGAGGGAGTTTTCACGCCGTCAACAGCATGGAAGAAGCGTTTGTGCGCGCCGACGTGGTGATTCCCAAGAGCTGGAGTTGCCTGGACACCATGGGCGCGAACCCGACCGATTCGCTGCTGATCGCGAAACAGTATACCCATTGGATCTGCGACGCGGAACGGATGAAGTTGGCCCGACCGGACACGCTCTACATGCATCCGCTGCCTGCCGACCGCGGCCACGAAGTGACCAATGAAGTCATCGATGGCCCGAATTCGGTGGTGTATGCCGAGGCGGAAAACCGGTTGCATACGGCGAAGGCGATCATGGCGCTAACGATGGCCGACAGCGCGATCGAATACGAAAGCAACGGCGCCGGCCGGAAGTGACGCCGTCACGGTTATGCCTGAGACGCTGGTCATCGCGCTGGGCGGCAACGCCATCACACGGCCGGGCGAGCCGGGCACGATACCCCAGCAGTTCGCGCACACGGCCGACACACTGGAATACCTCAAGCCGATCTTCCGAACCGGAGCGCGCATCGTCATCACGCACGGCAACGGCCCGCAAATCGGAAACATTTTAATCCGAGTCGAGGAAGGGGAGCGGCGTGTGCCGCGGCTTCCGCTCGATACCTGTGTTTCCGATTCGCAAGGCGGTATGGGGTATATGATTCAGCGGCTCGCCGCGGAATTGTTCCGGCGGGAGGCGATCGACCGGGCCGCCGTCACGGTCATTACCCAGGTGCTTGTCAACGAGGGAGACCCGAACCTGGTGCATCCCACCAAACCCATCGGGCCGTTTTACGACGAGCGCATTCGCAGTGAAAAGCCGCATTGGCAACTGCAGGAAATCGAAGCGGGTCGATGGCGGCGCGTGGTGGCATCGCCGCGGCCGCTGCGCATTCTGGAAGAATCCGCCATTCGCGCCCTGCTCGATGCCGGCATGGTCGTCATCGCGTGCGGTGGCGGAGGCATCCCGGTAGCGTGGGAAGACGGCCGGTTGCTGGGTGTGGAAGGCGTCGTCGACAAGGATTTTGCCTCCAGCCTGCTAGCGACCGATTTAGGCGCCGATCGGCTGATTATCCTCACCTCGGTCGATCGGGTTGCCCTCCGGTTTGCAAGCGCGAAACCTTGCTGGCTGGACGTACTGACGATCGATCAGGCGCGCCAGTATCTGGCGGCCGGGGAATTTCCGCCCGGTTCGATGGGACCGAAAATCGAGGCCGCCATCGAATTCGTGGCTCATGGCGGCAAGGAGTGCATCATCACTTCCGCTGAGCAAGCCGCGCTGGCGCTGTGCGGCCAGGCGGGGACTCACATCGTCGCATGATCCTCACGTTCGACTCCCAAAACCGCGTGCTCGATCGAGGCAGCGTTGAAGTTCTCCCCGATGGCACGATTGGGAGAGTTGGTGGCTCCCAGTCTGTCCACATTATCGATGCGGGCGGGAAAGTTCTCATGCCCGCCCTCATCAACTGCCACACGCACCTGTACAGCACAATCGCGCGGGGTCTGATGTTGCCCGGCCCGCGTCCGAAAAATTTCCCGGAAATCCTGAAGAAACTCTGGTGGCGGCTCGATCGCGCTCTCAACGAGGAAGATATTTACTACAGCGCTCTGGTTGGGCTGATCGATTCCGCGAAATGCGGTGTCGCGACTGTCATCGATCACCACTCCAGTCCCAATGCCTGCGCGGGCAGCCTCGACCAGATCGCGCGGGCTTTTAATAAGGTGGGATTACGCGGCGCCACCTGCTACGAAACCAGCGACCGCAACGGCCCGAAGTCCGCGCGCGAGGCCATCCGCGAGAACATTCGGTTTCTGGAAAAGTCGGGGCCCGTGTGGGGCGCCTTTGGGCTGCATGCGGCATTTACTTTGAGCGACCGCACGCTGCGCGCCTGCGCGGAAGCCAATGAATCGTTTCACGCCGGGTTTCATGTCCATGTCGCCGAAGACAAAGTCGACCGGGCGGCGGTTCGGCGGTTGGACAGCGCTGGAATCCTCAACGAACGCACGCTCGCGGCGCATTGCGTTCACCTCGCTGCGAGTGACCGGAAGATTCTCGTGGAGCGCCGCGTGAACGTGGTGCACAATCCGCAATCGAACCGCAATAACGGGGTCGGAACGGCGAAGGTGGTTCCGGGTGTCTTGACGGGGCTTGGTACGGATGGTTTTTCTTCGCGGGTCTGGGAGGGTTCGGCGGAATTGCTTTTGAACAACCGCGAGATTGTGAAGAGGATTTGGGGGATGGACGTAGGCCGAATTGAGACCGGGGCGCGCGCGGACCTCGTGCTGGTCGACTACTTTCCTCCAACGCCGATCGATTCCAGCAATGTGTTTTCTCATTTCTTGTTTGGGATTGCCAACGCCCCTGTTGACAGCCTGATGGTCGGCGGGCGATGGGTCCTGCAGGGAAAGAAACTCGTAACCGTCGATGAGACCCGCATCGCGAGAAAGGCTTGCAAGTGCGCCAAGGCGCTTTGGGAACGACTATGATTCCTGGACCGACGTATCAACAGATGCTGCATCCGGTGAGGACGGCAGGGAACGAGCTGTTCGACATTACCTGGCGCGGGCCGGACGAGCGGATCCGGCACATCGTGGTTCCGAAGGAAGTCACCGGGGTGGCGGCGAACATCATTGTTCTGGTCGGGAGGTTCTTTCCGTCGGGAAGTCATAAGGTGGGGCCGGCTTACGCGACGCTGATGGAAGGCGAACTGGCCGGGGAAATCGAGCCGGGGCAGAACACCATCATCGGGCCTTCGACCGGGAATTTCGGGATCGGGGTGGCGTACATCGCGCGGCTGAAGGGGTATGAGTCGGTAGTCATCATGCCGGACGGGATGAGTTCGGAGCGGTATCAGCGAATCCGGCAGTACGGAGGGCGGCTGGACCTCACTCCCGGTTCCGAAAGCGACGTCATTTTGGTTTTGGAGCGCACGGAGGAATACAAAAAGGATCCGAGAAATAAAGTTCTCGCGCAGTTCGAGTTGCTGCCGAATTATCGATTTCATCGGTATGTGACTGGCCGAAGCGCGCTCGAAGCGGCACAAACGTACGGGAACGGGCGAGTGGCGGCGTTTGTGTCGGCGCCGGGGTCGGCGGGGACGCTGGCGGCGGGGGATGAAATCAAGGCTCGCTTTCCGGATTCGGTGGTGTGCGCGCTGGAGCCGGAGGAGTGCTCGACGCTGTTCAATAACGGCAGAGGTACCCACCGCATCGAAGGAATTGGCGACAAGATGGTGACGTTGATCCACAACGTCTTGAACACGGATTATGTGCAGTTGATTCATGACGACGATTGCGTGATGGGGCTGGCTGTCGTTCAGAGGCAGATTCCGGATACTTTTGGGATTTCGGGCGTGTGCAATCTGCTGGGGGCGATCCGATTGGCACGGTACCTGAACTTAGGGCCGGACGACAACGTCGTGACGATCGCGACTGACGGATTTGACCGGTATCCGTCTGTGCTGGCGGATCTCGAAAATCGGGTTGGCCCGATGCGCGACGGCTGGTTCGAATCGCTATTTCGGGGCAGCGGCGGGGCGATTCTGGATGTGCGGGGGCGCGAGCAAAAAGAGCGGCTCTTTGGCTACAAAGAGCAGGTCTGGACGGGCTTCGGGTACTCGCGCGCGTATCTCGAGCGTATGAAATCCCAGGCGTTCTGGGATGCGGAATACGAGCAGATCGAAGCGATCGACCGCCGGCTTACTTCTTCGCTGGCATCGGGGCCGGCCGGCCGAATTTCTTTTCATCCACCGGCACGTTCGTTTTGATTTCCTTCAGCTCGATAGAATCGCGGCCGTCGAGCCACGCAAAGGTGATGCGGAACGGCAGCTTGATTCCGTTCACATCGCGGTAGTCGGCGTAATCGATTTGCGTCGGGACGCGGCCAATCGGCGAGCCGCCATAGCGCAATTCGCGCAGCAGCAGGCCGGTTTGGCGGTCGAAGTAGAGCGTCACCAGGAGGTTTCGCGGGCCGTTTCCCTGGACGACGTCGACGCTGTGACTCTGCTGGTCGGTCGAGATATCTTTTTGCAGCGAGGTCTGGCTGGACGGACCGGGAAGGTCGTTGATCGAGGTCGGCGGGCCGGTCTTCAGATTGGTGAGGATCTGCTTGATCTGGCCGGGGAAGGACAACTGCGCGTCGAAGCGGGCGCCGTCGAGATCGCCGCCGCTCAATTGATATTCGCCGAGGACGTTGAGCGGGGTGCGCACCCAGCCGGTTTTGCCGTCGTAGCTGCGGATCTGGTCACCGCGGCCGGTCTCGGCTTTAAAGAGGATGATGGTGGAGCGCTTGTCGGGAGCTTTGGCGACAATCTCAACGTCGCCGCCGCCGCCGAATCCACCGAAACCGACGCTGGTTCCTTTAGCATCGATGCTGGTGATGCCGGCCAGGCGCTGCGCCCCGCCGGAGGCCGCGATGAATTTATCGAGGATCGACTGTGGTGAAGGCAAGCCCGGAGTCGACTGGACGACGTCGTCCGCGTCGAGGTTCGGCATGCCGTAGATCACGTCCATGATGGGGGTGGTGAGCGGGCGATCGCGATTGCGATGGCAGGTCCAGCAGGTGACCATCTGGCGTCCGCCGAAGTTGTCCTTATTGATGGTGGCGACCATGGTCACCATGCGGCGCGCGGTGCGCTTGCGCGGGGTATCGGCGGCCCAATCGACCTTGTCGGTGCCGGCATTGGCGTGGCAATCGGAACAATCGAACTGCAGGGCGGAGGTCATGATGCCCATGGTTTCCATGAAATCGTCGACGGGGATGCCCTTGAGCACCTGGACGTTTTTGAAGACCTGATCGGAGAGGAGGGGTTTGTCTGGTGAGGTGGCCTGGGCAGCCGCCATCCCGGCGCCCAGCAGGCCGGCGAACGCCAGGCCGGCTAGCTTTTCGATTGATCCCCTTCGCAGCATATGCGTGAGTGTGTCCCTTCTATGAGGAGTGCTGAGTCAACCCGTTCATTATATGCCCGGGTCGAGTTGGGCCGGGGCACACCGGCGACAAGATCGCCGGCCCCTCCACGCAGGACAATTCGGATCATTTGAATCCTGAGTACTCTTTCTGGTACTGTTTGGGACATTAGGGTCTGTTATTCTGTAAAACTTGCTGGTATTCTTATTGCGGATTAGTTCATAGTTCAGCGGGATGTTTATGCGAGTCGTTTTTGCTCTGATTCTCGCTGCGACATCGGCTCAAGTGCTCTGCGCCGACTTAGTTGAGCCCGATGCCGTCCAGTATGGGCACCCGAAGCGAGCGGTTTTGCGACGCCAGGGCGTGCCCCCAAGAACGCCGCTTCCCTCTGCGGGCAACCAGAGACAACCCGATCGCGGCGGGGTGACACCCGGCCGCGGCAGAACGGGATCGACGGAGCCGACGTCCAGTAGTCCTCCTCCCTTGCACTATGGTTCGATGGGGGCGCCCAGTGCGCCTTCCCCCGCGACGTTCGCGGTTCCGGAAACCTCCGCTCTCTGGATGCTGGTTCCGCTTCTCGCCGTATTCTTTTGGAAAGCCAAAACAATCCGTAGATTGTGACGCCGACGCGTAGTGGGACCTGAAACGCCGGCTGCAGCGGGCCGGCAGGTCCCGTTGCGGGTGAACTCTGACAT
>Ga0335079_10001541_pt1 | contig 26308 bp, 22 predicted proteins | sample Lox_Sample_33_FD_206719 | JGI IMG/M metagenome (GOLD analysis project Ga0335079, IMG submission 206719) | Soil microbial communities from Loxahatchee National Wildlife Refuge, Florida, United States - Lox_Sample_3.3 | ecosystem: Environmental > Terrestrial > Soil > Wetlands | place: USA...
TCACCGGATCGACCGAAGTAGGCCGCCTGATCGTGCAGGCGGCGGCGCGGGATCTGAAGCACGTGTCGCTCGAGCTCGGCGGCAAATCACCGAACATCGTTCTCGAGGACGCCGATCTCGACGTCGCGATCACCGGTGCCGCCAACGCCATCTTCTTCAACCACGGCCAGTGCTGCTGCGCAGGCTCGCGGCTCTTTGTGCACGAGAGGCTGTTCGACAAGGTGGTTGCCGGGGTGTCCGATCAGGCCAAGGCCATCAAGCTCGGTTCCGGACTCGATCCGGCCACGCAGATGGGCCCGATGGTCTCGGAGACCCAGCGCAACCGTGTTTGCAGCTACCTCGAAGTCGGGCAGCTGGAAGGAGCCAAGGCGGTCACCGGCGGTAAGGCGCGCGAGGGCAGCGGCTACTTCGTCGAGCCGACGGTGTTCGTGGACACCAATCCTGACATGAAGATCGAAAAGGAGGAGATCTTCGGCCCGGTGGTGACGGTGGCACCCTTCGCCAAGGTCGATGAGACCCTGGTGCATCGGGCCAACGACACCATCTACGGGCTGGCGGCAGGAATCTGGACGCGCGACGTCAGCAAGGCGCACTCGCTGGCCGCGCAGTTGAAGTCGGGAACCGTCTGGATCAACTGCTATAACATCTTCGACGCCGCGCTGCCATTCGGCGGCTACAAGCAGTCCGGTTGGGGCCGCGAGATGGGCGAGGCGGTGCTCGAGAACTACCTGGCCACCAAGGCGGTGACCATCGCGCTTTGAGCTGCGTCCGGGAAGCCAAAGGAGGCCCTGCCGCGAGGCGGGGTCTCTTTTTTCTTGTGTTGAGGTGCCATGCCGGCTGACTACGACGTCATAGTAATCGGCTCCGGGCACAACGGGCTCGTCTGTGGTGCGTACCTGGCGAAGGCGGGATTGCGCACGCTGGTCCTCGAGCGTCGGCCGATCGTCGGCGGCGCCGCCGTGACGGAGGAGTTTGCCCCCGGCTTCCGCGCCTCGCGGTTCTCGTACGTCATGAGCCTGCTGCACCCGCGGGTGATCCGCGATCTCGAGCTGCGTGCCCACGGGCTCGAGGTCCTCCCGGCCAACGACCTGTTCTGCCCGCTCGGCGGTGATGATTACATCGTCTACAGCGACGATGCCGCCAAGACCCAGGCGGAATTTGCCCGCTTCTCGCGCCACGACGCCGAGATCTACCCGCAGTTCGCCCGCCATCTCGAGGAGGCCGCAAGGCTCGTGCGCAGCCTGCTGTTCGAGACCCCCATCGATCCGACGCGCCGTCGCTGGCGGAACTTCCGCGAGACCGCAACACTCCTCTGGCGCCACCGCGTGATCGGCGGCCGGATGTACCGGCTGATCGATCTGCTCACGCAAAGCGCCTACGACTATCTGTCGGTATGGTTCGAGAGCGATGTGATCAAAGCGGTGCTCGCCTACTACGCGTGCATCGGCACCTTCGCCGGGCCGCGTTCACCGGGCACCGCTTACGTGATCCTGCATCACCTGATCGGCGAGCACGCCGGCGCCGGCGGCTGGGGCTTCGTACGCGGCGGTATGGGTGCCATCACGCAGGCCATCGCGCACTCCGCACAGCGCTTTGGCCTCGAGATCCTCACCGACGCCGCGGTGGCCGAGGTGCTGGTGCACAACGGCCGGGTGAGCGGCGTGCGTACCACCGAGGGGCGCGAATTCCGCGCCAAGGTGATCGCCTCCAATGCCAGCGCGCACGTCCTGTTCCGCCGGCTGCTGAAGGCGGAACATCTGCCGGCTGAGCTGCTCGCCGAGATCGATGCGTTTCGCACCTTCTCCACCGCATTCAAGATGAATATCGCCGCACACAGCCCGCCGCGCTACCGGGCCTTCGATCCGCAGCGGACCGGATTCGCTTATCCGACCTACGTGCACCTCGCGCCGGGGATCGATTACCTGGAGCGTGCCTACGACGACGCCAAATACGGCTGGTATTCGCAGCGGCCGTTTCTCACCCCGGTGGTGCCGACCATCGTCGACGACTCACTGGCACCGCCCGGGCGACACGTGGTCAACGTTTTCGGCGGTCATGCGCCGTACACGCTCAAAGGCGGCGATTGGGCGAACGAGAAGCAGCATCTCACCCGTGCGGCGCTCGCCGTGCTCGATGAGATGGCGCCCGGCTTCTCCGGGCAGATCATCGATCTCGAGGTACTGGTGCCGCCCGACCTCGAGCGCATCGTGGGTCTGCCACAAGGCCACATCTTCCACGGTGAGCTCACGGTGGATCAGCTCTTCTGGCAGCGTCCGGCGCCGCACTGGGCCGACTACCGCACGCCGATCCGTGGGTTGTTTCAATGCGGCTCCTCGACTCACCCCGGGGGCGGAGTGTCGGGCATCCCCGGCCACAACGCGGCGCGCGAGATACTGCGCGACTGGCGCGGATTGCGCTGACGGCTCCGGCTGCCCGGTGCGGCGCGACGGGTAAAAAGAAACGGTCTCAGAGACGGCGGGGAGCGATCCGGGCTGGTGAGCTGGAGCGAAACGGGTTGCCATCCCTGGCAGGGGACCCATCCTTGAAGGTGCTCGACTGCGTGTTCACTCAGCTGTGATCGCCCCGACGCCGCCCCGAGACCGTTAACAAAGCGTCATGTCGGGCTGGGGGGCATGCCCGACCGACGCTGTCCGCTCGTCGCATTCTCCAAGCTGCAGCGCCTGGGCAGCGCTCTGCAGGAGCTCATCTATGGCCAACGGATGGCAGGGATTGAAGTGCGCGACACCGACCTGCACCGGCAGCGCGGGAGCGTCACGACCCTCCAGCGGCGTGCGTGCCCGCCGCAAAATCACCTCTGAGGCGCCGTGCGCGGCGCTCGGCGTCAGCGCGGCGAACTCGGTTGCGCTAAGGCGGCCGATCACTTCGTACACTCCGTAGCTCGGATAGAGGTCGCGCAGGAAGTTGCCCATCTGGCGCACGAGAACGTCGCCGGCCGACCGGCCGAGGGCGCTGCGGATCTCCTCGAGCTGACCGAGACGGAAGTAGACCAGGTGGATGCGCCGCCCGTCGCGCACCGCCAGATCGAGCAGCCGTGTTCCGGTCTGCAGCAAGCCCCGCCGGTTGCACAGTCCGGTGACCTCATCGTTCAGTGTCAGCGAGCGCAGCGTGTGCACCAGATTCGAAAGCGCGCGCAGCTGCAGCCGGATGCGCTGCCCCTTGCTCAGACCCCTGACCCGCAGTAGCTCCGATAGCAGCTTTACGATGCGCCCGTCGTCACCGTCGATGACGGCGGCCCGCAGTTGGCTCGCGAGCTCGACAGTGTGCACGGAACATGAGCTGTCACATCCGTTCAGCGAGACCGATGCCAGTTCCATCGTGCGCTCCTCGGCGGCGGCCACAACATCGAGGGCGCAAGAATATGCGCGCGTGGCGTGCAACCGCGCCGGTGCCGGCCCCGGCGCCGCGTCGGTTGAGGGCGGTGAATGGCGTAAGTTGGCGCCTACAGGGCCTTTCGCTGCTGCCCGACCGACCGCCCGTCCGCGGGCGGCGCAAGCTCCGACCAGCACGCGCATCGGCGTGTGCGTTGCGTGAGGAGGCACACTCATGATCATGAGCACGAGCAACAACAGTCCCGCCGCCGAAGCGCGCAGACTCGCAGACGCGGCGCGTGAAGCCGCGAGCCGCGCGCGTGCCGCGGGCAACGTCGAGGTCGAAGAGCTGATCGCCGATGTCGAGGCGCTCATCGCGCGACTCGGCGAGCCCGGCGATCCGGCCGTTGCGCATCTGTGCGGCAGGGTCGCGAACGCGGTGACCAACGCCCGGCGAGCACTCAACAGCCGTGCAATTCAGGCGCAGCGACAGGCGCGCGAGGCGCTGGCAGCGGGCGACAGCTACGTGCACGAGCAACCCTGGCCGGTCATCGGCGCGGCGATGCTCGCCGGGCTCGTCTGTGGGGTGCTGATATTCCGTCGCTAGGCGTGAGGCCGGGCGAAGCACACCGGGCGGCGCCGGTTGCCTGCGCCGATCAGGCTATCATGGCAGTCGTCATGAATTCCCTGACCCGCCAGATGGGAGTTGCGGCACTGCTGCTGGTGGCAGTGCTGGCGCTGTTCATCGCCGCGCAGTCGGGTGAGCGGCGGCTCGCGGCCGCCAGCCGCGAGGTCGAGCTCGCGGCCGAGCGCGAGAGCGCACTCGGTGAGCTGTGGCAGCTGGCGCGCCAGGCGGAAAGCAGCCAGCGTGGCTACATCCTGCTCGATAACAGCGAATACCTGGTGCCGTATCAGCAGGCGAGCGGCAATCTCCCGCAGGCGCTGCACCGCGTCGATCGCGCCTTCGCGGGCGCGCTCCCCGTGACACGTGCCGACGTCGACGAGGTGCTGCACCTCGTCGGTGAGAAGTTCGCGGAGATGCACGCGGCGCTCGAGCTGTTCCGTACCCAGGGCAGGAGCGCTGCGGTGGAGCTGATCCGTACTGACGTCGGCGCACAGGCGATGACCCAGATCGACGATCGCATGCGCAAGCTGCAGAAGCACGAGACGCAGATGATGCTCGAGGCGAGCCGCGCCTGGCGCACCGGCCGCTGGGTCAGCCTGGCGACGACCGGTACCGCGCTCGCCGCCAGCGTGGTTCTGCTGCTGGCGCTGATGCGTCTGGCACGCCGTCACGTGCGCTCCAAGGAGCTCGAGGCGGCCGAGCTCGCTGAACGGCAGGCGGAGCTCGAGCGACTGGTGGCGCGGCGCACCGAGGAGCTGTCGGAGCTTTCGACGCATCTGCAGTCGCTCGCAGAGCAGGAGAAGTCCTCGCTGTCGCGCGAGCTGCACGATGAGCTCGGCGGGCTGCTGGTAGCGGCGCGCATGGACATTTCCTGGATCCAGGAGCGACTGCCCAGCGATGATCCGGAAGTGCAGACGCACTTCACCCGCGTACACGAAGCGTTGCAATCGGGCGTCGATCTCAAGCGCCGTGTGGTGGAGAACCTGCGGCCATCGCTGCTCGACAATCTTGGGGTGTTTCCGGCGCTGCGCTGGCACGTTGCCGACACCTGCGGGCGAGCCGGCCTCAAGGTCATCGAGCGTTACCCGAACGAGGAGTTGCGACTCACCCCGGACGCGTCGATCGCCGTGTACCGCATCGTGCAGGAGGCACTCACCAACATCCTCAAGCACGCCCGCGCCCAGACGGTCGAGATATCGATCGCTGTTCAGGGCAACTGGCTGGTCATGCGAATCCGCGACGACGGCGTCGGTTTGGCACCCGAGCGGCTGCGCGGACTGGGCTCGCACGGACTCGTAGCGATGCGCCATCGCGCGGCAGGACTCGGCGGGCGCTGGCGGGCGCGTCCGGCAAACGGGGGCGGGACGGAGATCGAAGTGCGCCTGCCGGCCGCACGGGTGCTCGCCGAAATGCAGACGTCAGCCGTGCACTGATCGCCCGATCAGTGCGGTCGCTCCTCGGTGCGTTCGCGGGCGAAGCCGCTGAGCAGCGCCGGCAGCCGGAAGTAGTCCCGGGACTTGTCGAGAAACGCCTCGGCGCCGAGCAGCTCCGCCTCGCGCCGATACTCGGGTAACCCGAAATTAGTCAGGATGATGATCTTGGGGCGCTGCTCCCCGTGCCGCAGCGAGCGCAGCACGCCAAAGCCGGAGCCAGCTCGCAGGTGCAGATCGAGGATCAGCACGTCGGGGGCCGCAGCAGAGATCTGCTTGAGCGCGTCCGCTTCGGTCTCCACGGTGTCGATGAGGTCGACGTCGGGCAGGCGGCGAATGAGCTCGGCGAGCCGGCTGGCGAGCAGGGCAGAGTCCTCGACCAGCAGGACGCGCAAAGCAGATTTGTCAGCCATAACCAAAGACACTTAACAGAACCCCACCATGGTGACCCGCGCGGTGCAGCCGGGTCCCGCCAACCTCTCCCCTGCAGTTTGGGGCCGGTGCGCCGTCCTGAAAGCCGGAAGTGGCCGGCTCACCGTGTCAGTGCACTCTGACCTCGACCTCGTGCGCTATTGTACGAGTCCGTTGCGCAGCGCATACGTGGTGAGGTCGGCATTGGTATCGAGCTTCATCTTCTCAAGAACGCGAGCCCGATAGGTGCTGACCGTCTTGACGCTGATGCACAGCTCCTGGGCGATCTCCGAGACGCTACGCCCGACGGCAAGCTTGCACAGGATCTGGAATTCACGTTGCGACAGGGCCGCGTGCAGCGGCCGGTCGGCGGGCTCATCGAGCGCATCCACCAACAGCTCGGTCAGCGCGGCACTCACGAAGCGCCGTCCGGCCAGCACGGTATGCACCGCGCGCATGAACTCCTCGGGGGCCTGATCCTTGGCCAGATAGCCCGCGGCCCCGGCCCGCAATGCGTAGATGGCGTACTGCTTCTCGCCGAACGCGCTGATCACGAGGACCCGCGTCGCGGGGTGACCGGCGCGAATATGCCGCAGAATATCGATGCCGCTACGGTCGGGCATGTTGATGTCGAGGACCACCAGGTCCCACGGCCCATCACGCAGCTGCTGCAGCGTCTCCGCGCCACTCGCCGCCTCGGCGATCGCATTGATCGCCCGGTCCTGCTCCAGCCAGCGGCGCAGCCCTGCTCGGGTCATCGCATGATCGTCAGCAATGAGCACCCTTGCCATCGAGCCTCCCGACGCAGTCCCTGTCGATCCGTGCATTGCCATGGTGGGCACACACTACCGGGTCCGTCGCTCCGGCAGAGTACGACACTCAGCTTACCGTTTGTAGGCGGAATCCTACCTGCGCCGCCGATGTGCACACATGTGGCGACGGGGGTGAGCGCGGACAGCTCCCCAGGAGAGGCCGCGCGGTTGATTGTGACGCACGGCTTCGCTTACCTTGACGCTCGGCCGCAACCCCCGGGCGGATTGCCAGCGAGACCACCGAGACGGGCCGGTTGCTGACCCATGAGGCCGGAGGGATCACTCATGAGCGCTGCAGCGCGCACCCATGTCCCGTCGATGAGCGATGCGGCCGTCAAGGCGCGCACCGGCAGGGACTGGGCAGCCTGGTTCGCGACGCTCGATCGGGCCGGCGCACAGAAACTCGCGCATCGCGAAATTGCCCACCTGCTCGCCGCGCGGCACCGCGTGCCGAGCTGGTGGAGTCAGATGGTGACGGTCGAGTACGAGCGGGCCCGCGGCCTGCGCGTACGGCACCAGAGCGCCGACGGCTTCTCGGTAGCGATTTCGCGGACGCTGTCGACGCGCCTGCCGCACCTCTACGAGGTCACGGCGCGCGCCGGCGAGCGCCGTAAGTGGTTCCCCACCGGTGCCTTCGAGCCCTCGGCACACACCAAGGACAAGTACTTCCGCGGCCGCTGGAAGCAGGGCGCACGCGTCGACATCGGCTTCTATGCCAGGGGACGCGCCAAGAGTCAGATCGCCGTGCAGGTGAGCCGGCTGGCGAAGCAGGGCGACGTCGAGCCGGTACGCCGCAGCTGGAAGGCGGCGCTCGCGAGGCTGCAGAGCCTGCTCGAGGAGTGAGCGCGCCGGGGTCAGGCGTCGCGGAACTCCGCGGCCACGACTTCGAGGAGCGTCGGTCCCGGACGGCGCAACGCGGCATGCAGCGCCTCGGTGAGCGCCGTCGCGCTCTCGACCCGCACCCCAGCGGCGCCGCAGGCGCCGGCGAGCGCGACGAAGTCCGGGGTGCGCGCCACGACGCCGATTGGGGCGATGCCGGCGGCGCGCATGTCGTCGCGGATCTGGCCGAGTGCCTCGTTGTTCCACACCACGACCGGTAGTGTCAGGTCGAGCTCGACCGCAGTCATCAGCTCCGGCAGCGTGAACTGCACGCCGAAATCGCCGGCGAGCGCCACGATCGGTCGCTGGGTCTGCGCGATTTTCGCGCCGAGCGCCGCGGGCAGCGCGTAGCCGAGCGCCCCGTAGCCCGAGGGATGAAACCACAGCCCGGGCCGCTCGGCGGCAAACGCATAGTTACCGAGGTAGGCAATCTGCGTCATGTCGCTGAAGATGACGCCGTCGGCGGGCAGCGCCGCCCGCAACGCACGCACCGCAGGCAGCGCGCGGCGGGCAGCGGCATCGAGCTGCGCGTCGATGCGCGCGCGATGGACGGCGCCGTCGCCACAGGCGGAACGCCAGCCGCTGCGCCCGTGTACTGCCCTGGCGAGCAGATTCAAGGCCGCCGCCGCATCACCCGGTACCGTGACCGCGGCGCCATAGTGATCGAAGAGCTTGCGCTCATCGACGTCGATGCGGATCAGCTGACCGTCGATCCTGATGCGTGTGGTGCTGTACACGTCGGTCTCTGACAGCTCGGTCCCGGCAGCCACCACCACATCCGCCTGCGCCACACGCTCCTGGGTCGGCACAAAGGGCAGGCTCGCACCGAGGCTCGCGGGGTGGCTTTCCGCCACGACGCCTTTGCCGCCCACCGTCGTGACCAGGTATCCATCCAGGGCTTCGAGCAGCTGCCGCAGTGCACCGCCGGCGGCGCGCGCACCGCCGCCGGCGATGAGCAGCGGCCGCTCGGCCGTGGCGAGGAGCGCAAGCGCGGCATCCACGGCGGCATGCGGCGGCGCGGCCAGCGGGGGAGGGCGCGCGAAGACTTCCGGCCGCAGCGTGGTCGGCTCACCGAGCAGATCGAGCGGAATGTCGAGATAGGCGGGCCGCGGCCGCGCGGCGCGCAGTGCGGCAAAGGCGGAACGCAGATGATCGCGCACCTCGGTGTCGCTGCGCGCACTACCGGCAAATCCGGTCACGTCGGCCACCAGGGCCCGCTGGTCCCTGAGCTCGTGCAGCACGCCCCAGTGCTGGCCGAGCGTTGCGCGCAGCGGCGCGCTCGCAATCAGCAGCAGCGGCACCGAATCGGACCACGCCTGCGCGAGCGCCGTGAGGGCGTTGGTCACGCCGGGGCCGGAGATGACGAATGCCGCGGCCGGGTGGCCGCTCGCGCGTGCATAGCCGTCGGCGGCAAACCCCGCGCTCTGCTCGTGGTGCACCAGCACGTGACGCACGCGTGACAGCTCGAGGCCGCGATAGAGCTCGATGTTATGTACGCCCGGAATGCCGAATACGGTGTCGATGCCGTTGGCGGCCAGCGTCTCGACCACGTAGCGTCCAACAGTCCAGGGCGGCGCGTTCATGTGCTTGAAATGTTAACACCGCCCACGCAGAGTAAGTACGTGAGGTTCTCCCGACTGGTCGAGCGTATCGGCGGTGACGGCGCCGCGGCGTGGCTCACGCACTACGAGGCGGTGGCGGCGCGTGAGCGCGGCGAGGACGTGATCATACTCAGCATAGGCGATCCGAACCTCGAGACGCCGGCGCCGGTGATCGAGCAAGCGATCGCCGCGCTGCGCGCGGGCGACACGCACTACACCCCGGCCACGGGCCGGCGGGCGCTGCGCCAGGCGATCGCCCGTGCGCACAGTGAGCGCAGCGGTCAGGCGGTCGATGCCGACAACGTCGTCTATTTCGCCGGGGCACAGAACGCGCTGTTCGTCGCCTCGCTGTGCCTCGCGGGCCCCGGCGACGAGGTCATCACCTTCGAGCCGATGTATCCGACCTACCCCGCTACCATCGAGGTGTCGGGGGCACGCATGGTGTGCGCGCCGGTGAACGCCGCGTGGCGGCCGGACCTCGCGGCGCTCGCGGCGCTGGTGACGCCGCGCACGCGTGCAATTCTCTGGGCGAGTCCCAATAACCCGAGTGGCGTGGTGCTGAACGAGAGCGAACTCGCGTTCCTCGGTGCGCTGGCGCGCCGTCACGATCTGTGGCTGGTGGCGGATGAGGTCTATGCCGGGTTGGCGCCGGGGGGACGCGTGCCGGGGCTTGCGGCGCGCCTTCCGGAGCGCGTCGTGACGCTCGGCAGCCTCTCCAAGTCGCACGCCATGACCGGCTGGCGCGCCGGATGGTTCGTGGGTCCGCGCGAGCTCGCAGTCCACGCCGAGCACGTCGCAATGTGCATGTTGTTCGGGCTGCCGGGCTTCATTCAGGAGGCCGCCGTTACGGCGCTCGCGCTCGCCCCGCAAGCCGAGACTCGCGTGCGCGAGTACTGCGCCGCGCGCCAGCTGCGCTTTGTCGAGGGTATCCGCGGCATCGGCGCGTTGCGGCCCATCCTCCCGGAGGCCGGCATGTTCATGCTGATCGACGTGAGCGCCACGGGCCTGAGTGGCGGACAGTTCATGCGCGCGCTCTATGCCGCGGAGCGCGTGTCGGTCATGGATGGCGCGGCGTTCGGTCCGGGCGCAACGCGCTGCGTGCGCGTGTGCTTCGCCGCCGACGAGGCGACGCTCGATGCCGCGTGCGCACGGCTGCGGCGCTTCTGCGCGCAACCTGCGGCCCTGGCGAAGGCGCGGGGCTGATTCAGGCCCGCCCGCCTGCCGGCGTCACCGCCTCACTGTTCGAGTGCCTCGAGCGCTTCGAGCAGGTTGGCGACATCGGGTACGCCGACGCCGGTCGTCTGGTTATAGCCCGCGTGGGCGTGCCAGTACCAGTTATCGCCGTGGGTCACGTCGCGCAGCGGCGCACGGTGACCACGATACGCACCCGGCGAGGCGGCGATGGCATAGAGCGCCGGGTTCAGGAGTCCGACGCGATGGTGCAGGGCATCGACGAACAGGCTCGCCACGCCATTGAGCTCGGGGGCCACGAAGCTGGTGCCACCGGCCTGCTCGATCTCGAAGCCATCCACGTCGGAGGTGTAGTAGATCACGTACCCGGTCTGCGGATCGGCGTTGGTCGAGAGATCCGGTACGTTGCGACCCGGGAAGTGGGCCGGCAGCCGGTAGAGCAGCTGCGACGGCCGGGGCGTCAGCTGTGACAGCGCCTGCCCCCGCACGGTGTCCGCCATACCGGGGAGCGACCACTGGTAGAAGGGCCGCGGGACGTAGATGCTGACGCCGCCGCCGCTGCCGATCGGGTAAGTGCCGCACTCGACGGCGTTCTGCCCGAACGCGTTGCAGAGCGGTGCCAGGTAGTCCCAGCCCCACGCCTGCTCGTGGGCGACGTTGATCACGATCGGTGCGCCGGTCGGTCCGCTGTAGACCTGCGGTCCGGGAAGCGTCGTGCCGCCGGCCGCCGTCATGTAGCGCTGCATCCCCGGATCATCCACCGAGAGTATGGCGTTGTAGCTGAACGGCTGTCCCGGGGACGGTGTCAGCGGCAAGGAGTTGACCGAGTCGTAGGCGCCGTAGTCACCCGATGCTGCGAACCAGGTCTGTCCCTGCAACGCCGCCTGCGCGAGCAGATCGTCGTTCGCCTCGACGATGGTGGTCTGCTCGCCGTTGGCCGGATTCGTCACCAGGCCGCTTTCCGCCAGAGCGCCGACCACCAGATCTGGGCCATCGAAGCCTTCCCACTCACCCCAGCTCGTCGAGACGGTGTCGGCCTTGTTGGTGTCGATCGCTGCCGCGAAGGCATCGATGAACCCCTGGCTGGTGTTCGGCGCCTCGTAGACGACGATGCGGGCACCGGGCGCGAGACCGCCGGACTGCTCGACGTCGAGCGTGGTCTCGTCCGAGCCGGATTCGTCGCTCGGCGGACCCGCGCCGCCGTCGATCTGCACCTCGCTGATGCGGTTGTGGTGGACCTTCAGACCAAGGGCGCCCCAGTACTTGTAGGCATCACTCGGCGTGAACGAGGCGAGTGTGACGATCGCGAGGGTGCGTCCTTTGCCCGTGATGCCCTGCCGGTAGAGCGGGTTTACGTCGTAGTACTCCGCGAAGTCGACGACCGTCCACAGCCCCGGCGGGTCCGAGGTGTTGGGCGGGCTCGTCGCGCTGGCGCGAGCGCCCGGCACCGGCACGTGCAGCGGACGGCGCAGGTGCGGCGCCATCCGCGGCCGCGAATCAAGGCCGAGCACCCCGCGCACCTCGCCGGCGATCGCCGCGGGAACGTGCGGCGCGCCGAGCGGGGCGCGGTAGCGGTAAGCCGATGTCGTTGTCGTCGCGTCTACCTCGAAGCTGTGCAGCTCCACCGCGAATGCCTTCTCGATCTGTGCGGCGCTCCCGCTCGCGTGCAGCTGCGCCGTGGCCGAGCGCGTCACGGCGAGGCCCTGCGCCTCGAGCTCCCGCGTGACTGCGGCGATCGCCGCAGCCGACGGGCCGAACTGGCTGCGGAACTCATCGGGGGTCAGGAATTGCCGGTACTGTGGCGATCCGGGCGTGTAGACCGACTGGATCAGTCGGTCGATCTGCTCGGCGTTACGCAACTTCAGCGTCACCGTCACCGTGAGTCGCGCGTTCTCGGCGAAGGCCGCCGCCGGCCCCAGATCCGTCGCGCGAGCGGGTCCACGTGGATAGGGCGCCGCGCTCACCGTAGCGGCGAGGGCAACGGCCGTCGCCAGCAAGTACGCGCTACGTTTCATTACAAATCCCCTCGTTGAGCGCCGCTTGTTGTGATGCTTTGCGGCGCAGTCACAATGCGCGCCGCTCACCGGGTTTGCAAGGCGGGGGCGCGCGCGGCTTTTACATAGCCGCACGCAGGGAACGGCACGCGCAGGCCGTGCCGTATGGGTGCACGGGGTGAGCTAAGCGCTCTTGGCCGGAATCGTTCCGCCCGGAGTCAGCTTGTCGATCGCCCCCGGCAGCACCTGCGAGAGTTTGGTCGCCAGATCCTGCGGATTCATGCCGGCCTTCGCTGCCAGCTGTCCGATCACACCGCTGCCGAACACCTGATGCAGCTGATCGGCCGAGATCGGCTGATTGGCTCCGCTCGAGACCCACGAGCGCGCGGTCTCGCCGAGTCCCTGCTTCTCGAGCTGCGCGACGATCCCCTGGATGCCGCCGTGCTGCTGAATAAAGGAATTTACCACCGTCGCCATCTCGGCTCCGACGGCGCCACCCAGCAATCCATCTAACAAGCCCATGCTGCCTCCTGTTGCCGTTCCTGTTCCAAGGTTCGACCCGGCACAATTGTCCCGCAAACCGTGCGCGAGCCTCAAGGCGGCCGCCCGTGGTGCGCTGCGACCACCGCCGCGGGACGCTGCACAAGCCGGGCGATTTATTATATTATAATGACGACATTAAAAAGACTCGCGCCCGGGACGCCGCCTCGCGGTCCTCCGCGCGTGCCACGCTGGGTGGGTGGGTGTGCTCATGAGACAGGTGCGGACGCTCGGTCTTCTCGGTACCGGAGTCATCGGCGGCGGCTGGGCGGCGCGCGCGCTGCACTTCGGCATCGACGTCATCGCCGCCGACGTGAAGCCGCAGATGGAGGAATGGATCCGCGGCGCCGTCGCCAACGCCGAGGGGGCGCTCGCGCGCCTCACGTTCGCGCCGCTGCCGCCGAAGGGCAAGCTGTCGTTCACGACCGACCTGGCCGCCATGGCGCAGCACGTGGATTTCATCCAGGAGAACATCCCCGAGCAGCTCGAGCTCAAACAGCGGGTGCTCGCCGAGGTCAGCCGCCGGGCGCCGCCCGACGTGGTGATCGCCTCGAGTACTTCCGGCCTCATGCCTTCCGACCTGCAACGCGACCTGCTCGCCCCCGAGCGGCTGCTGGTCGGGCATCCCTTCAACCCCGTGTACCTGCTGCCGCTCGTCGAGCTGGTGGGCGGCCGGCAGACCGCGGAGGGCGCGCTCGCCGCGGCTGCGCGCTTCTACACCTACATCGGCATGCATCCGCTGCGCGTGCGGCGCGAGGTGCCTGGACACCTCACCGACCGGCTGCAGGAGGCGCTGTGGCGCGAGATCCTGCACATGGTGAACGAGGACGTCGCTACCACCGGCGAGCTCGACGACTCCATCGTCTACGGTCCGGGGCTGCGCTGGGCCGCCATGGGCACCAATCTCATCTATCACCTGGCGGGCGGCGAGACCGGCATGCGGCACATGCTGCGCCAGTTCGGACCCTGCCTGAAGTGGCCGTGGACCAAGCTCGAGGCACCCGAGCTGAGCGAGGCGCTGATCGACAAGATGGTGGCGGGCACGGCGGCGCAGGCCGCGGGCCGCTCGATCCGCGAGCTCGAGCGGCTGCGCGATGACTACCTGGTGGCCATCCAGCAGGTGCTCCGCGAATACAACATCGGTGCGGGGGCGACGCTGCGGGCGCTCGAGGAACGTCTCTATGAGAGCGCCGCCGCGGCACGTGCGCCGCTCGCCGCCGCGGCGCGCACGGCAGCCGCGCGGCCCAGCGGTCCGCTGCGCCTGCTCGAGACACACGTGCGGCCGGAGTGGATCGACTACCACGGCCACATGACCGATTTCCGCTACCTGCAGGTGTTCGGCGATGCGACCGACGCGTTGTTTCGCGACGCGGGCGTCGACGCTGCCTACCGCCGCTCGGGCCGCAGCCTCTACACCATCGAGACCCGCGTGACCCACAAGGCCGAGGCGCGCGCGCAGGAGCCGCTCTACGTCTTGACGCGGGTGCTGGAGGTGGACGACAAGCGGGTGCGCGTCCAGCACGCGCTGCATCGCCGCCGCGACGACGCGCTCATCGCCAGCGCCGAGCAGCTCTATCTGCACGTGCACACCGGCGAGGGCCGGGCGGCACCGCTCGATGCCGCGGTACGCGCGCGCCTCGAAGCGCTGCAGGCCGCGACGCGCTGACCATGCCGAAGATCGTCGATCATCAAGAGCGGCGCGAGCAGATCGCCCTGGTGGCCTGCCGCGTGGTGGCGCAGTACGGCTTCGATCAGGCGACCATCGTGCGCATCGCCCGCGAGGCCGGCTACACCACCGGCATGGTGGCGCACTACTTCGACACCAAGCAGGACATCATCGTCGCCGCGCTGCGGCTGATTCTGCGCCGCATCGAGGAGCGGCTGACGCCGAGCGCTACCGGGCCGCCGCCCGATCTGCTGACGCTGCTCACCGAGGCGTTGCCGGTTGATGAGACCCGCTACATTGAGTGCTGCTTCTACATCTCGTTCTGGGGACAGCTGCCGGCGGATCGCCGCATGCGGCGCATCAACGCCTGGATGCACCGCGAGTACCTGCGCCTGTTCGAACGCTGTCTCGCGCACTGCTGGGACGCTGCCTGGCAGCTGTGGTCGCGGGCTACGCGCGAGCAGCTGCTGCGCTCGGTGATCACCTTCATCAACGGCATCACTGCGAGCACCGTGGCGAGTCGCGCCGACTGGCCCGCCGCGCGGCAGGTCGATCAGCTGCGGCTGCAGCTCGAGCTGCTGTACGAGTGGGCGATGAGCACGGTGGGCGGCGCGGCCGCCCGCAAGAGCCGCAACGCGTCTGCCTGAGGAGACCCCGATGGATTTTTCCCTGAGCGAAGAGCAGCAGCTCATCATCAAGACCACGCGCGATTTCGTCCGTCAGGAGCTGGTGCCGCACGAGCGCGAGGTCGAAGACAGCGGCGCGCTGCGCGAGGCGTTGTGGCGCCCGCTGCGCGACAAAGCCATCGCCGCCGGGCTCTATGCCGCCAACATGCCGAGCGAGGTGGGCGGCGCCGGGCTCGATGCGGTGAGCTGGGTGCTGTACGAGAAGGAGCTCGGTTATACCAACTACGCGCTGCAGTACACCTGCGTGGCACGCCCGTCCAACATCCTGCTGGCATGCGAAGGGGCGCAGCGCGAGCGCTACCTGCTGCCGGCGGTGCGCGGCGAGCGCGTCGAGTGCCTGGCGATGACCGAGCCACAGGCGGGCTCGGATCTGCGCGGCATGAAGACCACCGCGCTCGAGAAGGGCGGCGACTTCGTCATCAACGGCACCAAGCACTTCATCAGCCACGCCGATCATGCCGACTTCGTCATCCTGTTCGCCGCGAGCGGCGAGGAATCCTCCACCCGCGGCAAACGCAAGCTCATCACCGCTTTCCTCGTCGACATGGGCACTCCCGGCTTCGCCGTGCGGCCCGGTTACCGCAACGTGTCTCACCGCGGCTACAACAACAGCATTCTCGAATTCACCGACTGCCGAGTGCCGCGCGCTGCGGTGCTCGGCGAGCTGCACCGCGGCTTCGAGGTCGCCAACACCTGGCTCGGCGCGACACGGCTGCAGGTGGCGGCGAACTGCCTTGGGCGCGCTGAGCGCGCGCTGGAATGCGCCAAGCAATGGGCGGTCGATCGTGTGCAGTTCGGGCAGTCGATCGGCAAGTTCCAGGGCATCTCCTTCAAGCTCGCCGACATGGCGCTCGAGCTGCGCGCCGCGGAGCTGCTGACCCTCGAAGCCGCGTGGAAGCTCGAGCACAAGAGCGCCAGCGACACCGACATGGCGATGGCGAAGCTGAAGGCGTCGGAGGTGCTGGCCATGGTCGCCGACGAGGCGCTGCAGATCCACGGCGGCATGGGATTGATGACGGAGCTGCCGCTCGAGCGGATCTGGCGCGATGCGCGCATCGAGCGCATCTGGGACGGCACCAGTGAGGTGCAGCGCCACATCATCTCGCGCTCGCTACTGCGGCCGCTCGGCGGCTGAGGCGCTGCGGCGCGCACCGCGCTGCTTACTTGCCCTTCCACACGGGCTTGCGCTTCTCGGCGAAGGCGCGCGCCCCTTCCTTGAGATCCTCCGAGCGGAGGACTCTCTGCACGGCGCTGAGCGCATCGTGCAGCTCGAAGGCCGGATGCTCGGCGACCATCTCCGTGTGACGCAGCAGCTGCTTGATTGCCGGAAAGAGCAGCGGCGGTCCCGCGGCGAGCTGTCGGGCGATCTCGCGCGCCTTGGCGAGTCCCTGTCCCTTGGGAACCACGTGGTTGACCAGTCCCCAGTGCTTGGCCTCGGTGGCGTCCATCCAGCGCCCCGTCATCAGGAACTCGACCGCGACGTGATAGGGAATGCGGCGCCGCAGCTTGATGGTGCCCGCGTCGGCGAGCACCCCGACGTTGATCTCCGGCAGCGCGAATCGCGCGTGCTCCTCCATGACGATGATATCGGTGCCGAGCACGATCTCGAAGCCACCGCCGCAGGCGATGCCGTTGACCGCCGCAATCAGCGGCTTGTCGAGATTGCGCGGATAGTTGAGGCCGCCGAAGCCGCCGACACCCCAGTCCTCGTCGGACTCCTCCTCGGCACCGGCCGCGGCCTTCAGGTCCCAGCCGGGGGAGAAGAAGCGCTCGCCGGCGCCCGTGACGATCGCAACGCGCAGTGCCGGGTCGTCGCGGAACGCCGTGAAGACCTCGTTCAGGCGGCGGCTCGCGGCGAGGTTGATGGCGTTCGCCTTCGGGCGATCGATGGTGACTTCGAGAACCGCACCGTCGGTGGCGGTGCGGATGCCGTCGGGCGTGCCGTCGGACATAGGCTGCTCCTCTTTGCTCCTCACACGAGTCGGATCAAGGCATCGACCGCCACCGCGCCGAGCCCCCGCGCTCGCACGATGACCGGGTTCAGGTCGAGCTCCGCAACGCGCTCGAGGTTGGCGGCAGCGTAGCGCGTGCAGCCGAGCGCCGCCTCGACGAGCGCGGCGACATCGGCGGGCGGGCGGCCGCGGTACCCGGCGAGGAGCTTTGCCACCTTGAGCGTCTCGAGCGCCGCGCCGATAGTGGCGGCCGTAAAGGGGGGCAGCAGCGTGACGCTGTCGCGCAGCAGCTCGGTGAGCACCCCGCCCGCGCCGAGCACCAGCAGCTGGCCGAACTGCGGGTCTACGGTCACGCCCACCAGGATCTCCGCCACGCCGTCGCCGATCATCTCCTCGACCAGGATCGTTGCCGAGAGCGCCGACAGCCGTTGCGCCGCCGCGGCCGCGTCGGCGGCGGTGCGGACGTTGAGGATCACCCCACCGACGTCGGACTTGTGCTCGAGCGCCGCGCCCGCGGCCTTCATCACCACCGGGAAGCCGAGCGCCGCGGCGGCCTCCGCGGCCTCGCGCACCGCCACTAGCCGCGAGCGGGGGACGGGAACGCCGAAGGCCGCGAGCGCCTGCTTCGCCTCCGGCTCACTCAACGCGCACGAGGCTTGCGGCACCGTACGCGGCCGGCGCAGCTCCACGACGCCCCCGCGCGACCAGGCCGCGCCGACCGCGGCGGCGAGATCGAGCGCTTCGAGCGCTTCGCGCTGGCCCTGGAGCGGCACGACGCCTGCCGCCAGGCATTTCTCGCGCGTCGCCGGCAACAGCGACTCGGGAAGCGATGAGATCAGCGCGCCGCGCGTTGCGGCGCCGGGGAGTGCCGCGGCGAACTCCTCGATCACCCGCACGTAGCTCGAGTCGTCTGCGCCGGCCGGCGGGCAGTCGAGGAGGAAGGCCACCGCGTCGAAGCCGGCGCGCTGCGCGATGCTGAACATGGCGCGCTGCCGCGGGTAGTCGAACCACACGTGTGTGTGGAAATCGAACGGATTGGAGATGTGCACGCGATCAGACAGGATCTCGCGCAGGCTGGCCGCGGCAGCGGGTGGAATGGGCGCAAAGTCGAGCGCGAGACCTCGCGCGGCATCCGCGGTCATCGCCATGTCGCCGCCCGAGGCGCCCATGGCGAGCACGCGCCGCCCGGAGAGTGGGCCGCCGGCGTGGAAGATCTTCAGCGTTTCGCACAACGTCGCCAGCGACTCGCAGCGCGCGATGCCGGCCTGGCGGCAGAATGCATCGAAGGCAGCGTCGGTGCCGGCGAGCGCGCCGGTATGGGTGCGCACCGTGCGGGTGGCGGCTTCGGTGCGCCCGGCCTTGACGAGGGCGATGGGCTTGCCGGCGGCGCGCGCGCGCGCCGCCGCCGCGACGAAGCGCCCGGCATCACAGATGCCCTCGAGGTACAGGCCAATGGCGCTGACGCGCCCATCGGCACACATGAGGTCGACCAGATCCTCGGCCGCAAGCCGTGTCTGGTTGCCCACGGTGAGCACGCAGCCGATCGGCAGCGAGCGGTTGTTGTACAGCAGGTTGAGCGCCAGCGTGCCGCTCTGACAGATGAGCGCCACGCCACGGTCGCGCCGCTCACCGACCACCTGGTCGGGCCAGAGCGCCGCGCCGTCGAAGAAGTTGACGAAGCCGTAGCAGTTCGGACCGAGGAACGGCAGCTCGCCGGCGCTCGCGATGAGCTCGCGCGTGAGGCGCTCGCCTTCAGCGGTTGCGGTCTCGGAAAAGCCGGCGGCGAAGCACACGAAACCGCCTGCGCCGCGCCGCGCAAGTGCGGCGGCTATGGCCGGGACCTCGCGGTTGGGTGCAGCCACGAAGGCGGCATCAGGGGCGGCGGGCAGCTCGTCGACCGAGCGGAAGTAATGCTGCTGCGCAGAAGAGGGGCGCGTCGGGTGGATGCGCCACATCTGCCCGGAATAACCGACGGTACGGCTCGCGGCGAGGGCCGCGTCCGCCCAGGCGCCGCCGATCAGGGCGATACTGCGCGGCGCGAGCAGTCGCTCGAGCGTGGGCACGCTCATTGCGGAGGGCGCTGACCGCGCAACTCGATGCGCCGCGAGGGCGGGCCGGCTGGTGGCAGTGCCGTACTCGCCCCCTCGAGCTGCGCGAGCGCCGCGCTCACCTCGGGCGGGAAAGGGACGACCGCGACCGTGTCGCCCTGCTGTCGTACGTGCAGCAGCATCACTTCTGCGATCGCCGCCACCCCGGTGTGCCTGCGGCGCTCCATCTCGAAGGCCGCGTGAATGCGTTTGCGGTCGAGCCCAACGATGCGCACGGCGACGCCGACGGTGTCGGACTGCTTCACCTCGTGCAGGAAGTGCACGTGCATCTCGACCGTGTAGAGCGTGCAATGGGTGCGTGCCCGGTAGGCGGCGTCGAGTCCCACGCGATCCATGAGCGCGTCGGTTGCCAGGCTGACGATCAGCCCGTAGTAGGCGTCCCGCAGATGACCGTTGTAATCGATCCACTCCGCAAGGACTGCCGTCTCGTAGAGGGGGATGCCCGCCACGGTTACTGCAGCCGCAGCCGCTCGCGCGCCTGGGCCGGGGAGAGGATGCGCGCGCCCATGGCTTCGACGATGGTGCGTGCCTTCTCCACCAGCTGGGCGTTGCTCGCGTAGACGCCACGCGACAGGTAGAGGTTGTCCTCGAGGCCGACCCGCACGTTGCCGCCGAGCAGTATCGATTGCGCCACCCACGGCATCTGCATACGACTTACGGCGAAGGAGCTCCACACACACTCGGAGGGGAGCGTATTCACCATGGCGAGCAGGTGACCGACGTCCGCCGGCACCCCGTAGGCGATGCCGGTGCACAACTGGATCATCGCCGGGGCCGCAATGAGACCCTCCTTGATCATCTGCTTCACGAACCAGAGATTACCGGTATCGAACACCTCCAGCTCGACCTTCACGCCGAGCTCGCGCAGGATGGCGGCGCCTTCGCGGCAGTAGTCCGGCGTGGAGATATAGGCGCGGTTGCCGTCGCCGAAATTGAGCGTGCCGCAATCGAGAGTGGCGATATCCGGCCGGTACCGCCCTTCGCCGCACAGCTCGATCACGTGCCGCATGCGCTCTTCCTGGGTCACGAAATCGCTGCCCGCCGCCGGGGTATCCTTCAGCCCCTGCTTGCCTATGCAGATGTAACCGCCCATGCCGCAGGTGAGGTTGACCAGCACGTCGACCTTGCTCTCGCGAATGCGCTTGACCACCTCGCGGTAGTGGCGCGTCGCCATGCTGAACTGCCCGGTCTCCGGATCGCGCACGTGGATGTGCACGATGGCCGCCCCGGCGCGCGCCGCCTCGACGGCGGAAGCGGCGATCTGCTCGGGGGTGATGGGGCAGTGGGGGCTCTTGGTGACCTTGGAGTCGTCCCCGGTGATCGCGCAGGTGATGATGACGTCCGAGTTCATGTTGACCCTCGCCGCTGAGGCGCGCGGCAGGTAATATTATAGCTATAATAATATAACGTGCCGTTGGCGTGCGGCAAGCCGCTGCGGCATGCTCGCCCTCAGATGGGCTGACTTTCGGGAGAGTCGCATGCAGACACAGCTGTTGATCGGCGGCCGCCTGGTGGCCGGGGAAGGGGCGGCGGAGGCGGTGCTCGACGCCGCAAGCGGCGCACAGATCGCCACGGTGCCGGAGGCGACGGTCGAGCAGGTGAACGCCGCCGTCACGGCGGCCGAGGCGGCGTTCCCCGGCTGGGCACGCACGGCACCCAAGGAGCGCGCGGCGTTGCTGCTGCGCATCGCCGATCACATCGACGCCGAGGCGCCAGCCTACGCGGCGCTCGAATCGCGCAACACCGGTAAGCCGCTCGCGGCCATGCTGGCCGACGAGCTGCCATCGATTGCCGACGTGTTCCGCTTCTTTGCCGGTGTCTGCCGCTCGCCCCAGGGGCTCGCGGCTGCGGAGTACTTGCCCGGTCACACCAGCCTCATCCGCCGCGACCCGGTCGGTGTGGTCGGCTCGATCGCACCCTGGAACTACCCGCTGATGATGGCGGCCTGGAAGATCGCGCCCGCGATCGCCGCCGGCAATACGTTGATCCTCAAGCCGTCCGAGCTGACGCCGCTCACGCTGCTCAAGCTCGCGGGGGCACTCGCCGACCTGCTGCCCCGCGGGGTGGTGAACATCGTTTGCGGCCGCGGCGAGCCAGTGGGCAGCGCCCTCATCAACCACGAGCGCGTGCGCATGGTGTCACTCACCGGCTCGATCGCGACCGGACAGAAGGTGCTCGCGGCGGCCGCCGGCAATCTCAAGCGCACGCACCTCGAGCTCGGGGGCAAGGCGCCGGTCATCGTCTTCGACGATGCCGACATCGAGGCGGTGGTCGCGGGCGTGCGCACCTTCGGCTATTACAACGCCGGCCAGGACTGCACGGCCGCGTGCAGGCTCTATGCCGGGCGGCGCGTGTACGAGCGGCTGGTCGCCGACCTCACCGGCGCCGTACGCACCATCAAGGTGGGCGCGCAGCAGGAATCGGGAGTGGAGATGGGACCACTCATCTCCGGCACGCAGCGCGAGCGCGTCGCCGCCATGGTGGCGCGCGCCGCATCGCTCAAGCACGTGGCGCTCACCACCGGCGGCAGGGTGCGCGAGGGGAGCGGGTTCTTCTACGAGCCCACCGTGCTCGCGGGTGCGCGCCAGGAGGATGAGATCGTGCAGCGCGAGGTCTTCGGACCCGTGGTATCGGTGACACCCTTCAGCGATACCGAGGAAGCGATCCGCTGGGCCAACGATTCCGAGTACGGGCTCGCCTCCTCGGTGTGGACGCGCGACGTTGCGCGCGCCATGCAGGTGGCGGCGCAGCTGCAATACGGTGCCACCTGGATCAACACGCACTTTGCGACCGTGAGCGAGATGCCGCACGGTGGCTTCAAGCGCTCAGGCTATGGCAAGGACCTCTCGGTCTATGCGCTCGAGGACTACACGGTGGTGCGCCACCTGATGGTGAAGCTCTAGGCGGTCCGCGACGCGGGATGCGCCGGAGGCGGATGAGCGTAGGGATCGCAGCGGCTCTGGAGGCGGCCTGGCGGGCCGCGCCGCGGCTGCGCAGCGTGCGGCTCTCGAGCGCGCTGCTCGCCGCCGCGCTGCTCGGCGGCTGCGGTGCGCACGGAGCCGACCCGCGCGGCGGCGCCGCCGAGGAGAAGGAGCTGCACGTCTACAACTGGGCGGACTACATCGGCAAGGACACGATCGCGGACTTCGAGGCGCGCACCGGCATCCGTGTGGTGTACGACACCTACGATTCCGACGAGACACTCGAGGCGAAGATGATGGCCGGGGACTCCGGCTATGACGTCGTCAGCACCTCCACCGACTACTTCGCCCGCCAGATCAAGGCCGGGATCTACCGCCCGCTCGACAAGGCGCTGCTGCCCAACTGGAAGAATCTCGACCCGCACATTCTCGCCATCGAAGCGCGGGCGGATCCGGGCAATGTCCACGCCATGCCCTACCTGCAGCACGTCAACGGCTTCGCCTATAACGTCGACCTGATCCGCTCGCGCATGGCGGATGCGCCGGTGGAAAGCCTCGACATGATCTTCAAGCCGGAGATCATCCGCCGCTTCGCCGACTGCGGCGTGACCTTCCTCGATTCGGCCGAGGACGTGCTGCAGCTCGCCCTCAACTACCTGCATCTCGATCCCAACACCACGCGACCGGAGGACTACGCCCAGGCCGAGAAGCTGCTGCTGGCGGTGCGGCCCTACATCCGTGCCTTCGACTCTGCCGAGTACATGAACGGTCTCACCAACAGCGAATTCTGCATTTCCATGAGCTGGTCGGGGGACTACGCGGTGTCCATGGCGCGCGCCCGGGCCGGTGGCCGCGACGTGCATCTCGCGTTCACGGTGCCGAAGGAGGGCGCCAACGGCTCGTTCGACGCCTGGCTGATTCCCGCCGACGCCCCGCACCCGCTCGCCGCCCACCGCTTCCTCAACTACCTGCTCGAGCCGCGGGTGATCGCCGCCATCACCAACTACATCCACTACGCCAACGACAACCGCGCGGCGGACCCCTATGTCGATCCACGTATCCTCGGCGACCCGACCATCTATCCGACCCCGGCGGTGGAGGCACGGCTCTACAACGCCAGGGAGGTCGGCCCGGCCCTCGAGCGGCTGCGTACCCGCACCTGGACGCGCATCAAGACCGATCTGTGAGCAACCGGCAGCGCCCACCGGTCCGATGACCCGGGGCACGGCGGAGTGCCCGCCGCGCTTTGACTATCGCCCGGCGAGCTGCGCCTCGAGGGCACGGCGGCGGTCGCTGCGCGTCATCAGCCAGCCGGCGCCGATGATGCACACGCCGACGCCGCAGACGATGAGGCTTGCGAGCGCGTTGATGTCGGGGCTCACCCCGAGCTTCACCTTCGAGTAGATCACCATGGGCAGCGTGCTCGCCCCGGGACCGGCGACGAAGCTGGAGATCACCAGGTCATCGAGCGACAGCGTGAAGCACAGCAGCCAGCTCGAGATGATCGCCGGGGCGATGATCGGCAGCGTGATCTCGAGGAAGGCGCGTGCCGGGCCCGCGCCGAGGTCCATCGCGGCTTCCTCGAGCGAGCGGTCGGCGCTCTGCAGGCGCGCCTGCACGGTGACCGTCACGTACGCCGTGCAGAAGGTGATGTGCGACAGCACGATGGTGGTGAAGCCGCGATGCGGCCAGGAGAAGAGCTGCATCATCGACACGAACAGCAGCAGCTGCGTAATGCCGGTGATGATCTCCGGCATGACGAGCGGCGCATTCACCATGCCGGTGAGCAGCAACCGCCCGCGGAAGCGCGCGAAGCGCACCAGGGCGATCGACGCCAGCGTCCCGAGCACTACCGCGCCGCTCGAGGCGGCGACGGCCACCTCGAGCGACAGCAGCGCTGCCTCGAGCAGCTGCCGGTTATGCAGCAGCTGCCCGTACCAGGCGGTGGAGAAGCCGCCCCAGACGTTGACCAGCGGCGAGGCGTTGAAGGAGTAGCCGATCAGCACCGCAATCGGCAGGTAAAGCAGCGCGATGCCGAACAGCAGCACCGAGAGCAACACCGCCGACAAGCGCCGTTCCATTGGCTCGCTCAGGCCTCGGTCTGCCGCACGTTGTAGTACTGGTAGATCGCGATGGGGCCGGCGAGCAGCAGCAGGAACGCGATGGCGACCGCGGACGCCACCGGCCAGTCGTGATTGCCGAAGAACTCATCCCACAGCACGCGGCCGATCATGAGGTTGTTGGGACCGCCCAGCAGCGAGGGAATGACGAATTCCCCGACCGCGGGGATGAACACCAGCATCGAGCCGGCGATCACCCCCGGGATCGACAGCGGCAGCGTGACATCGAGAAAGGCACGCCGCGGGGTACTGCCGAGATCGGCCGCCGCCTCGAGCAGCGTCGGATCGAGCTTCTCGAGAGTCGCGAACAGCGGCAGCACCATGAACGGCAGATAGGAGTAGATGATCCCCAGGTACACCGCCACGCTGGTGCGCATGATGCGCAGCGGATGGCTGATGAGACCCAGGTTGAGCAGCACCGTGTTGAGGAAGCCGTTGTCGCGGATGATGCCCTCGAGCGCGTAGACCCGCAGCAGGAACGAGGTCCAGAAGGGCAGCATGATGACGAGCAGCAGCACCCCCTGGAGCGATTTGGGACTGCGTGCGATCGCGTACGCCATGGGGTAGCCGAGCGCGAGACAGATCAGCGTGGAGAAGAACGCGGTGCGCAGCGAGTACAGGTACGCGACGCCATACACTTCGTCGGTGAGCAGGTAGCGGTAGTTGCCGAGGCTCAGCGCGAGGCGCAGGTGATGATCCGCCGTGAAGGTGAGCACGTCGGTGTACGGCGGCACGCGCGGGGCGGTCTCGGCAAAGCTGATCTTGAAGGCGAAGGCGAACGGGATGAGGAAGAATACCAATAGGAAGAGAAGCGGCGGCAGGATGATCAGCCAGCGGCCCGTAAGCCAGGTCGGTCTCATGTTGTGCCTGTGCACTGTGCCCGCGGGCTATTGTGCGGGATAAACTTGGGCGCCGTACAGCGGTTCGGCCGCCGGGTGACCTCAGCGATGCGAGTGCAATGAGCCAGGTGTCGAGTCAGCGACTCACCACAGTGGCCGCGAGCGCGGCCGACGGCGGGGGCTCGCGCATCCGCCAGCGCCAGCGGCAGCGGCTGATCGATGCGTGCATTTCCGCACTGCACATCTACGGCCCCTCGCGCACCACGGTGGAGAAGGTGGTGGCCCTCGCCGACCTGTCGCCCGGCATCGTGCGCTTTTACTTCGACTCGAAGGCCGCGATGCTGGTCGCCTCGCTCGCCTATCTCGCCGCGGAGTTCGAGGAGCGCGTGCTCGTGCCGGTCGCGCGGCTCAAGGACACGCCGGTGCAGGCGCTGCGGTTGCTGGTGGAACTGTATCTCGACGCCGAGATCGCCAGCCCGCGCAAGGTGTCGGTGTGGTACGCGTTCTGGGGCGAGGCGACCGCGCGCCAGGAATACCAGGACATCTGCGGGCAGAAGGACGAGGAGTTCGCTGCGCTGGTGCGCGAGCTGGTCGGGCGGCTGATCACCGCAACCGGCGCCGCCCATCTCGATGCCGACGCGGTGGCGCTCGGGCTGATCGGCGTGCTCGAGGTGCTGTGGCAGAGCTTCGCTTTCCAGAGCGAAGCCAACATCGACCGCCCGCGCGCGGTGGAGCGGTCGCTCCAGTACCTGCGCTCGGTGTTTCCCGGTCAGTTCAGCGCCGCCGCTGCCCCCCCGCAGCGCGGCGGGGCCGCTGCCGCGGGGCGCGGACGGCTGCCGTCGCGCGCCTACGGCAACCCCGCACTGCTCGCGGCCGAGCGCGAGCAGTTGCTGCGGCCCGCGTGGCAGCTGCTCGGGCACGAAGCCGAGCTGCGCACGGCCGGCGATTTTCTCACCGGTGAGCTCGCCGGCGAGCGCGCCCTCCTGGTGCGCGGCGAGCGTGGCCGCCTGCACGTGTTCCGCAACACCTGCCGGCGCCGCCCGCACGCGCTGCTCGCTCCGCGCAAGGGGCACCTGCGCAGCGCCATCCACTGCGCCATGCATTCACTCACCTACAGCTTCGACGGCCGCCTGGTGGCCGGAACCACGCCGGGCGATCTCACGCCGCTCGAGATGCTGCGCGTCGGCCAGCTGATTTTCACGCG
>Ga0335079_10001542_pt1 | contig 26296 bp, 17 predicted proteins | sample Lox_Sample_33_FD_206719 | JGI IMG/M metagenome (GOLD analysis project Ga0335079, IMG submission 206719) | Soil microbial communities from Loxahatchee National Wildlife Refuge, Florida, United States - Lox_Sample_3.3 | ecosystem: Environmental > Terrestrial > Soil > Wetlands | place: USA...
AGTATGTGTAGTCCCACGCGGACGAAGCGCCAGCCGAATTGGGGACACCCGGACCATGATGCGTGCGGGACAGGCTTCATCGCGCAATTGAACGGCCCGCCAACCTACCAGATCCTCGACCTCTCCTTGCAAGCCCTGGAACGTCTCTCGCACCGCGGTGGTGTTGACGCCGACGGCTCCAGCGGCGACGGCGCCGGCCTGCTGACCAGCCTGCCTCGCGACTTCTTCCGCGCCCGTGCCGCCGAGGACAAAATCCTCCTCGACGAGCAGTTCGCCGTAGGAATGCTCTTTGCCCCGGGGACTCGCGTCACCGACGCGCGCTCTGCCATCGAAGATTCCATTGGCCGCAGCAAGCTTCGCCTGGTCGGCTGGCGCAAGGTCCCAACCAATTCCAACGCCTTGGGCCGCCGCGCTTTCGAAACTATGCCGGAGATCTGGCAGTTCTTCATCGAGCCCGCCAGCGCCCGAAACGGTGGTGCGCAATTCGCCGCGAAATTCGAGCGCAGCCTGGCATTGCTGCGCAAGCGTGCCGAGGCCGTGCTCCCCGAGCGCTGCTATCTTTGCTCGCTCTCTTCGCGTACCATCGTCTACAAGGGTCTGCTCACTCCCTGGCAGTTTCCGCGCTTCTATGAGGACCTGCGCAGCCCCAACTTCACCGCGCAATTTGCCATTTTTCACCAGCGCTACTCGACCAATACCGAACCTTCCTGGCAACTGGCCCAGCCGTTCCGTTACGTGGCCCACAACGGCGAAATCAACACCGTCATTAGCAACCGCCGCTGGCTGCGCGCGCGCGACCGCGAAATTCGCAAACGCATTGGCGTCGGCAAATGGTTTCGTCTGCTCGAAGACAATGTCAGCGACTCGGCCAGCTTTGATAACGCCCTGGAGCTCAAACTGCTCGAAGGCAAGAGCGTCGAAGCCGCCATGCTCGCGCTTGTTTCCCCTGCCTTCTCTCAGGACCCGTTCTTGTCCCCGGAAGTTCGCGCCGCGCTCGATGTCCTTTCGCGCGAAGGCGAACCCTGGGATGGCCCCGCCGCCCTCGTTTTCAGCGATGGCACCTCGGTCGGCGTAAAGCTCGATCGCAACGGCCTCCGGCCCATGCGCTACTGCGTCACCCACGATGGCCTGGTGATTGCCGGCTCGGAAGCCGGTTTGGTCGAACTCGAAGAGTCGCGCATCGCCGAACGTCACCGGCTTGGCCCTGGCGAGATTCTGCTCGCGACGCCGGGAACTGGCTCGCTCCTTCGCTGGCGCGAACTCCTGAAACGCGTCACCGGGCAAGTTCCACGCAAAGCTCTGACGCGCTCGCATTGTTTGCAGCTCGAACACACCGAGCCGCGAACGCCTGTCGTGGATCCCAAGCGTGTTGCCGGCGCTTCCGGCTGGTCCGACGATCAATTCAAAATTCTCTTTCGGCCACTGCTGACCGGCAAGGAAGCGGATTGGAGCATGGGCGACGACGCTCCCCCGGCCTTCCTTTCCTCGGTGCGCCGCCCGCTCTGGGATTACTGCAAGCAGCGTTTCGCTCAGGTCACGAATCCGCCGATCGATCCGCTGCGCGAAACACACGTCATGTCGCTCGACGTTCCGCTTCGCGACGGCGTCTATCTCCCGAGCCCTATTCTCAGCGCGGCTGAGTTCGCCGACCTGCGCCGCAAGCGCAATCCCGCGCAGCTCATCGACTTTACCTACTCTTCCAACCTGGGAGTTCCGGGTGCACGCCACTGTCTGACTCAGTGCAAAACTACCCCTCTGAGTAGCGGCGAGCGCCCGGAGCTCCTCCTCCTTTCTGATCGCGCCGTCGGTCCCGATCGTGCGTCGTTGCCCGTGCTCCTCGCGGCAGCTACTGTTTGGAAGAGTCTCGTCGCCCAGAGTCTCGCCGACGTCCCCTTGGTCGTCGAAACCGCGCAGGTTTTTGAAACCCATCACGTCGCCATGCTGCTTGCGGCCGGTGCCAGTGCCGTCGTGCCCTATCTCGCCGAAGATTTCGCCGAAGCCGAAGAAGCGGGCGCCTTCGAAAAAGCCCGCAAGGGCATGCTCGCTGGTCTGCGCAAAGTCCTAGCCCGCATGGGCATTTCCACGCTCGCCAGCTATCGCAACAGCCATCTGTTCGAACTGCTCGGCCTCGACGAAAACATCTGCCAGGACTTTTTTGAGGATGCCGCGCGCTATCCTGGCAGCAAGACCCTCGATTCGCTGCTGAAGGACTACCTTGACATGCACGAGGCGGCCTACTCGCTTTCTGGCGGCGAACTCACCGATAACGGCCTGTATCGCTTCCGCAAGGGCGCGGAGCTGCATTCCACCTCGCCGGAATTCGTTCGCCGCATGCACGCTTACATCAAGCAACCGGCGCCGGAAAAGTACAGCGCCTTCGAAGAGTTGGCCAAGGCCAGCGGCCCCACATTCTTGCGTGACCTTCTCGAGATGGTGCCGGAGCAGCCGCTGCTCCTCGAAGACGTCGAGTCCGTCGAATCGATTCTTGCGCGCTTCAGCACGCAGGCCATGTCGCTCGGCTCGCTCAGTCCCGAAGCCCACAAAACTCTTTCTGTCGCTATGAACCAGCTCGGCGGCCGCAGCAATACCGGCGAAGGCGGTGAAGACAGCGATCTCTACCTCATCCCGGGTTCGTCGAACAAAATCAAGCAAGTTGCCTCCGGCCGCTTCGGCGTCACCGCCGAATATTTGGTGCGTGCCGAAGAACTCGAAATCAAGATGGCGCAGGGCTCCAAACCTGGTGAGGGCGGCCAGCTTCCCGCGCGCAAGGTAACCGAATATATTGCGCGCATTCGCCACGCCACGCCTGGCACTCCTCTCATTTCTCCTCCGCCGCATCACGACATCTACAGCATCGAAGATCTGGCGCAGCTGATCCACGACTTGCGCGCCGTCAATCCGCAGGCCCGCATCGGCGTGAAGCTCGTGTCCGGCACCGGAATCGGTGTGATTGCGGCCGGGGTCGCCAAGGCCGGAGCGGATGTGATCACCGTCAGCGGCCACAATGGTGGCACCGGCTCCTCTCCCCTCACTTCGATCAAGAACACTGGCTTGCCTTGGGAAATCGGCTTGCGCGAAACACATGAAACGCTGCTGCGCGCCGGCCTTCGTTCCCGCGTGCGCCTGCGCGTCGATGGTGGAATGCGCTTCTCCCGAGACATTCTCATTGGCGCAATTCTCGGCGCCGACGAATTTGGCTTTGGCACCGCTGCCCTCGTCGCTATCGGCTGTGTCATGGCGCGTCAGTGTCACCTGAACACCTGTCCCGTCGGCATCGCTACACAGGATGAAACGTTGCGCACTCGCTTCAACGGCAAGCCCGAAATGGTGATGGCCTATTTCCAGTCACTCGCCGAGGAAGTTAGGAAGGGTCTCGCGGAACTCGGTGTACGCACTCTCACCGAACTTCGCGGCTGGTATGACCGCCTCGAAACGCGTTCCGGTCTCGATGCGCTTCTGGTCATTCCCGTGTCGAAAGCCACGCGCATCCTTCCGCAGCAACTGTCCATTCTCGATGCCGGTGTAACCGAGCCCGAGCTGTTGCTCGAACAGCCCAAGCTGCAAGGCTCCGGCTCCGCCGTCATTCACAATTTCCACCGCAGTATCGGCGCGCATCTCAGCGGCGAGCGTCTTCGCGAACAATTGCAGAACATCGAGACGCCGGATTCCGTCCGGGAATTCTCCGGCAGCGCCGGCCAGAGCTTCGGCGCCTTCCTCGCTCCCGGCCTCACTCTGAAGTTGCGCGGTGAAGCGAATGACTACGTGGGCAAGGGCCTGTCCGGCGGCACGATTGTCATCCGCGCGGGGCACAACGCCTCCAAGCGCGGCGATGTCCTCGTAGGCAACACCGTTCTCTACGGCGCCACCTCCGGCCAGCTTTTCGTTGCTGGCCAGGCCGGTGAACGTTTTGCCGTGCGCAACAGCGGCGCTGTTACCGTGATTGAAGGTTTGGGCCAGCATGGCTGCGAATACATGACCGGCGGAATCGTCACCGTGCTCGGGCCGGTGGGATTGAATTTCGGCTCGGGTATGACCGGCGGCCTCGCCTACATTCTCCGCAGCGAAGCCGATCACGTCCTAAATCCGGAATTTGTGCAGGCGCATGAACTCGACCCGGACGAAGAGCGCGATCTTCGCCGTTTCCTGGAACTTCATTTCGCGCACACCGATAGCCCTGTGGCCTTGCGCTTGCTTACCATGCGGCCGCCGCTGCCTTTCGTGCGCATTCAGCCCATCCATTTTCAGGGAACCGTTCCGTCCGCATGGCGAGGGGTGCGTTTGAATCTGACCAGCTCGCTTCCCGCCGCCACTCCGACGCTGCTCGGCGTGCCCGCGGGCACCGCGCCGCACTATGCCTGATCCCGTTCCGAACTTAACTCCTTCCTTATCTGATTTTGGTTATACTCATACGCGTAAACGAGAGTGAGGCGATTTCAGTCTATGGACTTTGATCAGCTAACTACATTCGTTCAGGTTGCCAAATTAAAAAGCTTTTCGAAGGCTGGCCAGAAAGTGTTCCGCTCGCAGTCCGCCGTCAGCGCCCAGATCCGTCAGCTCGAACAGGCCTATCACGCGAAGTTGCTCGATCGGTCGGCGAAATCGGTCGAACTGACGCCAGCTGGCGAGGTCTTGTTCGAATTCGCGGAGCGCCTGCTGCGCCTGCGCGATGAGTCCATGCAGGTTGTCGCCGACCGCGGCAACGTCGTGCAGGGGCCCGTCACCTTCGGTGCGAACGAGGCGACCTGCCTCTACTTGCTCCCCGACATTTTGGCCGAGTTCCAGCGCCGCTATCCGCTCGTGCACATCAGCATCTACCGCAACTTCAGCCACAAGATTCTTCAGCGCCTCGAAGAAGGTTCGCTGGATTTGGGTATCGTCACTATGCCGGTGAAGTCGCCCAATCTCAAGATGCATGTCGTCAATCGCGACCGCCTGCGTTTCATGGTCAGTTCCAAGAATCCGCTGGCGCAGCGCACTCACGTTACCCTCGACGAAATCGCCGCCGCGCCCCTGATTTTCCCGAAAACCGGCTACACCCGCCAGGTGCTCGACAAGCTTTTCCGGCCGCACCGCTCCCGTCTGCGCATTGCCATGGAATTGCCCAGCATCGGCATGATCAAGACGTTCGTCGCCGCCGACGTCGGCATTTCCATCATCAGCGAGAGTTTTGCCCGTGATCAGGTGAAGAGTGGGGAAGTGAAGCTGCTCAGCGTCGAAGGGCTCGATCTGTCGCGCGAACTCGCGTTGGTCTATCGTCGCGACCGCAGCCTTCCGCGCGCCGTGCAATCGCTGATCTCCATGATTCGCGAAAATCGCAAGCTGCAGGAATCTTCGTCCTGAACCAGTTTCCTGTTTGTGGGGAGCGGCCTTCGTGCCGTGTTACTTTACGTTGAAATCGACGCTGGCAATCGACCGCGCAATCACGTTTTCCTGAATCTGAATCAAGTCCGTATCCGCGAAGGTCATTCCCAGAATGGTCAGCATTTCGCCGCCGTGGACCACCACCGTCAACGTGCCGGACCAATCGTGTCCGTCCGCTAATCCGCGATACCGATACTCGATTGCCGGCTGCCCGCCTACCACCGTCTTGCGCTGCGAGATCAGCCGGTAGTTCTCATACACCTCGTGCAGTCGGCTCTCGACCGACTTTGCTGCGCTTTCCAGCGAAGCTTTCGTCGTCTCATGGCCCACCACCAGCAGGGTGGATTCGTTGCTCGTGCCCATCGCAACAATCGCGTTCGGCAGAGCCTGCCCTGCGCCGTCGATTAGCTGCCAGCTCGGCGCTTTGTACATCCGAAATCCGTATTCGTGATTGGTGTAGAGATTCCCCTGAACCTCTTCGCGGTCCGCGGGTTTCGGCGGGGGAGGGGGCGTGGACGCCGGCAGCAGGTTCGCCTTCGGAGTAGCAACCGCCGTTTTTAGCGCGGGAGCATTCGTATCTCCGCCGGCCTTCGCCGCAACGGGAATTTCTGGCCGCGCGTTGGCGTTCGCCGCGATCGCCCCGGCCTTTTCCTTCTTTGCGGTGGTCGTTTCGTTTTCCGAAGACCCTCTCGGCTCGCTGGAGGCGCTCGGCTTTGCCGTTGCCTCCGTTTTGGCGGGCGCGCTCTGCGTGGGCGAGTCGGGAATGATCGACGCGATCTTGTCTTTCTCTACTAGAACATATCCAAAGTCCGTCTTCACTTTGAACATGTTGTCTTCATACGCCACAATCACGCCGTACAGTTTCTTCCCGTCTTTCAGGCGAATCTCATCGGCCCAGACGGCACTGCAGCAGAGTGCAGCGCCGGCCAGCAATGCCAATCCGGGCAGGAATATGCGATGACCAGGGGCAGTCATGACAAGAGTATGCGGCGCAGGTCCGCCGCCTGCAAGACTTTGAGGCGCGTTGGTGTCCGGCGGGATACCTGAGGTCGAATCTATGCTGGATTCTCAGAACGAACCATCTCCTTCGCCGTGCGCTCCACCGAATCCCGTGTTTCGTATCCCCGTGCGAGATTCCAGATTCGCTCGCCGATTGCGGCACCGAACGCCGCTACCAGCACCGGCTTCGGGATCTGCTGCAGCTCCCCCAGAGTGGTCAGCCCACCTTGCATCAACGCGGAAACCTGCTTTTGCCCGATTCCCCGCAGCTTCTCGATCGGGAGTGGCCGTAGAAACTCACGCTCTTCGCCCCGGGCGACAATTCGCAGCCCGCACGGCCGATGCTCACACGCCGCCAGCGCCGCGACCATCCTCGATGTGCCTGCTCCCACCGAGACACTCAGTCCCGTCTGCCCGAGAATCTCCGACTGCATCCGCCGCAGCGCCGCTTCGAACCGCACCAAAGAGAGCATCGAACGGCTAAAATCCAGGTAAAAGCTTCCGCACGCCGTCATTTCCACCGGGGAACCACACGTTTCGAGGATTTGCCGCACGCCTTCCGCATATTCCGCGTAGCGCGCGTAGTCGCCCGGAATGACGATAGCGTTCGGGCAAGCCTTGCGCGCGTCCCGAAGCTTCATCCCTGCCACAGCACCACGGCTTTGCGCCTCCAGGCTTGCCGAGGCCACCGCTCCCGCGCTTACCACCAGCACCGCCTTGCCTCGCAGTCGCGGAATCTCCGCCTGCTCCACGGCGGCATAAAACGACTCCACCCGGACGTGCACCACCGGAGGCACCTTCGCTTCCCGCGCTCCCACCGCTCCCAGCCATAACTTCCCGAGCCACTCTCGAGTCGCCTCCAGCGTTGGCATACGCCACGCTTGCGCGTTCGCGCGCGTCTCCAGTGACTCAGGCATCATCGGTGTGGGGCAAACGCTTTCGACACATGCGTTCATGGCTGCTCCTGGCAGGAAAGCGGCTTTTCCGCTATTTTTACGGGTGGCACCGGCCGTAGGACCTGTGGGTCAAGGCCGAAGCCACCCGTTCCCGTTTTTCCTCTACCTGGGGCGTACTATAGGCGAACAAAAGGCGAAAGTCAAGAGCCTTTCTTTTCGCTTTTGCTCTTTCCGTAGCGGACTTCGTGGTCTTAGGTCAACTTGACCTCCGTAACGAAGCCGATGAGGCGCGTGTCGGTCATCTCAGGCGTCACGCGGCGGTCGCTGTAGCCGGTGCACTCCTTTACGGCATAGCGCACGCGAGAGTTCGGGCCGACCAGACGGCAGAACACCTCCGCTTCGCCCGACTCGAAACCCCTACGGACCGTGCCCCAGACACAGGTGGAGCACAGACCCGATGTTGCGCTCGGCGCGTAGACCATTCGGAAAATCAGATTCACGGCTCCTCCTATCTGGGGACGACTCTTGTTCCCTCATTCCCCTGTCGCGTTCGAATCGACCGCCGCCGGGATGATCTCCGCATCATCTTCTTCGATCTCGTGGAACTGCTTGGCTGTGACGAATCCAATGGACCGCCCAGCTCTTTTCGTCAGAAGTATCCACGCGATTTTTTCCATATCCCGCCTGCTCGGAATCCTCCGGTCGTCGTAAGAACTGCAGCGGCTTACCGGAAACGCAATCTGTGGTGAGTCCGACAGCCAGTTGCAGTGAATGATCTCTTGCGACGCGCGAAGTCCACGGATGATATGGGCCCAACGGCAGGTCACACACATAGCCGGCGTCCCTTCCGGGGTGCCGTCCTTGATTTTGATCGTGACCATAACCTTCTCGTTTCTAAGAAGCGCCCAGCGCTTCGCGTCTATGCTTGCGGCGTGCAGACACACCACCAGCGTCGTCACACAGCGAATCGCTGCGCGACCAATGCGGCACACCATGCCGCCGCCGAAAGGGCAGAATCACTTCCTAACGTTGCTGGAATCGATTGAAACTAGCGAGAGCGGGCGGACCGCGTCCAGCCGCCGTCGCAGTTAAGCGATTCCGGCGCTCGTGCAATTGGGCTTTGATGTTTCATCAGCCGCATGGACACAGTCCTCCAATGGACTTCGCGAAAAATAGCAGAAACGAAAACAAAAAGCAAATCGTCTGGAATCCTCGTATTGACAGTCTATAGGAGAAGGCTTATCCTTCCTATAGATGCCCTATAGGAGAAGGTCGTGTCCTCGGAACCCGCAACCCTGTTGCAAGGCACTCTCGATCTGCTGATCCTCAAATCCCTCGCCGTTGGCGAAATGCACGGCCTCGGCATCTCCCGCCGCATCGAACAAATCACCGGCGGAACTTTCATCGTCAAGCCTGGCTCGCTCTTTCCCGCTCTTCATCGCATGGAAGACGAGGGCTGGATCTCTTCTTTCTGGGGAGACTCGGAAAACAATCGCCGCGCGAAATACTATCGCCTCACCAAACCGGGTCGTCGTCAGCTCGACGCGGAGACCAAACGGTGGTGCCGCATCTCGCTGGCCATCGCCCGTGTCCTCGAAGCGTCCTAGAAAGGAGTTCTCATGCCGCTCTTCGCCAAAGCCCGCAGCTTCCTCCGCAATCTCTTCTCGACGCCTCGGGTGGAAGCCGACCTCGACGCTGAAGTTCGTGCTCACCTTGATCTCCTCGTCGACGAGAACATTCGCGCCGGCATGTCCCCGACCGAAGCCAAACGCGCCGCCCGCCTCGCACTCGGCGGTGCCGAGCAGGTGAAAGAACAAGTCCGCGACCAGCGTCTCGGCCACTGGCTCCACTCCATCCTCTCCGACGCCCGCTACGCCTTCCGCCAACTCCGCAAAAATCCCGCCTTCACCGCCGTCGCCGTCCTCACGCTGGCCCTTGGCATGGGCGCGAACACCGCTATCTTCAGTGTGGTCGACGCTGTGCTACTTCGACATTTGCCGTACCACGATCCAGACCGTCTGGTGATGGTGTGGGAGAACAATTCTGAGCACCCAGATCCATACAACACCGTGGCCCCGCCGAATTTCCTCGACTGGCAAGCGCGCAGTTCCGTTTTCTCCGGCATGGCTTACCTTTGCGACCAGCGGGACAATCTGACCGGTGGCGGTGACCCGGAAGAAGTTGTGGTTCAGGATGTCTCGGCGAATTTCTTCTCGGTTCTCGGCGTGGAGCCGTTTTTGGGCAGCGGATTTACTCCGCAGAATGATCAGAAAGATCGCGACAATGTTGTTGTCCTCAGCTTCGGCCTTTGGCAGCGCCGCTTTGCTGGAGACCGCAACATCATCGGCAAGTCTATCCTCCTCAACGGCACCTCTCAGACGGTGATCGGTGTGGCGCCACAAAATTTCCGGTGGCTCGTCAAGGATGGCTCTCTTACCGGTGGCAGAGCGCAAATCTGGACGCCGTTTGTGTTCCCGCCCTCGTATCGCGAACACAAGGACGTCGGGCGGTTCTTGACTGTCGTGGCCCGCCTGAAACCCGACGCGACTTTCGAGCAGGCGCAATCGCAGATGAAGTCAATTGCGTCGCAGCTAGAGGTCGAATACCCCGACGCCGATGGTCATTGGGGTGTCAATGTGGTTCCCCTACCGCAGCAGGTGGCCGGCGAATTGAGGCCTGCGTTGCTGGTTCTCCTCGGCGCCGTAGTCTTTGTGCTGCTCATCGCCTGTGCGAATCTGTCGGGACTCTTGCTGGCTCGCGCAGCCAGCCGCGAGCGCGAGATCGCCGTTCGTGCGGCAATCGGCGCGAGTCCCTGGCGCATCGCTCGCCAGTTGCTCGTCGAAAGCATGCTGCTTGCGCTCATTGGCGGCGCCGCCGGAGTTGTCCTGGCGGTTTGGGGCACGAACGGGCTGCTGGCGGCCAGCCCTTCGAATTTGTTGGACCTGCCCTCCGCTCCGTTGAACCTTCGCGTACTCACGTTTTCTATTATCGCCACTTTCGTTGCTGGACTGCTGTTCGGCTTTTTGCCGTCGTATCTTTCGGCACACTCCCACATCTCCCAAACCTTAAGGGAAGCGGGGCGTGGCACATCGTCGGCCCGGCGAACTGCTGTGATCCGCAACGCCTTCGTCATCGCGCAGCTGAGCCTGGCCCTGGTGTTGTTGGCCGGCTCTGGACTTCTCATTCGCAGCTTCATTCGGCTCGTTGCCGTCGACCCGGGATTCCTACCCAACAATCTGCTCACATTTAAAGTGTCCCTTCCGAGGACCAGTTACGGGACTGACCCGTTGCGCCTGGAGTTTTTCCAACAGTTGTTGGCCAAAATTGCCGCCACTCCGGGAGTTCGTTCAGTCACCATGGAAAGCGTTCCGCCATTCTCCGGACTCGGCTCTGCCACCGCTGTGCACCTCCTGGGTCGGCCTGCCACTTCGCTCGCGGATCTTCCGGTTGCTAACGTTCGCGTCGTCGGTTCCGACTATTTCTCTACCATGGGCATTCCCTTGCGCTCCGGGCGATTCTTCAACCAGCAAGAGCTGCGCGAAGAACGGCATGTCACCATCGTCAATCAAGCATTCGTTGATGCGTACCTCCAGGGTGTTGAACCTCTCGGTCAGAAAGCCGCCATTTACATGAAGAGCCTCGCGGAAAGCGAAATTCAGCCGTCGGAAATCATTGGTGTTGTGGGCGATGTTCACCAGATGGGGTTAGACTCGGCGCCAGACCCGACCGTCTACTGGCCGCACCCAGAGTTGGTTATGTCCGGAATGACGATTCTCGTTCGCACGTCCGGCGATCCCCAGGCGCTGCTACCTGCCATCCGGAGCGAATTGCATCAGCTCGATGCCGAGTTGCCCCTGGCTGGTGTCGCCACCATGGATCAACTGCTCGCAGACTCCATTTCCCGGTCGCGGTTCACCATGCTCTTGCTCGCTATTTTTGCCGCGTTTGCGCTGCTTCTCGCTGCCGTGGGAATCTATGGCCTGGTCGCCTATAGCGTTGCGCAGCGAACCCAGGAATTGGGCGTCCGCGTTGCCATGGGCGCGCAGACCGGCGATATTCTGCGCCTTGTGCTGAAGCAAGGAGCCCGCCTGATCTTGTTCGGAGCTGCTCTGGGGCTGCTCGCCGCGCTCGCCTTGTCCCGAGTCATGGCTAGCCTCCTCTTCAGCGTGCGTGCGATCGACCCGCTCACAATGGCTGCGGTTCCAATCTTTCTCGCCCTGGTTGCCCTGCTCGCCTGCTACATCCCCGCCCGCCGCGCCACCAAAGTCGATCCCCTCGTCGCCCTGCGCTACGAATAGGAGGCCCACCGCATGCCGCTCTTGTGTTCATGTAGCGCTGGCCTTTACTTGTCCCGTAGGGATGCCAGCACAGTAAGGTAGGAGGCCAACTCATGCCCTTCTTTACCAAAGCCGGCAGCTTCTTCCGCAATCTCTTCTCGACGTCCCAAGTCGAAGCCGACCTCGACGCCGAGGTTCGTTCGCATCTTCAACTCCTCATCGACGAGAACGTTCGCGCCGGCATGTCCCCGGCCAAAGCCAAACGAGCCGCCCGCCTCGCACTCGGCGGCGCCGAGCAGGTGAAAGAACAAGTCCGCGACCAGCGCCTCGGCCACTGGCTCCACTCCGTCCTCTCCGACGCCCGCTACGCCCTCCGCCAACTTCGCAAGAATCCCGCCTTCACCGCTGTCGCCGTGCTTACCCTCGCCCTCGGAATCGGTTCCACCACCGCCATCTTCGGCGCCTTCGATGGCGCCCTTCTGCATCCGTATCCCTACAAATATGCCGGGCGCTTGGCGACTTTCACGGTCTTCGCGGCAGATCAATTTCGTGCCTGGCGATTCCCCGCAAGAGCTTTCGTCGATTTTAAGGAGCGCAATCACACCTTCGACGACATGTTCGGCCTCGTTTATCGCGAAGTGCGTCTCACCAGCAACAACCGTACGGAGCAATTCTCTGGTGGTTCCGTCACTCCGGGCACCTTCGAGTCTTTGGGTATTCCGCCCTTGCTCGGCCGGGCCCTAACCGCGGACGATTTCCGGTCAGCGGCTTCTCCAGTCTTTATAATCAGCTACAACCTCTGGGCCAAGCAGTTCCATCGCGACCCCAACATTCTTGGCTCAACCTACACTCTCAATGGCATTCGTACGACGCTGGTCGGCGTCATGCCTGCTCGTTTTCAAATCGGTGGTTGTGACCTTTGGACTCCTCTCGATATACAGAGAGACATGTTCGTGCCAGGTGCCGGGATTCAATCCAACGAGATTTGGACCGTCGGCCACCTTAAAGCCGGTGTTAGCCCCGAGACCGCTGCCGCCGACCTCCAAGTCATCGCCGCGCCCTTCGAGAAAGACGATCCCATCTACTTTCCTCCTCACTTCAAAATTGTAGTCAACACGTTCAACAGCCAGCCGGTAGACCACGATTTCAAACTCGGGCTCTTCGCATTGATGGGAGCGGTCGTCATGCTGATGCTCATCGCGTGCAGCAATGTTGCCAACCTGCTCCTCGCTCGTGCCACCACGCGTGAAAAGGAATTCGGCATTCGCTCCGCCCTTGGTGCCGGTCGCGGACGGATTGTCAGGCAACTCCTGGTCGAAAGCTTCGCGTTAGCGTCAGCTGGTTGCGCGCTCGGTTACCTCTTTGCCTTTTGTGGATTAAAGGCAATGGTTGCCCTCATTCCGTCTGGGACCATTCCGCCCGAGGCAGTGATCGCGTTAAGCCCGGCCGCCTTTCTGTTTTCCCTGGTGGTCACGCTCTTCACCACGGTCGCCTGTGGCCTGGCGCCCGCTATCTATGCCTTTCGAACGGACCCGCAGATCGCCCTCTACGCCGCAGGGAAGGGAACCAGTTCTGAGTTCCGTCAAGGAAACTTGCGTTCCACACTCGTTGTCGCCGAGGTTGCTCTCTCCATCGTCTTGGCAATTTGTTCCGGACTGATCATGCGCAGCCTCTTCGCGCTCCAGAAAGTGAACATTGGCTTCAACCCCTCGACCGTTCTCTATGCGCGGATTTCCTGGCCTGAAGGTCGGTACAATTCGGCGGAGCGAAAAAATGTTCTTGTCCGCAAGATCCTCGAGCGCCTCGCTCCATTGCCTGGAGTCATCGCTGCCACAGAGACCTCGTCCTACCCGCCCTTCACCTGGGGTTGGACGACAGTAGCCATCCAGGGACAAGCCCTTCCGCAGAACAGAAACACCGCGTTTATCATGTGCACAGAAGGATACTTCCAGACTGTCAATCGAGCCCTCCTTCGCGGGGCGCTGTTTACCCAGCAGGACGTCGATTCTTCCCGGCGCGTGGCTATCGTCAACCAGACTTTCGTGCGCGATCATTTCGCTGAAGCTAGTCCCATCGGACACCTGGTCCGATTCAGCGACTTCGAAACGCTCGCCGACTGGCCTCGCGATCCCTATTTCGAAGTCATCGGCGTCGTCGACGATGCGCAAAACTCGGGCCTTCAGGATGCGCCGAAGCCCGAAATCTATTTCCCCGCCTCACTCACCAGCGCCGGGCCGCACAATCTGATGATCCGCATCAACACCAGCCAGTCCTTCGTCATCGAAAAGATTCGCGATGAATTTTCGGAATTCGACCCGAACATCGCCGTTGGTGAAACAGGCACGGTCGCCACACTGCTCCAGCATGACTACTTCGCCAGGCCGCGCTTCCTCTTGGTCGCCCTCTGCAGTTTCGCCGGAATGGCAATGCTTCTCGTCGCTGCCGGAGTCTTTGGTGTTATTTCCTACAGCGTCGCGCTCCGAACTCACGAGATTGGCATCCGCATGGCACTGGGTGCTCAGCCGGCGGAAGTCCTGCGCTTAGTGCTGAGAAATGGAGCCCGTCTCATCCTCGCTGGCATCTCCATCGGTCTCGTCGCCAGCTATTTCCTGACGCGCGTTCTGGCTACTCAAGTCTGGGGCATTTCGCTAACGGATCCTGCCACCTTTGCCTCTGTCGCCTCGCTCATCCTCTTGGTCGGGCTCCTCGCGTGCCTCGTCCCCGCTCGCCGCGCCTCGCGCGTCGACCCCATCGTCGCCCTGCGCTACGAATAGAGCGGAGTTGGACCACCTTTGGAGTGCGGTTCACGCTGAGTATTGTGAAGCGCGATTGATCGCCGCTCTTCCACGATCCGCTCCGCCGCAAAATGGGTCGGGGCTCTCCCAGCGTGGTCCGCTATTTTCGAATGAAAGCGTCATTGACTCTTCTATTATCCTATGGTAAACTACATCTGTAGTTACGTGGCCGCGAGCCGGCCATGCGGGTCTCGCTGCAGGGACCCACCGCTCTTTGAAAAATTGAACGCGCCAATCGAACGCCTTGCACCACGGGCAAACCTAACCCCTTGTTTCCCGCACATCCAGGCAATCCGCCTGTAACTTCAATTATTCCCGCACTTACACATGACCTGGGGGTGGGGGGGTACACACTCCGTACGACAGCGTACCGTACACATTCTTCGCGCAATTCCTGTTCTTTTAATGGGTTAGATCGCCCTGCGGTACTGCAAGTGGGGCAGGGGGGAGTGCCTAACCTACTGACACTCCCCCGGTCAGGTCAGCTTACGCTCCCTGGAACAGGTTCCGGAACGCGTAGAACAGCAGGCCGGAGAGCATCATCGCCGCGGGCAGCGTCAGCACCCAAGCCAACAACAAATTGCGCACCGTGCCCATCTGCAGGCCCGACGAGTTCGCCAGCATCGTTCCTGCCACGCCCGACGAAAGCACGTGTGTCGTGCTGACGGGCAAGCCCAGGCCGTCCGCCGCTCCGATCGTCGCCATCGCGGTAATTTCCGCCGCAGCCCCCTGTGCATAGGTCAGGTGGTTCTTGCCGATTTTTTCGCCGACAGTCACCACGATCCGTTTCCAGCCCACCATTGTACCCAGCCCCAGCGCCAGCGCCACGGCAACTTTCACCCACAGCGGAATGAACCGCGTGGCTTTGTCGATGTGCCCTTTGTAATTCTTCAACACCGCGACATCGGCCGCCGCGAACACCGGCTTCCCCGACTTCTGCATCAACCGCAGCGCTTCACTCACCAGATACATATCGTTGCGGAAGTTGCGCACCTGGGTGCGCGGCACCGCCGAAAGCTCCTTGAACTGCGCCATTTCCGTGCCGATGTCGTTGATCAGCACGCGCAGCGCCAGCATCGTGTTGGGCTTGAATTCCTTCGTGCGAATGTAATCCGTCACGTCGTCGCGCGGATCGCCCACCACCGCCGCTGCCTCCACGTACTTCCCGACCGTGTCCGCCGCCTGCCGCGACACAGCAATGAAATCCTGCGATTGTCTCGCCGTGACCGCGTGATTCAGGGCATAGGTCGTGGGCACCGTCCCGATCAGGATCAACATGATCAGTCCCATTCCTTTTTGCCCGTCGTTCGACCCGTGGAAGAAACTCACGCCCGTGCACGTTACCACCAACAGGCTGCGAATCCACCACGGTGGCGGCTCGGTGCCCTTGGGCGCTTCGTATAAAGCCTTGTCCTTGATGATCGCTTTCACCACGGTCAGCAATAAGTACGCCAGGACAAATCCGAATATTGGCGAGAGCAGCAGAGACTTGCCGATGTTCGCGGCTTGTGCCCAGTCCACCCCGCTGGTACCCGTCCGCGCGTTCATCAGTTGGTTCGCGATGCCAACTCCGATGATGGAGCCAATCAGGGTATGCGAACTCGAAGCCGGCAGACCGAACCACCAGGTGCCCAGGTTCCACAGAATCGCCGCAATCAACAACGCAAACACCATCGCAAATCCCGCGCTGCTTCCCACCTGCAGAATCAGCTCCACGGGCAACAGCGACACGATGCCGAACGCCACGGCTCCGGATGATGTGACCACACCTAGAAAATTCCAGAATCCCGACCAAACCACCGCAATATGCGGATCCAGCGAGTGCGTGTAGATCACCGTTGCCACTGCGTTCGCCGTGTCGTGGAATCCGTTCACAAACTCAAAGCCCAGCGCCACCAGCAACGCCGTGCCCAACAGAATGTACGGCCACGACGATCCCAGTTCGATATTCCCCAAGTCCCGCGCAATGCTCGCGCCGATGAAAATCAGCCCCGCGACGAGAACGCCGCCAAAAATCAGCATCCCCAGGCGCCCCGGGCCGCGGCTCAGCTTCTCGTGAACGGAGGCTGTTGGTGGTGGAGCGGTTACGGTTGTCGCCATGGGTGCAGTCCTTTGCAGAAAGATGATCTCCGCGGCCGGGCAGTACGGCGGAAACACATAGGCTGCGCAAGCCCCACGGAGTTGGGAGGTGTTCTTATACTGTAGGAGTTGTTAACGTCCGATTACGACGCAGTGAACGCTTAGAATACGCGGCCCAACTGGAAGAACCATTTGTAGTGTCCGGTGTCTCCGGCGGCTCCGCCGATAAACACGGGACCAAATGCGGTGTTGGCAATCACGCCGACAGCCCCGTCGCCGGACAGTTTGGGCGCGCCGAACGGATCGCCGTACATTTTTCCCACTTCACCGTAGGCCGTGAAATAAACGTCCTTGCCCACGAACGTCGGAAGCGTGGCGATCTGGCGCAGATAGCCGACGCGGCCAAGGAAGTACTGATTCCCGAAGAGTTCATGCAAGCCGTAAGCACTCAAGCGGCCTACGCCGCCAAGGAAGAAAGCCGGAATGCCGTAAGCTTGATAGCCCAGTGTCGAACCGCCGTCCGCGATGATAAATGCAGCGTCGCGATGGTGGAAGACCGGCTGGAAATATTGAAGAGTCAGGTCCAGAGTCGGGAAAGCCTGCCCGGTGTTGACGAACTGGTTGTAATACCTGAAGTCGGACTGCACGTAGTAGCCGTCCGTCGGAATGACCGGATCATTCGTATGATCCAGCACGTAACGTGCGCGCACCGCGCCCACGCTTCCGCTGAACGAACCAAAGTCTGGAGTTCCCAGGCGCAGCGTGCCACTTTCGTAGCCATACTGATAACCGAAGCGTATTTCGCTGAACCGGCTGATGCCATACCCAATGTCGCTGCCGCCGTATGCCTGATCGAGTCGGTAAATGGCCTTCGGATTCTGATGGTTGTAAATCGCGAACGTCGTCTGATTGGCGTTGATAAACGGATCGATAAACCATTTTCCGAGCGGCCGGAAAGGCCGGTAAAGATCGGAGGCAATCTGGTAAGTCTCCCCGAACTGCACGTCGGTGCGCCACTCGGAGCGGAAGCCGGCAACATCCATGAAGGTAATGCGCGCGCCCAGGGTGAAGGTCACATCATCGGTTTGCGTGCCGTCGATCTGGAATGCCGGCTGCAGCGTCGGCGGAGCGTAGGTCTTCTCGTGAATGCGGATCAGGAGCCCCTGTTTGCCATTCTCGTCGGTGATCATGTCGTAGGTGACGCTGTCGTAGCGGCCGACACCGGTCAGTCGCGTGAGCAATTGCTCGAGCTGCGGCTGGTCGATCGGTTTGCCAGCCAGGGACGCCAGGAACTTCTGAACATTGGCGGTTGCTTCGCCTTCCGCGCCGACAACCTTCACAAATTCCGGTGTGCCGATGCGTGTGCGGATACGCGACTGCTTGTCCGCCACATACGCGGCCCAAGCAACGTCGTCGAGCATGTACGGCTTGAGAATGGCGGCTTTCTGTTCGGCAGCGGCGTAGCCGACCTTAATCAACTCATCAGACTTCTCGTAATCCATCGTGGTGTACTTCTCCACGTCGGCCTTCACGACAATATCTGCACCGGCCATGCCGCGGAGTTCTGTTTCCGCAATCACGAGCTCAACGGAGCGGCCCAGAATGCTGAACGCCGACTGGATTTCCTTGGCGCTGGCGGGCGAGATCTGCAGATGGATACCGATCACCACGTCGGCGCCCATATTGCGAACCACATCCGTGGGCAGATTGTCGACGAGACCGCCGTCCACGAAGATCTGATTGCCGCGCCGGACTGGAGCGAAGACGCCGGGAATCGACATGGTGGCCCGCATCGCATCCGACAAGGAGCCGTTGTGGAACACGTAGGCCTTGCCAGAAACCAGCTCGGTAGAAACGCAGCGGAACGGAATCGGCAGATCGTCAAACGCCTTGATGTCGGAATAGGGCAGCGTTTCCCGGTCGATCAAGAGGTTGACTTGCTGCCCACTGTTCAGACCGGGAGGCAGCGTGGGACCGTGCTTCAGACCAATCACGATGGAATTGGGGATTTGGCGTGCGTCTTCTTTACGCCGGAACGTCAGGTCTTGATAGGGAGTTGCTCCACCAAGAAGCAGAGGCCAATCCGCGGTCTTTATAACTTCATGAATATTGTCAGCCGACTTGCCGGTCGCATACAGGCCGCCTATCAGTCCGCCCATGCTGGTTCCAGCGAGGTAGTCGATCGGGATGTGATGGTCTTCAAACCATTTCAGAACGCCGATGTGAGCTTCGCCGAGCGCTCCGCCGCCCTCGAGCGCCACGCCAACGGTAGGGCGAATCATACTCGGAGTCTTGCGCTGGGGCTCCGTCTGGGTCTGGTTGGGAGCGGAGGATGGCGCCGCCTGGACCTGGCCCACGCAAGCGTAGGGCACCAGACACAAGAAGAGAAGTGCGAAGATTCGGGGATACATGTTTGAATTCCTTTGCAGGGGTTCGGGGAGCGGGCCCGAAGAATCTAGTTCAGTGTCCCTCACCGGCAGGGAACTGACAAGGGATTCAGCCGTTACGACAGCTCCGTTAAACGTTGGCTTCGTCTTCGGGGTGACGTTGTCGATGCGCTAGACCGACACCGGCAAGAACCAGCGTGCCACCGGCTATCTGTGGCCAGGTCAGCGGTTCACCAAGCAAGAAGGCCGCCATCAACGCGGTTAAGGGACCCTGCGACAACAGGCTGATCGATGTGATCGTTGCTTGCAAATGCCCCAGCGCATAGGTGAGTGCGAGATATCCGCCCAACTGGGAAACCAATCCCAAGCCAAGCACTGCCCAGAGCGTTCGGCCGTGCGGCACGCGCAGCGAGATACCGAGGAACAAATTGATGATCAGCAGCGCCAGCGTGCTTGAGACCATGGCCAAGCGCAGAAAGGTCAGCGTCCCGGTGGTCGCGCGTATTTTCTCGGTGACCATCAGATATACCGCAAAGCACGCCGCCGCTCCCAAAGACATCAAATCACCGACCCCGAACTGCGTGTGCTTGCTCAAGTCGGCCCACAAGATCACCAACGATCCGCTCACTGCCAGCAGCAGACCGAGCCAGAAAGAGGACTGCGGCCTGCGGCGGAACACCAGCCAAGTAAGAAGGCCAACGACGATAGGGGTGTTGTTGCCGAGCAGCGTGGCGTTGGCGGCGGTGGTTTTGAGGATCGCGGTGTTATAGAAAGCCAGATCGAGCGCAAAGAACAATCCGCCGAGGGCGATGATCCCGAGTGTCTTCGCGTCCACGCGAGAGCGGCTGCGATCGAAGAAGTGCGTCGGCAGAAGCACCAGCGCCGGCACCAGCATGCGGTAAAAGGCGGAGGCCGCGCCGGGAATATCGGTCCAACGAACGAAAATAGCGGACCACGCGATGCAGAGTATGCCTGCAGCCAGCGCGAGATAGGCAGGCAGCGTGCGGCTGGACGCGCTGGCGTCGGGGGCGATCAGAGTTTCTGCGCGAGTTTCCAAGTGAACTCCGGGCACGAAAACAATCCCAGCAGTATCCCATAGGGCGTTGGGGGGTACAGGTGCCGAATTGGTCGCCTTAAACTTCAGGTGGATTGTCACAACTTTTTCGCAGGAGTAGGTTTTAAGCGAAGTGGGGTGAAGTGTGACTACACCAAACCAGCCGGCCTCCCAGGCGCAGCCGAAACCTGTTAGCGCGTGGGTCTGGGCCTTTCGCTGTCTCCGTTGGTCAACCTACCTGGCCGCGCTGATCACCTTGATTCTGATTCTCCACAAGACCACGCCGCCGCCGGTGCAGGTTTCGCCGCAAGCCGCTGCCCGGGCCGAGCAAAAAGTCTCCGAGGTTGAGCAGTCTGTTTCCCAGGGACAGCAAGCGACGTTGCGTCTGGACGAGGCCGAACTGAATTCTTATTTGGCCAGCCACCTGAGTTCCGCCCCCGATGTGACGGTCCCGCAAGCTGCTCCCTCGAATGCCGACCCGGCCTCGCCCGCGAACCCGGGGCAGTTTCCGTCCGGCGCCGACGTCGAGCAGATGCGCTCGAACGTGAAGGACGTCAAGGTGCAGATGGAAGGCGATCTCGTGAAGGCATATTTGGTATTCGATTTGCACGGGAAAGACATGACGCTGCAATTGGCGGGCAAGCTCGGCGCGAGCAATGGATACTTGAAATTCGAGCCGGTAAGCGGGCAAATTGGTTCTCTGCCGATTCCGCAATCCGCTCTGGAGAGCGCCGTGCGCCAGTTGATGGAGTCACCAGAGAACCGCGAAAAACTGAAATTGCCCTCCGACGTCTCGGACATGCACATCGAGAATGGCGAACTGGTCACCAACTACCACTGAGTTGCAGCCAGCTAAGCCCGTGTGTTCTTCGTAATGGTGGTCGCCCAGAAAATCCAGAGTGCGGTGCAGATCAGCAGAGAAACCCGTGCGTCCAGAAACGCGGCAATGGTCGCCAGCGAATACAGCGGCGGTCCGAACATGTATTCATGACAGGTCTTCGCGATGAACGTATCCGAAGCGTCGGCCGACAAGAGCGGTTTGCGAAACGCGGCGCGAATGAAGAGATAGAAGCAGATCGCGATGAACACGAACGTCCCGGAGTAAAACGCCATGGCCATTCTTGCCGCGGGGGTTTCCAGATAAGAAGCCAGGACGGCGGTGGGGTAGGGCACGAACGTCACGCCAAGCAGCAGGCAGCCATTGGCGAAATGAAGCCAGGCGTCGGTGCGGCGAACGTTGCGGAGGATCGCGTGGTGGTGCACCCACATGATCAGCACCGTAAAGAAGCTTGTGACCAACCCGACGTAGCTGGGCCACTGTTGCCAAAGCGCCCTGGCGAGAGCGGCCGGCGATAAGCCTGCCGTACCCAGGTCGGGGACTTTCAGCTCTAGCACCAGTAGGGTAACAGCGATGGCGAACACACCATCGCTGAATGCTTCCAGTCTCCCTGTTTCTTTTTCCGTTGGTCGTTGGTTATCCGAGTGCATCTGCCAGTGGCGGTCCCCCTGACGGCTTAGAGAGTAGCAGCACTGGCGGCGAATCCGAAACGTTCCGACTGGCGATGAACGCCTACTGCCTTATTGCGGTTGCGATGATCCTTGCGGTTGTGTTGAAGCCTGCGGCGTGGCGGACGCCGGCGGTGGCGCAGTCGAACTCAGAGTTGCCAGTTCTGATTGCTTATACTTTGGAGCGCTGACGTAGCCGTGCACCAAGTTCTTTTCAATCCGGTTCACGACAATCTGGACTGGCTGGCCGCCGTTCTCGGTATGAATCCAGATGGGTTCGTATAAATTGACCTTTTTCTTATTCAGCTCGTTATCGTCCACGATCATCGCGAGATCGTAGTTCTTGTGTTTGGTGTCCGCTTTGCGCAGCGAGAGCGTCAGCGGCCCAAAGCGCTGGAATTGCTTCGATTTCGTGAGGTCGAACTCGAAATAGCTGCGTTCACCACGCTTCTCGAGCGCCACCAACTCTTCGTGAGTCTTGGCGATGGAACCATTTAACTCATCTCGCGTTGAATTGATCGATCCTTCCAGATCGGCGCGGTTCTTGGCGACCTGATCCTGAGTCTCCTTCAGCTGTTTCTGCTGCTCATCCAATTGGGACTTCAATTGAGAATAACGCTTATCGGCAGTCGTCCGGCGCTTGGCGGTGGTGCGTTTTGCAGACGCGGCTTTCGGCGCGCTGGCGCCAGGAGTCGCGATGGCCGCCGGGGGTTCCGTGACTGCTTCCGTGGATTCACTTGGACGGGCGGAATTGACGGACGAGGCGGTGGAATCCGCTGGCGACGCAGCCGATGGCGCCGACGGTTGCGCAGTCGTCATCTCATTCAGTTTCGTCGTCAGCTGGTTGACCTGCGTTTGCAGCTGATTCATCGAATTGCTCGTCACCGTGGCCTGGGACTGCAACTGCTGAACCTGCGATCGTTCGTGCAGACCGTAAACCGTGGCGAGGCCAGTCACTGCGAGCAGCGCCACGAGGAACGGCTTCATCCAAACAGCGGACCGCGCGCCGCTTTCTTGATGGTCGGTTTCATTGAGGGTGCTCTCTTCGTATGGCTCCATGGCACTTCTCCTCACGGATGGGTATCCGAAAATCTTGACTTTCGCCGAGTCCGCCTGTGGAGCGGCGGGATGATCCGCAGCGGAATCGCGCTATCCTACAGTGACAATCGAGGTCGCGGAAAAGATTAGCACGTCGCCAGCCAATCGAAACCCTGGTGAGAAAGCTAATCCTCGGTTTCTGAATGGGTTAGATACCCAAAGCGAGTTCAGGTCCTCTTTACCGAGTACTAGGACAGGTAGATTTTTCTAGTTCACGGCGTGAGTTGCTCGACTCCACCAATCGGATGGAACAACTTCCCGCGTTCTCGCCGAAGGCTCGCCGTGAATCGAGCGGGATGCACTGGTCGCGGTATACTTCCTGTTTTAAGCAAAGTTGAGGGAAAGCATGGGTAAACGGAAAACCGACCGTGAACTGGGGATGGATCGGCAAATTACGAGGCGTGACTTTTTGAACGGCGTTGCCCTCGGTACGGGCACGGCCCTCGTGGCGGGCCCACTTTGCGCAAGCAAACTGATCGCTGCGGGCATCCTCGACGAACCTGAAGCACAGAATTCGTCCGGATACTATCCGCCGGCGAAAATGGGAATGCGGGGAAATCACGACGGCAGTTTTGCTATGGCGCACCGCATGCGAGACGGGGAGAGCGCTTCTGCGCTCGGCAGGCCAAACGCGACCGGCGAGTCCTACGACCTTGTCGTGGTGGGTGGCGGCATCAGCGGGCTGGCGGCGGCGTATCGCTTTCGGCAGAAATTCGGCCAAAACGCGAAAATCCTGATTCTCGACAATCACGACGATTTTGGCGGCCACGCCAAGCGCAACGAATTCCAGGTGGGCGGCCGGATGGTGCTCGGCTATGGCGGCACGCAATCCATCGAAAGCCCGGGAAGTTACAGCGCGGAAGCAAAGGGCCTGCTGAAGGAACTTGGGATCGATACACAGAAATTCTACAAAGCCTACGATCAGAAGTTTTATTCAAAGATGGGCACGGCGGCGTTCTTCAACAAAGAGACGTTCGGCGAGGACCGCCTGGTAACGGGCATGAACACCACTCCTTGGCCGGAGTTTCTGGCCAAAGCTCCTCTCTCCGATGAAGTGCGGAAAGATATCGCGCGTGTTTACACAGAGAAGAAGGACTATCTGAAAGGAATGTCGCAGGCGAATAAAATCGCGACCCTCAAGAAGATCAGTTACGCCGATTTCCTGACGAAATACTGCAACGTGACGCCGCAGGCGCTTCCTTTCTTCCAGACCTTCACACATGACCTTTATTGCGTGGGCATCGAAGCGGTTCCCGCCTATGCCTGCTACGAGTCCGGCGACGACTACGGGACATTTACCTACGCGGGTTTCGACGGCCTGGGCTTACCGCCGCATGAAAAAGAGGAGCCGTACATCTTTCATTTCCCCGATGGCAACACGTCGGTCGCCCGGCTGCTGGTGCGCTCCATGATTCCCGGAGCGGTGCCGGGAACGACGATGGAAGATGTCGTTACGGCGAAAGCGGACTACAGTCAACTGGATCGCGCCGATAACCTTGTGCGGCTCCGGTTGAACAGCACAGTTATCAGCGTGAGGCATGCGGGGACGCAGGAGACGGCGAAAGAAGTGCATGTCGTGTATTCGCAGGGCGGCAAATTGTACGGCGTAGCAGGGAAGTACTGCGTGCTGGCGTGCTACAACGTGATGATCCCCTATATATGCCCCGACTTGCCGGAAGAGCAGAAAGAAGCGCTCTCCTACCTGGTGAAAGCGCCGCTGGTATACACGCATGTGGCGTTGGCGAACTGGACGTCATTTTCGAAGCTAGGCGTGCACCAGATCGTTTCGCCTGCGAGTTATCACACCTTGACGGCGCTCGATTTTCCCGTAAGCCTGGGGAAGTATGAGTTCCCCCAAAAACCGACCGACCCTGCCGTGCTCTTCATGCTGCGAACACCGTGCCAGCCTGGATTACCGGTGCGAGACCAAAACCGCGCCGGGCGCGTTGAGCTTCTGGAGACACCGCTGTCTAAATTCGAAAGGGAAATCCGCGACCAGCTTGCTCGCATGTTGGCAGGCGCGGGTTTCGACCCGGCTCGCGACATTGCCGGAATTACCGTGAACCGTTGGGCGCATGGGTATGCGTATACCCCGTTCGGATTGGACACGCCAGACTGGAAGGAAGGCGAGCAGCCCTGGGTGAAGGGACGCCAGCCATACGGGCGAATTACGATCGCGAATTCCGACGCCGGTGCGAGCGCTTACACGGATACAGCAATCGACCAGGCGTACCGTGCCGTCAGTGAGCTGCCAGTTTAAAGCGAACGACGCCGTGGCTTCTGTTGCCTAGACAGTAACGTCCCATTCTGGAATCCGCTGCGCGGAATATATTCCGCACGCGGTACGGTGGCCTAAGCTAACCATATCTGCCCTATCTTGATCGTTTGTGAGGGTTGTCCATGAAAGGTCTCTTGGTAGCGTTAGGCCTCGTTCTGCTCACCGCCGCGTTTGCGCTGGCGCATCAAACAAGCACCGCCGAGGATGAAGGCGGCCGCGTGCTTGCGCTGGAAAAAGCCTGGAATCATGCGCTCGAGCAGAAAGACGCGAAAGCTCTGGACATGTTGCTGGCGAATACCATGGTGTCGGTTGATATCGACGGCAGCATTCAGTCAAAAAGCGAATTTCTCGCCAGCATCAAGGCGCCCGACTACCAGCCGTCACAGGCCGTCACAGAGCAGACCAGCGTGCAGGTGTATCACAATGCGGCTGTGGTGGTCGGCATCTTCCGGATCAAAGGGACTGACAAGGGTAAGGCCTACGTTCGGCGGGAACGATTTGTCGATACCTGGATCAAAACGAACGGAGCATGGCAGTGCGTTGCGACCACCAGCGCCTTGATCACCTCAAAGGCGGACTAGTTGCGCTGGACGAATTTACCAATCCGAGTATTTTGAGCCGTCGAGGGCGGTCCCCTGAGAAGTAGAGTGAACGTCAAAGACGTTGTCTCCACCCCAACTCGTGGAATCCGGATCGTCTTGCACGGAGCGTAAGCCCCACTCCGCTTTGCCGGTCATGGGATCAACCGGGATGCGTCGCAGAAAGCGCACGTGGCGGTTGCCGCTGATCGTGACGCCCTTCACGAGGGTGTCCAGATCGGGCGGATAGCCATTGCTTCCCACTTCGGTCTGAAACGCCAGCGTGTCCGCCATATCCTTGTAGCGGTCAATGGCACCGCGCATTTCTCGTAGGTCGCGGCGCAATTCAGCTTCGCGGCTACGGACGATGGTGATGCGCACCAAGGGGACAGCGGCGGACGCGAGGATCAGTAGCAGGGCGCACGCAATGATGAGTTCCAGCAGGGTAAGACCGGCTTGGCGGGACTGAAGGCGCCTGACAATTCGCCGGGATGGAAGGATTGCTTTCATCGCTGCTTCTTTGGACGCACCACACGCGAAAACGCCTGGAGTGGTTCCGGGGCCTGGACTCGAACCAGGATTCTAGGCTCCAAAGGCCCATGTGCTACCAATTGCACCACCCCGGAATAGCCGCACAACCTTCCTAGTTTACTTGAAGGTCCGTTCCTCGCAAAATTCGGGATGCCGCTGGCATGCAGATTGTGGACGCGCCAGCATTCTGCAGCTGCGTATCGATTCTGCTAGAATTGAAATGTTCCGCACTGCTCCGGAGAGGTGGCCGAGTGGTTTAAGGCGCACGCTTGGAAAGCGTGTGTAGGCTAACCCCTACCGTGGGTTCGAATCCCACCCTCTCCGCCATGTTTTTCGTTGTCCTTTCCAACTAGTGTGCTGTCCCGTAAATACCTGTGCATAGTCGTTCGACTTTAGCGAAGATCGAATCGGCTGTAGCGGTCCACGTGAAAGGCTGCGCTTTGCGGTTGGAATTCTG